>FWPV01003058.1_pt1 | contig 39002 bp, 45 predicted proteins | sample 2228371 | NCBI WGS metagenome assembly FWPV01 (sample SAMEA103939776, study PRJEB20133) | metagenome
TTCACGCGCACCAGGCACAGCCCGTGCGCTGGCACGCTGAAACCTGCTCGCTCGTTACTCCCGCTGACCAGCAGTCTTGCGATGCTGTCGACGGTGCGCTTGCCCAGACCCACTTCGATCAGCGTGCCCATGATGCCGCGCACCATCCCCTGCAGAAAGCCGTTCGCTTCGATGCGCAACCACACCAGCGGCGGTCGCGCCTGCAGGTGGGCACTGTACACCTCGCGCACGGTATTGCGGTATCGCTTCACCTCGCAGGCAAAGGCGGCAAAATCATGCTTGCCTACCAGATACCTTGCCGCCTCCTGCATTGCCTGCACATCCAGCGGCTGGTTGACGCGATACGCATATCGCTCCAGCAACGCCGAGCGCACCGGCTGGTTCAGCACCGTGTAACGATACACCCGCGACCGGGCGCTGTACCGGGCATGGAAGTTCTCATCCGCCTCCCACGCCCGTTTCGCCGCGATGTCTCGCGGCAACACACTGTTCAGCGCTAAGGGCACTCGCTCCACCGGGATACGGCAGGTCGTCCGAAAGTGCACGACCTGTCCTGTCGCATGTGCCCCCGAATCGGTTCGGCTTGCACCGATAACGGGTATGCGCTCTTTGGTTATCTTCTCCACCGCACGGCAGATCTCTGCCTGCACGGTGCGTTTGCCACGCTGTACCTGAAAGCCCTCGAAATCCGTGCCATCATACTCGATGACCACGGCAATGGTACGCATGGGCACAGCTCACTGGATCAGCTCCAGCAACACCATCATCGCCCCGTCGCCGCGCCGGTTGCCCAGGCGCACGATGCGGGTATATCCCCCGTTGCGGCTGGCGTAGCGCGGAGCGATCTCATCGAACACCCGCTTCACCAGGCTCTCCGACTTCAAAATGCGGCGAGCCAGCCGGCGCGAATGCAGGTCGTTGCGCTTCGCCAGCGTCAAAATCTTCTCGGCGATGGAACGCACCTCTTTCGCCCGCGTATCGGTGGTGCGAATGGCTTCGTGAATAAACAACTGCTGAGTCAGCCCGTGCAATAGCGCACGTCGCTGGTCGCTCGGCAGTCCCAATTTGCGATGACCAACCAGGTGTCGCATAGCCTACTCCTTGCTCTCTTCATCGTCCTCGTGGTGCTCGCTCTCTGCTGCCAGCATCTCGCGCACCTTTTCGAGATTCTCTCCGCGCAGGGTCAGTCCCAGCTGTGCCAGCTTATCGCGGACCTCGTACAACGACTTCTTGCCGAAGTTGCGGATGTTCATCAGCTCCTGCTCGGTACGATGCACAAGGTCGCGCACGCTGGTGATCCCCGCCCGCTTCAGGCAGTTGTAGGTGCGCACCGAGAAGTCGAGCTCCTCCACCCGCACATCCGGCACGTTCACCGGCAGGATGGCTTGCTCGGGCGGAAGCGGCAGGGAGGCACTGATATCCATCCGCACAAACATATCCATGAAGTCGCGCAGGATGCGTGCCGACTCCTGCAGTGCGTACACCGGATAGATGGTGCCGTTCGTCCAGATTTCCAGCGTGAGCCGTTCCAGGTCGGTCTTGAAGCCCACGCGCGTCGCTTCCACGATATAGTTTACCTTCCGCACCGGCGAGAACATGGCGCCGATGGGGATAACTCCGATGGTTTTTGCCAGAGCGTCGGGCAAGACGACTTTCTCCGGCGCCACGTAGCCACGCCCGCGCTGTACATACAGCTCCATCCGCAGGCTGGCGCTCTCATCGTTGATGGTCGCCAGGTAAACCTCCGGATTGGCGATCTCCACATCGTTCGGACAGCGCACATCCGCGCCCGTCACCACGCCCGGTCCGCGGGCATCCACCGTCAGCGTTACCACTTCGTTCGGACGCCCACCGCCCGGAACACGCACCGCCAGCTCCTTGATGTTCAGGATGAGCTCGGTGGTATCTTCCTTTACCCCCGGAATGGTGGAGAACTCATGAAGCACCTTCTCCACCTTGATGGCGGTGACTGCCGCCCCCGGAATCGACGACAGCAGCACCCGGCGCAGGGCGTTGCCCAGCGTGGTACCAAAGCCCCGCTCCAGCGGTTCTGCGGTGAACCTGCCATAGGTGCCACTTTGCTCTGCCACCTCAATGCGTGGCACTAAAAATGGTTCTGCCATTGTCTGGACTCGCTGCCTCCTTACGGCATGTTGTCCCCGTGTGTCTTATTCAGCAAGACACTGGAATGCCCGTCACGCTGATTAGCGCGAGTAGAATTCGATAATCATCTGCTCTTCGACGTCGGTATCGATCTGCTCCCGGGTTGGGCGAGCGACCACCCGTCCCGTCAGCGTGTTCGCGTCGAAGGTGAGCCAGTCCGGTATATGCGCGCTGCGCCCCTGCAGGTTACTGCGGATCGGCTCGGAATCACGCTTGCCCTGCGCCACTGCCACCTCATCGCCCGGACGCAGCTGGTACGAAGGAATGTTCACTTTGCGCCCGTTGACGGTGAAGAAGCCGTGGCTGACCAGCTGTCGCGCCTGATCGCGCGACACAGCCAGTCCCAATCGGTATACGACGTTGTCCAAGCGCATCTCCAGCAACTGCAGGAGGTTCTCGCCCGCTACGCCCGGACGGCGGATCGCCTCGTCCACGTAGGTGCGGAACGGACGCTCTTCCACGCGATAGATGCGGCGCAGTTTCTGCTTTTCACGCAACTGCTTGCCGTAATCGGTAAGCTTCTTGCTGACAGCCATCGCGCCATGCTGTCCCGGTGGCTTGCGGCGGTTCTCCCGCTCAATGGCGCACTTTTTCGTGTAGCACCGTTCGCCCTTCAGGAACAGCTTGACGCCTTCACGTCGGCACAAACGACACTTCGGTGATGCAATACCCATGGAATGAAACCCCTCCTGCTCCTTTACACCCGGCGTCGCTTGGGCGGGCGACAGCCGTTATGCGGTACCGGTGTCACGTCCTTGATCGAGAGAATATCCAGTCCTGCCGCCTGCAAAGCGCGGATCGCGGTCTCGCGTCCGGGACCGGGCCCCTTCACTTCCACATCCACTTTGCGCACGCCGTGCTCCATGGCTTTGCGCGCGCAGTCTTCCGCTGCCATCTGCGCTGCAAACGGCGTGCCCTTGCGGGCGCCTTTAAAGCCCACCACTCCCGCGCTCGACCACGCAATCACATCGCCTTTTACATCGGTGATTGCCACTATCGTGTTGTTGAAAGTGGACTGGATATGTGCCACGCCGTGAACGATATTCTTCTTTGGCTTGACTTTTTGCCGGGTGGTTGTCGTCTTTCTCGCCATCTGGTAGTGCCTCCCTGGATTACTTCTTCTTGCGCTTGGTGCCTACGGTGCGTCGCGGTCCCTTACGTGTACGCGCGTTGGTGCGCGTGCGCTGTCCTCGCACCGGAAGTCCACGGCGGTGCCTCAACCCACGATAGCAACCGATCTCGATGAGGCGGCGAATGTTCTGCTGAACCTCGCGCCGCAGCTCACCCTCCACGCGATACTCGCGGTCGATCACCTCGCGCAGGCGGCTGATTTCGCCTTCGGTGAGCTGTCGCACGCGGGTGTTGGGATCGATCCCACACTGCGCCAGTATCTTGCGCGCGCTGGAAAGCCCAATGCCGTAGATGTACGGCAGGGCATACTCGATCTTCTTATCTCGTGGCAGGTCTACACCAGCAATGCGTGCCAACGGTTCGCCTCCTTACCCCTGACGCTGTTTGTGCTTCGGATTCTTCTTGCAAATGACCCGAACCACACCCCTGCGCCGTATGATCTTGCAGTCGTTGCAGATTTTCTTCACCGATGCTCTGACTTTCATAACCTGAACCTCTTTTTCCACTCTAGCCAGATACAAGTCCCAAAGGACACGCAAACATCTATTATACCGAAAGTCCCCCGCTTTCGGCAAGTGCTCTTCGCTGGGCGCGATGACACCAGCCGTCCCGACGCTACTTGTAGCGATAGATGATACGCCCGCGAGTCAGGTCGTAGGGCGACAGCTCTACCAGCACCCGATCGCCGGGCAGAATCCGGATGAAGTGCATCCGCATCTTGCCCGACACGTGCGCCAGCACGATGTGCCCCTCCTGAATCTGAACGCGAAACATCGCGTTCGGCAGGGTCTCCACCACCGTGCCTTCCACCTGTAGCCCCTTTTCCTTCTCGCTGGGCTCCTGTTTCTTTGCCATAGCCTCTGTCCCCACCCGTTACAGCGGGTGTGTAGTCACTCCACGGTAAGGATCAGCGGACCCTTACGCGTGATGGCAACGGTATGTTCGAAGTGAGCAGAGAGCTTGCCGTCCTCTGTCACGATGGTCCATTTATCGGAAAGGCACTGCACCTGTGGCTTGCCCTGATTCACCATCGGCTCGATCGCCAGCGTCATGCCTTCACGAAGCACCGGACCACTGCCCGGCTTTCCATAGTTCGGAACCGGCGGGTCCTCGTGTATCTTCTTGCCCACACCATGCCCGACCAGTTCCCGCACCACCGAGTAGCCATGCTTCTCTACGAACTTCTGGATGGCGGACGCGATATCGCCGATCCGTTTGCCCACCCGCGCCTGGTCTATACCCACATACAACGCCTGCCGGGTCACGTCCAGAAGTCGCTGTGCCTCCGGCGAGATGTCCCCGATCGGCACGGTGATCGCCGCATCGGCATAGTAACCATCCAGCTCCACGCCCATGTCGATGCTCAGGATGTCGCCCGGCATCAACACCCGATTGCCAGGCAGTCCATGCACCACCTGATGGTTCACCGACGTGCAGATATGCGCCGGGTAGCCCATATACCCTTTGAAAGCGGCGCGTCCGCCAGCCTCTTTGACAAGTATGGCTGCCAGCGCGTCCAGATCCGCCGTGGTGGTTACCCCCGGGGTGATGGACTCGCTCAGCAGGCGCAGAATCTTTGCCGCTACCTTGCCTGCCGCGCGAATCTTCTCTATCTCTGCCGGCGTCTTAACGATAATCATCCGTCTGCCAGACACTGACGCCAGCGACGTGACACCGCTTCCTTCACAGATCGATACACCTCGTCCACGTCGCCGCTGGCATCTACCCGCTCAAGCACCCCCCGCTGTTGATAGAACGCCACCAGCGGTTCGGTCTGCCGATGATACACCTCCAGACGGTTGCGAATGGCGTCAGGCGTGTCGTCCGGACGAATGACCAGTTCCGCGCCACAGCGATCACATCGCCCATCCACCTTAGGTGGCATGGTCACCACGTGATAGTTGGCACCGCACTGCGGGCAGTTCCGCCGTCCACCCAGGCGTTCCTGCACGACCTCCTCGGAGGCTTCCAGATACAGCACCCCGCACAACTGCCAGCAGTGCTTCTGCAGTATCTCCTCCAGTATCTCCGCCTGCCGCACCGTGCGCGGAAAGCCGTCCAGGATCACGCCGTTGCCTGTGTTGCCCTGAGCCAATCGCTCCTGTAATACCGCTGCCACGAGGTCGTCGGGCACCAGCTCGCCGCGGGTCACGTAGCCCTGCACGGTCTTGCCCAGTTCTGTGCCCGCCCTCATGGCTTCTCTCAGCAATTCACCCGTGCTGATCTGCACGAAACCAAAATCCCCCTGCAGGCGCTCCGCCTGCGTGCCCTTACCGGCACCCGGGGCACCCAGAAATATCCAGATCATTGGTCGTTTTCCGCTCCTATCGGTTGCCAAGTTGCGTTGCGTTGTGCACACCCGTTACTAGGATTCACGCAGGAAGCCTTCGTAGTTGCGCATCAGCATCTGCGCTTCGATGCTCTGCATTGTCTCCAGCGCAACGCCTACCACAATCAGCAGAGACGTACCTCCCACCAGCGAGAACGTCCCCATGTCTACCCCAGTGATACTCGGCGCGATATACTGTATCAGCGCCACTGCCGCCAGGAACAACGCCCCGGCGAACGTGATGCGCGATACCACCTTGTCCAGATAGTCTGCTGTAGGCTTGCCCGGGCGGATACCCGGAATGTAGCTGCCGTACTTCTTCAGGTTGTCGGCAATATCGTTCACGTCGAATATCGTTGCTGTGTAGAAGTAGGTAAAGACCATAATGATCAAGCCGTACAGCACCAGCGCGAAGACGTTGTCGCCCGGAGCCACCCACTGGGCGACTCGCTTCAAGTAGTACACCCACCCCGTTTCGCCCGGGATGGCGGTAGCGATAGTCATGGGCAGAAGAACCAGCGAAATGGCGAAGATGATGGGAATAACCCCCGCCATCGCGATTTTCAACGGCAGGAACGAGCTGTGTCCACCCACCTGCCGCATGCCCACGATGCGCCGTGCGTGCTGGATGGGGATTCTGCGCTGTGCCTGCGTGACGTATACAATCCCCACGATGGTGGCGAGGAAGACGATCGTCAACAGGATCAGGCTTATCCAGGCGTTCTGCAGGGAGGTGGCTTCCCACAGCTTCGATATCTGCCAGGGCAGGCTTGCCGTGATGCTGGCGAAGATGATCAGCGATACGCCGTTGCCCACGCCCTTATCGGTAATCTGCTCGCCCAGCCACAGCAGGAACATGGTGCCTGCCGTCAGTACAATCGCCGTGACAATCAGCTGCCACCAGTTCGCGGTGAGAATCTGCGAGCGCACCAGCGTGATGCTGATGCCCAGCGACTGCAGGAAGCCCAGCACGACCGTCAGGTAGCGGGTGCGCTTGGCGATCTCCTTGCGCCCGGTTTCGCCCTCCTTCTGCAGTTCCTTCCACTGCGGGATGGCAGCGACGGTCTGGTGCATGATGATCGAGGCGTTGATGTAGGGCACGATGCCCATTGCGAAGATGGTGAACTTGCGCAGGGCACCGCCGGAGAACACGTCCACCAGCCCGAACACGCCTCCCTGCATGAACAGCCGCTCCATCGCTTCGTGGTTGATGCCGGGCACCGGGATATGCAATCCCAGCGTGTACACGGCGAACGCCCCGAACACAAACAGGATTCGGCGACGCAGGTCGGGTAGTTTCCATGCCGCTAACAACGTTTCAAGCATGGCTAAATCGCCTCCACACTGCCTCCCGCAGCGGTAATCTTCTGCTCGGCAGATTTGCTGAATTTATGGGCACGCACGGTGAGCGCCTTGGTCAGTTCGCCCTCACCGAGCACCTTCAAGCCGTCCTTTTCGAGCTTCTTGATGATCCGTCGTTCCAGCAACAGCTTCGGCGTGACCACCTCGCCCGCCTCGAAGCGCTCTTCCAGCTGAGCGACGTTGATGATCGTGTACTCCTTGTGCGTCGGGTTCTTGAACCCCTTCAGCCGGGGCAGCCGCCGGTGCAGGGGGGTCTGACCGCCTTCAAAGGTCAGCGGCACCTGATCTCGCGCCTTCTGCCCTTTGGTGCCGCGTCCAGCGGTCTTACCGTGCCCAGAACCGATGCCTCGACCGACGCGCTTCCGGCGATGTGTCGCGCCGGGATTGGGTCTCAGTTCATGCAGAAACATTCGCAGCCTCCTCTGTGACCGCGTTGTCAGCCACCTCTTCGACGGTGACCAGATGACTGATTTTGCGTACCATACCCCGAATGGCGGGGTTATCCGGCTTCAGTACGCTCTGGTGCAGGCGACGCAGACCCAGCGCCTCCACCGTGCGCTTCTGCCGTTTGTTATAGCCAATCGGGCTGCGGACGAGGGTGATTTTAAGAGCCATCTGCCGTGCCCTCCTCCTTGCCTTCCAGATATTTGCGCATCCACGGCACCACCTGCTCTGGCTGTTTGCCGCGCATCTGCGCGACATGCTCCACACGCTTGAGCATCTGCAGTGCCTTGATGGTTGCCCACGCCACGTTAATCGGGTTTCTGGACCCCAGGCACTTGCCCAGCACATCCTTCACGCCGGCGGCTTCCAGGATGGCACGCATGGAAGTGCCTGCCACCACGCCGGTACCGGGCGAGGCGGGCTTCAGGATAACCGTGCTGGCGCCAAACGAGGTAACCACCTCGTGCGGGATCGACGTGCCCACGATCGGCACCTCGATCAGCCGCTTCTTGGCATCTTCCACCCCTTTGCGGATGGCGTCGGGAATAGCGCGCGCCTTGCCCAGGCCCGCGCCCACGTGTCCCTGACCATCGCCAACCACTACCAGCGCGTTCCAGCTCATCGTACGACCACCCTTGTGCGTTTTCTGCACGCGGTTCGTACGGATCACGCGCTCCTGCAAGTTCAGAGTGTCCGCGTCAATTCGTGCCATCGCTAGAACTCCAGTCCCCCTTCTCGTGCCGCATCAGCCAGAGCCTTGACGCGCCCGTGATACTTGTAGCCGCCCCGGTCGAAGACCACATGCCGGATGCCTGCATCGATGGCGCGCTCGGCAATCAGCTTCCCAACCGCTCTGGCGGCTTCGATGTTATCCGTTTTGGGCAGAGAGTTGCGCAGAGCAGGCTCCAGCGACGAAGCGGCAGCAATGGTATGCCCCCTGTCGTCGTCGATGACCTGCGCGTAGATATACTTCAGGCTGCGAAACACCACCAGACGGGGGCGCTCCGCGGTACCGCGTATCTTCTTGCGCACCCGCGCGTGGCGCAACAGCCGTCCCCGCTGACGGGGAGCCACGTTTTTATGCTCGATCATGGTTTACTTCCCCTTACCTTTCCCACCAGCTTTGCTGCTCTTACCGGCTTTGCGCCGTATCCTTTCACCGCGATAGCGGATACCCATACCTTTGTAAGGTTCCGGCGGGCGGATGCGTCGAATCAGCGCCGCCTGCTGACCCACCGCCTCTTTGTCGATGCCTTTCACCGTCACCAGCGGCATACGGGTGTTGACATCCTGCCCCACTTCGAACGTGACGCCCGGCAAGGGCTCCACCACCTTCGGCTGGGCATAGCCCACGCTGAGCGAGAGCCTGCCTCCCTCCATCTGGGCGCGGTAGCCCACGCCGACCACCTCCAGCACCTTCTGGTAGCCTTTGGAGACGCCCTCCACCATGTTGGCGACCAGCGTGCGGGTCAGCCCGTGCAGGGCGCGATGCGTGCGCTCGTCGCTGGGACGCTCGACCAGCAGAAAGCCGTCCTCACGGCGTACCGTGATCTCGGCAGGGATCCGCTTGCTGAGCTCGCCCAGCGGACCCTTCACCGTGATGTGTCCCGGCTCCCACTGTACTTCCACACCCGGCGGTATCGGTATCGGTTTTTTGCCTATACGTGACATACCACAACACTCCTTATTCCGGTGCGAGCTCTATTTTACCACACTTCCGCCAGCACTTCCCCGCCAAGCCCCAGACGCCGAGCTTGCCGGTCGGTCATGACCCCTTTCGACGTGCTGACGATTGCCGTGCCGAACCCGAAGTAGACCGGTTTCAGGTCCTTCGCCTTCCGGTACACACGCAGTCCCGGCTTGCTGACACGGCGCAGGTTGGTGATGGCACGCTCCCGCGTCTTGCCCTGCCTGGCGCCGTACTTCAGCGTAATGCGCAAGCGGTTCTGTGGCTTGGCTTCGATGACCTCGTAGTCCTTGATGTAGCCTTCTTCCTTCAGGATGCGACAGATCTCCACTTTCAACTTGGACGCATCCAGCTCCACCGTTTCGTGCAGCGCCATGTTGGCGTTGCGGATGCGAGTGAGCATATCCGCAATCGGATCGTTGACAGGCATGACTGTCTTTCCTCCTTCGTTAGTTCAGATGGACGGTTCGCTGCGCGCCTGTCAGGCACGGCGAAGGTATCCATCCGGTGTTACCACGATGATTTCTTCACGCCGGGCAAGAGCCCGCGATGCGCCATCTCGCGGAAGCAGATACGGCACAGGCCGAACTTGCGAATGTATCCGCGAGGGCGGCCGCAGATACTACAGCGGTGATACTCCCGCACCTTGAACTTCTGCGGACGCCGCGCTTTGACTTTCAAACACTCTTTCGCCACGTACTGTCCCTCCTGATGAGATGGCGAGATTACTTCTCAGCCTCAGCGCGCTCTTTCTTGGCACGCTCGATAATCTGCTGAGCGATATGTGCCGGCACTTCGTCATAGTGCGAGAACTCGGTGGAGAACCGTCCGCGTCCTCGTGTGATGGAGCGCAGGTCGATCGCATAGCGCACCATCTCCGCCTGCGGCACCAGCGCTGTGACCTTCTGCCTGCCGGGTCCTGCGCCCTCGGTGCCCATCACGCGCCCGCGCTTGCCGTTCAGGTCGCTGATCACATCGCCCAGAAACTCGTCCGGCACGATGATCTCCACCTTCAGCACCGGCTCCAGCAGAACCATGTTCGCCTTCGCCGCGGCGTTCTGAAACGCCAGGCTACCCGCAATCTGGAACGCCTGATCCGACGAGTCCACCGTGTGGTAAGAACCGTCGTACACGGCGCACTTCACGTTGACCACCGGATAGCCAGCCAGCACGCCACGCCGCATGGCATCGCGCACGCCTTTCTCCACCGCGGGGATGTACTGCTTCGGAATTACGCCGCCCACGATGCGGTCCTCGAACAGGAACTCCCCGTCGGGATAAGGCTCTATCTCGATCCAGCAGTCGCCATACTGTCCGCGACCACCGGTCTGCTTCTTGTGCTTGCCCTGTGCCTGCGCCTTGCTTCGGATGGTCTCGCGGTAAGGGATGCGCAGTTCCTCCGTGGTCACCTCCGTGCCGAACTTGCGCTTCATGCGCTCGATGACCACGTCCAGATGCGACTCGCCCATGCCCGAGATAATCGTCTGTCCTGTCTCTGGGTCGCGCGTAAAGCGGAAGGTCGGGTCCTCCTCCGCCAGACGGCTCAGCGCAGGTCCCAGCCGGTCTTCATCCGCTTTGCTCTTGGCGCGGATGGCGATGCTGTACACCGGCGCAGGGAACTCGATGCCCGGCAGGAGAATCGGTTTCGCTTTGTCGGTCAGCGTGTCGCCCGTGCTCGTCTCCTGCAGTTTGGCGATGGCGCCGATGTCGCCCGCGTGTACCGCTGGCGTCGGCTCCTGCTGTTTCCCGCGCACGAAGAAAATCTGTCCGACGCGCTCTTCGCGCTCCTTGTTCGCGTTCCACACGTGGCTATCCGAGCGCAGAACGCCCGACATCACCCGGAAGTAGGTCAGTTTGCCCACGTAGGGGTCTGCCATCGTCTTGAACACGAACGCGCACAACGGTTCGCTGTCGTCGGGCTTGCGCGTCTCTTCCTGACCGGTTTGCGGGTTCTTACCCTTCACCGGAGGCATATCCGCAGGCGACGGAAACTCGCCGATGATGAAATCCAGAAACGCCGTTAGCCCGCTGAGGTTGCTCGCCGACCCGCACACCACCGGGATCAACTTCCCGCTGGTTATGCCCTCTTTCAGCCCTCGGCGCACCTCTTCCGGGGTCAGTGCCTCGCCCTCCAGATATTTCAGGGTCAGTTCGTCGTCGCCTTCTGCGGCCGACTCCTCCAGCCACTCGTGGTAGCGGTTCACCTGTTCCTGCAGTCCTGCCGGAATATCCGACTCGGCGGCTTTCGCGCCCACGCCCCGCACCGCGCGCATGGAGATGAGGTCGATCACCCCCTCAAACGCCGCCTCCGCACCGATCGGCACGATGACGGGCACCACGCGCGAGCCGAATCGCTCGCGCAGTTCGTTCAAGCGCGCCTCGAAGTCGGCGTTTTCGCGGTCCATCTTGCTGATGAACACCGCTCGCGCGATGCCGCGCTTCTCGATGTACTCCAGCGCGATATCGAAGCCCACTTCCGGCGCGCCCTGTGCGGGCGTGACCAGCACCGCCGCATCTGCCACGTGCAGCGCACCCACCATATCACCCACAAAATCCAGATAGCCGGGGGCGTCGATAATGTTGATCTTGTGTTCCTTCCACTCCACAGGCACCACGGAGGCGTTGATGCTGATCTTGCGCTTCACCTCGTCCGCGTCGAAGTCCGACGTGGTGTTGCCGTCTTCTACCTTGCCCATGCGGTCGATACCGCCGGTGGCAAAGAGCAACGCCTCCGTCAAACTGGTCTTGCCGGAGCCTCCATGTCCCACGAATGCCACATTGCGTATCGCCTTAATGCCGACCTGCTTCACCGAAACGCCCTCCTGTCCTGAAATCGCCCGGGATGCCGCTCTGCTGGCTTAGCGCTGGCGGAACGGCATACCCAGAGCGGTCAACAGCGCACGCGCCTCCTCATCGGTACGTGCGGTCGTCACGATGCAGATATCCATGCCGCGAATGCGGTCCACCTGATCGTACACAATCTCGGGGAAGACCAGCTGTTCTCGCATCCCCATCGAGAAGTTTCCGCGCCCGTCAAAAGAGTTGGGCGACACGCCCTGAAAGTCGCGCACGCGCGGTAGCACGATGTTCATCAGCTTGTCCAGGAAGTCGTACATCCGCTCGCCACGCAGGGTCACTTTCGCGCCGATGCGGTGTCCCTGTCGGATGCGGAAGTTCGATATCGACTTGCGGGCGCGCGTCACCACCGGTTTCTGCCCCGAAATCGCAGCAAGGTCACGCACTGCCCCATCCAGCTGCTTCGGGTCCTGTTCGCCCTGTCCCACGCCCATGTTGATGACTACCTTTACCAGGCGTGGCACCTGCATGATGGACTTGTACCCGAACTGCTGCATCAGCTGGGGCACCACTTCCTTATAGTACTTTTCCTTCAGCCGCGAAACGTATTTGGTCTGGCTTGTTTCACTCATCGTTTCACACCACTCCATTACCGCCCGGTCGGGCGATTCCGATTTACACCGAGTCGATGTACTCTTTGCACTTCTTGCAGGTACGCACCCGCTTGCCGTCCTGCGTGAACGAGATGCCGATGCGCGTGGCTTTATTACAGCGCGGGCACACCAGCATCACCTTCGAGATGTGCAGGGGTGCTGGCTTCACCACACGCCCGGTCTGCGTCTGCGGGGTGGCGCGGGTGGTCTGGCGGGGCTTCTGGTGACGAGTCACCAGGTTCACTCCGTCCACCAGCACGCGGTTCTCGCGCGGAATGGTACGGATGACCTTCCCCCGTTTGCCGCGGTCCTTGCCCGCGATCACCTCCACGATGTCGTCCTTGCGTATCTTCAGCGGACGCACCATGCGCCCGCTCCTGGCTTTCTTAGCAGTTGCAGAGCTCATGAATCTCCCCTCCTACAGCACCTCCGGCGCCAGCGAGACGATGCGCATGAAGTTGCGCTCGCGCAGTTCGCGGGCAACCGGACCAAAGATTCGCGTGCCTCGGGGCTCCAGGCTATTGGTCACCACGACGGCGGCGTTCTCGTCAAAGCGCAGGGTCGAGCCATCCGGTCGCCGGATCGGCTGTTTCGTGCGCACGACCACCGCCTTCACAATATCGCTCTTTTTCACCGGCATGCCGGGCGTTGCCGACTTGACCACCGCCACTATCACGTCGCCCACGCGGGCATAGCGGGTGTTAGACCCCTTCAGCACGCGGATGCACATCAGCTCGCGTGCCCCCGAGTTGTCGGCAGCCTTCAGCCGGGTGTATATCTGAATCATTGCCAGATACCTCCCCTTACTGTGCCTTCTGTACCACGCGCGACACGCGCCAGCGTTTGGTCTTGCTGAGCGGGCGTGTCTCCATGATTTCCACCACGTCGCCCACCTGACACTCGTTGTTCTCGTCGTGCGCGTGGAACTTCTTGGTGCGCTTCACCGTCTTGCCGTACAGCGGGTGGCGCATGATGCGCTCCACCGCCACCACCACCGTTTTATCCATCCGATCGCTTACCACCACGCCCACGCGCACCTTGCGACGTCCGCGCGTGATGACCTCATTCTCCACCATTGATGTTCCCCCCATCCGTTACGCGCTCTTCTGCGCGCGCTGCTTCTCGGTAATGATGGTGTGCAGGCGCGCGATGTTATGCCGCGTGATGCGGATGCTTGCTGTATCAGTTAACTTCCGCATCGCCTTGCTCTGTCGGAGCTGGAACAGCCTCTCCATCTCCTGCTGTAGCCTCTGCTGTAGCTCCGGCAGGCTCAGCTTGCGGAGCTCCTCCGGTTTCAACGGTTTCATATTCTCCCTCGAAATCCCGTCGTGTGACGAATTTGGTCGCAATCGGCAATTTGTGCGATGCCAGCCGCATCGCTTCGCGTGCCAGGTCCTCCGACACGCCAGCCATCTCGAACAGGATGCGTCCCGGTTTGACAACCGCTACCCATCCTGCCGGTGCGCCCTTTCCACTACCCATGCGGGTTTCCGCAGGCTTCTTGGTGTAGGGCTTATCGGGGAACACCCGAATCCAGATTTTACCACCGCGGCGCACATGACGGGTCATGGCGATACGAGCGGCTTCGATCTGGTTGCTGGTCAGCCAGCACGACTCCAGCGCTTGCAGTCCGTACTCGCCGAAGTCCAGCTTAATGGCGCCCGACGCCTTGCCCTTCATCCGCCCGCGATGCTGCCGGCGATACTTAACTCGTTTCGGCATCAACATTGCCGGTTTGCCTCCTTCCTCCTCGACGACCGCGGCGTCGGCGACCAGCAGGACGCTCACCCTCCTGCGGAGTGGGCGGTGTGACCTCTCGGCTCGCCTCCTCCACCTTCTGTCCGGGCAGGATGTCGCCGCGATAGATCCACACCTTCACGCCGATGTTGCCGTAGGTCGTTGGCGCTTCTGCAAATCCATAATCCACATCGGCACGTATCGTCTGCAAAGGAATCTTGCCCATTTTGTCCACTTCCGAGCGCGCCATCTCTGCGCCCGCCAGTCGCCCCGCTACGCGCACCTTGATACCCAACGCTCCGGCACGCATCGTGCGCAGGATAGCCTGTCGCATCGCACGCTTGTAAGACACTCGCCGCGAAATCTGCTGGGCGATGTTCTCCGCCACCAGCTGGGCGTCCTTATCCGGCTCGTTCACCTCCTGCACGTGCACGTGCACGTCCACCGCCGGGCGGGCGTTCTTGTCGCGCGCCGAGCGCCACCGGAACGTGGGGTCCAGCAGGTGGATCAGCGCCTGCCGTATCTCCTCCAGCCCGCGCCCCTGACGACCGATCAGGATGCCAGGACGGGCAGAGAGGATGGTGACCTCCACCCGATTGGCTGCGCGTTCGATCTCCACCCGCGAGATCGCTGCGGCTGCCACATCGGGGCGGCGCTTGAGCAAGTCCTTTTTCAGGAAACGACGGATCTTGTAATCCTCATGCACCCACTTCGCGTAGTCCTTCGCCGAGTACCAGCGACTGTCCCAGTCGCGGATGATGCCCACGCGAAAACCGATTGGATGAATCTTCTGTCCCAAACTGAACCTCCTCCGGTTCTCTCACGCTAACTTTCGCTCGAAGGTGCCTTCGGCGCCGAGGTACCGCCTCCATGGCGCGCTCGTCGTCCTGCGGGCTGAGGACGCGGCACCTCTTCCACCTCCACCGTGATGTGGCAGGTGGGCTTGATGATCGGATAGGCGCGTCCCATTGCACGCGGACGCACACGCCGCAGACGCGGTCCTTCGTCCACCACCGCACGCACGATTTTCAGCGCGTCTTCGTCGATCGCGATGCCGTCGCGCTCTGCCAGAAACACCGCGTTAGCCGCTGCCGATTGCACCACCTTCAGGATAGGGCGCGCGGCACGCTGTGGCGAGAAGCGCAGGAACGCCACCGCCTCAGGCACATACTGCCCACGGATCGCCTCTATCAACAACCGCGCCTTGCGCGGTGATACACGCACGTATTTTGCTATCGCGTGTGCCATCTCTCTGCCTCACTTCTTGCGTGTTGTGCGGTCGGTGTGGTGCCCCGGATGCCCGCGGAACGTTCGCGTCGGGGCAAACTCACCCAGCTTGTGTCCGATCATGTTCTCGGTGATGAACACCGGCACGTGCTTCCTGCCATCGTGCACCGCGATGGTGTGCCCCACCATCTGCGGCAGGATCGTCGACCGGCGCGACCAGGTCTTGATGATGCGCTTCTCGCCCGTGGCGTTCAGCGCCAGAATCTTCTTCATCAGATGCTGGTCTACGAACGGTCCTTTTTTGATAGAACGTGACATACCCGCGCTCCTCCAGTCGCCATCCTCATCTCAGACTACTTGCGCCGCCGGACGATGAACTTGTCCGATTGCTTGCGACGGCGTGTCTTCTTGCCCAGAGTGGGCTTGCCCCACGGCGTCACCGGACCGCCACGCCGACCGATCGGCGCCTTGCCTTCGCCACCACCGTGCGGGTGGTCGCGAGGTGTCATCGCCGAACCGCGCACATGCGGACGCCTGCCAAGGTAGCGGCTCTTCCCCGCCTTGCCCAGCGACTCGTTCTCGTGCTCGGCGTGCCCCACCTGACCGACGGTGGCTTTGCACTCTAACAGCACCATGCGCACTTCACCGGACGGCAGGCGGATCTGGGCGTATTTGCCCTCCTTCGCCACCAGTTGTGCGGCGGTGCCCGCACTGCGCACCAGCTGTCCACCCTTGCCCGGCACCAGCTCGATGTTATGGATCACCGTGCCAAGCGGTATCGCACGCAGCGGCAGGGCGTTGCCCGGCTTGATGTCGGCGTTCTCACCGCTCAGCACCTGATCGCCCACCTTCAAACCGTCGGGGCAGAGGATATATCGCTTCTCGCCGTCCACATACTGGATCAGCGCGATGCGCGCCGACCGGTTGGGGTCGTACTCGATGCTGACCACCTTGCCCGGCACGCCGATCTTGTCGCGCTTGAAATCGATAATCCGGTAGCGTCGCTTGTTGCCGCCGCCGCGGAAGCGCGCCGTGGTGCGCCCTTGGTTGTTCCGTCCACCGCTCTTCTTCAGCGGCGCCAGCAACGACTTCTCGGGTTCCTCGCGTGTAATCTCCTCGAAGGTCGCCACTGCCATAAAGCGGCGCCCCGGAGAGGTTGGTTTCATCTGTCGTATCGGCATGGCTTAACTCCTTGTGCCTCCTGTTGCCACTACGCGACCTCAAACGCCTCGATACGTTGACCGGGCTGAACCGTCACGATCGCTTTCTTCCAGCTGGCGGTCTCTCCCACGGGCATTCGTCCCAAGCGGCGTCGCTTGCCGCGCACGTTCATGACGTTGACTTTCAGCACGTTTACCCGGTAGATGGTCTCCACCGCCTGCTTGATCTCTATCTTGTTGGCATCCGGCGCCACAGCGAAGGTATATCGCCCCATGCGGGCGTTGTCCGTGCTTCGCTCGGTAATCACCGGATGCAGGATAATCTCATAAGGCGATTTCATCTGGCGCACACCTCCTGCAGCTTCTCCAGCGCCTCCGGGGTGGTGATCACCCGACGCGCCAGCAGAATGTCTCTCACCGATACCGCTGGCGAGATGCGCACCTCCACGCCCGGCAGGTTGCGGAAGCTCTTCCACACCGTCTCGTCGTGCTCGGGCAAAAGCACCAGCACACGCTTCGGGTCCTCGATGTTCAGAGCCTGCAGGAACTGCACCGCGTGGCGAGTTTTGATCTCATCAAAGCGGATACTCTCCACCGTGATCAGCGCGTTCTCCTCCAGCTTGGCGGTCAGGGCGCTGCGCATCGCCGCGCGACGCATCTTCTTTGGCAGGCGCTGGCTGTAATCGCGCGGATGCGGACCGAAGACGGTGCCGCCGTGTCGCCAGTGCGGCGCGCGGATGGAACCCTGCCGGGCACGACCGGTGCCCTTCTGGCGCCAGGGCTTGCGCCCTCCTCCGCGCACTTCCCCGCGAGTCTTGGTATCTGCCGTGCCCTGACGCGCGTTCGCCTGTTCCGCCACCACCGCCGCGTGCATCAGGTCAGGACGCACCTCCGCGGCGAACACCTCTTCCGATAGCTCTATTTCCCGTACGGGCTGTCCCGTTCGATCCAGCACACTCAGTTTTGGCATCGCCCTATCCCCTCTCGTCCCTGGCGATATACAGTAGTCCCCCGTTGGCGCCGGGAACCGCCCCGCGCACCAGCAGGAGGTTGCGCTCCGCATCCACGCGCACAACGGTAAGTCCCTTCTGCGTGACGCGCTCCGCGCCCATGTGACCCGGCTTCTTGACACCTTTGAAGGTGCGAGCCGCGTCGGTCGCGCCGCTGGACTGCGGCTTGCGGTGGATCATCGAGCCGTGCGACTGCGGTCCACCGTGGAAGTGGTGCCGCTTCACCACGCCCTGAAATCCACGTCCCTTGGAGGTGCCGGTTACCTTCACCTTGTCGCCTGCTTTGAACACGTCCGCCACGCGAATCTCACTGCCAACGGACAAGCCGCTGAGGTCTGTTACCGGCACCTCACGCAGGTAACGCATTGGCGACACATTCGCCTTCTTGAAATGCCCTTTCATGGGCTTGTTCACCCGCTTCGGCGATACTTCTCCGAAGCCTACCTGTACGGCGACATACCCATCCTTCTCCGGGGTCTTGATCTGCGTGACCACGCAGGGACCCGCTTCTATTACCGAGACCGGGATGGCTTGTCCAGTCTCATCGAAGATCTGGGTCATGCCGATTTTTCTACCCAAAATCGCCTGTACCGCCATCTTGTTTGCTCCTACTTGATTTCGATGTCCACGCCGCTGGGAAGGTCAAGCCGCATGAGCGCGTCGATGGTCTTCGGTCCGGCGTCCAGGATGTCGATGAGCCGCTTGTGCGTGCACAGCTCGAAGTGCTCCATCGACTCCTTGTCGATGTGCGGTCCACGGATGACGCAAAACCGGTTGCGCTCTGTCGGCAGAAGCACCGGGCCCGAGATGCGGGCGCCGGTACGACGCGCCGTGTCCACAATCTTCTGCACCGACTGGTCCAGCACGCGATGATCATATGCGCGCAAACGGATTCGAACCTTGTTCTGAAAGTCTCGACGCGCCATACTTCCTGCCTCCTGCTCTTACTCGTAGATCTTGGTCACCACGCCTGCGCCCACCGTGTGACCACCCTCGCGCACCGCAAAACGCAAACCTTCCTCCATCGCGATCGGCGCGATCAACTCTACCTCTATCCGAACGTTGTCACCGGGCATCACCATCTCCACGCCCTCCGGCAACTTCATCGTCCCCGTCACATCCGTCGTCCGGAAGTAAAACTGAGGACGATAACCGCTGAAGAACGGCGTGTGGCGACCGCCCTCCTCCTTCGTCAAGACGTAGATCTCCGCCGCAAACTTCGTGTGAGGCGTGATGCTACCAGGCTTCGCCAGAACCATCCCGCGCTCCACTTCCTTCCGATCCACGCCACGCAACAACACCCCTGCGTTGTCGCCTGCCTGGATCTGATCCAGCGTCTTGCGGAACATCTCCAACGACGTCGCCACCGTCGTGCGAGTCTCCGGATGCAAGCCCACTATCTCTACCTGCTCCCCAACGCGCAATACCCCGCGCTCCACACGACCCGTCACCACCGTGCCACGACCCGTAATCGTGAACACGTCCTCTATCGGCATCAGGAACGGCTTGTCTATGTCCCGCTGAGGCGTCGGTATATACGTGTCTATCGCCTCAATCAACTGCCAGATCTTCTGAACCCACGGGTCGTCCTTATCCACATCCGGTGCCTCTATCACCTTCAACGCACTGCCAGAGATCACCGGAACCTCGTCGCCCGGAAAACCATACTTGCTCAGCAACTCCCGAACCTCTAACTCCACCAACTCCAGAAGCTCGGGATCGTCCACCATGTCCTCCTTGTTCAGGAAAACCACTATATACGGAACGCCTACCTGACGTGCCAGCAAGATGTGCTCCCGAGTCTGAGGCATCGGTCCATCCGCCGCCGACACCACCAGTATCGCCCCGTCCATCTGTGCCGCGCCCGTGATCATGTTCTTGATGTAGTCCGCGTGACCCGGACAGTCCACATGCGCGTAGTGCCGGTTCGGCGTCTGATACTCCGCATGGTAGATGTTAATCGTCACCCCGCGCTCCCGCTCCTCCGGAGCCGAGTCAATCCGCTCGTAGGGCTGATACTCCGCCAGACCCTCCTTCGCCAGCACTCGCGTGATCGCCGCCGTCAACGTGGTCTTGCCGTGATCCACGTGACCAATCGTGCCGATGTTCACATGCGGCTTCGTGCGCTCAAATCTCTGCTTGCCCATCCGAATCTGACCTCCCTAATAATCCTTGTTGTCGTCGTGTTGCTTCACTCAGGTGTTCACCAGTTGCTTGCCCTGCGCCCGCGCAATCAGCTCCTGCGCGATGTGCTGAGGCACTTCCTCGTAATGCGACGGTTGCATGACGTATGTGGCTCGCCCCTGCGTCAGCGAACGCAGAGCGGTCGCATAGCCGAACATCTCCGCCAGCGGCACGTGTGCCCGGATTGTCTGCGTGCCACCGGGACCCGGCTCGATGCCCTCGATGCGTCCACGCCGCGAGTTCAGGTCGCCGATAACGTCACCCAGGAACTGCTCTGGCGTGACGATCTCCACCGACATGATGGGTTCCTTGATGGTGGGGTTCGCCCTCTGCATCGCCGCTTTGAACGCCATCGAGCCGGCGATCTTGAATGCCATTTCTGAAGAGTCCACCTCGTGGTACGAGCCGTCCACCACCGCCACCCGCACATCCACCTACCACAGGGTAGCCTGCGATGACGCCCGTATCCATCGCCTCGCGTACACCGCCCTCGATGGCGGGGATAAACTCTTTGGGTATCACACCACCCACGATCTTGTTCACGAACTCGAAGCCCTGTCCCGGAGGCAGAGGCTCGATCTCCACGATACAGTGCCCGTACTGCCCGCGTCCACCGGTCTGGCGGACGTAGCGCCCCTCACCACGCGCAGGCTGGCGGATGGCCTCGCGATAAGCAACCTGCGGACGACCGCAGTTCGCCTCCACCTTGAACTCGCGCACCAGCCGATCCACAATGATTTCCAGATGCAGTTCGCCCATGCCGGAGATAATGGTCTGCCCCGTCTCCGGGTCGGTGCTGATGCGGAACGTGGGGTCTTCCACCGCCAGTCTGCTGAGGGCAATGCCCAGCTTGTCCTGATCCGCCTTGGTCTTCGGCTCGATAGCCACCGAGATGACCGGGTCGGGGAACTGCATCGCCTCTAAGATGATGGGCGCTTTCTCATCGCACAGCGTGTCGCCCGTTGTGGTTTCGTTCAGACCGACCGCCGCGGCGATCTCTCCGGCGTACACCACTTCCACGTCCTCGCGATGGTTCGCGTGCATGCGCACGATACGACCAATGCGTTCTTTTTTGCCCTTGGAAGCGTTGTAGACGTGGGAGCCTTTGGTAAGAGTGCCGGAGTAGACGCGGAAGTAGGTCAGTTTGCCCACAAACGGGTCGGTCATAATCTTGAAGGCGAGGGCGGTAAACGGCTCATTGTCGGACGGATAGCGGGCTTCGGGCGCACCGGTATTGGGATTCGTGCCCTTCACTGCACCGATGTCGATGGGCGAGGGCAGATAGTCCACAATGGCGTCGAGGAGAGGCTGTACACCTTTATTCTTAAAGGAGGAACCGCACGTCACGGGCACGATCTTGCTCTGCAGAGTGCCCCGACGCAACGCACGCACGATCTCCTCGGCGGTGATGGGCTCACCCTCGAGATACTTCTCCATCAGGGTGTCGTCGATGTCCGCTACCGCCTCGATGAGCGTTTCGCGCCAGTGCGAAGCCATCTCGTGCATTTCGGAAGGAATATCGGTCTCCTCGATCTCCTTGCCGAGGTCGTCCTTGTAGATAATCGCCTTCATGCGCACGAGATCGACGATACCGCGAAAATCGCTTTCCGCCCCGATGGGCAGCTGGATCGGCACGGCGTTGGCTCCGAGTCGCTCCTTCATGCGCTCTACGACGCGGAAGAAGTCTGCACCCAGTCGGTCCATTTTGTTCACGTAGGCAATGCGCGGTACGTGATAGCGGTTCGCCTGCCGCCAGACCGTCTCCGACTGGGGTTGAACGCCGCCGACCGCGCAGAAGATAGCCACCACGCCGTCCAGCACGCGCAGAGACCGCTCGACCTCCACGGTGAAGTCCACGTGACCAGGGGTATCGATAATGTTAATGCGATGCCCCCTCCAGAAGCAGGTGGTCGCGGCGGACGTAATGGTGATTCCGCGCTCCTGCTCCTGTTCCATCCAGTCCATGGTCGCAGCGCCATCGTCCACCTCGCCGATGCGGTGGATACGCCCTGTATAGTACAGGATGCGCTCGGTCGTGGTGGTCTTCCCCGCGTCGATGTGCGCGGCGATACCGATATTTCGTGTTTGTTCTAGCGTGTATTCCCGTGCCATACTGAAACTACTTTCCTCCTAGACCTGCACCAGCCAGCATTCCCCTGGCAAAAAGAGACAACCAAGATGACACAGCCTTACCAGCGATAGTGGGCAAACGCTTTGTTTGCCTCCGCCATGCGGTGGGTATCCTCGCGCTTCTTCACTGCCGCGCCCTGGTTGTTGGCGGCGTCCAGGATTTCGGCGGCGAGTTTTTCGATCATCGTGCGCCCACCGCGCTTGCGTGCCGACGTTACCAGCCAGCGAATGCCCAGCGAGATGCGCCGCTCAGGGCGCACCTCCATCGGCACCTGATAGGTCGCGCCTCCCACACGCCGGGGGCGTACCTCCAGAACGGGCATGACGTTCTTCAGCGCCTGATGGAACACTTCCAGCGGGTTGCGCCTCGTGCGCTCGCCCACGATCTCCATCGCGCGGTAGAAGATTTTCTCTGCCACGCTCTTCTTCCCGCACACCATCAGGCGGTTGATAAACCGCTGCACCAGCACATCATTGTACACCGGGTCTGGCGGTATCACACGACGCGGAGCCGGTCCTTTTCTGGGCATGGTTACTTCCCTCCGCTCTCCTTCGGTCGCTTCGTGCCGTACTTGGAACGGCTGCTCTTGCGGTTCTGGGTGCCTGCCGCGTCCAGCGTACCGCGCACCACGTGGTAGCGCACGCCCGGCAGGTCCTTCACACGTCCGCCTCGCACCAGCACCACCGAGTGCTCCTGCAGGTTATGCCCGATGCCGGGGATGTATGCCGTCACTTCCACGCCGTTGCTCAGGCGCACACGTGCTACCTTTCGCAAAGCCGAGTTCGGCTTCTTCGGCGATACGGTTCGCACCACCAGGCATACCCCTCGCTTCTGAGGGCATCCCCGCAGGGCAGGGCTCTTGCTTTTCTTGCGTATGGGGCGCCGCCCCTTACGCACCAACTGGTTGAATGTCGGCATGTTGCGTGTTTTCCTCCGTCACCGTCTGTGCAACGAAACACAGCCCCTTCGCCACACACGAAGGCGAAGGGGCACGTGACTTCTCACTCGCTATTGCTGTCTCCCCCTCAACGCCAGCGAGGGGAACGATACTGAGCGTTCTCGGCGCCCTCTCGCCTCCTTTGCTCCGTGTTGGTCTCTATGATGATCTCCCGCATGGTGCGGAAGCCTTTCGCTCTTCGGTTGGCTTACCCAACCGAAGTATTATACTGGAAAGTCTCCAGAATGTCAACCTTTTTTGCGCGCGGAAACCGCCTTTTTCGCCATCCGGTTACTCCTCGTCAAAGGCAAGCGGATCGATGTCCTCTTCCTCGTGCGGCGGAACAACCGGAGGCTCTTCGATGTCGAAGACGGTCTCGTCGATCTCCTCTTCGGGAAGCACCTCCTCCTCGAAGAGCACCTCTTCGTCGCTCAACAGCACCTCGCCCGCTTCGACCACAGGCAGTTCGCCCCGCTCGATCGCTTCAGGCAGAGTCGGCTCCAGCTCGCGGTGCAACACGGGGTCGAAGGCATCGGAGGGTATCTCCGCGCCCTCCGCCAGCGGTTGCGGTTCGAGCTCCCGATACGCCGCATAGCCCGTGCCAGCCGGGATCAGGCGACCGATGATGACGTTCTCCTTCAGCCCCACCAGGTCGTCCTTCTTCCCGCGCACGGCGGCTTCGGTCAACACGTGCGTGGTTCGCTCGAACGACGCCGCCGACAGGAAGCTCTCGGTGGTGAGCGCCGCCTCGGTAATGCTCTGAAGCACCCACTCGGCGGTCGCTTCGCGCCCACCCATCCGACGCACGCGTTCGTTCTCCGCCTCGAAGATGAACTTGTCCACGATACTGCCGGGCAGGAAGCGCGTATCGCCCGGGTCCACCACGCGGCGCTTCTTCAGCATCTGGCGCACGATAATCTCGATGTGCTTGTCGTGGATGTCCACGCCCTGCTGTTTGTACACCTTCTGAATCTCCTGCACCAGATACTCCTGCACCGCGCGCACGCCCTTGAGCTTCAGCAGTTCGCGTGGCTGGAGCAGTCCCTCGGTGAGAGCGTCGCCCGGCTCCACCAGGTCGCCCACCTTCACCTTCAGCTCACCGCGTCCGGGCACCGGATACTTCTTCACCACCTGCACTTCTTCGATGCCCGCCTCCAGCAGGTGCTCCAGCACCTCCGGCGTGATCTTCTCGCCCGCGCGGGCAATCACCGCGTCGGGGTCGCCTTCCGGCAGGGACGGATCGATCACGTCCACCGCCAGCACTTCGTCCAGCAATCCTTCGCCCTTCTCGTTGACGGCGACGGGCACATGCAGGACGACCTCACGCATCAGCTGGACGGTCTCGATCGCCGCCACCCTGCCCGCGTGCTCCGACATGATGGCACGCCCCTTCAGCGCCTCGGTCGCCATGAAGAGGTCGATCACCCGCGGCAGGCTACCCGCCGGGGTGATGTAGGTATCCATCAGCTCGCGGAACTGCTTGGCGGTGATGGGCACGCCCTCTTCGCCGGACTCGCCCTCGCCTTCCACCTGCGTCCGCCTGCGCTCCTCATAGCGACCTACGTCACGCCGCAATTCCTCCAGCAACTGCAGTCGGGTGTTGAACGACTGCTTGCCTCCGGTGATGTAGGTTGCGGCGACCCCTCCCGTGTGGAAGGTGCGCATGGTCAACTGCGTGCCCGGCTCGCCGATGGACTGCGCAGCGATGATGCCCACCGCCGTACCGATTTCCACCAGCTTGCCCGTCGCCATGTCGCGACCATAGCACTTGGCGCACACGCCTCGATGGTGCTCGCAGGTCAGCGGAGATCGCACAAACACGCCGCGCTCGCGCATCAGGCGGAAGTGCTCCAGTGCTTGAGCGTCCGTCGCCTGCTCGGCGATGGCGTCAAGGTCGTTCAGGATGGCGTCGATGCGCTGGGCAGATTCGTCCGAGATCAGCTCGCCCGCCTGCGCCAGCAGTTCGCCGGTCACCGGGTCGCGGATGTCCTCCAGGGCGGTGCGCGCCCGGATGCGTTCCGCCACGGTCTCCACCAGACTGCTGAGGTCCTCCACCGGCTTGATGTAGATGCCGTTGGTGGTACCGCAGTCGTAGGCGCGGATGATCACATCCTGCGCTGCATCCACGAGACGGCGGGTGAGGTAGCCAGCGTCTGCCGTTCGCAGGGCGGTGTCGGACATTCCCTTGCGCGCGCCGTGCGTGGACACGAAGTACTCCAGCACCGACAACCCTTCATGGAAGTTGGACTTGATGGGCAGCTCTTCCATCAGGTTGCCGCGCGAGTCGGCGAACAGTCCGCGCATCCCCGCCAGCTGCGATAACTGCTTGGTGGAACCGCGCGCCCCCGATGCCGTGATGATGTACAGCGGGTTGAAGCGGTCGATGGACTGGACGATGGCTTCACCGATGTCCTCGCTTGCCTTCTGCCACTGCTGGATGACTCGTTGTTTGCGCTCGCCCAGCGTCAGCTGACCGCGCCGGTATTGCTGGTTCAGTCGCTCTACCGCCCGCATCGTCTGCGCCAGGATCTCATCGCGCTCCTTCGGGCTTTCCATGTCGGTGATGGCGATGGTCGTGCCCGAAGTGGTGGCGTAGCGGAACCCCAGATCCTTCAGGTCGTCCAGCAGTTTCACCGTGCGTTCCTGTCCGTGCATGCGGAAGCAGGCAAGGATGAGGTTCGCCAGCGCCTTCTTGTCCATCACCATGTTCAGGTACTCGTCGGTGTAGGCGATGCCTTCGGGCAGAATCTCGTGGAAGATGAGCCTGCCCACCGTCGTGGTGACCACCTCGCGCTTGCCGTTACGCTCCAGACGCACCAGAATCGGGTCGTGCAGACCGATAATCTTGTAGTCCAGCGCCATTCGCGCTTCTTCCACATCGCGGAAAGGCAACCAGCGCGACTCGCCGTTGACCTGCACGCGCTCGATACCGCGTGGCTCCACGCCCTCCCGCGCGATCGTGAGGTAGTATGCCCCCAGCACGATGTCCTGTGTGGGCGCGACGATAGCGCGCCCGTCCGCTGGCGAGAACAGGTTCTGCGTGGACAGCATCAGCACGCGCGCCTCCGCCTGTGCCAGCGGGCTAAGCGGCACGTGCACCGCCATCTGGTCGCCGTCAAAGTCGGCGTTGTATGCGGGACACACCAGCGGGTGGATCTGGATCGCCTTACCATCCACCAGCACCGGCTCGAACGCCTGAATGCCCAGTCGGTGCAGGGTGGGGGCGCGGTTGAGCAGAACCGGGTGTTCGTGGATCACGTCGTCCAGCGCGTCCCACACCTCGTCCCTCATGCGCTCGATCAGACGCTTGGCGCTCTTGATGTTCTGGGCAATCTCGCTGTCCACCAGCCGCTTCATCACGAAGGGCTTGAACAGTTCCAGCGCCATCTCTTTGGGCAGACCGCACTGGTGCAGTTTCAGGTTCGGTCCCACAACGATGACCGAGCGCCCGGAGTAGTCCACGCGCTTGCCCAGCAGGTTCTTGCGGAAGCGACCTTCCTTGCCCTTGAGCATGTCGGACAGCGACTTGAGGGCGCGTCCGTTTGTGCCCACCACGGGACGGCTCCGCCGCCCGTTATCGATGAGGGCATCCACCGCCTCCTGAAGCAGGCGCTTTTCGTGGTTGATGATGCTCTCCGGCGCGCGGATTTCGATAATCTTCTTCAGGCGGTTGTTGCGGTTGATGATGCGCCGGTACAGGTCGTTCAGGTCGGAGGTGGCGAAGCGACCGCCGTCCAGTTGCACCATCGGGCGCAGTTCGGGCGGCAATACCGGGATGCACTCCAGAATCATCCACTCCGGACGGTTCTTGGAGTTGATGAACGCCTCCACGATCTCCAGCCGCTTGATGGCGCGGATGCGAGCCTGCCCCTGCGTGTTCTGGATCTCCTGTCGCAGTTCGCGAGCCAGTGCCTCGAGGTCGATCTCCTTCAGCAGGTCGCGGATCGCCGCGCCGCCCATGCCCGCCTTCACCAGACCGGTATAGTCTTTGCCGGTGTGGCGCGATACCTGATAGAGCAGTCGCTCGATCGCACGCCACTCTTCGTCGTTGATCAGCATACGCTTCTCGATGCGCTCCAGACAGGCGTTGCTGTTGGGGCGCGACAGCGCCTCGTTCAGCTCGGTGATGCGCAGTTCCGCCTCTTCATACTCCTGCTGGATGCGACGCTCCAGATAGGCTCTCTTCTCGGCGATGGTTGCCTCGTCCCACGGGTCCTGACTATCTGGACCATGCTCCTTCAGCTGCTTGTTGAACTCGCGACGCAACCGCGCGACCTCGTCCTCTGCCTCCTTGCGAATCCGCTCGCTGATCTCGCGCACGGCGTCGCGGAAGGTATCCAGCTCCTGATTGATGGTAACGCGGTCCACATGCGTCACGATGTAGGACGCGAAATAGATAACCTTCTCCAGCAGACGTGCGGACATATCCAGTATCAGCGCCAGCGGCGAAGGCATGGCTTTCAGGTACCAGATGTGGCATACCGGAGATGCCAGCTCGATATGCCCCATGCGACTGCGGCGTACACGCGCGCGGGTCACCTCCACGCCACAGCGGTCGCAGATGGTGCCCTTGTACTTCATCTTGCGGTAGCGCCCACAGTGACACTCCCAGTCCTTCACCGGACCGAAGATGCGCTCGCAGAACAGCCCATCACGCTCCGGCTTGAACGTACGGTAGTTGATGGTCTCTGGCTTCTTCACCTCACCGTGCGACCACTGCCGGATGTCGTCCGGGGACGCAATGCTGATTCGTATCTTGCTGAATGCGCTGGCATCACTCATCGCAAGTTGCCACCTCCTGCGTGTCCTTCAGGGTAATAGGGACGGCGAGGACGTGAGCTCTCCTCCTCTTCCTCGTCTTTGAGGCTCACTTCCTCGTTCTTGTCGTTGTACACGGACACTTTCAGCCCAAGGCTTTGCAGCTCTTTCACCAGAATCTTGAACGACTCGGGCACGCCCGGCTCCATCATCGGCTCGCCCTTGACGATGGCTTCGTATACCTTCACGCGCCCGATCACGTCGTCCGACTTGGTGGTGAGCATCTCCTGCAGTGTGTAGGCCGCACCGTATGCCTCCAGCGCCCACACTTCCATCTCTCCGAACCGCTGTCCGCCAAACTGCGCCTTTCCACCCAGCGGCTGTTGCGTGACCAGCGAGTAGGGTCCGGTGGAGCGAGCATGAATCTTGTCGTCCACCAGGTGCGCCAGCTTCATCATGTAGATGTAACCCACGGTCAGCGGGTTATCGAACGGCTCGCCCGTCAACCCGTCGCGCACCACACACTTACCCGTCCGCTCGTCGATGCCACAGCGGCGCCATGTGTTCTCCCGGATGCGCTCGATGATATGCTCGATCATCTCCGGCGGAGCCGGGTTTTTGAGCGGTTCCGGCAGGCGCGATTCGTCTACGTTGCCGTCCCTCTGCTGAAGCTCCATCACCTCGTCCTCGTCCAGCAGGAGCGGTGAGATGACGGGTGGAGCGTTCACCTTGCTGGCAATCGCCTCCAGCCGGTACAGAGGCATCTGGCTCAGTTTATCCCGTATCTCGTCCAGCATCTCTTCCGCGCTCTGCTCGTCGCGGAACTGCATACCCAGCTTCAGGTCGGCGTTCACGTAGTTCTGCAGGACGATACGCCGTACGTGCTTCGCCATCCGCTCCAGCTCTGCCAGGATGTCCTCCTCGCGCGTGCCGGAGAAGGCAGGCTCCTCGTACGCCGTGCCGAAGTAGTGCCCAGCCCAGCCGAGGTGCGTCTCCTTAATCTGTCCGATGTTCATGCGCGAGGGCACTCCCAGCGGGTTCAGCACGATGTCTACTGGCGTGCCATCGGGCAGGAAGGGCATGTCCTCGTCGGGTAGTATGCGCGAGATGACGCCCTTGTTCCCGTGGCGTCCTGCCATCTTATCGCCTTCCATCAGCTTGCGCTTCTGCGCCACGTAAACACGCACCAGCATGTTCACGCCCGGTGGCAGGTCGTCGGCAGGGATGCGCTCCAGCTCGCCCCGGCACCGCTCGCACTCCGGTCGTTCCTCCGGTCGCTTGCTGAAGTAGTGGATGTGTTCGCACTCTTTGCACTTGAATCGGTAGCGCGAGAAGACCTTCACGTCGATGACCTTGCCCTTCTCGCCGTGCGGCAGGCGCAGGGACACGTCGCGGGTCTCTTCCGCCTTCTTTCCGAAGATGGCGATGATGAGCCGCTCCTCTGCGCTCAGCTCGCTCTGTCCCTTCGGCTGAACCTTGCCGACCAGAATATCTTCCGGCTGAACCTGCGCCCCGATGCGGATAATGCCATGCTCGTCCAGGTCCTTCAGGGCGTCCTCGCCCACGTTGGGGATGTCGCGGGTAATCTCCTCCGGACCCAGCTTGGTATCGCGCGCTTCCACCTCGTACCGCTCGATATGGATGGAGCTGAACACATCATCGCGCACCAGACGCTGGGATACCAGAATGGCGTCCTCGTAGTTGTATCCGCCCCAGGGCACGAAGCACACCAGCACGTTCTTGCCCAGAGCCAGCTCGCCGTGGTCCGAGCAGGGTCCGTCGGCAATCACCTGCCCGGCGCGCACGCGCTCGCCTTTGCTCACGATGGGCTTCTGCGTGATGCAGGTGGACTGGTTGGACTGCATGGTGTTGATGAGCGGATAGATATCCAGGTCGCCCTCGTCCGCCCGCACAACGATCTCTTCGGCGGTCACGGAAGTCACCGTGCCGTCGCGTCGGGCAATCACCAGCGTGCCGGAGTCCATCGCCGCGCGGCGCTCCAGCCCGGTCTTCACCAGCGGAGCCTGTGAACGCAGGAGGGGCACCGCCTGCTTCTGCATGTTCGCGCCCATCAGAGCGCGAGCGGCGTCATCGCTCTCCAGGAACGGGATGAGCGCGGTAGCCACCGACACCAACTGCACCGGTGACACGTCCATCAGGTCAACCTCTTCGCGGCGTACCACCGGATACCGGTTCGCTTCGTTCGCCTGATGGCGCACCTGCACGAACTCTTCGGCGATGGTTCCGTCCTCCAGCAGTCGGGTATCGCCCGGCGCGATGCGGTACTGCTCTTCCTCTTCTGCCGAGAGGTAGACGATTTCGTCGGTCGCCTTGCCGTCTTTCACCCGCCGATAGGGGGTTTCGATGAAACCGAACTCATTCACGCGGGCATAAGTCGCCAGCTGGCTGATCAGCCCGATGTTGGGACCTTCCGGCGTCTCGATGGGGCAGATGCGACCGTAGTGGCTATCATGCACATCGCGCACCTCCAGCGTCGCCGACTGGCGGGTCAGACCACCGGGTCCCAGCGCGCTGAGGCGACGTTTGTGCGTGAGCTCGCTCAGCGGGTTGGTCTGGTCCATGAACTGCGACAGCTGGCTGGAGCCAAAGAACGACTTGATCGCCGCGGCAACCGGTTTGATCGCCAGCACCACCTGCGGCATAATCTGCCCTTCGTCCATGGAGGTCATGCGCTCTTTGGCGACCTTCTCCATGCGCAGGAAGCCGTTGCGCAGCTGGCTCTGCAGGAGCTCGCCCACCGCACGCACGCGCTTGTTCTTCAGGTGGTCGATCTCGTCCACCTCGCCCTCGCCGCGGTCGAGCTTCAGCAGGTACTCGATCGCCGCCACGAAGTCCTCTTTGGTCACGGTGCGCACGTCCAGCGGGAGGTTGATGCCCAGCTTCTTGTTGAGCTTGTACCGTCCCACGCGCGCCAGGTCGTAGCGGCGGTTGTCGTACAGCTGCGAGGCGATGAGCGACCGTGCGCCTTCCTCCGTTGCCGGGTCGCCGGGGCGCATCTTGCGGTAGATATCCATCAGCGCCGAGTGCTTGTCGTGCGTGGGGTCGTGCTCCAGCGTCGCCACGATGATGGAGGGCACGTCCAGCACCTCGATCTCCGGCAGACCGAGCTTCTCGATGCGCGCGGCGACTTCGGCATCGATGCGATGGAACGCCTTAATCAGCGGCTTGCGACCGCGCGGCTCCATGATGTCGGTGGTGGTATACTTGCCCTCCACCTGCTCGCGAGTGGGCTTCTCGATGCGCACGCGCGTACCAAACAGGCGCAGAATGTCCTCATCGGTATCGGTAGGCGACGAGACCGCTACCTCTGTCTCCAGCACGCTCGGCGGCAGGGTCTGCAGGAGATCCTCGGTGATGCGGTCCCCCACGTTCAACAGTACCTCGCCCGTCTCCGGGTCGACCAGCGGTTTGGCAGACACACGGGGCGCGCGTCGGTAGTAGCCTTCCACCTGCTCCAGATCGCTTGCGGTGTTCAGCACCTCGCCGGTGTCGGCATCCACACCCGTCTCCACCACCCCTTCATACCGGCGGTGGAGGGCATCCTTTACCTTCATGTAGCGCGGCACGCGCGCTTCCGCAAAGTTCTCCAGCGCACGCAGGAAGGTGGTGATGGGCAAAGCGCGTCCCTGCCCGATACGCATGGTCACCACGTCGTTGGCGCCGGTATCGATCTCGATCCAGGGGCCCTCATTCGGGATGATCTTCGCCCCGAAGATGTTCTTGTTGCTCAGGTAGGTCTCCAGCCACAGCCCGGTGGGTGTACCCTTGCGGAAAATCTTGTCGAAAACGTTCTCGAAGTAGATACCCGGCGAGCGCAGAATCTGGCTGACCACCACGCGCTCGCGTCCATTAATAATAAAGGTACCCTTGTCGGTCATGAGGGGCAGGTCGCCCAGGTACACTTCGGACTCCTGCATCTCGCTGGGCACGCCGCCCTCGATGCGTCCGTAGCGCACATGCACCCGAATAGGCGCCTCGAAGGTCATATCGCGGTCGCGACACTCTTCCAGGCTGTATTTCGGCTCGCCGAGGGTGAAGTCCAACAATTCCACGAACTGCTGACCCGTGAAATCGTAAATCGGCGAGAAGTGCTGGAAGAGCTCGCGCAGACCCTCCTCCAGAAACCATCGGTAAGATTCGAGTTGAACAGCAACGAGATTGGGGAGTTCTACTGGTTTAGAGGTGCGCGTTGCCGAGTGTTGGATCGTCTTCATCCGGATGACCTCCTGCGTTTCAACACGAAATGTTATTATGGCACAACTGCCCGCGATTTGTCAACCTTTTTCGAGCCCTTTTTGCCCCGATTTTGGGACAAATCTCACGCATTTTTCTCAGGGAGCACGCCCAGCGGAACGAATCCCCACTTCTCCAGCATCCCGCAGACCCTGGAGACCGGCAGCCCCACGACGTTGAAGTAACAGCCTTCGATGCGTTCGATGAGGGTGGAGCCGTATCCCTGCGCCCCGTACGCCCCCGCTTTGTCCATCGGCTCGCCGGTCGCCACGTAGCGGCGCAGGTGTTCCTCGCTGACCCTTCGGAACCAGACGCGCGTGCACACCACTTCTCCCTGCTCGCGAAGCACCGCGCCTCCAGCCGCCTCCACCAGCGCCACGCCGGTATATACCCGATGCTCCCGACCGTTGAGCAGACGAAGCATCCGCAGGGCATCTTCCTCGTCCGACGGTTTGCCCAGCACCTGCCCCTCGCACACCACGATGGTATCGGCGGCAAGGATGAAGCCATCCCGTTCCCTCTGCACCACAGCATACGCCTTGTGCTGTGCGAGGGTGAGAGCCACCTGGTCCGGCTGGTGCCCGTCAGGGAGGGTTTCGTCGATATCTGCAGATACCACGCGGAACGGCATGCCCAGCAGAGCAATCAGCTCCCGCCTGCGCGGGGAGGCGGAAGCCAGCACCAGCGGTGGAGTGGAGACGGACATGTTCGTCATCAGGCGCACCGACCGACCGGTTAATTATTGTACCCGATTTTGCAAGTCGTTCCCAGTCGAGGAACTCCCCGCTATCGGCGAGAAGTCGGGTCTGTCTGTGCCAGCAGGTTCACGGTTTCTGCACACCGCTTACCGAAGGGTGTCCAGCCTGAGCCAGCGCCCGGCGCAGTTGCAGATAAGACATACTACTGGGTATCAGCAACCACAAACTGAGCGCGAGCAGGATGAAGCCGATCCATCTGGGCTTGCGGTGTGTGCGGAAGGCGCGTTCTGGGAAGAACGCCATCACGAACGCCGGTATCGCGAAGCAAATCCCGACCATCATACCCACCAGCGCCCATCCCATAGAGAGGAGAATATCTCTCTGCTCTGGCGTCATGCTCTCTGCTTCCTCAGTAACGCGAGTTCGGGAGAAGGGACTCCATCGGCTAGAATTGTATCAAGTAAAACAGACAAATCAAGATGCCCTTCGATGGGTAGTATACTCAAACTGTTCTGTAACGTCCACACCTTGTGAGGGCTAACCATCTGCAAGCTCGGTTTCTGCCCTGCAGGGGGTAGAATCATACTGGAGGTGACAAAGTCAATGGCACAACTCCTGATTCGAGATGTTGACCCTGCCGTGATCGAGCGGCTCGAGGCGCGGGCGAAAGCCAGGGGACATCCTCTGGAGGCGGAGGTTCGCCTGATTTTACAGCAAGCCGTCGCCGAGGAGCAGGAGGAGATCAGAGAGCGAATCGAGCGCATCCGTGCCTTCTTTGCTGGACGTACCTTCTCCGATAGCGCAGAGCTGATTCGGGAGGATCGCGAGCGGTGAGCCAATACGTGGTCGATGCCAGTGTGGTAGTAAAGTGGTTCCTGCCCGAAATCTATAGCGAATCTGCACTAAGGCTGTTGGAAGGAGGACATAGTTTGTTGGTACCTGACCTCCTCTTTGCCGAGGTTGGAAATACGCTCTGGAAACGAACACGGCGGGGCGAGATCACCCCCGAACAGGGCTTACACATTCTGCAGGTGCTGGACAGCCTACCCTTGAAAAGGTTCTCCATGCAACTTCTGGTGGCGCCTGCTTACGAGATTGCCCAGCGCGAAGGATGCACGCTCTACGATAGCCTGTACTTAGCCCTTGCCCTGCGTGAAGGGATATCCGTGGTCACAGCTGATGCGAAACTGTACAATGCGCTCCGGGCAAGCCCACTTAGTTCCTGCCTTTGCTGGGTGGAGAATGTGCCATAGCCGAAATAGAACGTAGTCATGATGGTGAAGCCGGTCCACTAGGGCTTGCGGTGTGTGTGGAAGGCGCGCGCTGGGAAGAACGCCATCACGAACGCCGGTATCGCGAAGCAAATGTCAACACACAGGGCAACCACTACGGGTTGCCCTGTTCAGGTCTGAAGCGGGATTGCAGAACCTCAGTTCCCGTACAGTCCCCACAGCGGCCAGTCGCCCATCCAGGCGGGTTGCTGGCTGACCGTCCACGCCATCCCGCTGGGGAACTCGTTCAATGGACTGGGCTGATACTCATTCACTGTGGGGCACTTGGCGAGGAACTCGCGCACGTTCATCCACTTGGCGTGCCCGTCCACGTAGGTGATAATCAGCCCATCTGCGTGCGGGGCGTTGTTCTTGTTGACCGATCCGCTCGGTCCGGAAGGATAGAACCACCGCTCCCACAAATGCCGGTGCGCCATCGGGTAGATGGTCTGGATCGGCTGGGGACCGTAGACGTAGTGTCGCACGGCAGGGAAGCGGTCTTCCATCAGGATCATGGTCTCGGAAGGTCGCTGAACGCCCGCCAGCGTCCCACCAAGGAACGAGTTGCGGATTTGCTGGTTCGCACCCGTGCGGTTCCAGGTGTTCAGCGCGCCGGTTACATGCAGAGCCAGCGAGTAACCGCCGTCGAAAATCTCGGCGTTCTGCTCCCACGCCTGCCGGTCAAACGAGCGGCTGGGGCAGAAGAAAATCTGGATGTTCTTCACGTAGGGGTAAATCCAGTACTGCCACTTGTAGTGGTTTACTCGCTGACCAAAGCCTCCATCGGCGGTTCCCCTGCACCCCACGGCGTTGGGCTGATACGGTATTCGGTTGGGGGCAATACAATCGTCGTTGCGCGGGAAGGTCTCGTCGTAGTCGCTGACATACATCGCGATGCCCAGCCCAATCTGCTTGCAGTTGGACAGACAGGTGGTCTGACGCGCTTTGTCCCGCGCTTGTGAGAAGACGGGGAACAGGATAGCTGCCAGGATGGCGATAATGGCTATCACCACCAGCAGCTCGATCAGGGTGAAACCGAGTCGCTTCAAGCCGTTCATTCCTCCTTGTGTATAGTGTGTGTTACAACACCACGTCGCCACGCTCTTCCGTACGCACGCGAATCGCGTCGTCTACCGGCAGGATGAAGATTTTGCCGTCGCCGGGCTCGCCGGTACGCGCGTACTGCAGGATGGTCTGCACAATGGGTTCGACGTCCTCATCGCGGACAATCATTTCAATTTTGACCTTCGGGGGTAAATAGATGGTGTAACCGGCGCCGCGATAGTGTTCGCGAGACTCCTCGTTGCTTCCTCGCCCGCGCACATCGGTCACGGTCATGCCGACCACGCCGAGGTCGCTCAGCGCCAGCTTCACCTCGTCCAGTTTGAACGGTCGGATAATACACTCGATGCGCTTCACATCGTCTATATTCTACCCCACGCCACAGATTCCTTACCTTAGCATCCCTTAACAATACCTTAACACCTCATAACAATTCTCGAACACACAGGGGGCAACGCGGCTCGTTGCCCCCTGCGCCAATATGGATATGGAAAGCGCTCTCAGCGGTTGCCGTGTATCACGATATTGCCGCCGTCCAGGTAGCCCCAGTCGGCAAACACCAGATAGCCGTCCCACGTGTATACCCACACGGCGAAGAAGTCCCCTCTGCCGGGCTCTCCGCTGTCCAGCACCGCCACATAGAATCGATATTCGCCCGCGCCGTTGATGGTCGCCCATCCGCTGAAATAGCCCTCGCTGGGGTTCGGTGCGTATACCCAGTCCAGCGCGTACGATTTCAGGTTCACCCCCAGACCGTGCCGCTGATACTCCAGACTGCCTCTAATAGATCCGTTGCGTTGAACCTGCGCCACGAATCCGAAAGTGCGCCGGTAGCCGTCCATGTTCAGCCAGCCGCCTCCGGTGATGAACCCCTGTGCATCGGGCTGGTAGGCGGATACCAGCAGAACCTGCTGGCGGTCCAGCTCATTACCCAGCGGGTCGTAGCTGACAGCCCACACCGTAAACGTATCGGCAAACGGCGGTGCCCAGCTCATCGAAACCGAACCGTCCGAACCGACGGGCATCACCGCACTGGTATACACCAGATTGCCGTGCGAATCCACCACATGGAACTGCACGCTGGACGCGCCGTTCCACACTTCGGCATACAGGGTCTGCTCGGAACCAACCGCCACAGGCTCCGATACGCCGGGTTCATCTCCCCCGATGGGGGCAACCACCACACCGGCACCGAGCACGCACGGCGCCCACACGGTCATCACGAGCAAAGCCATGACATGGGTTCTCATCCTCATCGTCCGTGCACCTCCTCCATCCTGAACCTGCCATATCATGCCGACGCTTGCACCGGTGAAGAATGCTGGAAAATGGCGCGTCATACCCGGTTGCCACGCAGGACATCGGTCAGGCTGTTGTACAATCCCGTTATGGTATCCCGAAACGCAGTGAGGAGCAGGACATGAGGACAAGACAGATGTTTGCGGTATTCGCCGGGGTGTGCGTGCTGATGGTCGCGGCGCCCATCCGTGCTGGCGACGATAGCGCACCCCTGAACGACCCAACCCGACCCGTCACGCACATCACCCGCACCAGCTTCACCCTTCAGTATTTCACCCAGACGCCCTGCGAAACGCGGGTGCAGGTGCGCGAAAGCGACATCCCGATGATAGCGTGGCGACCGGAGGGCAAGAAGGTCGATCTCTGGGCGCAACCGGGCGTGCGCGAGGTGCAGCTGCCCGGTCGTCGTCAGTGGCATACGGTCACGGTGGACGGATTGAACCCGGGCAGGCGCTACTACTACCGGATCTACGACCCCGGTGCTGTGCCCACTCCCGAAGAGAAGCGCTGGGGCGCGCAACCGCCATGGCGACGGGAGTATGCGGTCTCCACACAGGCGCCCAAAGGCTACAAGACCATCATTCACGTGCCGGTGAAAGTGCTCCTGATGCCCAATGTGGTCAACGTGGCATCCGCCCACGACAGCACCGGCGCGATTGCCCCGCGTCCCCAGAAGCTGACGCCACAGGAGATTGAAATCATCAAACAGGAGTATGCCACCGCCTCGCGCTTCTTCTGGGTGAACAGTGGCATGCGCCTGTGGATCGATTTCCAGATTTTCATCGACGACCGCTGGCAACGCTGGGGACCGGAGCCGGAGAATGTGGACGCCTTCTACAAGGGCTGGCCCGTCTGCCGCAGCTACCCGGGCGAGGATTTCCGGGGACCCGGCGGCGGAGAGTTCACCATTCTGGACACGAAGGATATCCGGCGTACCAACACCCAGCCCGTCTACGAGGAACGCCCCTACCCCGGACAGATCGAACAGGCGTTTCCGCGACGATGGAACCCGCGCACGCAGAAGTGGGAGTTCTATGGCTCCGGTGGGGGCACGTTTGGGGTGGATGGCTTGCCCGATGGTGTGCCGGCGCGGTCACAGTTCCTGGGCGGGGGCGATACCGCCTGGCTGGTCACCCATGAGTTCCACCATCAGATGGAGTCGTTCGGAGCGTTCTCGCTGGCGAACCGCCCTGGCTGGTCACCCATGAGTTCCACCATCAGATGGAGTCGTTCGGAGCGTTCTCGCTGGCGAACCGCGAAGACGAGCGCATCGTGTTCAACCATCCCGAACCGCGCTACCGACAGGTGCGCCACGACGGAACCGTCGCCGAGAACACGTGGAACGGTGCGGGCAGACACGGCGAACACTGGCAATGCATGGCATACTGGGATCGCACGCTGACCGACGCTCAATGGCTGCGCATGTACGTGGGCTATACCGTTACGGTGCGCGACGCCGACGAAGACGGAGTGCCTGATAACGACCCGCGCCTGCCTCTGGATGAGAAGCGATTCGGCAGCGACCCGACCAGACGCGCTACCGACGGCAGAATCGGCGACCTGCGCAAAGTGATGCTGAGCACCTGGGCGCCTGCGCACCTGCAGTTCAGCCTGAACAAGCCGCCCGCCCAGTACATCAAGCCAGACCCAAAGCATCCCGATAGCGACCGCGACGGCTTGCCCGACGATAACGACCCCTATCCGCTCTATCCGTGGAAGCCGTTCATCGTCGCTTACCGCGCCACAGTGGACGGTGACAACCGCGAGTGGTCGGGCGTGCCGATTTCCGGTGAGATGAACAAAGGCGGGATGCGCTTCGTCTTCAAGCAAGCGCATGATGACGATGCCTACTACGGACTGTTCACCGTGAAGGGTAACTGGAAACGCATCTATGCCGTGTTCGACGGCGAAGGCAAAGGCGTCTTCTCGCGGGAGGGTATCCAGAGCATCGAGGTGCTGAACGGCGAGACTGTCACCGTGCGTCCGTCATGGGCGCCTGCGCCCGGGCTGAAGTGGCAGTCCAGTCGCAAGGCAGATGGCACCACCGTTATCGAGTTCAGCCTGCCCAACCGCGGCGAAGGCATGTGGTACTGGACACGTGGCGGGCGCGAGATCGGCGCGTCCATCGACGTCATCGCCGCCGACGATAAGGCGTACTCCGTGTACGAGCCTTACCACCTGTTCTACGCGGTGATGCTGGAGCCGAACGGGCGATTCCCGATGCCCTCCAACGCACCAGCCGAGCTGACCCGTGAGACCGCCACGCGCGTGTTCCTGCCGGATGATCCCGCTCTCAAGTTCACCGGCAGCGGCTGGAAGCTGGAGAACGGAGTTCTGCGCCATACCGGACATGACGAGTCGGTGGTGTATATCGATGGGCTGAACGCGCTGGAGTTCGACCTGTGGGCGCAGATTGAGGCGAAGCAGGACGGCATTCTGGGCGCGTTCCTGCCGGGCACCCAGCAGATGAACGCGGGCGTGGACTATATCGTCTTCGTGGGCGGATACGGCAACACGGTTACCCGGTTCCGGCTGTTCGGGCGCGAGATGGGCGACGGCGAGGTGATGATGACACCGGGCAAGCATACCCTGCAGATGTCGCGTCGGGATGGCGGAGTATGGCTTCTGGTGGACGGCAAGCCCGTGCTGTACGCCACCGACCCCAACCCCAAACAGCCAGTGAACCGCCTCGCTGTCATTGGCGGATAC
>FWPV01003062.1_pt1 | contig 38972 bp, 31 predicted proteins | sample 2228371 | NCBI WGS metagenome assembly FWPV01 (sample SAMEA103939776, study PRJEB20133) | metagenome
TTCTATCAGTTCGCCCCCACCTCCCCCCTCCTCCTCGCCGATACCTTCCTCTCCCCCTCTCCTCTCTCCCCGTCTCCCCTCTTCCACCTCACCTGCGCCCCCGCCGCCGTCCTGCTGCGCGTCAACCACGGCTTGCGGGCCGCGCGTACCGAGGGCTTTGTCATAGATTTCGAGAGCGGCGAGATCATGACCGAGAGCCAGAGCGAACCGCGTCCAACTCGCCAGCGCCAGCGGCTGGAGACCGCGCGCCTGAGCGTGCAGGATACCCAGAACCTGCTCCTGCTCCGCCCCGCCGACCCGGCCCTGTTTCAGGACCGCGTCTTCGAGACCACCTTCCGCATCGCCTTGCAGCGCGGGTTGGAACAGGTCTATCAACTGGAAGAGAACGAACTGGCCGCCGAGAGCGTTGGCCGCGAGGAACACCGCGCCATCCTGTTCTACGAGACCGCCGAGGGCGGCAGCGGCGTGCTGCGCCGTCTGGTCGAAGAGCCGGATGCCCTGGCCGAGGTCGCCCGCGCTGCGCTGGCGCGCGCCCACTATGACGAGAACGGCCAGGATCGGAAGCCCGAATGCGTCGCCGCCTGCTACGAGTGCCTGCTCAGTTACAGCAATCAACTGGAGGCTTTCTTCATAGACCGGCGCAGGGTGCGGCAGGCCCTGCTGGAGCTGAGCCGCAGCCGCGTCCTGCCGCGCGTGGCCGGGCGGGCCTACGCGGACCATCTGGCCTGGCTGCGCTCGCTCGCCGACGCCCGCTCCGAGCTGGAGCGTCGCTTCCTGGACGTGTTGGCAGCGGGTGGCCATCGCCTGCCGGATGACGCGCAACACGCCATCCCCGAACCGCGCTGCGTGGCCGATTTCTTCTACGAGCCGAACGTCTGCGTCTTTTGCGATGGCCCTGTCCACGACCAGCCCGAGAAGCGCCGCCAGGACGAGGCCCTGCGCGCCGAACTGCGGGCGCGCGGCTACGCGGTGGTGGTGATCCGGTACGATCGACCGGTGAGAGAGCAGGTATCACCGCAGGAGGTCCTCCTGGGGAGAACCGGTGCGGGGGGTCCTCCGGCTCTCGCGGAGGGGTCCGTTGGAGGAGGGGAATGTGACCTGGGGGAGCGCGCAGATCGCTCCACGGACGGACGTCGTTCGATCGAGCCACGGAGAAAGGAGGCCGAGGCGATGACCGTGGCGAGGGGGGCGGTAGTGCCGTGTGGGGGAAAACGAGAGGAGCGGTTCTCCTGGACGCCACGTGAGGGCTCCGTCAAGGGCTGCCCGGTTCGTCGAACGCCCCGGAGGGCTTCTGCAAGGGCTCCTGAGGGAGGAGGAGCCTGAGTCAGGGGGAGGAGTCGACAGGGTTGCGGCGCACGACGTTTCCGCTAGGTTCGAGAAACCGAAGCCGTCCGCACCCGGCGGCCCGCCAGCAGGACTTGGCCGCACTGAGCCCCTGGCCGGTCGCCGCGGACGGAGCGCTACCATGGAAACAAGCCGGCGACTCTGCATTTGCCCAGCCTCGCGGCGGGCTCGGGCGAGAGCCTCCCAGAGGAGGAAGCAGGAAGGGATGAGAAGAGGGCACCATGAGCGAGACTTTTGATAGTACGAAGACATATCTGCATGAACCTCTGGTAAGGGCTCACAAGGGCTCGCTTCGGCTTCCAGATTTTCAGCGAGGTTGGATTTGGGATGACGAGAGGATTCGGAGCTTGCTCTCGAGCATTGCAGTTTCGTTCCCGATAGGGGCTGTGATGCTTCTTCAGACCGGTGGGGAGCACGTTCGTTTCAAGCCGCGTCCTTTGGAAGGTACTGAGACGAGTGCCTTGGGGGTCGCACCCGAATGGCTCATCCTCGACGGCCAGCAGCGCCTCACCGCCCTGTACTTGGCGCTCCTGAGTGGGGCCCCGTGCATACAAAGGACGCCAAAGGGAAAGTCATCCACAGGCGGTACTACTTCGACATGAAGAAGGCGCTCACGAGCGACGACGACCGCGATGAGGCCGTGCTGAGTGTCCCAGAGGACGGCTTAGTCAAGTCTTTCCAGGGGGAGATTCAGGTCGATGTGACGACGCCTGAGCGGGAGTACGAGCACGATCTGTTTCCAGTGAACCGCGTGTTCAGGGGCGCAGAGTGGCGTTATGCCTACAGCAAGTACTGGAACTATGCGCAGGAGAAGATGCGGCTCTACGACCGGTTCGAACAGGAGGTCATCAAGCGTTTTGAACAGTACCAGGTTCCGGTCATAGAGCTGAAGAAAGAGACGCCCAAGGAGGCCGTATGCCTCGTGTTCGAGCGCGTGAACACAGGGGGCGTCGCGCTCACGGTGTTCGAGCTCCTCACCGCGTCTTTCGCCGCGAGTGGGTACCAGCTCCGGGATGACTGGAACGCTCGTGAGAGACGGCTGAAGGACAATCACCCGGTCCTGCGTAGCCTGCAGAGCGACGGTTTCCTCCAGGCCGTCTCGTTGCTCGTGACGATGTCCCGACGCCGGGAGGCACGGGGTGCGAGTGGCATGGCCGAGGCTCCCCCGGCGATCAGCTGCAAGCGCAAGGATATCCTGAAGCTCGAGGTCGAAGACTGGACGGCGTGGGCCGACCGGGTCGAGAAGGGGTTCGTCCAGGCCGCGCGGTTTCTCCACGGGCAGAAGATCTTCAACGAACGCGACCTACCCTACCGCACCCAGCTCGTCCCGCTCGCGGCGATCTTCGTCGACCTCGGCAGGGACGGCGAGACAGAGGGCGCACGCGAGAAGATCGCTCGGTGGTATTGGTGCGGCGTGTTGGGCGCGCTCTACGGCAGCGCGCTCGAGACCCGCTTCGCCCGCGATCTGCCTGAGGTCGTCGCGTGGGTGAGAGGCGAAGGAGGGGGGGAACTGACCACGGTGCAGGAAGCACACTTCCAAACCGCCCGCCTGAACACGCTGCGCACCCGAAACAGCGCGGCGTACAAGGGCATCTACGCACTCCTCATGCGCGAAGGCTGTCGCGACCTTCGGAGCGGTGAACCGATCGACCACAAGATATTCTTCGATGACAGGATCGATATCCACCACATATTCCCTGAGAATTGGTGCAAGAGGAAGAGCATAGATGGCGATATTTACAATACCATTGTCAACAAGACAGCACTCTCGGCGCGGACCAATCGCGTCATAGGCGGCCGGGCTCCGTCGCTCTACGTTGCGTCGCTCGAGAGGGAGGCGGGGGTGAGTCCCACGAAGATGGATGGCCTCCTCCGATCGCACTGCATCGCTCCCCACCTGCTCCGCGCGGATGACTTCTGGGGCTTCGACGAGGCCCGGAGGGAGGAGCTTCTTTGGCGCATCGAGGACGCGATGGGCAAGACCATCCCGCGCACGCGCGAGGGGGGGGCGAGGCCGAGCGCGAAGAGTAGGAGGAGGGACCGGAGGAGTGGGACGAGGAGGACGCACTCGAGGAGGGGTGGTGAGGGGTCTCTCGGTCGGTGCACGACGAGCCGTCGCCCCGTGACGGTGCGAGACGGCCCGGGGGCATGGGCGTGGCCGACTGACCGCGGGGGTGAAAGGCGCGAGAGCTTCCCCTTTGGGGGGCTCTTCCCCCGTGAGATCGAAAGGCCGACGGTCTCGGAGAGGAAGCGAGGCCCGGTGCTCGGGGGGGAAACGAGGTCGGACAGGCGCGCATCGAAAGGAGTCTGAGGCGATGAGGGTGGCAAGGCTTGGCGTGTGGGTCGTGGGCGTTGTGGCTTTGGCCGTGGGGGTGGCGCTCGCCTACGGGGCGCACCGCTGGAGGGCCTCGACCAGGGCGATTCGTGAGGCCCTTGAGGCCGCGCGGGCGCCGCGTGCGAGGAAGGTCTACACGGAGGACGAGCTCATCGGGCTGCCCGCACCGGTGCAGCGGTACTTCCGAACGGTGCTGCAGGAGGGCCAACGCCTCGTGTGGGCCGTGACACTGCGGCAGGAGGGCACGTTCAACATGAGCGAGAGGGGGGAGAACTGGAAGCCCTTCACCGCCGTCCACCGTGTAGTGACGAATCGGCCGGGGTTCGACTGGGAGGCGCGCGTGGCGATGATGCCGGGCCTGAAGGTGAGGGTGCGCGACGCCTACGTCGCCGGTGAGGGGATCCTCCACGCGGCGCTGTTTGGGCTCATCCCACTCGTGCACGTGCGTGGCACGCCGGAGGTAGCCGAGGGAGAACTCATGCGGTTCTTCGCCGAGACCGCCTGGTACCCCACGGCCCTGCTGCCGAGCCAGGGCGTGCGGTGGGAGGCCGTGGACGACGCCTCGGCGAGGGCCACGATGCGGGACGGGTCCACGGAGGTGACCTTGCTCTTCCGTTTCGGGCCCGACGGGCTCATCGAATCCGTGCGCGCAGAGGGCCGAGGCCGCATGGTCAAGGGAGGGGTGGAGCCGACGCCGTGGGAAGGGAGGTGGAGAACCTACGAGGTGCGCGAGGGCATGCGCGTGCCGCTGGAGGGCGAGGTGGCGTGGCTGTTCCCGGAGGGTCCACGGCCGTACTGGCGCGGTCGCATCAAGGGCGTCCAGTACGAGTTCGTGCCCTGAGGAGGCAGACCTCGAACGGGGCGCTTGATTCCCCCCGTGCGTCGTAGTATGAGTGTGCCCGGCCGGGAAGGTCGTCGGTGGGAAGCGCCGCGTGGTGATGCATCCCCGGAGGCGCGTTCCGGGCCGTACCCGTTCCACCAGCTTCCGGAGGAGGAGCCTATGCGACGACACCGCTTCGTGGTCGCCCTCGCGTGCCTAGCCCTGTGCCTGGCCTGTGGCGACAAGGTCGATCCCCTTGGCGAACCGGGAGACGATCTCCCGGACGTGGTCACCTTCACCATTCACATCAAGCCCCTCTTGGACACCCGATGTGTGCAGTGTCACGCCTCGTTCAGGCAGGGGCCCGATCGCAACGGGGCGCCCCCGGGCGTGGACTACGACACCTACGCGCTCGCCGTGGCCTCTGCGCAGCGGGGCAATGCACGGATCCAAGATGGCACCATGCCTCCCGGGGGGTTGCCCACGTACGAACGGAGGCTGTTCGCCAAGTGGGTGAGCCTGGGCATGCCTGAGTGAGGAGGCGACGATGCGCATGACCTTGTCCGTCCTCGTGCTCGCTTCGCTCGTCGCGGTGGCGCCTTCGGCACCCCTCCCCGACGAGCGGGCGGCGACCGATCGCACCATCAACCTCCTCGGTCCTCGGCCCATCGAGGAGGGATCCCTCTTGTTCGTGGTCACCCATCGTGCGCGCCAGTCGGTGGGGGAGCGGACCGGCCACGACTTCTTCGGGCTGGACGCGGGAGGCGTGAAGATAGGGCTTGGCCTCAGATGGAGCCCTGTGGGAAACCTTGACGTCGGGGTGTTCCGCGTGAACGGCACCGCGGAGATCTTCGATTCGGTCGAGTGGGACGTGCGCTCCCTGGTCTTTGGGCAGGAGCACGTGGGGGTTACCCTCGGCTTGCGCGCCGGTGTGAGCTGGTTCGTGCAGCGCGACCTCGAGGACGCCTCGGGGGCGTTCGGCCAGGTGATCCTCGGCCGAACCTTTGGGCGCCTTGGGCTCACGGCTGGGGTGCTGTCTCACACCGACTCCTCGGGGGACCGGAAGGCGTCGACGGACGACGACTGGACGGTTGCCGCTTTTGTCGCCGGGGAGGTGCGGCTTGCGCCAGGGCTCACACTCGCGGCGGAGGTCGTGCCGCCGCTCGGGGGCTACCACGAGGCCCACCCTACAACGAGCCTGGGGGTCAAGGTGTACACCCACGGACATACTTTCAGCCTCGTCCTGAGCACGACCCAGTACGGCAGCGCCGACGGGGTCATCACCGGCGCGTGGCGCACATGGGACGAGCCGATCGTGGGGTTTGCCATCACACGAGACATCCACCTTTAGGAGGGACCAATGACGACGAGACGACGCGTCCTGCACACGATCGTGACGACGATCGCGGGCCTCGCCTTATGGCAGAAGAAATCCCGCGCCGAGGAGCCGGAGGAGTCTGCCGCTGTTGCGGACTCGGTGCCCGCGGAGGTGGAGGTTTCCATCCCGTTCTCCGAGGCAAAGGGCCTCGCCGAGGTCGGGGGGTCTGCCGTGGTGACGGCAGGCGGGCACACGCTCCTGGTGGCGAGGGTCGGTACCGACTCGGTGCGCGCCTTCGAGTCGCGGTGCACGCACAAGCAGGTGACCCTCAGGTACGATCACCGGAACGCGCGGCTCACCTGCCCTGCCCATGGGTCGCGGTTCGACCTCGCGGGAGGCGTGACCAAGGGCCCCGCGAAGGAGGCCCTCCGGACGTACGAGGCCAGGCTCACCCCGGATGGGGTGGTGGTGAAGCTGCCGAAGTAGCGCGCCGTGACGCGGCTAGCGCGTCACGACCAGGGGGGTGGTGTGCTCAGCCCCCCCCACCCGCAGCCGGCACAGGTACACGCCGTGCGGGATGGGCCGGCTGGGCTGCCACTGCACGGTCCAGGTGCCCTCCGGTCGCTCCCCGTGGACGAGCCGGGTGACGAGCGAGCCGTTCGGGTGGTACACCGCGAGGTCCACAGGCCCCGCGCGTGGGACCACGTAACGCACGAGGGCGTGGCCAGGGGCCGGATTCGGGCTCACCATGAGCAGGGAAGGCCCGTCCTTCGGCGACATGCCGGCGGAGTTCGGGGCCAGGGAGAGCTGCAGGTGCGTGGTGTAGATGTGATCGCCCGACGTGGATCCGTTGCCGTCCGCGGCGTTCGCACAGGCCCAGAACGTGACCGACTGAGGCGGGTCAGGGGGAGGGGTCCACGTGAAGGCCCAGGCCGCCCCATCGGGGAGCCCCTCGAAGGTGCCTACACGCGTCTGCTTCACGTAGGTGCGGTTGTCGACCGTCTCCACGATGAGGGTCTGGGGGTCGATCACCGCGCAGGTCCCCACGTCGAGGGGAGAGAACTCGAACCCCCACCGCCTCTTGCCCGGGTGGGTCACCACGATGGTCACCACGAGGGGTTCCCCTGCCTCGAACGTCGAGGGCGCGCCGATGAGGAGGGTCCCCGGCCCACTGTTGAGGCCGAAGCTCGCATGACAGTCCGCGCAGGTCCCCTCTCCGGGCGCGCCGGTCTTACCGTTCGGCGGGTTGTGGGAGTACGCGAGACTCAACGCGGGGATCACGAGTGCGGCGATGAAAGCCCTCATAGGAACACCTCCAGGTCACGTCACTTCAGCACGACGAACAGGGTTGAGGCAACGCCGTCAGGGGCCCTCGCGCGGCACACGTAGGCCGAGGGACTCAGGCGGCGGCCATGGGAACCGAGGAGGTCGTACGTCCAAGGGTTCTGCCCCGAAGCCTCGGCGACGACCCTGCCTGCGAGGTCGAGGATCTCGAGCCGGTGGTACCCGGGGGCGTCGATGAGGAGGCGCACGTCACCGTTCACGACGCGCGGGGTCACGGTCAAGCAGGGGCTCTTCACCACGACGCGCGCCCGGGCGCACGGGGTGACGAGGCTTGAGGTGGAGACCTCGCTCAACTCGTAGAGGTAGGAGGAGCCGGGGGAGACGTCCCGATCCACGAAACGGTAGGAGCGTGGCACACTGGAGGTGCCGGCCCCGGGGATGAGCGCCGCGATGCACGTGGTCTGGTCGCCGCAGGAGCGGAACAGCCGGAACCCGAGGTTGTCGCGCTCGGACAGCGTGGTCCAGGAGAGGACCACGGCGCCGTCTTCGACGAGGGCGCCGAAGCCGAGGAGCTCCACCGGCACGATGCCGACGGTGTGGGTCGCGGTGTAGATGTAGTCCCCTGTCGGGGAGCCGTTGTGGTCAGAGGCGTTACCCGACGCATAGAACACGATCGTGGCGGCTCCATCGGTCGGGGCCGTCCAGTCGAACGTCCAGGAGACCGGCCCGAAGGAACCGGCCTGGGTACCCGCGAGGGTGTGGGACACGTACGAGCGCGAGTTGGACACCGACAGTTGGGTGTTCACCGGATCGGTGATCGTGCATGAGCCCTGGTCCAGCGGGGAGAACTGGAACCCCCAGCATGCCTGCCCCGGGTGCTCGAGGGTCACCGTGATCGGGTAGGTCTGCCCGGGTTCGTACACCACGGGGCCCGAGATCGTGAGCGAACCCGGCCCCGCGTTGAGGCCGTAGCTCGCGTGGCAGAGCTGGCAGGTCTCTTCCCCAGGGGCGCCGGAGTAGCCATCCGGCGGGCCGCCGGAATACGCGAGCAGGATCGAGGGGATGAGGCCAGCGAAGAACAACCGGGACAAGGCGAAACGGATCATCGGCCCTCCTTGGGGGATGTCACGGGACAAGTGGCGTGGGCTCAGTTGAGGAGGAACTCGAACTCGCCCACCACGTTGGAGGGCGGGCCAAGGTTCAACGCCGCGTCGCGCGCCCGGACGTTCACGAAGTGGTGGATGCTCGGGTCCCCCACCCCGTTGGGGATCGTGAACGTCGGGCCCGCCACGATTGCGAACGGAATCGTGGGCGAGAAGTACGGCACGGGAGACACGTAGACGAGGTAGTCGACCACACCGACGTTGTCGCCAGGGTTCGACCAGGTGAGGACGAGATCCGTGCCGATCGGCGTGGCGACGAGGTCCGTGATCCCGTTTGGCGGGATCACGTCCTGCAGCACGCTCCACGCCACCGCGGTGTAGATGTAGTCCCCCGTCGAACGGTTGTTGTTGTTCGCCGCGTTCCCCGCAGCATAGAAGAACACGGTATCTGGGGCCGCCTCCGGCGCGGTCCACACGAAGCTCCACACCATGGGACCGGGGCTGCCCGCATTCGTGCCGGCGAGGGTCTGCTTCACGTAGGGGATGCCGCCCGTGATGGAGAGCTGGGTCGAATCGGGGTTGGTGATCGTGCACGTGCCGTGCGTCAGCGGGGAGAACTCGAATCCCCACCTCGTTTGCCCAGGATGCTCCACCCGGACGGCGATGGTGTAGGAGGAGCCGGGGACGAAGGTCGGGGGGACTTGAAGCGAGAGGGAGCCAGGCCCGCCGTTGAGGGGGAAATCGGCGTGGCAGGCGTGACACGTGCCCTGGGACGGGGCGCCGGTCATGGCGTCGGGGGGGCCGGCGGCATAACCGAATGCGAGGGCGGGCAACAGGACGACGACGATCGTGCAACCCTTGTTCATGGGGCTCTCCAGGTCGAGGGTGGACGGGGCCGTGTGACAAACGAATGTAAGTAGCGATTGCGACCTGTCAACGATGAGGGCAGACCCGTCCCGCAGGCCTCGCCGAACCCCCAGCGCGAAGGTCCGAGGCTCGCTTCACGCAGGAAAGCTGACGCCGAACACGGCCTCGAACTGCCCCCTGCTCTCCCGGGTGAGCGCCTCGGCGCGTCTGCGGCACGCCGTCGCGCGGACCTCAAGGTCCTCGAGGCCCAAGCGCCTGATCGCTCGATCCCACGCGTCGTCATCCTCGAAGGGGACCACGATCCCCGCCTCCCCCACGACCTCTGGGAGCGCGCCGCGGTCCGACACGATCGGGACCCTCCCGCACGCCATGGCCTCGTGGGCGACCCGACCGAACCCTTCGGGGCTTCTCGAGGGCACGAGCACGGCTCGGCTCGCACGGTAGAGGGGGGAAGGGTCGAGGGAGAAGGGCGCGAAGGAGACGTTGGGGCCAGCCTCCTCGGGCGGGGTGTCGTTCCAGCAGAGGATGATGCGGAACGGCACGTCAACCATGCGGGAGGCCAACGTCCGCACGAGGTCGAACCCCTTCTCGGGCGTGGTGCCGACGCTCGTGACCGGGGAGGAGGGGTCCGGGGGGGCGGATGAGGGCAGGGTGAGGCAGGGGTAGAGGAGGCGAGGGTTGAGGCCGACCCGTTGCGCGCGCGCCTGGAGGAACCTCGAGGTGGCGACGGGCACGAGGGTCGAGGCGGCGATGCGCGCCAGGGAGGCGGGGGTGAGCATCCTTTGGAGGGAGGTGAGGGCGTCGAGGTCCTGCACGAACAGGAACCCTTTCCCTCGCCACAGGGCGGCCACGGCGGGGAGGAGCAGGATGTCCTTGGCCTGCACGAGGATGACGTCGGGTGCGATCTCGTCGAGCCAGGCCCCGACCCAGGTCGCCGGTGGGGCATCGACCGCTACCGCCTCCACGGCGACGCCCTCCACCATGAAGCGGACGAGGCGCGGCCCCTCGGCGCACAGGGGGAAGCCGAACCTGTGGATCACCGCGCGGAACGACGCGACGGCGTGGGCAGGCATCCCCGGCGGGATGGCGTAGCGGCAGCGGGTCTCGACCCCGGCGCGGGTGAGGGAGGCCAAGACGTCGAGGGTCGTGCGCTCCCCCCCGGTGCCGTAGGGCCACAGGAGGTAGGAGTGGAGGGCGAGGACCCTCACGTGGGGCCGATCCCGAGTAGTTCGGCGAGGCGCGCGGTGAATGAGCCGCGGCGCACGCCGATGACCGCCACGGGGGTGGTACCCGCCGCCTCCCCCAAGGTGCGCAGGTCACCCACCACCACGACCGGGACGCCGATGCCCCGGGCGAGCCCGCTCGTGCGGGCGGACGCGTCGGAGGCGAGGAGCACGAGGCCCAACTTGCCGTTGCGCACTTCGCGCAGCGTGGCGCGCAGCCCCAGGCTCAGGGCACGGGCCCTGCGCGCGAGACCGAGGAGCCGCCGGGCGTCGTCGGAGAGGGGGGTTCCCATTCGCAGACCTCCGATGCAGAAGCCGTGGTCGTGGTCACAATGAACGCACCGTGCGCGCCTCCGAAAAGACGCCGTGAGCGGAGGGAATCCCCGGGTGCTTGACAGGGGTGTCACCCGGCGTACTTTCGGCATCGAAGCTACGGTGCGAGACCTACCCCGTGGATGCCGATGCCTCAGACACTCGACGCACCGTGGCTTCTGCCGATGATTCGGCCCCCGGGTGGGCCGGTCGAGCCACCGGCCGGCCCACCCCCGAGTGCAGGGGGCGAGCCGTTGGTGACACGGCTCGGAGGGCACCACATCCAAGGAGCTTGACGATGGAGGAGACGCGACAGGACCGCGATGCCCAGGGGGGCGAGAAGGTCGAGGTGACCGTTCCTGCGGCGGCGCTGGTCATACGCCACGCACGGTGTCCGAACGGATGCCTCCTCATGTCTCCGGAGGTCCCCATCGGAGGCCACCCTTCCATCCACGTGCGCGTGCGCCAGGGGGGGAGAGAGGGGGACGTGTACCTCGATCCGGCGTACGGGAGCTTCAATCATCGGTCTGACATCGAGATCGCGGAGGGCTCCGTGGTGAGCTTCTCGTGCCCGCAGTGCGGGGTCTCGCTCGAGGAGCCCGATCGCTTCTGCGGCACGTGCTCGGCGCCCCTGTTCGTGATGCACCTTCCGAGGGGAGGCAGGATCGAGGGGTGCACGAGGAAGGGGTGCTTCGCCCATCGGCTCGAGGTGATCGACCTCGGCGCCCAACTCCTGCGGCTCTTCGAAGAGACCCAGATGGACGAGTACCTCTGAGGGGTCCTCAGAGGGACGGGAGCCTCCCGAGGGACACCGAGAGCGACTGGCGCATCGTTCCTGCTCCCTTGCGGGAGAGGCTCGCCACGTGCGCGGCGGCGAAAGCGAGCTTCGGGGTCTCGATGCTCGCGGCCACCATGGCGAGCTCGCGCGTCGCCTTCGTCTCGATCCAGACCGAGAGTGGGAGGGCGACCTTGAGCCCGACCACGAGGCTGCCCTCCCGGTCGCGTTCGGCGGCGAGGAGCACGCGCTCGCGGCTCAGGGCCAGGAGTGCCCCGACCTCCCACGTCCTGTCATCCCACCGGTAGGTGCCGGCCACGAGCACCGGGTCGAGCACGTAGGCCCTCGCGCCCGCGAGGCCTGAGGCCCCGCGCGTCGAATCCCCCTCCTGCCAGACCGCGACGCTCGCACCCACCTCGAGGAACGCGTGCAGGTCCACCCCCCATCCCACGACCCCGATGCGGGAGGCGGCGCTCTCGGCGTAGGCCACGGCGAGGCCGTTGCCGCCGTGGACGCACCGCGAGGGGTAGCGGGTGGCGTAGGCCTTCCTGAGGCGCGACACGGAGGCGACGTAGGAGGCGACCGCGGGGTCGCTCAGGATTGCGCGGCCTTTGCGCTGGACGGTACCCGGCCCTACGTTGTACGCCGCCAAGGCCAAGTCGTCGTCCCCGAACCTGCGCCGGAGTTCCGCGAGGTAGGTGAGTCCTCCCCAGAGGTTCCAGCCGGGCCAGTGGCGGTTGTACACCCCGAGGGAGCGTGCGGTCCGGGACGTGAGCTGGGTGAGGCCTCGCGCCCCCGTGGGGCTCACCGCCCGAGGGTTGAACCCGGACTCCACGGCCACGAGCGCGGCGGCGAGGGTGGAGTCCACCCCCGTGAGGCGCGCGATCGGAGGGATGTCGGCCGTGCAGAACAGGGGGAGGCCGAAGCCGAGCGGGGTCGCCCCGCCAGCGGAGCGGAATCGGAGGGGCTGGTCCGCGCGAGGGAGATCGACGCGCACGAACAGGCGGACCCCGGGGGTGCGCGCCAGACCCGCGGGGTTGCGCCACACGATCTCCCCCGGTCCTGCGTGGGTGAGGAGGGGAAGGTCGAAACCCCGGAGCAGGGCAGGCTCCGCCTCGAGACCGGATGGGCCGATGCACGAGATGACCATCGCCGTCCAGATCGCGCGGATCGTCGCGGACACCCTCAGGGCGCATCCGGCGGTTACCCCCACGTGCGTGCGGGTGAGGGTCGGGTGCATGACCGGCATCATCCCCGACGCCCTGACCGAGGCGTTCGGGGTCGCCTCGACCCTCGAGTTGGGGTGGGCGCCCACGTTGGTGATCGAGGAGGCCCCCCTGACGGCGAGGTGCACCGAGTGCGGAGGAGGGTTCTCCTCCTCGCGGTTCCCGGCGATCTGCCCGTCGTGCGGCGGCATCGGCGAGTGGGCAGGAGGTGGGCACGAGCTCGAGGTGGTCTCACTGGAGGTCGAAGAGCATGAAGACCATCGTGATGAAGGAGCAGATCCTCAAGGCGAACGCCCTCGCGGCGGCTGAGAATCGGGCGGAGTTCGCGCGCCGACGCCTCACCGTGATCAACCTCATCGGCTCGCCGGGGGCCGGGAAGACCGCCCTGCTCGAACGCCTCGCCGGGCACCTCTCGTTCGCGGCCCTCGAGGGCGACCCGGAGACGAGCCTCGACGCCGCGCGCATCGAGCGCCTCGGGGTCCCGGTGGTCCAGATCGTCACGAGTGGGGTGTGCCATCTCTCCGCCCCCATGGTGCACCGGGCCTGGCGCGAGGTTCCCCTCGAGGGCCGGCCGTTCCTGTTCATCGAGAACGTCGGCAACCTCGTCTGCCCCGCGAGTTTCGACCTCGGTGAGACCGCGCGCGTGGTCGTGCTGAGCGTCACCGAGGGGGAGGACAAGCCCCTGAAGTACCCTGGGGTGTTCACCTCCGCGAAGGCGGTCGTGCTCACGAAGATCGACCTCTTGCCCCACCTCTCGTACGACCTCGAGGGGGCGAAGGCGAACCTCGGGCAGGTGGCGCCCAAGGCGCGGGTGTTCCCCCTCTCCTCGGTGACGGGGGCCGGCGTCGAGGAGTTCGTGGCCTGGCTCACCGAGCTCACCGGGCTGGGGGCCCCCCACGAGGGGGGATCCGCCGGCGGCTGAGCGGCTCACGGCCCCTCCGCGGGCAGGCACAGCGTCGCCCTGTCGATACGGTACACGCGGAACATCCCACCGGAGGAGACCATCTCGCACTCGAGGGAGGGCACGGCACGACGCTCGAGCACCACGGGGCCGTCGGTGATCCAGTACTCCCTCAAGGCCGGAAGCCACCGGAGCAGCTCGGCGCTCACCACGAGGTAGTCCACGCCGTAGGCGCAGGCCACGCGCCAGACGTCCTCGGGTGGACCGTAGGGGGTCATGACCGTGGGACGGGCGTAGAGGGAGAGGTACTTCTCCACGATGGGGAAGGCCATGAGGGGTGCGTCAGGTGCGGTGGAGGCCTCGATCCATCGGACCACCTCCATGGCCTCCCGGTGGACCGGTCCATCGCCCTGGCTCAGGGTGTGGACCATGGGGCGCACGAGAGGCAGCACGAACACGGCCACCCCCGCACCCACGAGCGCGGTCTTGTGCCGCGCGCGGCTCCCCCAGCGCTCCCAAGCCTCTGCGAGGCCCACGCCCGCGCCCACGTTGATGAGCGCGTAGAAGGGGAGGTAGTACCGGTACGTGCCGTGGGCGTGCCAGGAGACGGTGAGGAAGTGGAGGAGGAACGCGACGAATGCGAAGAGGAGGGCACGGCCGTGCCTTCGGAAGCCGAACAGGGCCGCCCCCAGCGGCAGGATGAGGGAATCCCTCGCGAAGGGCTCGTTCCTGAAGATGTTGCCCACGAGGAACCCTTCGAGGCTGAGGTAGGCGCCCTTGATCCAGCGGGCGGCGAGCTCGAGGGGGGAGTGACCGAGGAGGTAGGGGAGCATGCGGGGAGGGGAGTCCCTCAGGGAGAACACGGGCCAGAACCCGTCGGTCCAGAGGAAGTACGCATTGTCCGTGTGGAAGGGGTTCCCGAACGCCTTCGTGTTCCTCAGGAGCCAAGGGGAGACGCACACGAGTGCGACGAGGCAGGCCTCGAGGGCATGGCGCACGCGTCGGCGCCAGGCCATGACCCCGAGATAGGAGGCGGCGATGAGCAGGCCGTTCGTGCGCGTGAGGTAGAGGAGGGCGAGGAGGATCCCGGGTGCCCAGGGCCCACTCCTCGGGCTGGCGTCGGCGTTGACGACCCAGAGCACGAGCCCAAGGAACAGGGCGCCGAACAGGATCTGGTCCTCGATCTGGGCGGAGAAGTAGACCTGGGGAGGGTCCAGCGCGGCGAACCACGCCGCGAGCACGCCGGCTCTCGGGCCACCAAGCCTCGCCCCGAGGCGCCAGGAGAGCACGATGACCACGAGGCCCACGAGGAGGGGGACAGCCTGGGCCGCGCGGAACGAGTCGCCGGCGACGAGGCGTACGGCGGCCTCGAGCAGGGGCAACAGCGGTTGGCGGTTGCCCTCGGGCTGGCCGAAGGGCTTGACGGGACCGTAGAAGGTCCACACCCTCTGGGTGGTGAAGCCCTTGCCTTCCGTGAGGTTCCTGGCTAGTTCAAGGATCGTGGCCCCGTTGTCCCCCCACGGGGCGTGGAGCGCCGAGGCCATGGCCAGCCGGAACGCGAGGCCGACGGTGAGGGCGAGTGCGCACCCTGCGAACGTCTGGCGTGAGGTCATGGATCCCTTCCTCCCAGCGGGTTGCGGACCCCAAGCAGATTGGCGTGACCGATGAGAGTGATCAAGGCTATCGTTTTTCACCTCCTGTTCGTCGTGCTCTTGCTCATGGTGGTGAACTACCTCGCGGCGCTGTTCCTCACCGAGCCTTCGTTGAGTCGCCCACGGCTCCTCGGTCCCGAGGCCCGCTCGGAGGCGACGTGGCCGCTGCGCAGGGACCCGGTGACCGGCTGGGCGCTCGCTGCCCCTTTGGATCGGTCCGCGGAGATGCGCAAGGGGTTCGTGCTCTCCCACACCGGCATCGGGGTGCGGTGGATACCCGGCACCCTCGACATGGGGCCTCCCCTCGTGCTCCTGGTCATGGGCGATGAGGTGGCCTTTGGCCCCACGGTGCCTCTTGAGGACACGTTCGGTGGATGGATCAAGCGGAGCATGGAGGAGCGGCTCCCCGACCGCACCGTCGCGGTGGCGAACGCCGCGGTGCCGGGCTACGACGCGCTCCAGATGTACCTTCAGTTCCGGCGGCTGAGTTCGCTGCGGCCTCACCTGGCCCTTTTCTGCTTCTCCTCCGGCGAGGGGTTCGGTCCCGAGGAGCCGGTGCGGCGGCCCACGGACGTGCGCGCCGCCACCCTGAAGGAGCTGTTTTATCGGCCCGCCCTCACCTCCGTGCTCTACCTCGGGCTCGACCGCCTCACCGACGGGGCCGAGGTGGCGGGAATACGCTGGGCCGTGGACCCGCGGCGGATGCGCCCCTCCCATCCGGAGGCATTCGGGGAGGCCCTCCGGGGCATCATCGCCCACGCCGACCGCGCGCGGATCCCGCTCCTCATGCTCAACCTCGGTCTGCCCGAGCCTGAACGGACCGTGCTCGAATCCACCTGTGTCGCCTCCGGCGTTGCGTACGTGGACGGTGACATGGCCCTCGTCGAGCACGCGGAGGAGGCCCTCGCTCACGGCTCCCGCGGGGTGGCCGAGGGCGTGGGACGGGCCCTCGACCGGTCGAACGACCAGCACGAGTGGTGGGTCCTTGAGCACCTGCGCTCGAAGGTGAGGCCGGTGTTCCTCAGCCGGACCTACTTCACTCCCCAGCTCCTGCCTACGCGTCTCACGTACCGCACGGTGGGTGATGAGCTCTCCATGATGATCGTGGAGGAAGACCTGTTCTCGTGGCGACGCCGCGTCCTGCGATGACGACGCGGTCGCTCTCGCGCACCGCCTTCTTCACCGCCGTCAGCAAGGGGGCCGAAGGGGTCGGCTCTGTGCTCGCCACCCTCATCGTGGCCCGCTCCCTCGGCCCCGCAGGCTATGGGGTCTACGCCCAGGTCGTCTCGGCCGTCATGCTCCTGTGGCCCCTCGTGGACATGGGACTGGACCACATCGTGGTGCGCGAGGTAGTGGCGGGTGCGGACCGGGGGAGGATCCTCGCCTCTGGGCTCGCGGTGAGGGGCCTGGCGGGGATGACGTTCGGCGCGGTGGCGATCGGCTGGTCCCTCTGGGGAAGGGAACTCGGCCTCCCTACGGCCCTCGCGGTGGTCAACATCCTGCTCGTGCGCCAAGTGAGTAACCTCGTGTGCCGCGCCCTGTTCCTCGGGGTGGAACGAGTGGAGAACGATGCGGTCGTCACGATCATCGGCCAGGTCCTGCGTCTCGGGGGGCTCGTGGTGGCGACGCGCCTGGGCTGGGGCCTCATCGGAGTCCTCGCGCTCCCCATCGCCGCCGAGCTCGCTCAGGCACTGCTGGGATTCGCGTTGGCTCGACGGTTCCTCTCCCCCCTCCGGGTGACGCGGGGCGCCATGCGCCACCTCGTGCACGAGGGGCTCCCCATCCTCATCCGCCTCGTGCTCGTCACTGCCTACTTCAACATCGACAACGTCCTGCTTGGCCGATTCCTCTCCTCCGAGGAGGTCGGCCTGTTCGCCGCACCCTTCAGGCTCGTCGTCGGGGTCGTCACGGTCGTAGTGCCCACTGCGTGGGCCCTGCTCCCCAGCCTCGTGCGGGCTAGACATGGGCGCGACTCGCACGACCTCATGCGCCGCGTCGGCCCCCTTGCCTCGGTGGCGACCTGCCTCGTCGGGGGCGCGTTCGTGATCGGGGCAGGAGGCCTCATGGGCCTCACCTTCGGTCCGATCCCCTCCCTGCCCCAGGCGGTCTCCTGCCTGCGCCTCTTGGCCGTGCTCCCCGCCCTCCACACGGTCGCCTACCTCATGGAGCTTGAGCTCCTCGCCGGCGGACGGCAGGGGAGGGCGTTGGTCGGGGCCGGGCCTGCCCTCGCGGTGAAGATCCTCCTCGACGTGTGGCTCGCCCGCTCCCTCGGCCCCCTCGCCGGGGCTGCCAGTAGCGTGGCGGCCGATGTGCTCCGCGTCCTGCTCCTCGCGGCCGTGGCGCGCAGCGCCTGGATGGCCCATGCCGCCCTCCCCATCGCCGTGCTCGGGGCCGTGGTGGCCGTGGGCTCCTTCGGAGGCGGTCGATGACCACGGTGATCCTCGCCCCGAACTGGCTCGGGGACGCGGTGATGGCCCTGCCGGCCATGCGAGCGCTGCGGCAGGGCCTGCCCGGCAGATGCATCGTCGTGGCGAGGCCGCCCGTGCGCGACGTGGTCAGGACCACGGGCGCACAGGTGTGGGTTTACCGTCCGTCCCTCCTCGGGACGGGACGCCTCATCCACTCCGTGCGGCGCCTGAAGCCTGATGCGGTCGTGAGCTTCTTGCGCTCGCGTCGAGCCGGGCTCATCACCGCCACCTCTGGCGCGCCCCTGCGGGTCGGTTGGGACGCCGGGCCGGCGAGGCGTGCCTACTCCGTGCGTGCACCCTCGGATCGGAAACGGATCCACCAGGTGGACGAGTACCTCCGCCTCCCGAAGGCCCTCGGCCTGCCCGCACCGGCCGTGTGGCCCCCGAGGGAGGCCCTCGCGCCGGAGCCTGGGCCGGAGGCGATCGTCATGGCTCCCGGGTCGAGCTTTGGCCCCGCGAAGCGGTGGCCCGCGCCCCACTACGCCTCCCTCGCCCGCCTCTTGCGCGACCGCACAGGGTTGCCGATCCTCGTCGTGGGCTCTTCCCGTGAGGCCTCCACCCTCAAGGAGGTGGTAGATCGAGCGGGCAGGGGCGTGGAGAACCTGGCCGGGCGTACCTCCCTGCCGGAGCTCGCTGCCCTCGTGCGCGGGTGCAGGCTTTTCGTTGGCAACGACTCGGGAGTCGCGCATCTTGGCGCGTGGATGGGCGCGCCGGTCGTGGTCGTGTTCGGCTCGACCGACCCGAGGTGGACCCGCCCGATCGGGCCTCGGGTCCACGTCGTGTACCGGCACGAACCATGCAGTCCTTGCTTCCGTCGCTCCTGCCCCCTGGGACACACGAACTGCCTCGTCCGCGTGAGTCCCCAGGAGGTCGAGGAGGTGTGCGTGGGCATGCTGGAACGAGGACAGTCGACTCATCACGAAGGGGAGGATGCCTCTGGTGAGACGGTGTAAGCACCTGACGCGATGGAACGGCCCCGAGGGCCCGCCTGGGCCTGTGGTCTTGGTGATCCTGGACGGGATCGGCATCGGCCGCCGCGACGAGGCGGACGCGGTGTTCCTCGCGCGGACCCCGACCCTCGACGAGCTCATGGAGAGGTTCCCCCACACCACGCTGAAGGCCCACGGCACCGCCGTGGGGTTGCCCTCCGATGACGACATGGGCAACTCGGAGGTCGGGCACAACGCCTTGGGCGCCGGGCGCGTGTTCGACCAGGGGGCCAAGCTCGTGAATCGTGCCCTCGAGAGCGGGTCCGCCTGGGAGAGCGCGCTGTGGAAAGAGATCGCGGGCCTCTGCCGGCGAGGCGGTACGCTCCACCTCATCGGGTTGCTCTCGGACGGGAACGTCCACAGCCACATCAGGCACGTGTTCCTCATCGTGGACAGGGCGGCGAAGGAGGGGTTCGCGCGCGTGCGGCTCCACGTGCTCCTCGACGGGCGCGACGTGCCCCAGACGAGCGCCCTCGAGTACGTGCGGCCCCTGGAGGAGCGCCTCGCCGCCTTTCGGTCCCAGGGCCTCGACTATCGCATCGCCAGTGGCGGCGGCCGTATGGTGACCACCATGGACCGCTACGAGGCCGACTGGCGCATCGTGCAGCGCGGGTGGGAGGCGCACGTGCACGGCAGAGCCCGCCCCTTCCCCAGCGCCGAAGACGCCATCCTCACCTACCGCGCCGAGCAGCCGGGCATCAGCGACCAGGTCCTCCCCCCCTTCGTGGTGGCAGAGGAGGGCAGGCCCGTGGGCACGATCGAGGACGGCGATGCGGTCCTGTTCTTCAACTTCCGCGGGGATCGGGCCATCGAGATCAGCCGCGCCTTCGAGGAGGAGGAGTTTCCCCACTTCGACCGTGGCAGGCGCCCGAAGGTGCTCTACGCGGGCATGATGGAGTACGATGGGGACCTCCACATCCCCTCGCGCTACCTCGTGGCTCCCCCTGCCATCGACCGGACGGTGAGCGAGTACCTCGTCGCCACGGGGGTGCGCCAGTTCGCGGTCGCGGAGACCCAGAAGTTCGGCCACGTGACCTACTTCTGGAACGGGAACCGCAGCGGTGCGTTCGACGAGGAGCTCGAGACCTACGTGGAGGTGCCCTCCGATCGCGTCCCGTTCGAGCAGAGGCCGTGGATGAAGGCGGCCGAGGTGGCCGACGAGGTGATCGGTGCGGTACGGTCGGGGAGATACCCCTTCATCCGGGTGAACTTCGCCAACGGCGACATGGTGGGTCACACGGGGGTGATGGACGCGGCCATCATCGCGGTGGAGGCCGTCGACCTGTGTCTGCGGCGGGTCTGGGATGCGGTCAGGCAGGCGGGGGGAGTGATGGTGGTCACCGCCGATCACGGCAACGCGGACCAGATGTACCAGCGCAAGAAGGACGGTTCCATCCTCAGGGACGAGGGGGGAAGGCCCCTCCCGCTCACGAGCCACACCCTCAACCCGGTGCCGTTCGTCATCGCCGATCCCCGGCCCTCCCCGGGCTACGAGCTGAGGCCGTTGCCCGAGCGTGGCCTCGCGAACGTGGCCGCAACGATCCTCACCCTCTTGGGGTTTGATCCTCCGGAGGAGTTCTTACCGAGTCTCATCGTCGCGTCAGGTGCCACACCATGAGGGTTGTCATCATGCTTCTTCTGCTCAGCTGTCAGAGCGCGGGGGAAGTCCGCCCTTCGGTCCTGGCGGGCGCCTGGTATCCGGGACGCCCGGAAGAGCTTCGATCCACCATCGAATCCCTCCTGCAGAAGGCGGCGCAGGCCCCTGACGAGGGCCTCGTCGCGCTCATCGTGCCCCACGCGGGGTACCAGTACTCGGCGCGCACGGCCGCCTTCGGGTATGCGACCGTGCCCAAGGGCCGGTTCAGTCGGGTGATGATCCTCTCGCCGAGCCACCACGCGTGGCTGCGAGGCGCGGCCGTGGGCCCGTTCGACGCGTACTCGACCCCGCTGGGCACGGTGCCGGTCGATCGCGCGGCGTGCAAGGCGCTCTTGGCCGATCCGCTCGTGAGCGAGCACCGCGCCGCAGACGCGCGGGAACACGCCATCGAGATCCACGTGCCGTTCCTCCAGGTCGTGCTCGGGGAGTTCACGCTCATCCCGGTCCTCGTGGGGGAGATGACGCCGCAGCAGCGCGAGGAACTCGCCCGCACGCTCCGTTCCGTGGTCGACGACAGGACCCTGCTCGTGGCGAGCAGTGACTTCACACACTACGGCGACCGGTTCGGGTACACCCCCTTCCGCGCGAGCTCCGTGGCGGACCTGAAGAAGAAGCTCTCGGCGCTCAACCACGAGGCGGCCGACCTCATCGTGCGTCGCGACGCGCGAGGGTTCCAGGACTTCCTCACGAGGACGCGCGACACCATCTGCGGCAAGGACGCCATCGCCATGCTCTTGGAGATGCTCCCTCCCGAGGCCCAGGGCCGACTGCTCCACTACAGCACCTCGCTGGACGTGATCCCGGAGACCGACAGCTCGGTGAGCTACCTGGCGATCGGCTTCTTCCGCGTCGGGGGGGAGGACGCGGCCTCCCGCTTCGGCCTCACGCAGGAGGACAAGCGCCAGCTCGTGTTGCTGGCCAGGGAGGTGGTCAAGCGTGGGGTGCGGGGGGAGAAGGGCCCCGACCTCGCGGAGTGGAAGAGGCGGATGAGCCCGGCGGTGAATCGACCCGCCGGGGTGTTCGTGACGCTCACGGCGCACGGCGACCTCCGGGGGTGCATCGGCTACATCGAGGGGATCGAGCCACTCGTCGAGGCCGTGGCGGACAACGCGTACTCCGCTGCCTTCCGCGATCCTCGGTTCACCCCCGTGAGGGCGGACGAGTACCCCCACCTCAGCTTCAAGGTGAGCGTCTTGACGCCTTTGGAGCCGGTGAAGGACATCGGCGAGATCGTCGTCGGTCGACACGGCCTCGTGCTGAGTGCCCAGGGCAGGCGGGGTGTCTTCCTCCCCGAGGTGCCCCTGGAGCAGGGCTGGGACCTCACCGCCTATCTCGAGCACCTCGGCCTGAAGGCGGGGCTGGACCGCCAGGCGTGGAAGCGGGCGACGCTGCAGAAGTTCGAATCGATCGTGTTCGGCGACGAGCTCCTCGGCGAGGACGAGAAGGGGGAGCACGGGGGACGAGATCGGCGATGAAGCGTCGTTCGTTCGTGCGGTCCCTCGCCGCGACCGTTGCCCTCGGGGCCCTCAACGCCCCCTGCCGAAGCCAAGGGGCCTCCCGGCAGGCGTCGAGAGGGTTCCCCCCGAGGGTCGTGGTGGTGCGCCGGGAGGGCCTCTCGCGCCTCTCGGGCGAGGCCAAGGCACAGGCGTACCACACGGTCGTGTCCGCGGGGCTTCGGGAGCTGGGCGAGGCGCAGCTCAGGGCAGCCCTCGCGGGCCGCACGAGCGTGGGGCTGAAGCTCAACTGCCTCGCTGGCCGCCCCCTCTCCCCGTGCCCGGAGCTCGTCGAGGCCCTCGCAGGGCGCCTCGGGGACCTCGGTGTGCGACGCGTCGTGGCGTGGGACCGCTCGATGCGAGAGCTCGCGCGCGCGGGGTTCGCGACGCGAGGCACCTCGTACACTGTGACCGCGACCGACGCCGTCGGCTACGGCGGGCGACTGTTCGAGTCGGGAAACGTGGGCAGCCTTGTGTCCAACGCCCTGCTCGAGACGGATGCCGTGGTGAGCGTCGGGGTGCTGAAAGACCACGACCTCGCCGGCATCTCCTGCGCCTTGAAGAACCTGTACGGGGTGATCCACAACCCGAACAAGTACCACGGGTCCAACTGCGATCCCTTCATCGCCGAGGTCGTCCTCCTCGAGCCGGTGAGGGAGCGCTTGTTCCTCTCGGTGCTCGACGGTGCACTCGCCCAGTGCCACGGGGGCCCTTCGTTCAAGGAGGCGTGGACCTGGGCGTTCGAGGGGGTCCTGTTCGCCCTCGACCCGGTGGCCCTCGATCGGGTCGCCGCCGACCTCATCGAGGAGCAGAGGGCCACGCGTGGCCTCCCCTCCCTCCGGGAGGCGAAACGGCCCCCGTCGTGGATCGACTCGGCGGCCCGCCTCGGCCTCGGGGAGGCACGGCGTGAGGCCATCGAGACGCGGGAGGTCGAGGCGTGAACAGACGCGACTTCCTGTCTGGACTCGCCGGCGTCGGGTTGGTGCCCCTCCTGGGCTCTCGCGGGACCACGGACGCCCAGTTCACCCGCAGGGCCCGCCACTGGAAGCCCATCGCCGACAAACGCGTCGCGTGCACCCTCTGCCCCCGCCTCTGCGAGGTGGCGGACCGGGAGCGGGGGTACTGCGGGGTCCGCGAGAACCTCGACGGCGTGTACTATACCCTCGTGTACGGGCGCGCCGTGGCCGCCCACGTGGATCCGATCGAGAAGAAGCCGCTCTTCCACTTCCTGCCCGGCACGACCGCCTTCTCCATCGCCACGGCCGGGTGCAACATGGAGTGCAAGTTCTGCCAGAACTGGGACATCTCCCAGTTCCGCCCGGAGCAGGTGCGGAGCATGGAGCTGTTCCCCGAGGACGTGGCCTCCCTCGCGCGCGCACGCTCGTGCGCGAGCATCGCGTACACCTACTCGGAACCCGTCATCTTCTACGAGTACATGCTCGACTCGGCCGTGGAGGGGCACAAGAGGGGGGTCCGGTCGGTCATGATCTCGAACGGGTACATCCTCGAGGAGCCCCTCCGTGAGCTCTTGCCGCACCTCGATGCCGTGAAGGTTGACCTGAAGGCCTTCACCGACTCGTTCTACCAGCGGCTGTGCGCCGGGAGGCTGCAGCCGGTGCTCGATGCCCTCCGATGGATCAGGGAACAGGGCACGTGGCTGGAGATCGTGGACCTCATCATCCCCGGGCAGAACGATGGGGAGGCGGAGATACGGGAGCTGTGCCGGTGGGTGGTGCGCGAACTCGGCCCGGACGTGCCGCTCCACTTCTCCCAGTTCCACCCCACCTACCGCATCACCAACCTCCCCCGCACCCCGGTCTCGACCCTCGAGCGCTGCTTCCGCATCGCCAAGGAGGAGGGGGCGCACTTCGTCTACCTTGGCAACGTTCCTGGCCTGGGGTACGAGGACACGGTGTGTCCGGGGTGCGCGTCCACGGTCGTGCGCCGGATCGGGTACACGGTGCTCGCCAACACCCTGAAGGACGGGGCCTGCCCCTCCTGCGGCCGGTCGATCCCTGGGGTGTGGGCGTGAGGGGAGGGCGGCCGCACGTGAGCGGAGCGACGTCGAGAGACTCCCTCCGGGTCCTCATCGTGGACGACGAGGCATCGGTACGCGAGGGCATTCGGATGGTCCTCGAGTACGAGGGCATGGAGGTGAGTGATGCCCCAAGCGGCGAGAAGGGGCTCGAGGAGGTGCGGACGGGCGATTTCGACGTGGTGCTCCTCGACCTGCGCCTGCCCGGGATGGACGGGCTGGCCGTGCTCGAGCGCCTCGCCGCGGAGCAGGATCGACCCGAGTGCGTCATGATCTCCGCCCACGCCGACCTGTCGAAGGCGGTGCAGGCCACCCGGCTCGGGGCCTTCGACTTCCTCGAGAAGCCTCTCGACCACGACCGCCTCGTCCTCACGGTCCGCAACGCGGGGCGGCAGCGCCGCCTCGCGCGCGAGGCGCGATTGCTGCGGCAGGGCCGTCCGGGTGTGGAGAGCATCTTGGGGGTGTCACCCGCCACGAGGGAGCTGCGAGAGACCATCAGGCTCGTGGCCTCGACCGACTCGCGCGCCCTCATCACCGGGGAGTCGGGTACGGGCAAGGAACTGGTCGCTCGCGCCATCCACGAGGCCTCCTCGAGGAGCACCGGTGCGTTCGTGGAGGTGAACTGCGCGGCGCTGCCCGCGGAGCTCATCGAGAGCGAGCTGTTCGGCCACGAGAAGGGGGCGTTCACCGGAGCGGTGGCGCGCCGCCAAGGGAAGTTCGAGCTCGCCCACAAGGGAACCCTGTTCCTTGACGAGGTGGGCGACATGTCCGCCGCGGCCCAGGCCAAGGTCCTGCGGGTGGTGGAGGAGGGGGTCGTCACCAGGGTCGGGGGCACGGCCCCCATCGCCGTGGACGTGCGCATCATCGCCGCGACGAACAAACCGCTCGCAGAAGAGGTCGCCGCGGGACGATTCCGCGAGGACCTGTACTACCGCCTCAACGTGGTGCCTCTCCACGTGAGGCCCCTGAGGGAGCGGAAAGAAGACATCCCCGTCCTCGCCTCGCACTTCCTGACCCTGTTCGCGACGAAGATGGGCAAGCCCCCGCGCACGCTCACCGAGGAGGCGCTCCGGGTGCTCCTGCACCACCCATGGCCTGGCAACGTGCGGGAGCTGAAGAACGTCATGGAGCGGGTTGCCCTGTTCTGCACCACGCCCGAGGTGGACGCCGAGCAGGTGCGGCGCCACCTCGACTCAGGCCTAAGATCGACCGAGGAGCACCTCCCCTACGAGGAGACCTTTGAGCGGTTCGTCGAGAGCGCCGAACGAGACTACCTGCTGCGCCGCCTGGAGGCGAACGCGTGGAACGTGGCCAAGACCGCCTCGGACATCGGCATGCAGCGGTCGAACCTCTACAAGAAGATGGAACGCTACGGGCTGAGGCGCCCAGGGACCTAGTGTCCCTCGAGGGTGACACGGGGTGACCTCTCGCATGGACGATCCTGGAGGCAGTCCGCAGGAACCTTTGGCCCCCAAGGGCGCTCACAGAGGGCGCGGTTCTTGCTCTGGGTCCGGGTGGATTCGTCGAAAGGAGGAAGCGCCATGACGAGGAGATACCTCGCGGTGGGACTCGTGCTCGTGGGGTGCGCGTGTGAGGTGCACAACTACGGCCCGGAGTGGCCCAGGGATGAGTGCTACTACGACCATCAGCCACCCGAGGTCCCGCGTGGACTGCGGAGCGTGACCGGGGACGGGAGCGTGCGCCTAACGTGGGAGCCCTCGCCGGACCGAGACGTGGTGGGCTACGGGGTGTACTGGAACGACTCCCCCGGCGGCTACTACGAGCGGATCGCCGTGACCACCGACCCGTTCTTCATGGTCCGGGGCCTGAGCAACGGGAGGACGTACTACTTCGCGGTGGATGCGTACGACCGGTGTGGCAACTCGAGCGACCTGAGCTACGAGACCGTGTTCGACACTCCCCGGCCCGCAGGGTACGGGCTGCGCGTGTGGGAGGCGTCGCGCTACCCAAATGAGGCGGGGATCGACTTCTCCCGCTACCCCGGAGGCAACCGCAGCATGATCGTGCCCTGGGACGATGATGGGGCCGACATCTACCTCGAGGCCAGTGGTGGCTCCCTGTTCCTCACCGCCGCGGCGATGGACACGGACGTGCTCCCCTGGGGAAGGGTCCAGAGCTTGGACGAAATCGACTACGCGCCACAGACCGGATGGGTGCCAGGGGGGAGCATGATGATCTGCCAGTCGTGCGCCTACCTCGTGTGGACGTGGGACAACCACTTCGCGAAGGTGCTCGTCACGAGGGTTGGCACGGACAACGTCACCCTCGACTGGGCCTACCAGGTGGCTCAGGGCAACCCGGAGCTCGTCCCGCCCGCGCCGGGTGCGCAGCCTCAGAACCCCATGACCAAGCCAGATCGGGGAGGCCGAGGCGGGAGGGAAAGGAGCTGACCCCCATGCGTACGGCGCTCTTCGTGCTCGGGATCGTGGTGAGCGTGGCCCAGGCCATCGACGTCGACGGCGGCGAGGAGCTCATCGTGGAGCCCCCACGCCCTCCCCTGCAGGTGTCCGTCTGGACGGACAGAGGGGAGCGCGCGGTCTACTACCCTGGGGAGCGGATCAGGATCTACTTCCGGGCCACGCAGGACGCGCACGTGGTCGTCTACGATGTGGACACAGAGGGGCGCGTGAAGCTCCTCTTCCCGCCTGACCCCTTCCACGGCACCTGGATCACCGGGGGGAGGACCTACGTCTTGCCACCCCAAGGGGTGCACTGGGACCTGCGCATCAGCGGTCCGGCCGGCATCGAGTACGTGGTGATCGTGGCGAGCACCTCGCCGTTCGAGTGGGACGAGTACGCCGAGCGCCTCGCCTCAGGCGGGGTCCTCGAGACGATCACCACCGACCCGCAGCTCGGCATCGAGCGCATCAACCAGCTCATCGCACCCACGTACGAGGGCGTGCCCTACTACGTGAGCGCGCGGACCTCGTTCTACGTCGAGAGGCGGGTCCCCTATCCTCGGTACATGTGCTACGATTGCCACAGCCCCTGGCACTGGGATCCCTACTACGCCATCTGTCCCGCGTTCGAGATCGTCATCTACAGCAGGTGGGACGACTACTACTACCGTCCACCGTACAACCCGTGGGGGCGTCGTCCGTACTATTGGTACAAGCGCAAGGCCAACCGCGAGTATCCGACGGTGAAGTACAAGTACGCGGAGGGAAGGTCGTTCTGGGAGGGGCGCACGAAGAAGGCGTGGGTATACCCTGCGGCACCTCCGACGAAGGAGAAGCGCGAGGAGCACCCCCGTCCGGCGGAGGGCACGAGGTGGAAGAACACCCCTCCCGAGCGGCCTGTGCTGCCCGAGATCCTGGTGAAGCACCCCTCCGTGCTCCCGGAGCGTCCCGCGAGCCCTGCGCCCGAGCGCGCGAAAGAAGACGAGCGCGGCAAGGCCACGCCGCAGGAGCAACGCGAGCGGACTCGCGAGGAGCCTCGCCGGGAGGAGAAGGCGCGCTCGACGCCGAGGGAGCAGCCGCTGGCACCGGAGATCCAGACCAGGCCCTTCTACCGTGAGAGAGAGACGAAGAAGCAGGAGGCACGGCAGGACTCGTCGCGCAACACCCGTGAGAAGGACCACGGGTCCAGGAGGGAGAGGCACTCGGGCTCGTGACGCGCGCGAATCCCCTCCGGGTCTGGAAGCTCGTTCCCCTCCTCTGCCTCGTGGCAGGGTGCGGGGCGCGTCCCCACATCCTGCTCATCACCCTGGACACGACCCGGGCCGACTACCTCGGGTGTGGGGGGCGAGCGGAGGCGAGCACGCCCACCCTCGACTCACTCGCCTCCGAGGGCACCCGATTCACGAAGGCGTACACCCCGGTGCCCCTCACCTTGCCGGCCCACGCCTCTCTGTTCACCGGGCGGTTCCCGTGGGAGCACGGCGTGCGGGACAATGGCCTGTACGCCCTCGGGGACTCCCTCCCGGTGCTGGCGGCGCTGCTCTCGGATGCGGGGTACTGGTGCGCCGCGATCATCGGGGCCCAGCCCTTGCGGGCCCAGTACGGGCTCGCACGAGGGTTCGTGGTGTACGATGACGCCGTGGGTGCGGCGCGCCACGCGTTCGACTACCCGGAACGGCCCGCCTTCGAGGTGACCGAGCGCGCCCTCGCGGCGCTGTCCCTGAGGCCGAAGGGGCACCCCGTGTTCCTCTGGGTGCACTACTTCGATCCCCACGCCCCCTACGCGGCGCCTCGCGGGAAGATGACCGGGTACGACGTGGAGATCGCGCGGATGGACACCCAGATCGGCCGGCTCATCCGCGGCCTTCCCGAGGGCCGCTGGCTCGTCGTGGCGGTGGCCGACCACGGGGAGGGCCTCGGCGAGCATGGGGAGCAGACGCATGGGGATTTCCTCTACCGCACGACCCTGCACGTGCCGCTCATCATCGCGGGGTCCTCGTGGAAGCGGGGGGTGACGGTCGACACACCGGTGACCCTCGTGGACCTGTTCCCCACCATCCTCAAGGCAGCCGGCGTCCGGCCCCCCCCGTCGTCCGGGGTGGACCTCCACCGATCCATCCCCTCGCGCCCGATCCTCGCGGAGACCTTGCACCCGCTCGTGCGCTACGGATGGCCTCCCCTGCGGAGCGTCGAGCGAGGGGCGTGGAAACTCATCCAAGGGGAGCGGGTCGAGCTGTACCGCGCCGACGCGGATCCGCGGGAGGGCCGCGACGAGAGTCGGGCGTTCCCCGACACGGTCGCGGCGCTCCTCGCCTTGGTGCCCCCCTTGGGTCCCTTCGGGCAGGTGATGCCGCTGGGCCCGCATGACCTCGAGGCCCTCGCGGCGTTGGGGTACTTCTCGGACCAGGCCTCCCTCGCCCCGCGCGAGGAGCTGCTCGCCATGATCGACAAGGGCAACAAGCTCGCGCAGGAGAGGAGATTCTCGGAGGCGGTGCGGTGGTTCGAGGCCGTGGTGCGGTCCGACCCTGGGAACCTGTGGGCGCGCATGGGGGTGGGGACCTGCCATGCCGGCATGGGGAACCCCGCGAAGGCCGACAGCGTGTTCCGTTCCGTGCTCGACACGCACCCCTCCTACCTCCCCGCGCTCCAGAACCTCGCCATGGTGCGGCTCATGGCCGGGGACGACGCGGAGGCGGAACGGCTCCACTCCGAGGTCTTGGCCCTCATGCCCGGGGACCTGGCCTCGCTGGAAGCCTTGGCCGTGTGCCTGCGTCGTCAGAAGAAGTTCGAGGAGAGCCTCTCCGTGTACGAGCGTCTCGCGACTGCCAAGCCTTACGACGCCATCGTGCTGCGCGACATGGGCAGCCTGCTCGCGTACGAGCTGAATCGGCGGGAGGAGGCCATACGAGTCTGGCGCAGGGCCCTCGCCTTGGACCCCCGCCTGCCCCAGCGCCGCGAGATGGAGCGCGAGATGCAGCGCTGGCAGGCCGCCCGGCGCTGACCCGAGGCTACCTGATCCGCACCACTAGCCCGCCGGAGCGGTGGGTCGCGGTCCGTAGAGTGAGGCGGTAGGAACCAGGAGCGAGCCCCTCGAGGGGGAGGAGGTGCTCCGTGACCGGTTCGCGAGGCCACAGGTTCGTGCCGGCGACCTTGCGCCCGGCCATGTCGTGCAGCTCGAGGAGCACCCGCTGCCCCGCAGTGGAGGCGAACCGCACGATCACGCGGTCGGTAGAGGGCACGGGCCGGACCGACAAGAGGGAGAGCGCGGGGAGGGGGGCAGGCGGAGAGCCCGCGGTGTCCCGCACGTACACGCCCGTGCGCGCGAGGTTGACCCGATGGGTCGGCCAGACGGGGCGGGCCGTGCGATCCTTCTCATCCACGGCGAGTACCCCCGCGTCCGTGCCGACGACGACCTCGAGGTCACCGTCCCCATCCAAGTCGGCGAGGGAGGGGGGCCCCTGCGGTGCCGAGGAGAGGAAGATGGGAGACGGGGGAAGGGTCGTGCCGTCCCCGTCGAGGAAGTAGGTGACGCCGCCGTCGGTCGTGCAGACGACTTCCGGCAACCCTCTCCCATCGAAGTCGGCCGCGGCCAGCCCCATCACGAGGGTTCCCTGGAGGGTCCTGGGCCACCCTGGCAGGTGCGCGCCGTCGAGCGTGACCGCGTGGAGCTTCCGATCGCTCGTGGAGAAGATGGCCTCGAGGATCGCATCCCCGTTGAGGTCCAAGGCCATGAGGGCCGAGCGCACCAACGGCACCCCGCCGTACAGGGTGGAGACCGTGCCGTCGAGCGTGACGAGGAAGACCGACCCCTTGGCCGCGCAGAGGATCTCCCACTGCCCGTCACCGTCGAAATCCGCCACGACCGGTTCGGTCCACACCTCTCCCGAGAGCGTCACGGGCCAGCCCGACGCCTCGACGCCGTGCGCGTCGAGGAGGTGGAGGATGCCTGCACGCGTGCCACAGGCGACGAGGGGATCGCCCGACAAGGGCACGAGGGCCGGGCCGGCGAGGAGCGGGGCACCGAGGTTCACCGGCCACCCCGGCAGCAAGGTCCCATCGGGCTTCAGGACGGAGAGGGTACTGTCGATGGAGGCGACTACCACCTCAGGCAGGCCATCGTCGTCGAGGTCCGCGAGCATCGTCGTGCCGACCACGCCTCCCCCAAGGGGGATCGACGCCGCGACCGCTCCGGAGAGCCGAAAGGCGGTGACGCGGTTGTTGCGGGAGCCCACGACGATCTCCACGCTCCCGTCCCCATCGAGGTCCCCGACGGCGGGTGCGCCGCGCACCGCATCGCCCACCGACACAGGCCACCCGGGCATGAGCTCGCCCGAAGGGTCCAGCAGGGAGACCACGCCCCACCGATCCGCCACGGCCACGAGCGTCGTGTCGTTCGCCTCGAAGCAGGCGGTGCCGGCGAAGACGTAGGATTGGGGCAGGGCAGGCCAGCCTGCCTGGGTGAGGGAGGGCTCCACCGTGACGGTGACGGTCTTCGCGTAGGGATGGGAGGTGCCCTCATTCGAGGCCATCGTGAGGGAGAGAGGGATCTCGGCCACCGGCCCGGACTCGTCGATGCTCACCGCGAGCACCCCGGCGCACAGGAGGCTGTCACCCGGGAGGATCGAGGTGGGGTAGGACGCCACCCCCTGGTCCACCCTGACGGTGCCCACGGAGCCGGGGACCGAGAGCGTGAGGGTGAGCCCCTCGGCCGTGCCCCAGTAAGGGCTGTTCTTCACCCAGAACGAGAGCGTGGCCGCCTCTCCGGGGTTGGCGATCCCGTCCCCGTCACCCACGGCCTCCACGAGGGTGATGGGTGAGACCGTGAGGTTCGGACGAGAGGGGGCCTGTACCGTGAGCCAGATGCTCCAGTCCTCCATCATGCACTGGCCGTACCTGATCCTGAAGTAGCCCCCCTCTCCCCAGTTGCCCCATGAGTTCTTACAGATCCAGCACTGCAGCGCATCGTCCCAGCCCACGATGGCGACCGCATGGCCCCCTTCCTGCTCTCCCCACACGTGCTCGTAGACGCCCCCGTTGTAGGCGTAGAAGTCGGCATACACGACGAACGCCACGTACACGGGCCCCTCGAGCACACGCGCCTTGATGGCATCGCGGTTGGGACCGATCCAGCCCCAGTTCTGCAGCCTCACCACCTCCATGTCGCCCCAGGGGCAGTGGCTCGCGCAGGAGACTGCATCCGTCGCCTGGTAAGGCATGCAGGCCTCGGTGATCGTGCCGTTGTACTTCAGGAACTCGCACGTCCCGGAGATGCTGTAGCCGTTGCAGGATCCGGGGCTGCACGACACGAGGTACTGCTCCGAGAGGTCGATCGTCGGGTTGGGGAGGAAGGCGTCGATGGCCATGCGCGATTCCACGCACGCCAAGGCCCCGAACGCCCAGCAGGATCCGCACTGCCCCTGGTCGCGGATGGGGGTGACGTAGTTCTCCCCAGCCACGTTGCGCCAGTCGAACGCGGGAGGCAACGCACGGAACGAGGGGGTCTCGGGGACGAAACCGGGCTCCCGGACCTCGAAGGACATGTCCCACCCGAGGAGGGCGCGCCTCTGTTCCGGAGGACGGTCCCACACCTCGTTGTGGCCCGCCTCCCACATCGCCCCCTTGGCCGCGATGGTTTCGCGGACGAGGGCGAGGTCATCCGCCTGGGCGAACCGCCCGACGGTGCCGAGGAAGGTCACGACGAGCGCGAAGAAGCGGGGCCATCCCACGAGGCGCCTCCTTGGGGGATACTCTTGAGAACGATACTCATCACATATGGACATGAACGAGCCTCCTGCCGTCGTGTCAAGGCCCTCGGGGCGTGCTCATGATGGCCGAGGGCAGTCGCGGTTGGGCGCTGCCGTTCTCCGTGATCCCGAAGCGCACGCGCACTCCGACCGGGGAGGTGCATCCACGTCCGGTGATCCACTCCCATGTCCATCGTGGCGTCGTGAAAAGGGGAACGCGCAAGAGGAGGGGCAAGGGGCCGCGGCCGAAGGGAGAGGACCTGGAGGCGGCACCCGGATTCGAACCGGGGGATAAAGGATTTGCAGTCCTCTGCCTTACCACTTGGCTATGCCGCCTGGAGCGGGAGACGGGACTTGAACCCGCGACAGTCACGTTGGCAACGTGAAGCTCTACCGACTGAGCTACTCCCGCTTCTGAGAGGTGTCACGACCGAGTATAGGCGCACCCCCCTTCGCGGTCAAGGCCCCCCGTACTGGCGCCACCGGATCTCGTCGTGGAGGCACTCCACCGTGACGGCCCCCTCGCTCGTGCGTGCGACCCTGTACCCCGCACTCACGAGGTCGCGTGCGAGCTCCTCTTCGCCTGACGTTCCCCCGCCGAGCACGATGAGCCGGGGCTGGGCGCGACGCAGGAGCAGGGGGGAGGGCGCGAGGTTCCTCGCGGGGCCCACGTACAGGACGTCGGTGGACTCGACGAGCGCCGACCCCGCACTCGCGGCATCGGCGCGCCACCCGCCATCCCCGGCGACCATGACCTTCATCCCGCCGGCCGAGCGTGCCACGAGGCCTTGGAGCGAGCGGGTCCCCGGCTCGACGGGTTCGAGGCGGAACCCCGAGTCTCGACCGACCTGGGGGCTCGAGGACCACGAGAGGTACGCGCGCTCGCGGAGCCGAGCCCACCCCTCGGGGAGGGCCACCACGGGGGGCCCCCACGACGCGACCAAGGCCTCGATGCCTGCACTGCGGGCCTCGTCCGTGCTCGTGGCCCCGACGAGGTCCAGCCGCTTCGCACACCGGAACCGAAGGTGGTCCGAGGCGACCCGGGCGGCACGGTCACCGGGGGAGCTCGACCCGGGATCGAGCACCGCCCAGGAGGTGCGCGCCTCGAGTACGATGCAGTTGCCCCCGGGGACGTGGAGGAAGGTCACGCGCTCCGCGGCTGACTGCCAGGGGTCCATGAGCCAGAGCGACCATGCGAGGGCGCCACAGCCGAACCCCACGAGGAACGAAGGGAGGGGACGGCCCCACCTCGCCCCCACGCGAGCCCCCACGACCCCTGCCCACCCTGCGGACAGGAGCCACAGGCGCCAGTCGCCGAGCTGGAGCACCGCCCCGGGCAAGCCTGCCACCCATCGGGACACGAGGAGGAGCACGGCTGCGGCGAGGCCGGTGAGACGGCCACACCATGACGCAAGACTTGATGACACGAGGTCGGCGACCGAGGTGGCCATGGCCCCGGCGATGAGGACCGTGGCGAGGAGCACCGCCGGGATGTTGGCGATGAGCCCGTACGTGGGCCACTGGCGGAACCAGAAGAGCAGGAGGGGGAGCACGCCCAGTTGTGCGGATAGCGAGGTGAGCACGGATCCGATGGCCCACCTCAGCGGTGTGCCCCACCGCCGGAGCCTCGCGAGCATGGGAGGGCCGAAGATCAAGATCCCGAGCGTGGCCCCGAAGGAGAGCTGAAACCCCGGTTCCCTCAGGGCGCGGGGGGAGGAGACGAGCAGCCCGAGGCCCGCGAGGCCCAGGCTGTTGATCCCCTCGGCCCCCCGGCCGAGCATGAGCCCGAGGAGCACCACCGCGCTCATCGCGCCGGCACGCAGCACCGGGGGATGGGGCCCGACGATCACCACGTAGCCGATCACGCCCACGAGAGAGGCCAACGAGGGGCAGCGGTACCCCGGGAGGAACACCCCGAAGAGGCGGTAGAGCAAGGCCGCGACGATCCCCACGTGGAACCCCGAGATGGAGAGGATGTGCACGATGCCCGCGCTGCGGAAGCCCTCCATGACCGCTGGGTCGAGGAGGTCTCGGACCCCGATGATCATCGCGAGGGCCAACGCTCCTTCCTCACCCTTGGCGTGGGTGAGGAGCGCGGCCTCGACGTGGGTGCGGACGCGCCCCCGGATCGTGCGATCCGGACCGCGCGGTCGGACGGTCACGTCACCCCCCCACAGACGCCCGACGATCCCCCTCTCGCGGAGAAGGCGGCTCCAGTCGGTCTCCCCAGGATTGCGGGGGGATTGGAGGCTCCTGAGGCTCCCGGCAGCCTCCACTGTGTCTCCAGGCGCCACCACGAGAGAGGTGTCGGGCAGGTGCACGCGGAGACGCACCCCCACCCGATGGTTCCGGCGATCTAGGAGCACCACGTCCACCGTCGAGGCGCGCGCGGACCGACGGGCCCGCGACAGGGCAATCCCACGCACCGTCACCTCCTCCTCCGAGACGAAGGAGACCCGATCGAGCCAGCGTGAGGTGTACCCGAGAAGGGCGCCTGAGGCCACAAGGCCCACGGCCACGAGGAAGTCCGCGCGACTCCAGGGCAGGAACGGCACGGCGGCCACGAGAAGCACCGCGAGGACCGCCGGCCAGGGCCACGAAGACTGCGCGAGGGAGAGCCCGAGGACGAGGAGGAGGAAGGCGCGGAAGGCTGGCCTCCTCACCCCCCCGTCTCCGCGTCTTCCCCTAGTCGCCCCCCGTCCGGCGTCCCGCCCACGGATCGAACGGGCGGCGCCTCCTCCTGGGGCGGAAGAGGAGCGAGAGGACGATGGCGCCAAGGATGCACCAGGCGGATGCCCGCAGGAGGGAGAGCCCGCGGTGGAAGTGGGGCGAACGCGTCGCCAGAAGCAGGCCGCTGGAGCCCAGGGCGAAGGCGACGAGCAACAGGAGGAGGCGCGCCGTGCGCACCGAGGGGCTCACCGCGCGCCTCGAAGGGATCCGCCCCCTACGCGTTCCTCTCTTCCCACTTCTTGAGGAACGGGCTCAGCAGGTCGATCGGCACAGGGAAGAGCGTCGTCGAGTTGTTCTCTGCCGCGACCTCGCGGAGCGTCTGGAGGAAGCGCAACTGCAAGGCGGCAGGGTACTTCCCGATGATCTGGGCCGCCTGGGCGAGACGCTCTGCGGCCTGGTACTCTCCCTCGGCGTTGATGACCTTGGCCCGCCGCTCCCGTTCGGCCTCGGCCTGTCGCGCCATGGCCCTCTGCATCTCGGCGGGGAGGTCCACATGCTTCACCTCGACCGTCGAGACCTTGATGCCCCATGGGTCGGTGTGGCGGTCGAGGATGTCCTGGAGCTCGCTGTTGATCTTCTCGCGCGCGGACAACAGCTCGTCGAGCTCGGCCTGGCCGAGCACGCTGCGGAGGGTGGTCTGGGCGAGCTGGCTCGTGGCGTAGAGGTAGTCTTCCACCGCGATGATCGCCTTCGCCGGATCCATCACGCGGAAGTACACCACGGCGTTCACCTTCACCGAGACGTTGTCCCGAGTGATCACGTCTTGGGGAGGGACGTCCATGGCGACCGTCCGGAGGCTCACCTTCACCATCTTATCGACGATCGGGATGAGGAGGATGAGCCCCGGCCCCTTCGCACCGACGAGACGGCCGAGCCTGAAGACGACCCCTCGCTCATACTCGCGGAGGATACGGACGGCGTTCCCAAGGATGAAGAGGATCAACAGGATCAGAACGGTCATGCTATACATGAATGCAGCCTCCTTGAGGAGAGGTTAGCGCTCGGGAGCCGTTTCCGAAGCGGCGCGACGCACGATGAGCTCCATGCCCTCGACCGCGGTCACCTCGACGGGTTCCCCACGGTCGAGGCGGTGCGGCGACGACGCGAACCAGATCTCCCCTTCGACGAAGACCTTCCCGCGCGGGTCGAGCGGTTCGACCACCGTGCCACGGGCTCCCACGAGGCCGGGGGCCCCCGTCACGGGACGCCGACGCTGCGCCCGGATACCGGCCCCCACCGCGAAGATGAAGAAGGCCACCGTCACCGCCACCGCAGGGACAATCACCGAGAGGGACACGCGGTACACCTCCTCCGCAGTATCGAACAGCATGAGACTCCCCAGGACCAAGGCGACGATCCCTCCCAAGGTGAGGAGCCCATGGCTCGCGATCTTCACCTCGGCGAGGAACAAGAGCATCGCGAATGCGATGAGCAGCACCCCCACGTAGTTCACGGGCATCATTTGGAGGGCGAACAGGCCCAAGAGCATGAGGATGCCTCCCACCACGCCGGGGAAGATGCTCCCGGGGTTCGAGAGCTCGAAGTACAAGCCGTAGAACCCGAGGATGAGGAAGATGTAGGCGAGGTTCGGATTGGCCAGCTGGTGGAGCACGCGGAAACGCAGCCCCATCGGGACCTCCACCACCTCGCCCTCGGTGCGCAACACCCGGAGGGAATCACCCACCGTGACCTCTCTTCCCTCCAGGGCCCGGAGCAGCTCCTGACGGTCCCGCGCGACGATATCGATCACGTTGAACTCGAGGGCCTCCTCGGCCGTGGCCGAGAGACTCTGGCGGACCGAGCGCTCGAACCAGTCCGCGTTACGGTTGCGCTGCTTGGCGAGTCCTCGGATCTGCGCGGCGGCATCGTTAACCGCCTTGCCGGCCATGATGCTGTCCATGACACCGCCGACCCCCACCGGATGCGCCGCCCCCAGGTGCGTCCCCGGAGACATCGCCGCCACGTGCGCGGCGGCGCAGATGAAGGCACCCGCACTCGCGGCCCTCGCCCCCGCAGGGGTGACGAACACGACCACGGGAACCGCCGAGTTGAGCATGGCCCCCGTGATGTCCCGCATGGCCTCCATGAGCCCTCCCGGCGTGTCGAGCTCCAGGATCACCATCTCCGCCTCTTCGGCCGCGGCTCGCCGGATCGTCTCCACCACGTACCGCGCTGTGGCAGGATCGATGGCACCCTCCACCCGCGCAACCATGAGGGGGCCAGCCCTCGTCCCCGCGAAGGAGAGGAGAAGGAAAAGAAAGAATCGATACACTAGAACACCTTCTGTCCGCCTGCAACTATCTCGTTGATGGCATCCCTAAAGTAGGTGGTTCCTTCGACGACATGGCGAGGAACAGCCTCTTGGTAACGTCGATACGCATCGATCACCGCGACTCCCAGGCGGGCCGTGAGGTTTCCCTCTTTGAGACCGAGACGGATCTCCTCCTCGTTCTTCACGAGGATCTCAAGCGCGAGCCAGCGGGAGAGGATGCGTGCACCTTGGGTCACCAGTTCGTCGGCCATGGCGCCCCTCCTCTCTCACGTGCCGCAGGGCACATCCCCTCGAGATATACCCTCAACGCGGCCGTGGGGAGCCCGGGAATCCGAGAGGGAGGGTGCGCGCGGCCCACGGGCGGAGTGTGGACGAGCAGAATCCCTCATGCGCGTGCCTCCTCGAGCATCCTGTCGAGGAACCTCGTGCTGAGCGCGCCGCTGCGGAACCTCCCGTTCGCGAGCACCCTGAGGTGGAAGGGGATGGTGGTCTTCACGCCTTCGATCACCATCTCCTCGAGGGTGCGCACCATCCGTGCCACCGCCTCGTCCCTGGTTGCCCCGTGGGAGATGACCTTGGCGAGGAGGCTGTCGTAGTTGGGAGAGACGGTGTAGCCGGCGTAGACGTGGGTATCGATGCGCACCCCCGGGCCTCCCGGCTGGTGGAAGGCGGTGATGGTGCCGGGGCAGGGGGAGAACCCGTTGTCTGGGTCCTCCGCGTTGATCCTGCACTCGAGGGCGTGGCCGACCAAGCGCACGTCCTCCTGTCGGAAGGGCAGGGGTTCCCCTGCGGCGATGCGGATCTGGAGCTTCACGAGGTCGAGCCCACACACGAGTTCGGTGACGGGGTGCTCGACCTGAATCCGCGTGTTCATCTCGATGAAGTAGTAGCGGCCTTCTGCGTCGAGGAGGAACTCCATCGTCCCCAGGCCAAGGTAGTTCACCGCGCGGGCGCCTTTGACCGCCACGGCGCCCATCTCGGCGCGAAGGGCATCGGACAGCGCGGGGGAGGGCGCCTCCTCCACGAGCTTCTGGTGACGGCGCTGGATGGAGCACTCGCGTTCCCCGAGGTGGATGCAGGAGGTCCCGTCACCGGCGATCTGGAACTCGATGTGTCGAGGCTCGGGGAGGTACCGCTCGAGGTAGAGCCTGCCATCGCCGAACGCGAGTTCGGCCTCGCGCGACGCGGCGGCGAAGGAGCGTTCGAGGTCTGCCTCTCGCTCGACCACCCTCATCCCTCGGCCTCCCCCTCCGGCGACCGCCTTGAGGAGCACCGGGTAGCCGATCTCTTCGGCGAGCGCCACCGCGGTGTTCGGGTCGGTCACCGGGCCCGGGCTTCCAGGGATGACCGGGACGCCCGCCTCCTGCATCGTCTTCCTCGCGAGGGCCTTGTCGCCCATGACGCGCATCGTTTCCGGCGATGGCCCGATGAGGGTGATGTTGCACGACGAGACCACCTCGGCGAACTCGGGGTTCTCAGACAGGAACCCATAGCCGGGGTGGATCGCATCCACGTTCGCGATCTCGGCCGCACTCACGATGCGGGGGATGTTGAGGTAGCTCTCGGCGCTGGGGGCGGCCCCGATGCACACGGCCTCGTCGGCGAAGCGCACCGCGAGGCTGTCGGCGTCGGCCTCCGAGTACACGACCACCGTCTCGATGCCCAACTCACGGCACGCGCGCAGGATACGAAGGGCGATCTCTCCGCGGTTGGCGATGAGGACGCGCTTGAACATCTCAGCCGACGCGTTCGAGTTCCATGAGTACCTGGCCGAACTCCACCGGCTGCCCGTTGTTCACGAGGATCGAGACGATCCTCCCTCGGACCTCGGCGTGAATCTCGTTCATGATCTTCATCGCTTCGATGATGCACACGGTCTGTCCTGGCTCCACGACCTGCCCCACTTCCACGAACGGAGGGGCATCGGGAGCGGGCGCGCGGTAGAAGGTCCCCACTAGCGGCGCCTTGATGGTCGCGAGGTTCTTGGCGGGGCTGGGGGTGGGG
>FWPV01003065.1_pt1 | contig 38952 bp, 29 predicted proteins | sample 2228371 | NCBI WGS metagenome assembly FWPV01 (sample SAMEA103939776, study PRJEB20133) | metagenome
CCGCCATCCACGAAGCCCTCTCGCGCGGCAGCCTGCCCGACCCGCAACTGGCCGCCGCCGTCCTGACCGCCCGCGCCGAACGGGTCTTCTTCCACTGGGCGCTGGAATTTGCCGAAGTATTCGTGGCAGGCGGTTTCGATGTGGTATTGGGCAATCCTCCCTTCATGGGCGGACTGCGCATCAGCGGCAACTTTGGCGAACCCTATCGCAAGTGGCTGGAATATGCCTATAAACCCTTCGGCGGCACGGCGGATTTGTGCGCCGCCTTCTTCCGCCGCGCCTTCAGCCTGCTCAAACCCGGCGGGCGGCTGGGGATGATCGCCACCAACACCCTCGGCCAGGGCGACACCCGCGAAAGCGGCCTGGCGGTGATTCTCCAACAGGGCGGGCAAATTCACTTCGCCCAGCGCTTCGTCAAATGGCCTGGGCAAGCCAATGTGGAAGTCAACCTCGTCGCCCTCACCAAACTCCCGCTCTCCACCTCTCCCGCTCTCATGCTCTCCCCCTCTCCCGCTCTCAGGCTCTCCCCCTCTCCCGTTCTCGACTCCCACCCCGTTCCCTTCATCTCCTCCCGCCTGGACGACCAGCCCGAACGCGAGCCTGCGCGGCTCAAGCAAAACGAAGATAAAGCATTTATCGGTGACTATGTGCGCGGCATCGGTTTCGTGCTGGAACCGGACGAAGCCGAGCGCCTGCTGGCGGGTGACCCGCGCCACGCCGACTGTCTCTTCCCCTACCTGAACGGCGAAGACCTGAACAGCCACCCCGCACAGCAGCCCAGCCGCTGGGTGATCTGCTTCCACGATTGGCAGCTGGAACGCGCCCGCCGGTACCCCGCCTTGCTCAGGATTGTGGAAGAGCGGGTCAGACCGGAGCGCGAGAAACTACGAGATGACATTTCTGGCTACGACCGTCTCAAGCAACGATGGTGGCTCTATGCAGCGTTTGCGCAGCGTTTGCGCACTGCTATCGCCCCCCTGCGGCGGGTGCTGGTGCGGGCTAGAATTGCCGAGTTGCACTCTTTGGTTTTTGTTCCTAATGGATGGCTATACAACGAGAAAACAATCGTATTCGCTTTCGATGACGATTACCACTTTGCTCTATTGCAATCAGCACTACACGAGTTCTGGATGCGGCGGTTTACATCCACAATGCGCACGGACATCAACTACGCCCCCACCGACTGCTTCGACACCTTCCCCTTCCCGCCGTGGGAGAACGAGAGAACACGCGAGCGGGAGAGCAGGAGAGCAAGAGAGGGTGAGAGCGTGAGCGCAGAGGAGTGGCCGCCGGAGGCGAAAGAAGCGGCGCGCATCGGCGGCGCGTACCACGAGCACCGGCGGCAGGTGATGCTGGCGCGGCAACTGGGCCTCACCAAAACCTACAACCTGTTCCATAATCCCGCCATCCAGGATGCCGACATCGTCCGCCTGCGCGAACTGCACGCCGCGATGGACCGCGCCATCCTGGCCTGCTACGGCTGGCAGGATTTGGACCTGCGCCACGACTTCTACCAGAACGAGCGCGGTCAAACGCGCTTCATGCCCTGCGCAGAGGCACGGCGCGAGTTGATTGTGAGGTTGTTAGAGTTGAATGAGAGGATGGCGAGGGAGGAGAGATGATGCAAGATAGTCTCTTCGGGCAGGTGCTTCCCCGACGAACCAGTTTTCTCGTCTTTCACGATGAAAGCGAACCCCTTGCCAACAAAGGATGGCTGCTCATCGGATTGTTGTTTGTCAATCAAAACAAGTTGCAAGACCTTGAGACCACATTGGATGGTCTTCGTCACCACCATCCAGAAGATTACTCTGGAGAAATTCATTTCTGCAAACTGCCTAAGAGTTTTGGCGGTGAGTATGGCGCAAAAGCACGTATTGCCAGACGCTGGATGAAAGCCTATCAGAATGGTTTGTTTCAAGATTCCATGTTTACCTGTCTTGCAGTCAACCGTGCCAGCCCCAGGTTCGAGCATAAGCGTTTCCAACAAGACTATCATGCCTATAACCGATTTACAGCAATGGCTATCAAGGCAGGTATATCATATCTGCTGGCTCCTTTGGGTTACGATGAAATTGAGTTAACCGTCATCTCGGATGGCAAAGACCGCAAATCCAGGCCAGACCAAAATCTGGTAGATAACTTTGAACAATACCTGCCTTATCGAGTAGAGTTAGATAACATTATCCGTCAACTGACAGATAATCGTCCCTACCCTACAGTGAAAATGAAACCCGTACAGATTATCGACTCTTCGAAGAGCGACCTGCTTCAATTGACCGACCTTCTATTAGGCGCATTCCAGGCAGCTTTGCTGGGAATTTCCAACCGGCCTGTCAAGAAAGAATTGGGGAGGATGGTGGCTGCCTGGTATCAAGATTTGCAAAGCCCTCCCTGGAGACAGCATTATCGAATGCAAAGAAAGTTCAACGTGTGGGGTTTCCCCGATGAAAATGGAAAGCCCTTCAATCATTTCACAATGGCGCTTTCAGCACAACCTGAACAGCAATTATCGCTATTTTGAAATTCTTCCCCGGCGAAACCTTCCGCGTGCTGAAGGAGAAGGAACTGCGTCAGTATGGGGAGTATCGCACCAGAAGGCTGGTGCTGGAGGCGTGGGAGCGTCGCGGTTGACATTCCGCCCGTCGCCGCGACCATGTGTGCAAAGAGTCAAACCATCTTTGACCTTCTGCTCACAAAGGAGTTGACCTGATGACCATCTTTGACCTGCACGCTGCCGTTCTGAACGAATACCGCGACTTTGTGCGCTCCTTCATCCTCGTTGCCGACCCGCGCATTCGGGATTTTGTGGACCGCGTCCTGGATGAAGAGGCGCATCTCTGGCCCGATTTCCTGCTCCAGGTCAGCCCCTCCTACCGGCGCGGCCCCAGCGTGGACGAGCTGGCGGCCAGCGGCGACCTGCACCTCGAAACGGCGCGCATCTTTCGCAACGAGCGCGGCGAACCCTTCCGCCTCTATCGCCACCAGGAACAGGCGATCGCCAAGGCTCGCCGCAGCGAAAGTACCATCGTCACCAGCGGCACCGGCTCCGGCAAGAGCCTGGCCTTCTTCATCCCCATCGTCGAGTCCATCCTGCGCCGGCCCGCCGCCAAGACCGTGGCGCTCATCGTCTACCCGATGAACGCCCTGGTCAACTCGCAACTTCAGGCCCTCGAAGCCCTCAAAACCGGCTACGAAGCGCGCACCGGACGGCCCTTCCCGGTCACCTTTGCCAAATACACCGGCGAGACCGACGACGCCGCCCGCCAGGCCATGCGCCAGCATCCGCCGCACATCATCCTGACCAACTATATGATGGCCGAACTGATGCTCGTCCGCCCGGAAGACCAGCGTTTCCTCGATTCCGCCGGGGGCGGGTTGCGCTTCCTGGTCTTTGACGAACTGCACACCTACCGAGGACGACAGGGGGCGGATGTGGCCATGCTGATCCGCCGCCTCAAGGAACGCGCTGCCGCGCCGGGGTTGATCCACATCGGCACCTCGGCCACCATGGTCTCCGAGCGGGATGCCACGCCGCTCCAGCGCCGCCAGGCCGTGGCCGATTTCGCCGCCCGCCTCTTCGGCCACCCCTTCACCGAGGCCGACGTCATCGAGGAGACCCTGGAACCTTTCACCCAGGGCGACCCGCCCACGCCGGACGAACTCCGCACAGCAATTGAGAGCTCGAGAGCACGAGAGCACGAGAGCACGAGAGAAGACTCACGCTCTCAACCTCTCCCGCTCTCCCGCTCTCAACCTCTCACGTTCTCAAGCTCTCCGCCCCTCACGGTCTCCGACTACCAGACCCACCCACTTTCCCGCTGGATCGAACAGGCATTCGGCCTCGCCCCCGAACCCACAGGCGGATACCGACGCCGCACGCCCATCACCCTGCCCGAAGCCGCCGCGCAACTGGCCGAACAGACCGGCCTCGACCCGCAGACCTGTGAGCAGGCCCTGCGCGCCTGGCTGGCTCTCGGCGGTCAACTGGAGCGCCAAGAGGGCGGGCGCGCCTTTGCCTTCAAACTCCACCAGTTCATCGGCCAGGGACGCGCCCTATACGCCACCCCCGAATCCGCCGAGCGGCGCGAATTCAGCCTGGAGGGCCAGGTGCAGGCCGGCGAGGGCCGCCTCTTCCTGCCGATCAGATTCTGCCGCCAGTGCGGGCAGGAGTATTACCACGTCCTGCAATCGGAAGACCACTTCTGGCCGCATCCGCTCGGCCCCTTCGAGGAGATGGACGAGGCCTACCGGCCCGGCTACCTGATGCTCGCCCCAACCGAGAACGACTGGAGCGAGGACTATTTGCCCGAAGAATGGCGCGAACCCAACGGCCGGGTCAAGCGCGACGTGCGCGAGCGGGTCCCGCGTCCGGTCTGGGTGCGCCCCGACGGGAGTTTCTCGACCCACCCGCTGCCGGGGTCGGTCAAAATGTGGGTTCAGCCCCAACCGTTCGGCCTGTGCCTCAACTGCGGCGAGTTCTACACCCGCCGCGAAGCCGAATTCCGCAAACTGGCCTCCCTCTCCAGCGAGGCCCGCTCTAGTGCCACCACCGTGCTGGCCGTCTCGCTCCTGCGGCAGGCCGCCCACACGGGCGCCGCCCGCGACAAACTGCTCACCTTCACCGACAACCGCCAGGACGCCTCGCTCCAGGCCGGCCACTTTAACGATTTCGTCCACCTGGCCGTGCTGCGCTCGGCGCTGGTCGCGGCCCTGCGGCAGCACGGCGCGCTCACGCCCGACCGCGTGGCGCAAGAGACCGTCGCCGTGCTGCAATGCGGCTTTGGCGTGCGCGACATCGCCCTCAACCCCGAACTCGCCCCCGACTCCCAGGCTGCCCGTGACGTCTGGGAAACCTTCACCGAATTGACCGAATACCGTCTTTACGAAGACCTGCGGCGCGGCTGGCGCGTCATCCAGCCCAACCTGGAGGAACTTGGCCTGCTGCGCGTCGAGTATCGCGGCCTGGAGGCGCTTTGCGGGCAGCAGGAGGCCTGGAATGTCCACCCCGCCCTGGCCGCCCTCACGTCGGAGCAAAGGCAGGCGATTCTCCGCCCCTTGCTCGACCAGTTCCGCCGCAAACTGGCCGTCAACGCCCGCGTCTTGCAGGAGCAGGCCCAAAGTCAACTGCGCCGTCGCTGCGACCAGCACCTCAACGAGTTCTGGGGCCTCGACCCCTATAGCGACGAACTGCGCACGGCGAATTGCTTCTTGTTGCAGGGGGAATCTTTTCGTCGGGGCGAAGGATTCAGCCTGGGCGCGCGCAGCCTGCTGGGGCGTTACCTGCGCCGCCAACTGGGGCTGAGCACCGAAGAATACCGACCGGTGATGGAAGCCTTGCTCAATCTGCTGGTGCGTCACGGCTTGCTGGCGCGCCTCGACCCGGTTGACGACCACCAGCGATTCCAACTCGACGCCGCCTGTCTCATCTGGCAGGCCGGGGACGGCACGCCGCCGCCGCTCGACCCGCTCTACACCCGCCGCGCCGCCGCCGAAGCCTACGCCGGCCGTGAGCGGCCGGTCAACCTCTTCTTCCAGCGCTTCTATCAGGAGACCGCAGCGGACCTGGCCGGGCTGGAAGCGCGCGAACACACCGCCCAGGTCGTCGCGCCGGGCGAGCGTGAACGCCGCGAGCGCCGCTTCCGCTGGGAAGAGCGCGACGGCCACAAGGAGAGCGAACTGGGCCGCCGCCTGCCCTACCTGGTCTGCTCGCCGACGATGGAACTGGGCATTGACATCGCCGACCTGGACATGGTGCACCTGCGCAACGTCCCGCCCACGCCGGCCAACTATGCCCAGCGCAGCGGACGCGCCGGGCGGCAGGGTCAGGCCGGGCTGATCTTCACCTACTGCGGCGCCCTCAACCCGCACGACCAGTATTTCTTCCATCATCGCCAGGAGATGGTGGCCGGGAACGTGCGCGCCCCCACACTGGACATCGCCAGCGAGAGCCTCTTGCGCGCCCATTTGCACGCCCTCTGGCTGGCCGAGGTGCGCCTGCCCCTGCGCCAGTCGGTCGAAGAAGTCATTGACACCAACCAGGACGACCTGCCGCTGCGCCCCGAAGCGCAGGCCGCCATCCACCTGAGCGACTCGACCCGCCAACGGCTGCGCGAACGGATGCGCCGCGCCCTGCAGGCCGACGAAGCCCTCCTGCGCTCGACGCGCTGGTTCTCCGACGCCTGGCTCGACCGCATTCTGGAGGAGGCCCCGCAGGCCTTCGACCGCGCCTTTGACCGCTGGCGTGAGCTCTACCGCGCCGCCACCCGTCAACTGCTCGAAGCCCAGGCGGCCCTGCTGCGCGCCCACCGCGTCGAAGAGCAGCAAAACGCCGTCCGCCTGCAGCAGGAAGCCATCCGCCAGCGCAACCTGCTTTTGCAAATCGAAACCTCGCGCGAGGAAAGCGACTTTTATCCCTACCGCTACCTGGCCAGCGAGGGCTTTTTGCCCGGCTACAACTTCCCGGCCCTGCCGGTGCGCGCCTGGGTGCCGCGCGGTGATGGCGAATTCATCGCCCGTCCGCGCTTTCTGGCCCTGCGCGAATTCGCCCCCGGCAACTTTCTCTACCACGAAGGCGCGCGGTGGGAAGTGGTCAGCTTTCAATCCCCGCCCGGCGGCCTGGACGAGCGCCGCCGCTCCCTGCGCCTGTGCTATACCTGTGGCGCGTTCTGCGAACCGCACCTGGACCTCTGCCCGGCCTGCGCTACGCGCTTTGATGGCGAAAACAGCCTGATCGCGCCCCTGCTGGATATGCCCAACGTCAAGACCCGCCGCCGCGAGCGCATCACCTCCAACGAAGAAGAGCGCCGCCGCCGCGGCTATCGCATCGAGACGTTCTATCAGTTCTCGCCTGCTTCGCCTGTCATCGAAGCCGACTTCTCCCCCTCTCCCGCTCTCCCGCTCTCAACCTCTCCCGCTCTCCAATTCTCCCTCACCCACGCCCCCTCCGCCGTCCTGCTGCGCGTCAACCACGGCCTCCGGGCCGCCCGTACCGAGGGCTTTGTCGTGGACTTTGAGAGCGGCGAGATCATGACCGAGAGCCAGAACGAACCCCGTCCCACTCGCCAGCGCCAGCGGCTGGAGACCGTGCGCCTGAGCGTGCAGGATACCCAGAACCTGCTCCTGCTCCGCCCGGCCGACCCGTCCCTGTTCCAGGATCGCGCCTTCGAGACCACCTTCCGCATCGCCCTGCAGCGCGGGCTGGAACAGTTCTATCAACTGGAAGAGAACGAACTGGCCGCCGAGAGCATTGGCCGGGACGAGCACCGCGCCCTCCTGTTCTACGAGACCTCCGAGGGAGGCAGCGGCGTCTTGCGCCGTCTGATCGAAGAGCCAGATGCCCTGGCCGAGGTCGCCCGCGCCGCGCTGGCGCGCGCCCACTATGACGAGAACGGTCAGGACCGGAAGCCCGAATGTGTGGCCGCCTGCTACGAGTGCCTGCTCAGTTACAGCAACCAGTTGGAGGCCCTGTTCATAGACCGGCGCGCCGTGCGCCAGGCTCTGCTCGACCTGAGCCGCAGCCGTGTCCTGCCGCGCGTGGCCGGGCGCGCCTACGCGGACCATCTGGCCTGGCTGCGCGAGCGCACCGACGCCCGCTCCGAACTGGAACGCCGCTTCCTCGACGCCCTTGCCGCCCAGGGCCTGCGCCTGCCCGACGATGCCCAGCGTGAAATCCCCGCACCGCGCTGCGTGGCCGATTTCTTCTACGAGCCGAACGTCTGCGTCTTTTGCGATGGCCCTGTCCACGACCAGCCCGAACAGCGCCGCCAGGACGAGGCCCTGCGCGCCGAACTGCGGGCGCGCGGCTACGAGGTGGTGGTTATCCGCTACGACCGCGAGGTGAGCGAGCAGGTCGGGGAACATCCGCATCTCTTTGGGGTGGCCTGAGTCTGGCATCTTTTTCCCCTCCCCCCTCAGCAGACAACAGGGCAAGCGCATTCGTAGAGTACTTTTCGACACTTGAGGATCCGCGTCGGTACAACAGGCAGCACAAGTTGTTGGACATTGTGGTCATCGCCATCTGTGCGGTTATAGGCGGGTCTGATGGTGAATGCCTGGGCCTCGACGAACGGCCTAGTGCTGGGTCAAAGGCCCGTTTTTTTACCCTTGCTCCGGCTTCCCCAAACCCGCCCCGCCAAATGGCGGGGTGCAGGGTAGGCGATATCTCTCTGGTTTTCCCGCTGCAGCCAGGGTACAATTGAGTCACTCAATCTTTTCAGCAAGGAGGTGTCTTAATGGGATGGTGTCACGGTCTTGGGTGGTTCCCCCCCGGGGGAATTCTGGGAGCGATTGGAATACTCCTGAACCTGGTGTTCTTTATCGGCCTGTTGGTGGTATTGGGACTGGGGATCGCCTGGTTGGTGCGTCGGCTGACGGCTTCGGCTGCTTCCGGAGGCAGGGCAGACTCCGGAGCAGCTCCCCTGGATGTCGCCCGACGGCGGCTGGCCGCAGGGGAAATCTCCGTTGCCGAATTTGAGGAGATCCGGAATCGGTTGCACTCCGGATAGATGGTCGCCAATAACGGAGGAAACAATGCGATCTAACCCCAGTGAACGGGAAAACAAGCGAGCCCGATTCACCACTCCCTCTTCCAGAGGGGTCCGATGGAGAGTTCCGTTGCTCGCCGGGATAAGCGGGGTGATGCTTCTGACCATCCTGATCATCCTGGGGCCGCAATGGGCTGGAACGAAGCGGCCCTCTCCCTCCCAGTATACTCCACCCATTGTTCCAACTGCCCAGGAGGACGCGATCCGGGTGCCTCTCTCCACGCTGGATGATGGGCTGGCCCATTTCTATACATACAGCGTGCAAGGAACCCAGGTGCGCTTCTTCGTCATTCGAACTAGCGACGGGGTGGTGCGAGCGGCGCTGGATGCATGCGATGTCTGCTACCCGGCAGGCAAAGGGTACCGGCAGGAGGGAGACGAAATGGTCTGCAATAACTGTGGGCGACGTTTCCCTACCCGCCTGATCGGAGAGGTGTACGGAGGGTGCAACCCTGTTCCGCTGCGCGCGATAGTGGAAACCAACACAGTGGGCATTTCGGTGCAGGACCTCGCGGCAGGGGTCCGTTACTTTCCGTAATGAGGAGAGCAATGAGATTGATGGACATTGCCCGAAGCAATCTGCGCCGTCGCCGAAGCAAGGTTCTGCTGCTGGTGTTAGGCTTGGCGGTAGGGGTGATGACCGTTGTCGCGTTGCAGGCCATCACCGCTACGCTGCGGGCCGATATGGAGGTCAAACTGGATGAGTACGGCGCCAACATCCTTGTCGTTCCTCGTTCTCGGGCCCTTTCTCTCTCTTATGGCGGGTTGACCGTGGCTGCTGCCACCTATGACGTGGGGGAACTGACCACCAGTGATGTGGCGCTCATCTCTACCATCCCTTACTCCAGAAACATCAGCATCATCGCTCCCAAACTGTTGAGCGCCGTGGAGATTCAGGGGCACACCGTGCTGGTGGCCGGCGTGGATTTCCCCGCCGAGCTGCGTCTGAAGGAGTGGTGGCATCTGATCGGCCGTCAGCCCGAGACCGAAGAGGACGCCATTGTGGGAGCCCGGCTGGCATCGTTGCTGGGTTTGAACACAGGTTCTTCCGTGCGGGTTGGGGATGAGGCGTTTCGCATCGTGGCATTGCTGGCGGAGAACGGTACGCAGGACGATGATATGCTCTTCGTTGCCCTCCCTGCCGCGCAGCAAGCCCTGAATCGCCCCGGCGCCGTCACCCTGGTGGAAGTGGCCGCCCTGTGCACAGCCTGCCCAATTGAGGAGCTGGTGAAGGAGATTCAGGCTGTGCTCCCCCAGGCCCGGGTCGTTGCTCTTCGCCAGGCCGTTACGCTGCGCATGGGGATAGTGGAGCAACTCGGCCGGTTCTCGGCGCTGGTCTCCGGCATCGTCCTGGGGATCAGCGGGCTGGTGGTGATGACCACGATGTTGGGGGCAGTGGCCGAGCGGAAGCCGGAGATCGGTCTCCTGCGCGCGGTGGGGTTTCGCCGAACCCACATTGCCCGCATCATCCTTACTGAAGCCGGGATACTGAGCGGGCTGGGTGGGCTGCTGGGATGGTTGATGGGCATGGCGGCAGCGATGCTTCTGACCCCCACCGTGGCCCAGGCAACCGTTTCTGTCCAGTGGAACCCCTGGCTGGCCATAGGGGCTGTCGGGCTGGCCCTGGTTGTAGGGCTGCTGGCCGGCCTCTATCCGGCCATCCAGGCAGCGCGCCTGGATCCGACGACGGCCCTGCGCTCGCTATAGGAGACCCCGATGATCGCCCTGAATCAGGTAACCAAGACCTATCAGGCCAATGGCAGTCCCATCCAGGCGCTGCGGGAGGTCGATCTGCGCGCGGCAGAAGGGGAGTTTATCGCCCTGATGGGGCCCTCCGGAGCGGGCAAAAGCACCCTGTTGACCGTTGCCGGGGTGATGAACCCGCCTACCAGCGGTCAGGTGATCATAGATGGGATAGAACCGTATCGCCTTTCACCGGAGCGCCAGACCGACTTCCGTCACGAATATGTGGGCTTTGTCTTTCAACAATATCATCTTATCCCCTACCTCACCGCGCTGGAGAATGTGATGTTGCCGCTGGCTATCACGCGCCTATCCGGGCAGGAGAAGCGGCAACGGGCGCGGCAATGGCTGGAACAGGTAGGTATGGGGGAGAAGGAGCGGCGACTCCCGGCTCAACTATCCGGCGGCGAACAGGCGCGCGTGGCGATCGCGCGGGCGCTGGTCAACCACCCTCCGCTCCTTCTACTGGATGAGCCGACGGGCAACCTGGATAGCGCCACCAGCGTCCAGGTGATGGAGTTGCTGCGCGCGCTCAACCGGGCCGGACAGACCGTGGTGGTGGTAACTCACAATCCGGAAGTTGCCCACTATGCCGGGCGAATCGTATATATGCGAGATGGGAGGATTGAGACGGAGGTGTACGCTTCCGAAGGAGGGGCCGCGTGATTGCTGCGGCGTTGATCGCTTTTCGGGAAGGATTGGAGGCGGCCCTGATCGCAGGCATTGTGCTGGGGTATCTCCGGAAAATGGGGTATCGGGGGCAGGCGGCCGTATGGTGGGGCGTGGCCTCGGCGGTGGTGGTGAGCATTATCGTCGGTGGGCTCCTGCAGCCTTTGGGGATTTCTCTTCGCGGCCGCAGCGAGGAACTCTTTGAGGGGATTATGATGGTGCTGGCCGCTGGCGTGCTCACCTGGGTGATCCTCTGGATGCAGCGCCACGGGCGTTACATCCGCACCCAGGTGGAAACCCGTACACATCAGGCGATGACCGGTGGGGGGCAAAGGGCCCTGTTTACCCTGGCCTTTATCGCCGTGGTCCGGGAAGGCATAGAAACCGTCCTCTTTCTCACTGCGGCGGCGCTCAGCACCTCGCCGGTAGAGGTCCTCATCGGCGGTGGGGTAGGGCTGGCTTTCGCCGTGGGTATGGGTTGGCTCCTGTTCGCCGTCGGGTTACGTCTGGATGTGCAGTTCTTCTTTCGCCTGACCAGCGTCCTGCTGATACTGTTCGCCGCCGGGCTGGTGGGTCGTGGCGTACACGAATTTCAGGAGGCGGGCGTGCTGCCGGCCCTCGTAGAGACGGTGTGGAACCTCAACCCTGTTCTGGATGAAAACTCGCTGGTGGGCAGTATCCTCAAGGCGTTGTTTGGCTACAATGGAGACCCATCGCTAATGGAGGTGATCGGTTACTTGTTCTACTGGCTGCTGATCGGGGGAGTTATCGGGTTGCAACGGCGAATTGCGGAGGGGTCGCTGATGTCTCAGGGGCCCGTGCAGTAAACCCTTTTCGGGGACCGCGCGCCCGAAATGGGAGGAAATTTGTCCCCCCCCCCACAAACTTCACGCTCCACCCCTTTCCCATGCCGGGCGGATTGCTGTGCAAGCCTCTTGGTGTAGAAGGCAATTTGGAACGCGGTGTGATATAATAGAGACGGTAACTGTCTCGACAATGCTAAATTCGGGCTTCTTGACCTCTCCTAACCCCTCCCTCAGGGGTGGGGATGGGTGAGGTAGGCACCGCCCGGTCAATCTAGCAATGTCAAGCTGTTCAGCCAGGCGGGTGAAACCACACCTGAAGGCAATGGATACCCACAAGGGATATCCCTACCGCGCGGGGCGACCGCCTGCGCGGTCGCCGTGGCCGCGTCCACGCAGGTGGACGCTCGGCTATATACCCTCGAGAGGTGATTTCAATCGCCAAAAGGGCGATAAATCTGAATAGAAGCTACAAGAGACAACGGTTGGCGATTTGCTTCCGAAGACGCAGGATAGGGCAAAATTAGGACGGATTCTAGATGAGCGAAAAAATCCGCGTTTTGCTGGCCGATGATCACGCCCTGGTACGCCAGGGCATCCGCCGCTTTCTGGAGGAATCCGGCGACATAGAAGTGGTTGCCGAAGCGGAAAACGGGATGGAGGCTCTGCGGTTGGCCGAGGCCCATCGGCCGGACGTGATGCTTCTGGATATCCGGATGCCTCAAATGTCTGGGCTTGAGGTCGCCCGGGAGGTTAAGCGGCGATTCCCGGAGGTCCGGATTCTAGTGCTCACAGCCTATGATGACGACCCCTACGTGTTTGCCCTTCTTCATACAGGAGTGGATGGCTACCTGCTCAAGACAGCCAGCGGCGATGATGTGGTGAACGCGGTACGCGCGCTCTGCCGAGGCGAGATGGCGCTCAGCCCCGAAGTCACCGGTAAGGTGGTTCGGCAGATCGCTTCCCGGAAGCCCGCAGGCGCCGCCGAGCAGGTAGAGCCGCTTACCGACCGGGAACTGGAAATCCTGCGCCTGGCTGCCCGCGGGCTGACCAACCGGGCGATCGGCTATGCCCTGAAAATCAGCCACCGGACCGTTCAGGGGCATCTGGCCAACATCTACGGCAAACTGGGGGTCAACAACCGCACCGAAGCGGTCACGGAAGCCCTAAAGCGGGGCTGGATCATCATGGAGGAGTAACGTGCGTCTCTGTCCCTCGTCCCGGCTGCTCCGTTGGGGGCGCAGCCTGCATGCTCAGTTGCTGCTCTGGGCCATCTTGCCGCTGATCCTGGTGGTGATCGCCGTTGCCTTTACCGGCGTATATGCGCATCAGCGCCAGATGCGGGACTTTGTTGCTCGCTACAGCATGGTGACGGCCCATCTGATCGCGCGTTCGGCGGAAGACGCGTTGGCCTACGGGATGGTCGGCATGGATGGGCAGGGATTGGCCCTCTGGCTCCCCATGGCTATCGGAGAGAGCGGAGGGACGGTGATCGTTGTGGCTAAAGACGGTCGTGTGCTGGCCCATTCCGACCCCACGCGGGTTGGTGAGGATATGGCAGGCCATCCCGGGGTTATGGCCGCCCTGAGGCAACGGGATGGTTATACCGTCCTGACCGACCCGGAAAATGGCCCCGTACTGATCGCTTTTGCTCCGGTCGGCGGAAGCGACTGGGAGGTGCTGGTCCAGGAGCCGGTGGAGGGCTTTGTGGCCCCGATCCTGTACCTTCCCGCGCTAGCTCCTGTGGCGGCCGTCGGCGCGGGCTTCCTTTCCCTGCTGATGCTGGTTTTCGGCTGGCGAACAATCATCCGACCGCTCCAACGGTTGAGCCACGCGGCGGGACAGGTCTCCTGGGGAAACTTCTCCGCGATCCGGGAACCTGTGGGGGGAGTCCAGGAGATCCGTGACCTGCACCAGGCGCTAGCCGGGATGGCGGAGCGCATCCAGGGATATCAGGTCGGGATGCGGGATTATCTGGCGGCGGTGACGCGTGGGCAGGAAGAGGAACGGTATCGGCTGGCGCGCGAACTCCACGACGGTCTGATCCAGGAACTCATCGCCTCCGGGCAACGGATAGAAATGGCCCGGCGGGCCGTTGAGGGGAATAGTGGGGAACGGGCCCGTGTCCTGCTGAACGAGATGCAGCAGATGCACCGGGAGATGATGGAGGAGCTGCGGCGAATCATCCGCGCCCTGCGCCCCGTCTACCTGGAGGACCTGGGCCTTCTGCCGGCGCTGGAGGTGCTGGTGCAGCAGGCCGCGGCTCATGCGACCGTTTCCATTCGTCTGGAACAACAGGGCTCGCCCCGCCGCTTTACTCCCGAAGTGGAATTGGCAGTGTACCGGGTCGCCCAGGAGGCACTGAACAATGTCCTCCAACACGCTCAGGCCAGGAACATCCTCCTGAAAGTTCGCTTTGCCCCGGACGGGCTGACCCTCACCGTGAGCGACGACGGGGTCGGGTTTGAATTTCCACCTCGCTCCGATCTCCTCACCCAGGCCGGTCACTACGGGCTGGTCGGGATGCATGAGCGGGTTGTCCACGCCGGCGGTGAATTCCGGATTCACACTTCCCCGGGAGAGGGCACGCAGATCACCGCCCACTTCCCCGCATCGCCCCGCAAGGCGTAGGCTGTTTTCTCCCCGCCGACCCCCGCCAAATAGCGCTCCCTGCGGACGTCCATTTGGTGTACACTAAAGACAAATCGTAACTATCCAGCCCAGCGGTTGAAACCGCGGGCTGAGAGGACGCTTCGTGCCGGGCGACCGCCTGCGCGGTCGCCGAGAAAGCGTCCACGCAGGTGGACGCCCGGCTGCAAGCCCTCCAGGGATGATTTCAATCAGTAGGGGCTGAATAAATACGACAAATCCCCTTCAGGAGGTCTATGATGAAAGTCGGGTTGTTTATTTGTGGCATGGTTCTGGTGGTTATTGCGCTGGTGCTCGGCGCGCTGGTGATGGGATGGGCCCTTTGGGGTCAGCAGGCCTGGACGGCGCGACTACCGGTGGGGGCATCGCCAGGCGAAACCGCGAATGGGTCGCCCGTTCCCGCGGGGCCGGGCTTTTGTGGAGGGATGGGGGGATGGCGCTGGACTCCCCCATCTACCCCCGGATATTGGCCCAGCACCGGGCAGACGCTGCCAGGGGGGCCGGGGATGTGTGGAGGCGTCGGATGGTGGCGTACGGTTCCCTCTTCGGGCACGCTGACCATTGAGCAGGCCCGGGACGCGGTGGAAGGGTACATCGCCCAAGGGGGCCTTCCCAATCTGAAAGTGGAAGAGGCGATGGAGTTTGAGTACAACTTTTACGCCATCATCCAGGAGTCGGATACCGGAATCGGGGCGATGGAAGTACTGGTGGACAAAGTCACCGGAGCGGTCTACCCGGAGATAGGGCCGAATATGATGTGGAATCAGCGTTACGGGATGCACCGCTGGATCGGCGAGATGACCATCACCCCCAGCGAAGCGGAACAGATCGCCCAGCGCTGGCTGGATGCATACCGTCCCGGGGAGAAGGTGGAGGACGTGGATCCCTTCTACGGGTATCACACCATCCACACGGAGAAGGGCGGCCAGATTGTCGGGATGCTCAGCGTCCACGGGAGCACCGGACAGGTCTGGTATCATACCTGGCATGGGCGGTTTATCCAGATGCTGGAGGAGGAGTAGCGGCTGGCGCAGTGCGGAGATAGGCCTCTGTATCGTAAAGGCGGCCGACCCTCAGCAGACAATCCCGGCGCTGGACAAGTTCCCGCCCATGTGATATACTCCCCTTATGAATCCGGCAGGTACGAGCACAAAGAACAAGCCCGGTCAGAGCCTGCGCAGCACGGCCGGACGCTCGTTGCGGCAGGCAGCGGCGGCTGGCCTCGGCCTTTTGGCCCTGGCCTTCATTGGGGGCCACCTGGGCAACCTCAGCCGGGCACTCAACGGTCTGCTGGCGGTGGGTGCGCTGCTCAGCCTGGCGATCCTCCAGCCATACCGGCCAGAGCGCCCCTCCCGCCGAAGGTTGGCGCTGGCCCTGGGGGTGATGGCCGTCGCGCTGCCGGTCGTCGCCCGTGGCGAACCCCTGGGGCTGTTGGGCGCCGCCCTCTTTTTCTTCGCCCTCTCCCTCCTGGCCCCCGATGACGATGGCACAGCGACGGCACTGCTCCTGACGGCACTGCTCTTTGCCCTGTACCGGACCTGGGTGGCCTATGTGCCCCTGCTGTGGCACGCCGAGCAGTGGGCCTCCATCTACTTCTCCTGGGTTGCAGGCGTCGGCCTGATGCTCGGGCCGACGGCGCTGGGATTTCCACTCTTGATTCTGTTCTCTCTGTTTGCCCTGAGCGTGTTCTTGCTGAATAGTTTTCCCCACCCCCGGCTGGAAGGGAAAAAAGGGCGGGCAGCCCTCCTCCTGGCCGCCTGGCTGGTAGCCCAGGTGGCGGCCGTCGTTGCCTACCTCTGGCTGCAACCACCGCTGGGGTCGTGGCTGATCACCCGCTGGCCCGACCTGCCTTTCATCACCAGCCCCACGCCGACGCCCACCTCCGCTGCCCCCCTCACCTATCTGGAATCGCCGCTGCTCCTGTTCGTGCTGTTGTGGCTGGTCCTGGCCATGGCCGGGCTGGGGCTGCGTCCCCGCCCACTGCCGCTGGCCGTGCCTCGACGCCCGGCATGGCAGGTGATGGCCGGGCTGGCCCTGCTGGCCCTGTCGGCCCTGGCCCTGAGCCTCGATCCCCCCTCACAGCCACGCCGGGGGACGATCCTGTTCTACGATGCCGGCCACCTGGACTGGGGACGGCCGACATTCGGCCGCTACGGAGCCCACAGCGGCGGCAACTTTGGCCTGTGGCCCGACTACCTGGCCGCCTATGGCTACAAAGCGCGCATCGGCCCCCTGACCGCCGAAAACCTGGCGGATGCCAGCGCCGTCGTGCTTATCAGCCTGCCCCAAAAACTGAGCGACGAGGAACAGGAACGGCTCCGGCAGTTTGTGGCCCAGGGCGGGGGGCTGGTCCTCTGGGGTGAACATACCGCCGTGGGCCACATCCGTGAGCCGATGAACGATCTGCTTGCCAATCTGCACGTGCCGATCCGCCTGCGCTTCGATTCAGCCGTGCCCGTGCGCCAGGGCTGGGCCGAAGGGCTGACGCTGCGCCCCCATCCGGCAGTCTATGGCGTGCGCGACCCGGTGGACCTGGTCATCGCCGTGGGAGCCTCGCTGCAGATCGGCCCGCCAGCCGAGCCGATCATCATCGGTCGCTTTGGACACTCGGACGCGGGGAACGTCAACAACCCGGCGCGCAACTATGTCGGCGACATGCGCTACAACCCCGGCGAGCGGCTGGGCGACGTGGTGCTGGCCGCCACGGCGCGGTACGGCCAGGGTCGGATCGTCGTCCTGGGCGATACGACGCCGCTGGGCAGCGTGAACCTGATGACGAGTATGCCCTTCCACGCCCGGCTGCTGGATTGGGTGACGGCCGGGGAGCCGACCGGCCTGGGCTTTCTGTTGCGCAACGGCTGGCTGGCGGCGCTGCTCCTGATCGGGGCCGGGACCTGCCTGATCCGCCGGCCAGACCGCGTGGCGCTGGCCGGCGCGGCGGCGGTGCTGGGCCTGACCCTGGCCCTGACGGCCCGCCTCAACCAGGCACAGAGCACCCCGCCACCTCCCGGCGGCCCCATCGCCTACGTAGACATTTCCCACCAGGAGCGGTTCGACCGCCTGCTGTGGAAAGAGACCTCGATCGGTGGGCTGGACTATAACCTGGCGCGCAACGGCACCCTACCACTCCTGTTGTACGATCTCGATGCCCACGCCCTGGCCAGGGCCGACCTGTTGGTGGTCATTGCCCCAGGAAAAAGCTTTTCGGGGCGGGAGGTGGAGGCGATCCGCCGTTGGGTGGAAAAAGGCGGGCGGCTGCTGGTCTCCGTGGGCTGGGAGGAGAGCCGAGCGAGCGAAAAGCTGCTGGCCGCCTTTGGCCTGCAAGTGGGCCATACCCCCCTGGGACCGGTCGAAGTGGAGCGGGAAACGGGCCTGGTCCAGTTTCACGAAGCCTGGCCGGTCCAGGCAGAGCGCGCCGACGCCCAGACCCTCGTCGCGGGGTACGGCTATCCGCTGGCCCTATACCAGCCGTGGGGCCAGGGGGGCGTGGTGCTCATCGGCGATTCCGAGTTCTTGCTGGGCGGCAATCTAGAGGCTGAGACGGCCTACTACGAGGGTAACATCCTGTTCCTGCGCCAGATCATGGAAAAGCACCTGGGCTTTAGCGGCCTGCTGCCGACCGGAGGCGCCCCGTGAGCGCGGTGCTGGCCTGGTTGGGTGTCTGGTGCCTGGCTGCCGGCCGGCTGCTGCTGACCGACTTTTTCCTGCCGCCGAACCGGTGGGGCTGGGCTTTCTTGGGCGCGGGGGTATTGCTGTTCGTGCTGGCGGGATGGCGTGTCCGCTGGCAAAGGGTGGCCTCCTGGTCCTACCTGCTGGCCGGGCCGCTGGCGCTGGCCGCGCTCCTCTGGCCAGCGGACCACAAGGCCGGCCCGCTGCTGGCCCTGGGCGGGCTGCTGCTGACCTCCCTGCTGCGCCGGGCCCGATGGCTCACGCCGTTGAGCCTGGGGCTGATCCTGGCCGGCGCGGTCTGGCTCTGTCAGAGCGGGGCGACGGTGGCCTATTGGTGGCTTGGTGCCCGCTACCACGAAGCGACGTTCCTCACGCCGCCGATCTACAGCCTGGCCAAGCTGCTGGGTTGGACCGTCGGCAGCAGCGGGGGGGCGCTTTTCCTGCCGCACATCGAAGAGATGATCCGGGCCACCACCACCTGGGAGCGGCTGGGCGCCTTCCCGGCCATGCTGCTCGCCGCTGGTGGGTTGGCGTTGCTGCCCGTCGCCCGCCGGGAGCCGTGGCGGATGGCCGGGGCGTTGGCCGCCGGCATCGGCTACCTGCTGCTGCGCTACCTGGCGTTGACGGCAGTGGTGGCCGTCAACCGCGACCCGGCAGTCTTTTGGCAACCGGTGCCCACCCTGGCCAGCTTCCTGCCGCTGAGCCTGTGGCTGGCCCGCTGCCTGCCCCTGCGCCTGCCCTCCACCGAACCGATGGCCCGACCCAGCCCCCGGCCAGCAGGTCGCTACGCGGCCCTGGCCGGCCTGAGCTTCCTGGCAGGGCTGGCCGCGGTGGCGCTGATCACCTTCCCCGACCCGGGGCGGCCCAAGGCGGGCCGGGTGCTGCTGGACGAGTACAACAGCAACTGGGAATGGACCACGCAGGCGCTCGATACCGAGTGGTACGGCCAGAAATCGGGCTACAACTATTACAGCCTGGGGCAGTGGCTGCGCTACTATTATCAGGTGGACACCAATTTTAGCCCGCGCACCCCCGGCCTGCTGGCCAGCTATGACGTGCTGATCATCAAGACGCCCACCGCGCCCTTTGCCCCAGAAGAGATCGAGGCCATCGAAGCCTGGGTGCGGGCCGGAGGAGGGCTGTTTCTCATCGGCGATCACACCAACGTATTCGGCACCAGCTCCTACCTCAACCCGCTGGCCCGGCGTTTTGGGCTGCGCTTCCTGTACGATTCCACCTACGACCTGGCGACGCTGCGGGTGACGCTCTACGAGCGCCCTTCCCTGCTGGCCCATCCGGCCGTGCTGGAGATGCCGCCGTTCCTGTTCGCCACGTCGTGCACGCTCCAGGCCCCGCTGCTGGCCGATAGCGTGATGACCGGCTATGGCCTGCGGGCGCTGCCGGTGGACTATGCCACGCGGGTCTTTTTCCCCGACAAAGAGAAAGAGCGGGACTATCCCTTTGGCCTGTTCCTGCAGTCGGCAGCGGTGCGGCATGGCCGTGGTCGGGTGGTGGCCTTTACCGACAGCACCGTCTTTTCCAACTTTACCATGTTCATCCCCGGCAAGCCGGAATATTTCCTGGGGGTGATGAACTGGCTGAACCACGCCGAGCGGTGGCCGTGGCTGGATGGGGCGCTGGCCGTGGTGGCCCTGCTCGCCGCGGCGGGAGCGGTCCTACTGGGCCGGGGCCTGGATCGGCCGCGGGCAATTGGGCTGGCCCTGGGCGGATTGCTGCTGGCGGCGGCGGTTGGACCGTGGGCCGGCCGGCAAGTTGCCAGGGCAAGCTATCCCCTGCCCGCCCCCCACACCGACTATACCCGCATCGCCTTCGAGGGGGAACACTCGCGCCTGGCGCTGCCCACTATGCCTGCCGCCAGCTCGCCCGATGTCAGTTTTCAGACCTTCTACGTCTGGACGCAACGGCTGGGCTACGTGCCCACCTTTGCCCCAACCCTGGAAGAGGCCCTGAAACAGGGACAGGTGCTGGTCGTGATTGCGCCTGCTCAGCCTTTCGACCGGGCCGAGGTGGCAGCCATCGAGGGGTTTGTAGCGCGGGGCGGACGGCTTCTGATGCTGACCGAAGCACAAGAAGGCAGCCGGTCGGCTGGAATTGCCAACCAGCTCCTCGCCCCCTTTGGCCTGCGGCTGGAACCCCGCCAGCCGACGACCGGCACGGTGCACAACGCCGCCGGCGAAGCGCAGGGTTCATTGCAGGTGAGCGGCGTGGTTAGCGGTGGCGAACCGTTGCTCCTGCTGGAAGGCAAGATGCCGGTGGCCGGATTGGCACGCCACGGCGACGGCCTGGTCGCCGTCACCACCTTCTCCCGGCCTTTCAGCGACCGGGAGATGGGCAGCACGTCGGTGGTGCCCACCGCCCGGCAGCGATTCGTCTTTGAGATCGAATTCTGGCTGCTGCGTGGGTTGGTGAACGGCCACTTTCCGCCGCTGCAGTCGCCAAAGTAGAACAGCAGATTAGCGATATTTGTTCAACAAGGCTTTCATCTGCGGGTCGTCGGCGATCTGGCCGCTCATCGGTACGACTTCCCACACCGGGTCGCTCAACGTCCCGTCCGCGCCGAGTGTCACCACCAGGCGGCCCACCTGTCGGCCGGTATGTTTGGCCACCGGCTGTTCGGCAACAACGACCATGGTCCCGGTGACCGGCGCCTTGGCCACCTGCCGGGGAAGCTGGCCCGGCACCGCAGCGACCACCAGGTCAATGCCCTGTACCGCCCCCGCCAGCTCTAGCGCCGTCTGATAGGACATGTTGGTCAGGAGGATGACCGTATCGGCCTTTGCGGAGACTTGAGGCAGGTAACGCGCCGCCGCCTGTTCTGGATCGAGCACCTGGAAGCCCGCCTGCGGCTTGTCCGGAACCCGCGTCAGGCCGATCACCCCCAGACGGTGGCCGCCCCGCTCCAAAATCACGTAGGGTTGGGCGACCAGCTCCTGGGTGCCGCTCAACACCACATTGGCCGAGAGGATGGGGAACTCGGCCTCTTTCATCCGTTGGCGGAGCAGGTCCAGCCCTAGCGATAGCTCTTTGGGCCCCAGGGCCATGGCGTCGTAGGCCATCAGGTTCATGCCGGCGACGATCGCCTCCCCCTTGGTCTTGTCGCCTAGCGCCCCACCCCCGATCAGCGCATCGCCGCTGTCCAACAGCAAGATATATTTGTGCTCCTGCCGCTGCTGGTTGATATAGGTTGCTCTCCGGCGGAACCCGCCGGTTGCGTTAGCTCCTCAGCCGCAGGGTTCCGTTTCACCCCAGTTGTCGTTGGTGTGCAGCACCACCAGTTGGATGGGCGACAACGCCGGGGTGGGCATGGGCGTAGGCGTGGAGGTAGGGAGGGGCGTGGGCGTGGGAAGTGGCGTTGACGTGGGAGCAAGGGTGGCCGTCGCCAGGGGAGAAACTGCAACCGACAAGGAGGTTGCGACCAGCGGCGAGGTGTGGATGTCGGCGCCAGGGGTGGCCGTCCCACAACCCGCCGCCAGCAGCACCACCAAAACCAGCCAAGGCGTGAGTCGAATCCGTTTACAAACCATTTAGCTCCTCAATGTTTCCGACTTACTGTTCGCCGGCCACCTTGCGCCCATGCAGCCACAGCCACAGGGCCAAACCGGCCAGCAGCACCGCTCCGGCCAGGGCACCCGCGCCGATGTAGAGCAGCACCCGGGCAGAGGATGCCCTCTGGACGGTCGTGCGCTCCTGATGGGCCACCGACCTGACCGCCGGCGTACTGACGACCCTGGCCACAGGCAAGGGGGTCCGCGTCGGAATCAGGGTGGGCGTGGGGGTGTCGGTCGGCGGGAGCGGAGAGGGGGTCACGGTCCAGGTGGCGGTGGGTTCAGGGGTAGGCGTATCGGTAGCGGTGGCGGTGGGTTCAGGGGTGGGCGTCTCCGTATCGGCGGGCACCGCCGTCGGCGGCTCGGTCGGGGTGGCAGTGGCCGGTCGGGGTTTGGGCGTAGGGGTGGGCGGCCGGCGGGTTGGCGTGGGCGAAGGTTTGGGCGTTGCGGTGGCCGCCGGCTGGCTGAGGTCGGGCCACAGGCCAACGGCATCGAGATAGACCTCATCCGGGCCGTAGCTGGCAGGATGGTTCACCCACACAAAAACGGTCATCCTGGGCCCCGTGGCCCTGGCCGAGACGGTTAGGTCCGGCCATTTGTCCCCGCCGGCCTCGATCCGGCTCCACACGACCGAAGGAGCCAGCGGGTTCGTGCCGCCGGTCGGATCCAGGCCCAACCTGCGCTCCATATTCTGGCATACTTCCTCACCACATCGGGCTGCCGCCCAGCCGATGTCGGTCTGATAGACCACCCCGGGCGTTACCGAGACCTGCTGATAGATGCCCGCCGTAAAAGGCACCCCGTCGGTCACCAGCCACAGGGCAGGTTGGCCCCAAAAAGTATCCGCCCCTTGCCTGAAATCGGGAGACCCCTCTAAAACAAAGAACCACCAGCCTTCCGGGACGCGCAACTGCTTGCCATTCCACGATTGTTCTGTGAAGGTATCGAACCCACAATTCACGGTCAGGTTGCCAGGTTCAGCGCAGGGGTTCCGGGCACCGGCTCCAACAGGCCCCAGGCCAGGCCCTGCTACCAGGATCGAAACCAGCACCCCAAGGCCCAAAAGGGTGCGCAAATAATCTGTTCCCATAATCTGTTGGCAGTTCCTCCTCAGCGGGCGATAGTATAATGCAGGGAGGGGAAAATGTCAAACCGGCTCCCTTCCCTCCCGAAAATTGGTCGGTAACGGGCGCTGTGGTATAATAGAACACCTGGAGACGGAGGTCTAATGTCAATCCTTGTGGCCGATCGGATCGCCAAGTCGTACGATCCGCAAGACCTGTTTTGGGATATATCGTGCAGCATCGCCCGCGGCGACCGGATCGCCCTGGTGGGCCAAAACGGCACGGGCAAGAGCACCCTGCTGCGCATCCTGGCCGGCCTGGAACCGCCCAGCAGCGGCCAGGTATATCGCGCCAAGGGGCTGCGCATCGGCTTTCTGCCGCAAGAAGCCGCGCTGGAAGGCGACCGCACCCTGTGGCAAGAGATGATGGTCGCCTTTGAGCCGCTGCGCGCCCTAGAAGCCCGCCTGCACAGGCTGGAGGTCGAGATGGCCGACCCGGCCCGGGCTGCGGCTGTCCTGGACACGTATGGCCCCTTGCGCGAGCAGTTCGAGCAGTTGGGCGGCTATACCTACCAGGATCGGGCCAGGCATGTGCTGATGGGGCTGGGGTTCCCGCCGCAGGAGCACGACATGCCCCTGGCCCACCTCAGCGGTGGGCAAAAGACACGGGCGCTGCTGGCCCGCTTGCTCCTGGAATCGCCCGACCTGCTGCTGCTGGACGAGCCAACCAACCATCTGGACCTGCAGGCCATCGAGTGGCTGGAAGGCTACCTCAACAACTGGCCGGGCACCGTGGTCATGGTCGCCCACGACCGCTATTTCCTGGACCGCACGGTACACAAGGTTTGGGAGCTGGCCTTCGGGCAACTGGAGGTCTATTCCGGCAACTACAGCCATTATGTCCAGCAGCGCCAGGAACGCTACGAGCGGCGGCTAAAGGAATACAAGGCCCAGCAAGAGTTTGTCGCCAGAGAAGAGGAGATTATCCAACGCTTCATGGCCGGGCAGCTCACCCGGCAGGCCCAGGGCCGCCTCAAGCGATTGGAGCGGTTCAAGCGGGATGAGATGCTGGACCGCCCACGCCAGGAGAAAACGATCAAGCTCCGCTTCCAAACCCCACTGCGCAGCGGCGACAAGGTGGTATGGAGCCAGAACCTGGTGGTGGGCCACGATCCGGCCAGGCCGCTGTTCCGCTGCCCCGACCTGGACCTGCGCCGGGGGGAGTGTGTGGCCCTGTTGGGCCCCAACGGCTCCGGCAAAACCACCTTTCTCAAAACATTGTTGGGCCAGATCGAACCGCTGGCCGGTTATGCGCGGCTGGGAGCCAGCCTCAAGATCGGCTACTTTGCCCAGATCCACACCGACCTGGACCCCGACAAAAGTGTGCTCGACACCATCCTGGAGGTCAAGGACCTGCCCCTGGGTGAGGCGCGCACTTTTTTGGGGCGCTTTTTGTTCAGCGGCGACGACGTGTTCAAGCGGATTGGCGATCTCTCCGGCGGGGAGCGGAGCCGCGTGGCACTGGCCCGGCTGGTGCTCCGCCGCGCCAATTTTTTGCTGCTCGACGAGCCGACCAACCACCTGGACATCGCCAGCCAGGAGGTGCTGGAGGATGTGCTGGACGAATTTCCCGGCACCATCATCCTGGTGACCCACGACCGCTACCTGGTGGACCGCCTGGCAAGCCAGCTCTGGATCATCCACCCCGAACGTCGTGAGCTGGAGGTGTTTGCCGGCCCCTGGTCCGAATATGTTGCCGCGCGAGAGCAGGCAGCGCAGGTGCCTGCAACTCGCCAGGAAAAGGAGAAATGGAATGAAAAGCAGCGCCTGGCCCGCCGCGCGGAGCGGCAGGCCCAGCGCGCAGAGGAGGCCCGTCGGCAGCAGGTGGCCGGGCTAGAGGCCGACATCCACCGCCTGGAGGCGGAAAAGGCGGCGCTGGAAGAGGCGATTGCTGCCGCCAGCCAGGCCCAAGATGCCATGCGCATCGCCGAGCTGGGCGCGATCTATGCCAGGTTAGAGGCCCAGCTACACCAACGGCTGGAGCAATGGGCAGAGCTGGCCGGGTGAAACCCTTTCTCATCGGGCTGACGGGGAACATTGCCACCGGCAAAAGCGAAGTGGCGGCCCTGCTGGCCGAGCTGGGGGCGCAGGTCATTGACGCCGACCGGGTGGCCCACCAGGTGATGCAACCCGGCGGGCCGGCCTACAACGCCGTCATCGAAGCCTTTGGCCGGGGCATCCTGGCCGCCGACGGCACGATCGACCGCGCCCGGCTGGGGGCCATCGTCTTTCGCGATCCGGCGGCGCTCCACCGGCTGGAGGCGGCCGTCCACCCCGCCACCATCGCCGAGATAGACCGGCGCATCGCCACGGCAACGGCTCCGGTGGTTGTGGTGGAGGCGATCAAGCTGATCGAGGCGGGGATGCACCGCGCCTATGATGCCCTGTGGGTGGTAACCGCCCCCCGCCCGATCCAGATCGCCCGTCTGATGGCGACGCGGGGCCTGAGCGAGACGGAAGCAGCCCTCCGGGTGGACGCTCAGCCGCCCCAGGAGGAAAAGGTCGCCCTGGCCGACGTGGTGATCGTCAACGATGGCAGCCGGGAGCAATTGCGAGGGAGGGTAGAGGCAGCATGGAGACAGATTCCGATGGGGTAACTGTCCGAGATAAAGTCTTTATGGAGCTTTTTTTTCGATGACGGGGCCAAAGGCGTGGAAAACACCAAACAGGAGGGACATGAGCCATGAGCAAGACCAAGACTCAGGTTCGGCAAACGAGCGACCATCGGGAAGGAGCTGGGGCAAAACCGACCCTCAATCCAAACGCTGAGATCGGGGTCCGGCGGGCGAGGCGAGAGGACGTCCCGGCCATCGTCGCCGTGGTGCGCAAGGCCACCCGCTCTCAAACCGGGGTGGACGAGGCCCAGGTGATGGACTGGCTGTTCGGCAAAGGGATGGTGGTGGCGGTCCAGGACGGAGCGGTGGTGGGGGTGGCGGCCTGGCAGGCCGAAAACCTGCTGTCGGTCACAGATGTGTTCTATGTTGCCCCGGCTAAATTGCTGGCCCAAGCCGGTGCCGAGCTGCTGGCCGCTATCGAAGCCGAGGCCAACGTCCTGATGTGCGAGGCCAACATCCTGTTGCTGCCGCCGGGGGCCTCGAAAACGATGCGCACCTTTCTCCAGAAGCAGGGCTATGAGCCCAAAGCGTTCGGAGAGCTGCACCGCATCTGGCGGGAGGTGTTGAGCGAGTCTGTCGCCGGAGAGCCAGAGCTGATGGTCAAGCGGCTCCGGGAAAAGATGGTGATGGCGCCGATCTAGAACGGCAAGCGTCCAATTTCAAGTGTCAGTGGGAGGAAATGAACATGTCAATCAAGGAATGGGCAAGCCGGCATCCCCGGCTGGTGATGTGGGCTGTGCTGGCGGTGGGGATGGTCATCATCCTGATCTTTTCGGCCAGGGATGTTGGGCTGCTGGCCGGGCAGTGGGCGGCGCTCATCGTGGCGACCATCCTGGTGGCCGGCCTGTGTGTCTGGATCATCGGTTGGGACGGCGAGGAAAAGGAAGAATAGAACCCGATGTACGATCTACTCCTTTACGGCGGCACGTTGATTGATGGAACCGGCGCCCCTGCCCGCCCTGCCGATCTGGGCATCGTCGGCGACCGGATTGTGGCCGTGGGCGACCTGCGCGGGCGAGAGGCGCAACAGGCATTCGATCTCTCCGGCCTGTTTGTCACACCTGGCTTTGTGGATATCCACGCCCACTCGGAGCTGACGTTGCTGGCCGATGGGCGCGGCGCATCCAAGGTGCGCCAGGGTGTGACCAGCGAGATTTCGGGCCTGTGCGGCTTTTCTGCTGCACCCCTGCAAGGCCAGGCGCGGGAAGAGCTGCCCACCTTTCTCAACCGCCTCGGCCTGGAGCCGGATTGGGAGACGATGGCCGATTTTTTGGCGCGCATCGAGCGGCAGGGCGTAGCCCTGAATTTCGGCACACTGGTGGGCCACGGGACGCTGCGCTACGCCGCCCTGGGCGGTGCCGACCGGCCGGCCACGCTTGACGAGCGGGAAGCGATGGCCCGCCTGCTGGCCCAGGCCCTGGAGGAAGGGGCCCTCGGCCTGAGCAGCGGCCTGTTCTATGCCCCTGGCTCCTATGCCGATCACCAGGAGATGGCAGCCCTGGCCGCTGTGGCTGCGGCTTATGGCGGGCTATATGCCACCCACATCCGCAATGAATCGGCGGGGCTGATGCCCGCATTGGAAGAGGCGATCGCCGTAGGGCGGGCAACCGGCATCCGGGTCGAGATCGCCCACCTGAAGCTGGGCGCTCGCCCCCAGTGGGGCGGGGCCGAAAGGTTGCTCGCCTGGCTGGATGCCATCCGGGCCGAGGGGATAGACCTGGGCTGGGACCAGTATCCCTACACCGCTGCAGCCACGTCGCTGGATGCTCTGGTGCCGCCCCCCTTCCACGCCGGGGGCACGGCGGCGCTGCTGGCCCGGCTGTGTGACCCACAGGCCCGTGCCGAGATCGCCAGCCTGCTCACTGCGGGCAGCTCGCAAGGCTGGGAAAATGTGATCGAGGACTCGGACTGGGAAGACTTTTTGCTGTCCTTCTTTCCCCCTCGCCCTGAGCTGGCGGGGCGGACCCTAGCCGACATTGCCGCCGCAGCCGAGGCCGATCCGCTGGCAATGGCCCTCGACCTGATCGTCGAGTCAAAGGCGCAGGCGGGTATGGTCCATTTCTGCATGGCCGAGGAGGACGTGGCGACCATCCTCCGCCATCCACACACCGCCGTTGTCACCGACGCCGAAGCCCTGGCCGCCGACGGCCCGCTGGCCGAAGGGGTGCCCCACCCCCGCGCCTATGGCACCTACCCTCGCGTCCTGGCCCGTTACGTGCGCGAGCAGGGGCTGCTCACCTGGGAAGAGGCGGTGCGCAAGATGACCGCCCTGCCTGCCGCCCGCGCCGGCCTCCGCGACCGGGGCCTGGTCCGCGAGGGGGCTTTTGCCGACCTGGTGGCCTTTGACCCGGCGACCATCGCCGACACGGCTACCTTCACCGATCCGCACCGCTACCCGGCAGGCATCCGGCATGTGCTGGTCAACGGACGTTTTGCCGTGCGCGACGGCGAGCAGACGGACGAACGAGCCGGGCGGGTGCTCAGAAGCAAGGAGTAAAGATGGACCCTGACACATTTCTGGAAGCACTGCTCAGCCTGCCAACCCTGGAAGAGCCACAGATTTCCCGCGACGGCCGGTGGGCCGCCTGGACCTGGTACCGCACCGGCCCGGCAGCCGACGTCTACGCCGCACCAACCGACGGCTCGGCCCCACCCCTTCGCTTGACAGACACCGATCAGGACACGCTGGTCGTCTCCTGGACGCCCGACTCCCGCTCTGTGCTGGTTGCCCAGGACCGCGACGGCGACGAACGCGCCCAGCTTTTTCGCGTGGACCTCGACCGGCCGGGGGTGATGCAGCCCCTGACCGAGCCTTCGCCCCTCTTTTTCCTGCGGGGCGGGCAACTACACCCCAACGGCCGCTGGCTGATCTATGCCGCCAACTGGGACCAGGCGGCCGGACAGGAGATCGAGCCATCCTGGGTCTACCGCCACGACCTGGAGAGCGGCGAACGTGTGGCCCTGGCCCGCCCGCAACGCGGCTGCTGGTACGAGCCGGAGCTGAACACGACGGGCACACACATCCTCTACCGCCGCGCCGACCGGCACCCCGCCGGCCGGCAGGTGTGGCTGGTGGACATCGAGGGCCAGGAGGACCGCGAGATCGTCAACGCCGGGGATGACAAGAAAGCATGGGCCTCGTGGTTCCCCGATGGACGGCGCGCCCTGGTCCTGGCCGAGACGGAAACCCACCAGCGGGTGGGGGTGTGGGAGCTGGCAAGCGGCGATCTGCGCTGGCTGGTGGACGACCCGGCGCGCAACATCGAATCGGCCTACGTGCCCCACGGCAGCCGGCAGGCGGTCCTGATCGAATATCAGAACGCCCGCGTGCGCGCCCTGCTGCTGGACGTGGAGACGGGGGAGGAAACTCCCCTGCCCGAAATCCCCGGCAACCTCGTCCCCCTGGCACCGGTCGGTGGAGGCGAGTGGGTCGGGCGATACTACAGCTCGCGCCAGCCGGCCGACCTGGTCCGCTTTTCCCCGACAGACGTACGGCCAGAGTCGTTCCTGAGCCTGACGCGCGTTTGGGAGCGCACATCCCTCACCCCTGCGGACCTCGCTCCGGCGGAGGATTTCCGCTGGCGAGCAGGCGATGGGCTGGAGGTGCAGGGCTGGCTCTACCGGGCGCGGGGCGAGCCACGGGGGACGGTTGTCTATGTCCACGGTGGGCCGACCTGGCACAGTGAGGATCGGATCAACGCCCAGATCCAGTTTCTCGTCTCACAAGGTTTTCACGTCCTGGACCCCAACTACCGGGGCAGCACCGGCTTTAGCCGCGCTTACCGCGAAGCGATCAAGGCCGATGGCTGGGGAGGACGCGAACAGGAGGACATCCGCGCCGGCATCGAGGCGCTGCTGGCTGCCGGGATCGCCACGCCGGGCCGGGTGGGCATCACCGGCACCTCCTACGGCGGTTACTCGGCCTGGTGGGCCATCACCCACTTTCCGCCCGAGGTGGTGGCCGCCGCCGCGCCCATCTGCGGCATGACCGACCTGGTGGTGGATTACGAGACCACCCGCCCGGACCTCCGCCCCCTGAGCGAAGAGATGATGGGGGGCTCACCCCAACAGGTTCCGGAACGCTACCGGGAGCGTTCTCCCCTCTACGCGGTGGAAAAGATCCGGGGACGGCTGCTCATCGTCCAGGGGTTGCGGGACCCCAATGTCACACCGGAGAATGTGCGCATCGTGCGCCAGGCGCTGGAGCAGGCCGGCATCGAGTATGAACTGTTGGCTTTTGAGGACGAGGGCCACGGCATTGCCCGCCCCAAGAACCAGAAGGTCCTCTATTCACGTCTGGCCCAATTCTTTGCCGCATGAACTATTACCTGTGGACCATCGGCTGCCAGATGAACTTTGCCGACTCGCGGCGGGTGGCAGGGGAGCTGACCAGATTGGGCTTCCAGGAGACCGACCGGCCCCAGGACGCCGATCTGATCCTGCTCAACACCTGCGTTGTCCGCCAGAGCGCCGAAGACAAAGTCGTTGGCCGGCTGACTTCGCTGCAGGGTCTCAAGCGCCGTCGGCCGGAGATCGGGTTGGCGCTGATGGGCTGTTTTGTGGACGAAATCCCGGCCCTGGCCCGCCGCTACCCGTGGGTGGACGCCTTTATCAAGCCGTCGGACATCGCTGCCGTGGTCGCCTGGGCTCAGGAACAAGCAACAAAGCGCAAGAACCAGGAGACCCAACCGCAACTTGCAAGTCGCCGGTTACCCATCGCCACGGGGGTGCCCATCAGCTACGGCTGCGACCACCTGTGCACCTATTGCATCGTCCGCCTGCGGCGCGGCCCGGAAATCAGCCGTCCGGTGGAAGAAATTGTGAACGAGGTGCGGGAGCTGGTGGCCGGTGGCGTCCGGGAGGTCACGCTGCTGGGCCAGAATGTGGATTCGTATGGCCACGACCTGCCCGCTCGACCCGATTTGGCCGACCTGTTGACGGCGGTCCACCCGATCGAGGGGCTGGCCCGCATCCGCTTCCTTACCTCCCACCCGGCGGACATGACCGACCGCCTCATCGAGACGGCGGCGCGGTTGCCCAAGGTGTGCGAACATGTAGAGATACCGGTCCAGTCGGGCGACGACACGGTGCTGCGACGCATGGGCCGGGGCTACACGGTGGACCGTTTCCGCGACCTGGTAGCCCGTATCCGCGCAGCCATGCCGGGGGCGGGGCTGGCGACCGATGTCATTGTCGGCTTTCCAGGGGAGACAGAAGCCCAGTTTGAGGCTACCCTCCGCCTGCTGGAGGAGCTGCGCTTCGACATGGTCCACGTCGCCGCCTATTCGCCGCGGCCGGGCACCCCCGCCGAACGCCTGCCCGACGACGTGCCGCCGGAGGAGAAGGAGCGTCGCCGTCGGGCCGTGGATGAGCTACAGGAGCGGATCGTGGGCGAGATCAACGCCCGGCTCCTTGGCCAGACGGTCGAGGTATTGGTCGAGGGGCGACACCGGGGCAAATGGCAGGGCCGGACACGGAGCAACAAGCTGGTCTTTTTCGATATAGACGACACCGATTGGACCGGCCAACTGGTCCAGGTGCGCATTGTCAAGACCGGGCCGTGGTCCATGCAGGCGCGGGTCTTGGGTAACTCGTAGCGAGCAGGCGAACGGACGCAGGAGGAAGGTCTCGGTAAGACCTACGGAGGACCGATGAAACGACTGATCATCAACGCCGACGATATGGGCCACAGCAACGAGGTGGTGCAGGCGATCATCGAGCTGCATCAGGCAGGGCTTGTCACCAGCACGTCGTGCATGACCAACATGCCGGCCTGGGCGCAGGCCGCCGCCTATCTGCGTGAACACCCAGACCTGGGGGCCGGTGTCCATCTGGTGTTCAACGACGGCTATCCTGTGCTGCCCGCCCAAAAAGTGCCGGCCCTGGTCGGGCCGGATGGCCGTTTTCTGGACGATCGGCGTATTTTGCGCAGCCTGCGGCCTGGCACAACGGCCCAGCTCCGCGCCGAGTTCCGCGCCCAGATCGAGCGTTTTATCCGGGATGTGGGCCGTCCGCCTGACCATCTGGACAACCACTGCGCCATTTCTTACGTGCGCCCTGACCGCTTCAAGGTAACGCTGGAGCTGGCCAGGGAGTATGGCCTGCCCATCCGCGCCCCCTTTGGCGACGACCTGGAAGAGCAGGTGGAGGTGCTGGCCCGCCATAACGAGTTGCCGCCGTGGCTGATCCGCTTTCAGGGAGTGCGCTATCGCCGTCAGGTGGACCGCGCCGGCATCCGCCGCCCCAACACCTTCATCCAACACTTTTCGATGCCCGGCCACCGCACACCGGAGTACCTGCTGGCAGTGCTGGATGCCCTGCGCGATGGCTGGACGAGCGAGCTGCTGGTCCATCCCGGCTACGATGGCGGCTGGCGGGAGGAGGACCTGCGGGCGTTGATCGATCCCCGAGTCCGAGAGCGGCTGGGCCGGGGTGACATTGAGCTGGTGAATTTCTCTGTGTTTGACTTCCGAGCCGACAAATGAAGACCGGCGATTTCGATTACGATCTGCCCCCTGAGCTGATCGCCCAGACCCCTGTCGAGCCGCGCGATACCTCGCGGCTGATGGTTGTCCACCGCGCGACCGGCCTGATCGAACACCGCACTTTCCGCGACGTGGGCGACTACCTGCGCCCCGGCGACCTCCTCGTCCTCAACCAGACCCGTGTCCTGCCGGCCCGGCTCTTTGGGCGCAAAGCTGAAACCGGTGGTCGGGTCGAGCTGCTGCTTCTCCGCCGGCACGACGAGCGCACCTGGGAGGCACTGGTCCGAGGCAAGGGGCTGCGGCCAGGGACGATCATCCAGTTGCACGCAGCACGCAGCACGGAACACCCGATCTCTACTCCCCAACATCCCATATCCATCAACGCCGAAATCGTCGCCGAAACCGAATCGGGGGGCCGTCTGATCCGCTTTGAGCGTCCCATTGAACCGCTGCTGGGTGAGCTGGGCACCGTGCCGCTGCCGCCCTACATCCACGAGCCGCTGTCCGATCCGGAGCGTTACCAGACGGTCTATGGCCGCATCGAGGGTTCAGTGGCAGCGTCCACCGCCGGCCTGCACTTTACCCCGGAGCTGCTGGTAGATCTACGGCGCAAAGGGGTGGAGATGGCCTTTGTGACGCTGCACATCGGCCTGGATACCTTCCGCCCTGTAAAAGAGGAACAGGTTGAAGAGCACCAAATTCACACCGAATGGTACGAGCTGACCGCGCCCACGGCGGAACAGGTCAACCGTGCCCGGCTGGAAGGGCGGCGGGTGATCGCCGTTGGCACCACTGTGGTCCGCGCCTTAGAGTCGGCGGCGGGCGGCCAGGCGGCGGAGGAAGGGACCTGTGCCTGGCGCACGGTTGCCGCCTATGCCGGCCCAACCGACCTGTTCATCTATCCCGGCTACCGCTTCCGCGTGGTAGAGGCGATGATCACCAACTTTCACCTGCCACGCAGCACGCTGCTGCTGCTGGTCTCGGCCTTTGCCGGGCGGGAGCTGATCCTGCGCGCCTACCAGGAGGCGATCCGGCTGCGGTATCGCTTTTTCTCATTCGGGGATGCGATGCTGTTACTGTAATGCTTGAGCGGGCCAGGATGGCATATCTGGCTAGAGATATCGGAGGAGCTCCTCCACCGTCAGGTCAGCCTGTTTGAGGATACTGTTCAGCGTTTTGAACTTGAGTGTTTTCCCAGCGTGAACCGGTACAGTGCGGTTGGTGAATCGTTCGCCCGTCCAGCGATGCAGACAGACGTGGCTGCCTGACTGGTCAAAGACTTCGAACCCGGCCTGCTTGAGCGCCCGAACCACCTGGTTGCCCGTCACTCGTGGCAGGCGGGGCATCAGACCATGACCTCAGCCAACTGATAGGTCTTTTGTTGCTGGAGTAACTCGATCTCCCTGGCCACAGCGCGCAAGTAGAGATGGATCGCGTCTTTGATGTTCTCCAGGGCCTCTTGATACGTGTCACCTTCGGAGATGCAACCAGGCAGGGTCGGGCAGGTGACGGTATAGCCGCCTTCGTCGCATTCTTCCAGCAAAACGGTATAGCGCATCATCGGTCTGTTGCCCCCCACTTGATGTAAACCCATGATACCGCCAAGGCCGCGAAATGTCAAATGAGGCTCTGGTAGGTTCGTAAAGTGCCGGCCATCCTGCGGCAAGTTCCGAATATGCAAGGCTGACTCTGCTGAAAAAGGTCTGGCGACGATAGCTTTTCACCGCAGTTCAACATGCCCTTTCGGGCACCATAAAGCATGAAAATGCGGCGTATTTTCAGACCAGAGGACGCAGATTTCGCTGAGATTCATAGAGATTTATCGGATTACTCTGCGGCCTCGGCGTTCTCTGCGGTGAGCCCAAGGCTTTTTTCAGTAGACCCAAGGCTATTTTCAGCGGCGAAAGAGGGCCACCCACAACGCCACCGCCGCCAACGCAAACAACGCATAGCTGACCATGCCCGCCCCCTGCGTCACATATACCGCCACCGCCGCCAGCAACAGCGCGGCAAAGATCACCGCCCCGGCCAGCCGACCGATCGCCGCCTCCACTCGCTGCAGCGTCCGGGCTGCGTCGGGCGACCAGGCCGTCTGCACCATCAGCTTGCCCTGTGCTGCCTGCGTCAAAACGTGGTCGGCCTGGACCGGCAGCGAGAAAATCAGCCGGGCAAGCCCTTCCAGTTCCGCCAGCCAATCCCGCCAGCCGCGCTTGACTTCCTCAGCAGCCATCTGCTCGGCAAAGGGAGCGACGGCCGTCCAGGGGTCGAAATCGGGGTCCAGCGTGGTGGCCAAGCCAAAGAGGATGGCCAGTGCCCGCCCCACAAAGAGCAGGTCGGTCGGAAGCTGAAACGGCATCTGGTACAGGATGTCGCGGTACTCATACGCCAGGCGGTGCCACTCGCTCATGGCCCGTTGTTCCACCTGGCGCAGCGTCAGGCCCGAGTAGCGTTCCAGCAGATCCGCTTCCATCTGCTCCAGGCGGGCCAGGTCGGCGCCGGGCAAGAGCACCCCTGCTTCCTGATACGCGCGCACGATCCGCCTGGCATTGCGCGTCGCAAACCCGATCAAAAAGTCACGCAACTGGCTGCGGACCCGTGCCGGGATCGTGGCAACCATGCCGAAATCAACAAAAACAAGCTGGAATGGCGTTGGTTGCCCCGGCGCTGCCGCCAGGGGTTGGACGAACAGGTTGCCGGGATGGGGGTCGGCGTGGACAAAGTTGTGGACAAAAATCTGCTTCAGGTAGGTATCGAACAGGCGACGGGCCACCGCTCTGCGGTCCACACCGGCGGCCTCGATGGCTGCCAGATCGCCGATCTTGATGCTGGCTACATTTTCCATGATCAGCACGCGGCGCGTAGAGATCTGATCATACACGCGGGGGATGCGCACGCCGGGATCGTCGGCCAGGTTGGCGGCAAAGCGGGCGACGTTGTCCGCCTCGGCCACAAAGTCGAGCTCGTTGCGGGTGGTGCGGCTGAACTCTCCGTACAGGCGATCCAGGTCCACGCGGCGGCGGATCGGCCGGTAGTGTTGTAGCCAGCGCGTTGCGGTGCGGATGGCCCGCAGGTCGGTTTCGACGAGGGTTCCGATGCCGGGGCGCTGCACCTTGACCACCACCTCATCGCCGCTGAGGAGCCGGGCGCGATGGACCTGGGCCAACGAGGCGGCTGCCTCCGGTTCGGGGGCCAACCAGTCGAATACCTCATCCGACGGCCGGCCATATTCGGCAGCAATGACGGCCTGGATGTCGGCCAGGGTCTCGGCAGGGACCTCGTCTTGCAGGCCGGATAGCTCGGCGGTGACGACGCGGGGCAGCACGTCCACCCGCACGCTGAGGAACTGGCCGAGCTTGATGAGCACCCCACCCAGCTCGACGGCCATCCCCCGAAAGCGCCGGGCGATCCGCTGCCAGCGGCGCTCGAAGGATCGCTCCACGAATCGGCGGCCCAGAATGCGCCGCAGGACGAGTTCCCACCAGATGGCGTGGGCGACGACACCGGCAAAAAAGCGCACGACGCGCAGGTAGCGGCGACGGTCAAACGGGACGTCTGGGGCAGAATCCGCGCCACTTTTAGCAGCGGCAACGGTCATGGAATGGCCTCATTCGGTGATGTCGGCCACCTGGCCGCCCACGGCGCGGATCAGGTCGTCGCTGGCCAGCTCCAGCCCGGCGTCATGCCGCCCGGCGCTGATGCTGACCCAGGGTTCCTCCAGGATATGCCGGTCCACGTAGATGGGCACGTCGCTGCGCCGCAAGCCCAGGGGAGCCACCGCTCCAATCTGGTAGCCGGTAATGCGCGGCACATCTTCATCGGGGGCCATCTCCACCGCTTTGACGCCGACGAGACGGGCCAGCTTCTTGAGGCTGAGGCGCTGGTCACCGCGCACCAGGGCGAGGAGGTGCTTTCGATCGGGCCGGCGCACCAACAGCGTCTTGACCACCCGGCGGGTTGGCACCCCCCGCTCGGCGGCGGCCTCCTCCACATTCCTGGCCTTGTGGGCGTGCATCACCACCTGGTATGGGATGCCCAGTTCATCCAAAGCGCGAATGGCGTGGGTTTGAATCTTGCTCATTTCAATTGGTTGGCGTTCGCTTCCTCCAACAGTCGGGCAATGAGCGCTTTTTCCTCTTCTTCTGTGTGGATTTTGCCATCCAGCCGGGCATCGCGCACGGCGTTGAGCAGCCGGCTAAAGAGCGGCGAGGGCTTCAGGCCCAGCCCTTTGAGGTACTCGCCATCCACTGCCGGCTGCACGCGGCGCAGCTCCTGCTCGTAGCGCCACAGCCGCTCGCGCACCCTGGCCGAGGGGCTTGCCAGCCAGCAGATCATCAAGGCCGGAGAGCTGGTGTGGCGCAGCAGCTGATAGATTTCGTGGTTGGCCAGGTTCGGTTTTTCCAGAGCGGCCTCGCTGACCTGCAGGTCGTGCACCTGGCGGAGCAACGTCAGGTCGGCGCGATAGATCCGCAGGCGCTCGGCCAGCGCCTCCAGTTCGGGCCGCGAGAACTGATAGGTGAGCAGGGCCAGGTAGTAGCCGGGCAGTGGGTAGCCCCCCTCTTCGGTCGGCACTTCCCATTCGCCGGCAGCCAGCGTTCGGCGGAGCCGGTCGAAGAGATCCCAGATATTTTCGGTGCAGACCAGGCGGGGGTGGATCTGGGCCAGCACGCCCAGAGCATCCAGCCGGCAGAGGACCCGTTCCGGCTCCCGCTCGCGCAGGATGAGGTAGAGCTCGTGGCGGATGCGCTCGCCAGAGACGCGCGAGAGCATGGGCAGGGCGTTGTCTATCAGCTCTGCTGTGCGCGGTTCGATCACAAACCCAAGGCGTTGCTCAAAGCGAGCAGCACGCATGATCCGCGTCGGGTCTTCGATAAAGCTCAGGCTGTGCAGCACGCGGATCAGTCCCTCTTTCAGGTCCCGCTCACCGCCGTAAAAGTCGAGCAGCCGGCCATAGTGCCCTGAATCGAGGCGAATGGCCAGGGTGTTGATGGTAAAGTCCCGGCGGTGCAGGTCGGCCTTGATGGAGCTGCTTTCCACCTCCGGCAGAGCGGCCGATGAGGGGTAGAATTCCAGGCGGGCGGTGGCAAAGTCGAGGGCCGCCACGCCGAACTCGGCTTCGCGGCCCTCCAGGATGACCTTGGCCGTGCCGAAGCGGCGATGGCTGCGGGTGCGGGCGCCGATGCGCTGGGCCAGCCGCCGGGCCAGCCGGATAGCATCCCCTTCCACCACCAGATCCATGTCCAGCGTCGGCTCACCGAGCAGCAGGTCGCGGACAAAGCCGCCGACGACGTACAGCGGATAGCCCAGCTCCTGGGCCAGGTTGCTGGCCTGCTTCACCAGATTCAGCAGTGGGCCGGGCAGGGCGGCCTCGAGCTTTTGGACGATCTCGCGCTGGCGGGGCGGCGGATGGGCCGGGGTAGCCCACTGTTTGATCAGGTCGGTGCGGGTCACCACGCCGACGATCTCCCCGCCGCTCACCACCGGCACCTGTCCCACGCCGAACTGGGTCATCACCTGCTGCAGCCGCTCCACCGAATCGGTCGGGGTAACGTGGATGTTGCCCTTGGTCATGTAGAGGCTCACCGGCTGACTATCCAGGTGCAGGCGCACCGCCCGGTCAATTTCGCGCCGGGTGAGGATGCCCACGATCTGGCCGGCTTCATCCACGACCGGGAAGCCCTCAAAGCCATATTTCTGCATCGCTTCGGCAGCTTTGTCCACCGTGGTATCGGCAGACAGGGTATGGACGCCGTAGGACATGAGCTGGGCCACAGTCTGGGCGGGGTGGATGTGCTGCTCCAGAAGTTCGAGCAACCTGTGGCGAATGGTCGGCAGGTCGGCGTCGCGGATGAGGGCAGCCGCTGCCCGGCTGTGTCCGCCGCCCCCCAGGTGCCGGGCGATATGGCCCACATCCACCTCATCGGTCGTGGCGCGGGCTACCAGCTGCCGACACTCCCCCAGGTCCACTATCAGGAACAGCCCTGCCGGGTCGTACAGATCGCGGATTTTGTGGGCCAGGGTAGAGATTTCCTCGACATAGCCTTCCGCCGTGGCAGTGGCAACCACGACGGTGTGGCCGGCGAAATCGAACACCTCGACGCTATCCAACAGGGCGTTGTACAGGGTCAGTTGCTGCTCGGTGAGGGGGTGATGCAGATAGTCGCTGATGACCGCCAGGTTGGCACCATGCTCCACCAGCCAGGTGACACAGCGCAGGTCACGGAGGGTGGTGGTCGGATAGGCCAGTGAGCCGGTATCTTCGTAGATGCCCAGGGCCAGTAGCGTCGCTTCCACCGGGCTCAGCGGTAAACCGGCAGCGATGAGCCGCTCCACCAGCAGCGTAGTTGTCGCGCCGACCTCCTCACCGGAATAGGTCCAGTTGGGCGGCAGGTCGCGGCTGAGGGGATGGTGGTCTATGATCTGCACGGCTGTGTCATCGGTCATCCCCTTGGGGGTGACGAGGGTTTGGGTATCTACCAGGATAATGCGTTCGACTTCTGCCCGGCGGGGCAGGTCTTCGTAGCGGGTGAAGGGCAACTCATCCCAGTAAAGGGTCAGGAAATCGCGGAGGTTACGGTTGAGATGGCGAGGCAGCACTGGTCTGGCCTGGGGATAGAGCTTCCAGGCCGCCAGCTGCGAGGCCAGGCCATCAAAATCGGTATTTTCGTGGGTCAGGATCAGCTGTACGCCCATCATGGGCTTGATTATACCACACAATCGGGCCAGAGAACAATCGAGGCAAACCGGAGCGACATGTTTGTCGGGGACGGGGGGGAGCGGCTGACCATTATGTGCATTTTCTAGTTGACAAACTCGGATTTTTGTGCTACAATATGGCCAACCTTGGAGAATCCAAGTCCTGTCAGCGTCTGGCCGGTAAAATTTTGCTTTTGAGCAAGATCTACCACCAAGGCAAAAATTTCTCCCCCGGTCCGTCCGGGTTGGGGAATCCGCAAAGGAGCATTATTGGGCATATTACACGGAAAATTTCCGGAAAAGCAACTTCTGAGGGGAGTTGGACGGATTCCGTATAAGATGCAAAAACATTGGGTAAAGGCGGATTCCGCATAATCAATAGTTAGGACGGACG
>FWPV01002889.1_pt1 | contig 38929 bp, 33 predicted proteins | sample 2228371 | NCBI WGS metagenome assembly FWPV01 (sample SAMEA103939776, study PRJEB20133) | metagenome
CCAGATAGAGATGCGGCCTCTCGCCCCGGCGCGGGAGGACGAAGCGCTCCCTCCGAAGATGGAGACCGCTCCGCCGCACGGCCTCCAAAAACTCCTTGCGGCGGCGGAAGGGAAAGACGAAATACGCCCGTCCGGTTCCCTTCAAGACTCGGGCTGCGGTCCTCATGACGTCCAATATATCGCATTTTATCTCGTGTTTCGCAATGCTTTTTTCGATGTCCGGAGCGGGGAATCCCCGGCTGCTCTCGATATAGGGGGGGTTGGAAAAGACGACATCGAACCTCCCGCGGGAAGCAAAGTCCCGCAGATCGGCCCGGACGACGAAGATCTTCTTCTCCAGACCGTTGAGCCTGACGTTCCGGGCGGCCAGCCCGGCACAAGCCTCGTCCTGGCTGGAACCAGCATCCGTCTGGAGACGAAACTGGCCAGCGACAACTCCTTCGCCTTTACGGATCTTGTGCCGGGCAACTATCAGCTCGAGATGGCCGGGATCGGCGTGATCGCGAACGATATCCCGCTCGAGGCGGGCGGGTTGTTCCGGTTGATCTTTCCGATGCAGAGCGTACTCCACGGTCGGGTGCAGGGTCCGATCGAGGGGCTGCTGGCTGTCCTGCACGCGCCACCGTCTTTGGGCTGGACCAGGCAAACCCCCCTTGACCCAGAGGGCAACTTCTCGTTTGAGGGCCTGCCACCAGGTCGCTATTGGCTGCAGGTTGGCTCAGAGGTGCTATCCGGCCTGCAGTTGACTGGCGAGAATACGCTGCAACTGGCGCCGATTGACCTGCGCGCCGGCCCTCAGAGTATCGTCCGGGGCCGGGTGGCCGATGGTGCAGGCCGGCCCCAGGCGGATATCCAGATGGTGCTGCGCCGAGCCCAGGACGGCGGCCAGGACAGCGGTCTGATCGTGGCCCAGGCTCGCACGGCTGCCGACGGAACGTACTTGTTCTCCGACCTGCCAGGCGGCAGGTATCTGTTGGAGGCGGTGGGGATGGGGCAGGTCGGGGGCCCTGTTGTTCTGGACGGCCGCAATGAAGTGGTGCGCGATGTCCTGTGGGATCCGCCGTTCCCGTTGGGCATCGTCCAGGGCCGGGTGCTAACCGCCGAGGGCCACCCCAGGCCGGGTCTGGAGGTGAGGCTCGCCCGGGATGGCGCGGAGGTTGCGCGCGCCGAGACGGATGAGGCGGGCCTGTTCCGGTTCGCTGGCCTGTCTCCCGGCGTTTACAGCCTGACTGTCGCAGGGGGCGTCCCGCCGGTCGAGGGGATTTGCCTGGGTCTGAACGGGGTTGAGACACGCGAGATCGTCCTACCGGCTAGCCCGGCCAAGGTGATCGGTCGCTACCTGCTGTTCAGCGCCTCGCCGGATGCCAGACTGGAGGGTGGTCAGGGGCCAAGGGAGGACCCGGGGGGTGGCGGGCCGGTGGAAGAGTCCCCGCGCTATGCCGACGCGTCCGAACGCCGGCTTGTGCTGTCCCTGGCCATGCCATATCTGTGGAGAAACGGTATCACGGCCGGGTTCAACCCTGCCGAGGCAGTGCTGGCGACGGAGGTAACGATTGTGGGTGACCGGGTGCCCGATGCGACAGAGAAGGCCATCCGGGTGGCCGGTTGTCAGGTGACGCGGCTGCGAGGCGACCCCTATGCGCTCGCGGCACAATTCGTCGAGGGGAATAAGGCAGAGATCGCGGCCCCTGGAGAGGCAAAGGCGTCACCTGCGGAAGCGCCGGCGCGGCTTGCTGAGGACGCCGCCGGGAAGCCGCTCGCCCACTATGTGCTCTTCGGGCCATCCGGAGAACCCGCTACGCTGGCGAATCTGCTGCTGGCTGAGGACTTTCTGCTGGCTTTCGACGTGTGCTTCGGCTTCACCCCGGGCGAAGCGGCCAGGGCGCAGGTAGTTACCATTGTGGCAGGTACGACGGCGGTGAGCCAACAAGTAGAAGAAAGCCTGCGGAGCGCGGGGGCTGTCGTAGAACGCATCTCCGGCACTGCAGGTGAGGTCGCCAACGCGCTGGCGATCCGGATCGCGGCCGGTCGCGTCTGAGATGGCTACCTGATCTCAACCTGCCCGCATATGGCCTGTCCCTCCGTGCCTGGCACTTCGAGGATGAGCTGGTAGACCCCCGGCGGGGTGCGGGGATTCAGATTCACGTCATGATCTGCGCGTATGATCTCGCCGTCCGCCCAGCGTTCGGGTGGCCATATGCCGAAGGCATCGTTCTGGCGCGCCATGCTCTCCCCCCACACTTGTCCCAGCCCGTCCACCATCCGAAACCGCGGGCGGAGGTCGCGGCCCAGCGGTTGAGCGAGGGTCTGCCAGTAGCTCGTTACATGGATCCACGCGCTTGGCGGGTGGAACAGTTCGTCGCGGGGGCTCAGGGCAGTTGGCCAGTAGCGACAGGCAAGCGGCTGCAGGTTGCCGAGAGCGGGGAAACGGCCGGCCGGCAACGCGTCTCGCGGCAGTTCTGACGTGCGATAGTGCTGCATGAAGCCGTGAATGGCGATCCCGGGCGGGAACACCTCGGTGATCAGCGGATAGCGCGCTGCGAACCATCCCAGAACCAGGTTTCCGGGGTCCAGTTCCTGGTGATGCGACTGAACCACCCAGACGGCATCGAATTCCCTGAGGCCGGCCAGCGGTCCATCCACCTGATCAGGGTCGGTGAGCCTGTCGGTGAACGGGAAGAATAAGCCCTGGGTTCCGTGGAAGTAGCGTTCGAAGGCCACGCGCACATAGTCGGTGTGGATCAGGATGGCATCATTAGGGCCGGCGTGGGTCTGGATGAATGCGGCGGCGTCGCGCCACGCCTCGCGGCGGTTCTGCCGTGTCCAATCGTAAGGTATTGCTGCGGCGGTCAGCGCAACCACCGCCGCGGTGGTAACCAGGCCGACCGGCCGGCGCCAGGACGAGAGGAGCCCGAGCGCCCGCCCCACGGCCAGACATAGCGCAGGCACCAGGGCGATCTGGTAGCGCGACTCTCCAAATACCCGGCTGTTGCGACTCAGAAGGATGCCACCTGTGAGGATCACCACGATTATCCAGGCGAGCAGATACAGGCCGCCATGCTGGCGGCTCCCTCTCGGGGGCGGCGCAACACAGCCTGCCAGCGCAACCAGCCCAATGCCGAACGCCAGGGCAGTCACCCAACGACTGCCCCAGTCGGGCCAGCCGAGGGTGTAGACCCTCAGGAGATTTGCCAGGACGGGAAGCAGACCCTCAAAGGGCCTGCCCGGTACGGCCTCGGCGCCGCTCACGCGCCAGGCAGCCAGGGCCAGCGGCGCAAAGAGGAGGGCCACCCCGCCCAGGGCGAGGATGCCGAGCCAGAAATCGCGCTGCGCGCCGGGCTCCTTTCGTCGCTCCCAGTATGCCAACGCCAGCCAGGCTGCAGCGACCGGCAGCAGGAACGCGCTGTAGAGGTAGCTGTAGAGCGCGGCAGCGAAACCCCCCATCAGGAGCAGGAAGGCGAGAAGGCACGACAGCCACTGATGACGATGGCCTGATGCGCGCCACTCGCCGTGCCCGACCAGCAACACACCGTAGAGTCCGGCCATTGCCGCAGTAGTGGCGGGCATGAACATGCGCGCTTCCTGGCTGTACCATACCAGGAACGGGTTCACCGCCACCAGGAGCGCCGCAAGTCCGCCGGATCGCAGCCCACCCAGCCTTCGGCCGATCCCGTAGGCCGGCAGGACGGCCAGCGCACCGATGATCGCGCCGGGCGATCGAACGCTGAAGTCGCTGCCGCCGAAAAGGCCCGTCCAGCCATGCAGGAGCAGGTAGTAAAGCGGCGGGTGCTTGTCCTCCACGAGTGCCATGCCGACGCGCCAGATCTCGCTGGCGGGCTGCGCTGCCCAGAAGGTGCTCATCGCCTCATCGAACCAGAGGCTGTGATAGGTCAAATGAGTGAAGCGTAGGACCAGCCCCAGAAGGAAGATCCAGCTCAGCGGGTGGCGTAGTAGTTGCTTCATTGCACAGTGGCCTGGTTCAGATCATCCTCATGTAGATGGCATCATCGGGCATCTGCGCCCTGGACGGCACGCTCGCCGCGCAGGCCGCGCGCCGTCAGGCGGCTCTCGGGATGGCCCCCTTGCCTCGACCAGGTCGGTGCAATGCGGGCCATTCCGTTCTGGCCTGCAGTGGGGCCCGCGCCTCTGGAAGGATTCTACCACGGCGGGCTTGGAGAGGCCGAAAAGACACATGGCCCGGAACCGGGTAGTCCAGTTGCAGAACGAGCGACCGGTGTGTTATTCTGGCCGTCTGGTGAGAGCATTACACTGGGGCCGGTGTCAAGGCCTTGCGGCAGCGCGGGGCGCGTCTGGAGTGTGGGTCCCTTCGGAGGGCGGGGCTACGCCGGGGCTCGGCTGGAGGGTAGCAATTGGGAGAGCACGGCGGTGAATGACTACCGTTCCACGCTGGCGCGCTACGGCGACACGCTGTGGTGGCCGCGCGGCATGCGTTACATCTCCTGGGCCTTGCTGGGGGAGTGGAACGGCCGCCTCCTGGACGTGGGTTGTGGGCCCGGCTGGGACCTTGCGGCGCTGCCCGCCGGGGTCTCGGCAGTCGGCCTGGATAGGGATGGCCGACACGTGGCCTTTGCGCCTTTTGTCCTCGGCGACGCAGGCCGCCTTCCGTTCCGTGATGCTGCCTTCGATGTTGTCTGGACCCTTGATCTGCTGGAGCAGCGGGGAGTGGATGCGTTGCAGGCTCTCAGGGACATCGCGCGGGTGCTGCGCCCCGGCGGGCAAGTCCTCGTGCGCGTCCCGGCGCACTCCTGGCTGTACGGGCCGCATGACCGGCTGTGGGGCGGGGCCCGGCGCTACGCGCGCTCGGAACTGGCTGCGCTGGTCCGAGATGCTGGCCTGAGCATTCGAAGGCTCACATATGCCAACTGCCTTCTGTTCCCCATCACGGCTACTGCCCGGTTGCTGGCCCGAGCGGGCCTGGTCAGCGGCGACGATCTACGTCCGGTGCCGACGCCCTTTGACAGGCTTCTGCTGGGGGTGCTGAAAATCGAGGCGCGCTGGCTACGCCGGCGCGACCTGCCGGTGGGCCTTTCTCTCCTCTGCCTGGCCGAAGTACCGGGGTCTTGAGCGGATATTGGGAGCGCGGTGGCGGTATGGTGGAGCCTCTTTCCCTAACCGTGATCTTGCCTACCTACAATGAGCGCGAGAACATCCCCGTGCTGATTGCCAGGATTCTCCGCGCGGTCACGACGCCGGTGCAGGTGCTGGTTGTGGACGACAACTCTCCCGACGGGACGTGGCAGGTTGTGCAACAGATTGCTGCCAGGGAACCGCGGGTACGGCTGCTCCGCCGCATGTCGGAGCGGGGGTTGACGTCGGCGATTTGGGCCGGTATTCTGGCAGCAAGCAGCGACGCAGTTGCCTGGATGGACTGCGATCTGTCCATGCCACCAGAACTGCTTCCGACACTGCTCGAACGGCTGGAGGAAGGAGCGGACATCGCTGTGGGCTCGCGGTACGTGCGCGGGGGCAGCGATCCTGGTCATGGCTTGACGGCGCGGGCGTTTTCGGTGACAATCAACTTCTGGGCCTCGGCGTTGCTGGGCTCGGGTGTTCGCGACTACACCAGCGGCTTCATCGCCGCCCGTCGCGCCATCTTTGGCGTCCCTGGCGCGGATTCCGCACGGCGAACGGGGCAGCCCGGGCTGACTCTACGCGGCGATTACGGGGAGTATTGCATTGATCTGCTGGCGCGGGCGCAAATGGCGGGCTTGCAGGTCAGGGAAGTGCCGTATGCCTGCGGCGCCCGCCTCGCCGGCGAGTCAAAGACGGGCAGCAACCCGCTGGACTACATTCGCCGGGGGCGCAAGTACGTCTGGACCGTTCTGCGTTTGGCCTTCCTGCGCGCCAGGGGGCCCGGAGATCGGTGAGATTGGGGACGTTGCGATGGCAGGGCAGACTACCGCACGGCCGCCGCGGATAGCGCCTGAGGTTGCACGCAACATGTTTATCTCTTGCAGGAGCAGGCTTCATGTTACAGCCACGCGAGTTGACACTGGAGGAAATGGGCGATCTGGCGGAGATCATCCCCGGCCCGGAGCCCGAGCTGGAAGTGACGCTTCACCCGATTCCCCGCTTTGGGAGTTACAGGAGGCCCGGCATCATTCCGGTATGTGCGCCCACTCTCACGGGTAATGAATTGAGGTATGTCACAGATGCCGTGGAAACGAACTGGATCTCCTCGGCTGGCAGCTATATTCCCCGCTTTGAGGCGCTCTTCGCCGAGAAGATGGGCGCGCGCTACGGAGTGGCATGTGCCAACGGGACGGTAGCCCTGCACCTGGCATTGGCTACGCTTGGCCTGCAGCCCGGCGACGAAGTCATTGTCCCGGCCTTTACTATGATTGCCACTGCCAACGCAGCAACGTACCTCGGCGCCAGGCCCGTCCTGGTGGATAGTGAGCCGGCCACCTGGAACATGGACCTGAACCAGTTGGAGGACGCGATCACTCCTCGCACCAAAGCCGTCATACCGGTACACACCTACGGCCATCCGGTGGACATGGACACACTGAACCAGATTGCCCAACGACATGGCATCTTTGTGCTGGAGGATGCAGCCGAGGCTCACGGCGCCCAGTACAAGGGTCGGCCGGTCGGGAGCCTGGGCGATGCTGCCGCCTTTAGTTTCTACGGAAACAAGATCATCACGACCGGTGAAGGCGGGATGGTCACCACGAATCGAGAGGATGTGGCTCGTCTGGCCTGGAACTTGCGCGACCATGCCTTCAGCACAGAACGGCACTTCTGGCACAAGTTCCTGGGCTACAACTACCGCATGACCAATATGCAGGCGGCCGTTGGGCTGGCGCAAACCGAGCAACTGGAGGCCTTCGTGGCGGCGCGCCGGGCGAATGCTGCCTACTATACGGAGCTGCTCAGCCGTATCCCCGGCGTTGTCACGCCCCCCGAGGCGCCCTGGGTGAAGAACGTCTTCTGGATGTACGGCATTCTGTTGACCGAGGAATTCGGGCTCACCCGCGATCAGTTACGGGCCGGGCTGGCGAAGCGCGGCATCGAGACACGGACCTTCTTCATTCCGATGCACTGTCAGCCGCTCTACTTTGACCAGTACCGGGGCCAGCGTTTCCCGGTTGCCGAGGACCTGTGCCGCAGAGGTCTGTATCTCCCTTCGGCATCCAGCCTCACACGCGAGGACATCCTCACGGTCGTGGAGGCAATCGAGGAGTGCCGCGCCGAAGCGGGAGTCGGGTGACGGGCCGGGGCAGGTAGGCGCTCCCTGCACTGGCAGGGTGGAAACGCCGGAGAGAAAAGGGCGAGGACAGGTCGGCACGACAGGCGGCCTGGCCGTCCCTCGCCCTCTGGGGAGCACTACTCCTTTGCTGCTTCCGCCGGCAGGGTGCTGGCCGGCTCCCAGGCCGTTGCGAACTCCTCTTGAGACTCCTGGTCGCCCGCTGGTGCAGCCTCCGGTCCGGCGGTAAGGGACGGCGCTGGCTCCTCGGGTGGCCCGGCGGGCTCCAATGCGACGGTGGTGATGGTCGGTTTGCGCCCCCGTCGCCTGACCGCTTTCGGCTTCTCCAGAGGAGCAGTGCAATACGGGCAGGCTGTCCAATCGAGTTCCAGCGGCCGGCCACATCCCTTGCACGTGCGTCGTAACTCGGTACGACAATGGGGGCAGATCAGCCACTCGGGCTCGGTGACCGCCTGGCAAGAGGGGCAGGCCCGGCGCGCCGTGATGTCGCGCAGCAGCGCTTCCTCCTCCAGCTGCCGATCGTATGCCTGTGCCAGGGTTTCCCGGGGCCGCAGAAGGAGGTACAGCAAGAGTCCGATCGGCCCGGTGACCAACACGAGAAGCGTGGCCAGGAGCCAGGCGAAGAGATCGCGGGTTCGCGCGCGGATGTCTCGGAAGGTCCAGATGACCATGCCGATCCAGAAGGCGATCACCAGGGCCGTAGCGCAGGCCACGCTGACCTCCAGCGCCACCGCGATCTGATTGAGCAATTCGGGCGGAAGTTGCATGCTTGAACGCACCTCTGTTTGAGTAGTAAACCTCAAAATACTACCATCATTCTCCCGCTTTGCCAAAAGAGAGCCAGCGCCCAACCGATTTGATCACCGCCTGCTTTGCGGTTATAATCGCGTCCGTACGGCGACATCGTGTGGAGTCGCGATTTGGAGCAAATTCGTGCCTGAACTTGCCAGCATCATAGAGAGCATTCGCGCCGAGCTCACGACCAAGAACCAGGTGCGGGACGCCACGCTGGCCCGCAGCCGCGAACTGATTCGCCTCTGCTCGCTCAGCATTCGCGCCATTCACCGGCATGAGTGGGAGGAGGCGGCCGCTTTGCTGGCCAACGCGCGGGAGGCCGCCGCTGTCATGATGGGCAACTTGACGGCCCATGGCGACCTCAACGAGGCCGGTTATACGCAGGATGCCCTCAAAGAACTGGCTGAGGCGCATGTGTTGTACGCGTTCGTGCGCGGTGACGACGTGCCGGCGCCTGCACAGTTGGGCGTGCCGGCTCCGGCCTATCTCAACGGCCTGGCGGAGGCCGCCAGTGAACTGCGACGATTTGTCCTGGACCTTATCCGGCTGGGTCGTACCGCTGAGGCCGAGCCGTATCTGTTGGTGATGGACGAGGTCTACAGCCATCTCATCACCATTGACTTCCCGGACGCGCTGACCGGCGGTCTGCGCCGGACGACGGACATGCTGCGCGGCGTCTTGGAGCGGACGCGCGGCGACCTGACGGTCGCTGTTCGGCAGGAGGAGTTGCAGGCCGCCCTGGAAGCCTTTGAATCGAGGGTATTGCTGCAGCCGCGCTGACGGGCGCGCGCGATGGCAGCGGAACGTTTCGGGTGACTGGTCGGCGCAATTGTCAGATAGAATGAGACAGAGAATTCCAAAACGAATCGGCTTTCTGCGCGGCGCCGGTCTGGCGCTGGTCGGTGCATTGGTCCTATTGACGTTGCTGAGCGTTACCACATGGGCCGCCTGGGGCACCAGTGCTCGGGCTATGGTCTCCCTGTTGCGCAATTGGAGCAGCGCCACGCAAGTCAGCGTGACAGCAACCCCCACGAAGACGCCCCGGCCGCTCACCCCTGAGCCCACGCGCATTCCAGTGAACTTGGCCATCGTAGTGCCTGCAGACACACCCACGCCCATGCCCACGGCGGTGCCGACGCCCGTGACCACACCGGAACCGTTGCCGCCCATGCTGGCCGGCGTTGTGCGCCAGTACGGGATAGATCCGGCCCGGCGCTTCATCGTGGTGGATGTCGCCAGCCAGAAGATGATTGTCTGGGACCCTGGCCAGGCCGTTCGGGAGATACCGGTCAGCACAGGCGACGAGAGCCGCGGCTACAGGACTCCGGCCTGGTACGGCCTGGTAGGCAGGTATGTGGGCACGTTCAGTTCCTTCGGGGTATACGCCGATGAAGGCTGGTATCTGTTCGAGGATGCCGGCTCTATCTTGATTCATGGCGCGCCCTACAGGCTGGAGAACGGCGTCAAGGTCTACGAAGACATGGCCGCGCTGGGAAACTATCCTGCCTCGCGCGGTTGCATCCGGCTTCACCCTGAAGATGCCCGTTGGTTCTCGGAATGGAAACCGCAGGGTGTGCCGCTGGTAATCCTGCCGCGGTCGGCCGGCTGAAGGCGCGGGCAGATGCAATGCGTGGTTAATCACCTATAACGCTTCGCGGAGGGAACGCGTGTACCAGGCACCTCGCGGAACTCAGGACATCCTGCCATCCGAACGGCCCTATTGGCGTTACGTCACCGAGGAGATGCACGCCGTGGCGGCGCTGTTCGGCTATCAGCAGATTGATACCCCCATTTTCGAGGAGACGGCCCTGTTCGTGCGCAGCGTCGGCGAGGGCACCGACATCGTGGACAAGGAGATGTACTCATTCCAGGACAAGGGCGGTGCCGAGATCACCCTGCGCCCTGAGTTCACGGCTGGCGTCATGCGGGCTTACATCGAACACGGGATGCATGTCTGGCCTCAGCCGGTAAAACTCTACTCGATCGGTCCTGTATTCCGGTATGAGCGTCCGCAGGCAGGGCGCTTTCGACAGCATCACCAGTTCAACGTGGAGGCGCTAGGCGAACTGGATCCTGCCCTGGACGCGGAGGTCATGAGCCTGATATGGATTCTGTTGAGCCGTCTCGGTTATCGGGGCCTGAGCTTCCAGCTCAACTCGACCGGATGTCCCAGATGTCGGCCAGCCTATCGGGCGGCTTTGGTCTCCTACTTCTCGGCCTACGAGGCTGAACTGAACGAGGTTGATCGCAGACGCCTGGCGATCAACCCGCTGCGCCTGCTTGACTCCAAGGAAGAAGCGGCCCAGCCCCTCCTCGATCGGGCTCCACATAGCGCGGACTACCTTTGTCAGGAATGCGCTGAGCATTTTGACGCGTTGCGCCGCTACCTCGAAGTCCTGCGCATGCCCTATACGGTGAATTTCAGGCTGGTGCGGGGCCTCGACTACTACACAAAGACGGTCTTCGAAGCATGGGCTCAGGGCATCGGCGCTCAGGCAGCAGTATGCGGCGGTGGACGCTACGATGGTCTCATCGAGGAGTTGGGCGGTCCCCCGACCCCTGGTATCGGATTCGGCATGGGTATCGAGCGGGTGATCCTGAGCCTGAAGGAGCAGGGAATCCGGCCTCCGGCGCTGCCGGCGCCCAGGGTGCAAGTCTCCCCCCTTGGCGAGGCTGCCCGGGTCGCTGCACTGCGGCTGGTGCATGACCTGCGGACTGCGGGGATTGGCGCCCTGCTGGCGTTCGGCCACCGGAGTCTAAAGGCCCAGCTTAAGAGCGCTGACAAGGCCGAGGTGGCCTTCACCCTTCTTCTCGGCGACAGGGAACTGAGCGAGGGGGTTGTCGTGGTCCGCGACATGGCAACAAGTCAGCAGAGCACTGTGCCCCTGGGCGAAGTTGCGAATTGGCTGCGGAACGCTCTCGGACTCGTTGATAAGGAGCCCGCATAGGCTCATGGTCAGGACCCCGCCCCACGCCATCGGCATACTCCATCATCCCAAGAAGCCGGACTCCCTGATTCTGGCTGCTGACATTGGCGAGTTCCTGCGCAGCAGTGGTTGCGCGGTCTGGACCGGCAACGCGTGGGATGAGCCAGAGGCGCTGGCGAACATCGCGGGCCTCGATCTGCTGATCACCCTGGGTGGCGATGGGACGATCCTGCGGGCCGCGCGAATCGGCAGCCGCTACGGGGTGCCGCTGCTGGGCGTCAAGTTGGGCCGCGTCAGTTTTCTGGGCGAGATAGCGCCCGAGAACTGGCGTCAGCCCATGGCGCAACTGTTGGCCGGGCGTTTCTGGATCGAGGAGCGCATGTTGCTGGACGTATGCGTCACACGGGCGGGTGAACCTCCGGAGAATCATTCGTACCTGGCGCTGAACGACCTTGTCGTCAGCCGAGGCGGGTTGGCGCGCCTGATCACGGTGCATACCTGGGTGGACGACAGTTTCTTGACCAGTTATCGGGCAGACGGCGTGATCGTTGCGACGCCGACAGGCTGCACCGGCTATGCGCTGGCAGCGGGCGGGCCGATCCTGCCGCCCGAACTGAAGAATATCCTGCTGATCCCGATCTGCCCGCACCTGAGCCTGGATCGCCCTGTGGTTCTATCCCAGGGCGCGACGGTGACGCTGAGGGTCCTGGCCGACCATCCGCCGATCCTTACTGTGGACGGCCAGTTCGAGATCGCTCTGGCAGAAGGCGATCAGGTCGAGGTGCGTGCCAGCCGGCATGTCAGCGGCTTCGTGCGCCTGCAGGACCGGGACTACTTCTATCGCACGCTCATGGACAGGCTGAGATGGATGGTTTGAAGGAGCGTGAGCGGAACATGCCGTGTTACGGGGAGCCTTGATGTCTGATCGTCCTGTTCCAACACTGTACTGCGCCAATCATCCCGATCGGGAAACCATGTTGCGCTGTAATCGCTGCGAGAAGCCAATCTGCTACCAGTGCGCCGTGCTGACGCCGGTAGGCTACCGGTGCAGGGAATGCGTGCGCGAACAGCAAAGCGTTTTCTACAACGCTGAGCCATTTGACCCGGCGGTCGCAGGGATCATTGGGCTGGCCCTGGGGACCGGAGCCGGGGCCCTGGCCTACGCCTTTCTCGGCCTGATCGGCTGGTTCGGCTTCATTGTGGCGTTCTTTGTCGGGCCGGCGGCCGGCGGCTTGATTGCCGAGGTGATCCGCCAGGGCGTTCGTCGTCGGCGGGCTCGGGCGATGAAGTGGATTGCCGCAGGCGCTGTGGCGGTGGGCGTCATCCTGGGCGGTTGGGTGCTGCTGGCGCTCCTGGGGTCTCCGCTGCGCTTCTTTGTTCGGCTAGATGTGCTGCTGTTTGCCGTCCTGGCGGCCAGCGCAGTCTACGCCCGACTGGTCTAGCTCTGTCTTTGGGGGCATGCGGGCTGGAAGGCGAATCGGATGATTGTCCGGGTGAGCCACTTTGTCTGAGAAATCTCTGGCGCTCGCTGGCCGCTGGCCGAGCACCTTTGTGTCGCTGCGCTACCGCAACTACCGCCGCTGGTTCGTCGGGCAGGCGCTCTCGTTGATGGGCACGTGGATGCAGTCGGTGGCTCAGGGTTGGCTGGTGTACCAGTTGACCGGTTCCAAGCTTGCGCTGGGCACAATCACCTTCTTTGGCACGATTCCGAGCCTGGTCCTGATGTTGCCGGCAGGCGCCGTTGCCGATCGCGTGTCCAGGCGCCGTCTGCTGATGATGACCCAGGCCAGCATGATGATCCTGGCTCTGGCCCTGGCTGTGCTGACGGCAGCCGGCGCAGTGCGACTCTGGCATATCGCGGTGTTGGCCTTTGGCCTGGGCATTGCCAATTCGTTCGATGCGCCGGCCAGGCTGGCCCTGGCCGTCGAGATGGTGGAGGACCGTCGCGATTTGCATAACGCCATCGCCTTGAACTCTACGATGTTCAACCTGGCCAGGGTCATCGGGCCGACCATCGGCGGCGCCGTGTTGGCTACGCTGGGCCCGGCGTGGTGTTTTGCGATCAACGGCCTGAGTTTTCTGGCGGTGATCGTGGCCCTGTTGGGCATGCGCCTCCCCCCGGCGGAGATATCTGCGCGCTCGGGGCGTCTGGTTCTGCAGGTTGCCGACGGGCTTCGTTACGTCTGGAACAACCCGCCCGTGCGTGCGGTCATTGCCATGGTGGGCGTTGCGACCCTCTTCGGCTTCTCGTATTCGGTCTTGATGCCCGCTTTTGCGGTGGATGTCCTGCATGTAGGTGAGGCGGGTCTTGGTTTCTTGAACGCTGCCGTGGGCGTGGGCGCGCTGACAGGCGCGCTAACTGCGGCCACCCTCGGCCGTTCGCGCTACAGGGGCTGGCAATTGGCTATCGGCAGTCTGCTCTTCCCGGTGGCGCTGACCGGATTCGCTCTTTCGCGTGCTTTCCCGGTATCTCTGGCCTGGCTGGGCCTGGTGGGCTTCGCATTCATCAGTCAGAACGCCACTTCCAACACGCTGGTGCAGACCGTTGTACCGGACGAGCTTCGCGGCCGGGTGATGAGCGTCTACTCGCTGCTCTTCTTTGGTACCGCGCCCATAGGGTCTCTCGCGGCAGGCGCGGCTGCCCAGAGGTTCGGTCCGTCGGCCGCCGTGGTGGGCGGCGCCATCATCATTCTGGCGTTTGCCTTGTACATCTTCTTTGCCGTGCCGACCGTGCGGGAGATGGGTGGTTGAGGGCGTTATGCTCGCAGAACTTCGGATTCGCGATCTGGCGATCATCGAGGAATTGGAGCTGGTCTTCGGCCCCGCGTTCAACGTGCTGACGGGCGAGACCGGCGCAGGCAAGTCCATCATCATTGATGCCGTTGGCCTGCTCCTCGGTGACCGTGCTTCGCAGGACATTGTGCGGGCTGGGGCAGAACGGACCGAGGTTGAGGGGGTGTTCCGTTTGAGTGCTGCCGCGGCGGCCAGGATCGCGCCGCTGTTGGCCGAGCACGGGCTGGAGGGCGATGACCCGACCTGGCTGACGCTGGCGCGCGAGATCCGATCGGGTGGGCGGTCCATCGCGCGCGTCAACGGCCGCGCAGTCAGCACGGCCCTGTTGGGCGAGATCGGCGGTCGGCTGGTGGACATCCATGGGCAGGGTGAGCATCTCTCGCTGCTGCGAGAGAGCGAACATGTGGCGCTGCTCGATCGCTATGCTGGCCTCGAAGCGCGGCAGGCCGAGGTGGCTGCTGCAGTCAAGCGACTGCGTGCTGTGCGCAACGAACTTGACAACCTGAGGCAGGATGAGCGCGAGCGGGCCCAACGCATTGACCTGTTGGCCTATCAGGTGGCGGAGATTCAGGCCGCGCGCCTGGATCCGGACGAGCCAGCGCAGTTGGAGGCCGAGAGGCATCGCCTGGCCAACGCAGAGCAGCTGGCCGCACTCAGCAGCGAGGCGCTGCGGCTGCTGCGGGAGGGGTCTGAGGAACAGGCGAGCGCGCTGGATGCCCTCGGCTCGGCCGAGCAGGTACTCAACCGCCTAGCCCGGATTGACCCGGGCATAGGGCCTTTGCGAGATCAGCTTGGCGAGGCGGTTGCCCTGCTGGACGACCTGGCCCGGGAGTTGGGCCGCTATCGCGAAGACATTGAGTTCAACCCGCAGCGCCTCGAGGAGGTCGAGGAACGGCTGCATCTCATCCGCAGCCTGCAGCGCAAGTATGGCGATACAGTTGCTGAGGTGCTGGCCTATGCGGAACGCGCAGCCGGAGAACTGGATGTGATCAGCCACGCGGAGGAGCGCATAGGGGACCTGGAAGCCGAAGAGCGCGAACTGCTCATGACCGTCGGCAGGTTAGGCGCACAGCTCTCGGCAGCGCGGCGGGCCGCGGGCGCCGTCATGGCGCGGGCCATCGAGGCGGAGTTGCAGGATCTCCAGATGGAGCAGACGCGCTTTGCCGTTGCGATTGCCTGGACTGCCGATGACGAGGGGGCAATTGTAGATGCGGAAGCGGCGGGTTTGGCTGGCGAACTCCCCGGCCGCTACGCCTTCGGTAGCCACGGACTGGACAGCGTTGCCTTTCTGGTATCGGCCAATCCGGGAGAACCGTTGCGGCCGCTGGCCAGGGTGGCCTCGGGCGGCGAGACCTCACTCCTGATGCTTGCTCTGAAGACAGTGTTGGGGCGGGCTGACGAAACCCCCACGCTCATTTTCGATGAGATTGACCAGGGCATCGGCGGGCGTGTGGGCGGCACGGTGGGCCGCAAGCTGTGGGGTCTGACCGTCCACAACGGTGAAGGCCGCTCTGAGGACGGTGGCCCCGTGATCCGCCACCAGGTCTTGTGCATCACGCACCTGCCGCAGTTGGCGGCATACGGCGATGAGCATTTTCAGGTCTCCAAACATGTGGTGGGCGAGCGAACCCTGACCACCGTCCGCCTGCTGACGGCGGAGGAGCGTCTTGCAGAGCTGGCGCATATGATGGGCACCGAATCTGAGGCGGGCCTGGCAAGCATCGCTGAAATCATGGGCGAAGTTGCGCGAGCCAAAAAGGCCATTATGGGTGTAAAATAGGAAACACCGCTGGGGAGGCATTCCTACATCGCAGGAGGGAGAATCATGGCGGGTCTTCTGTCTTTTGTCCTGGCGCTACCGGCGCAGCAGGGTCAAGGTGTGCCTTGGTGGGTCTGGCTGCTGCTACTGATTGTTGTTATCGCGCTGTTGATCTGGTGGTTGCGCCGATCTGAGGCGAAGAGCGCGGCCGGGAAGGTCCAGGCCCCTGAGCCGGCCCAAGCCGTGCAGGCGCCACCGCTGGAAGAGGCTGCCGCGGCCCCGGTTGCCGGCGCGATCGCCGAGGAAGGCGGGCGCGCCGTCGAGGTGCCCGCAGCGGGTGAGGTGCCGGCTGCCCAGGCTTCCGCCGCCGCGGCCAGGCCGGCGCGTCCAGCGCGCGGCCTGCGCGGTCCTGCCGCATGGAGAACCAGGATGTGGCAGCCGGAGTCGCCGCCCCGCTACTTGGCCTGGAAGCACCGCCGGCTCCCGGCGGTTCAGCCCCCATCCGAGGCGGCGCCGGCGGCCCGAGCGGTCGAGGGTCTGGAACCTGGCGATGACCTGACTCGCATTGAGGGTATCGGCCCCAAGATTGCCGGTTTGTTGCAGGGAGCCGGCATCCGAACCTTCCGGGAACTGGCCAGCGCGGATGCCGGGCGCCTTCGGGAGATCCTCGCGGAGGCTAATCTCCGCAACCTGGCCGATCCGGGCACCTGGCCCGAACAGGCCGCGCTGGCCGCGGCTGGCAGGTGGGACGAATTCGAGGCGCTGACTGCCAGGCTCAAGGGCGGCCGTCGGGTCTGATACACTCCCGCCCATCAATTCGCCTGCTGGCTCGCGACGGGGAGACGGCGCTGTGCGCGTGGCGCTCCGGCGCGTGCTGCGTTGAGGCCCGGCAGCAGACCAGCAACTGCGGGTGGCATGCTCGTGCCAACCGCCCTAAGGTAGATGGCCCGGCCGGACCTGCGCGCTTTGCGCTCTGAAGCCGCGCGGGCCGGCCCGGCCGCGAGAGGTGAAACGTGATCGCTGAAACTCGGCTGGTTCAAACCTTCCTGGAACTTGTTGCCATTGATAGCCCTTCGGGCCATGAGGAAGCCATCGGCGCGGAGCTGGCACGCCGCCTGACGGCACTGGGCGGCGAGGTCGAGCGTGACCCGCACGGCAACGTGATTGCGCGATTCGCTCCTGACGGTAGCCGGGCACAACAGCCCACCCCTCCTGAAGGCTGGCTCCTGTTGAGCGCGCACATGGACACGGTGGGCAGTGATAGGGGAATCCGGCCCGAGATCCGCGATGGTGTGATCTATTCCGACGGCACCACGATCCTCGGGAGCGATGACAAGTCCGGCATCGCCATTATCCTGGAGACGATCCAATCGCTCCGGGAGGAAGGCCAGGCGCATCTGCCCCTTGAGGTGGTCTTCAGCGTCGGCGAGGAGGTTTCCCTGCGCGGCGCCAAGCTTCTGGACAAGGGCCGGCTGCGGGCGCGCCGGGGATATGTTCTCGACGCCGGTGGGCCCATCGGCACCATCGTGGTCAGCGCCCCCAGCCAGGACTCGCTGGAGGTCACTGTCTACGGCAGGAAAGCGCATGCCGGCAGCGAGCCTGAGAAGGGGATCAATGCGATCCGCGTTGCCAGCGAGGCCATCGCTGCCATGCCTTTGGGCCGGATTGATCCGGAGACAACCGCCAACATTGGGACGATTCAGGGCGGCGTTGCCAGAAACATCGTGCCCGACGAGGTCCGGATGCAAGGAGAGGCACGCAGCCGCGACAACGTGAAGCTGGCAGCCCAGACAGCGGCCATGATTGCGGCGCTCCAGGAGGCCGCCGACCGCCACGCTGCCCGGGTCGAGATCCAGGTCACCCGATCGTATAACACCTACAATCTTATGGCTGAGACCCCGATCGTCGCCCGGGCGATTGAGGCGGCCCGGCGTCTGGGCCTTACCCCGGTTCTGGAGGCGAGCGGCGGCGGATCTGACGCAAACGTCTATGCTGAGGCGGGGATCCCCTGTGCGGTGCTCAGCACAGGGATGGCAGATGTGCACACTGCGCAGGAGCACATCGCCATCGCTGATATGGTGAGTGCGACGAGACTCCTCAGGGAGATCGTGATTGCCGGTTAGCCTTGTTCGGGAGGCGGCTTGAGGGTCTTCTCAGTTGTATGGTGCGCGCTCGTTAGTCTCTACAACGATCTTATCTTCCTGATCGGGATGAGCCTTCTGTGGTGGATCACTGGGGGCGTCTTCGTCGGCTTATCCCTGGCCGGGGCGTGGTTCCTGTTCGCCTCCAACGGTCCATGGTGGCTGGCTCCTTTGCTGGCGGTGCCCGCAGGACCGGCGACGGCTGCCCTGGCCAGTGTGGCGCGTCAGTCGGCGCGGGATCTGCACGCGGACAGGCGCTATTTTCTCGACGGGCTGCGCCAGCACTGGCGACAGGGGCTTGCCCTGGGTGCCGCCAGCATGCTGATCCTGGCCTTGCTGTTGCTGAACGTGCTGTTCTATCTGTCCCAGGCAAGCGGCCCCGTGCGTTGGCTCGGATTTCTGTGGGCCTACCTCATGCTCTTCTGGGCGGGGGCGCAGATCTACCTGTTTGCCGTGCTGGTTGGGCTCCAGGTGCCGAGTGTGTGGGGCGCGTACAGGCTGGCGGTTGCCATGACGCTCGCTAATCCCCTTTTCTCCCTTCTCGCCGTGGTCCTCGTTGTGATCTTGACCGCTCTCAGCATTGTTCTGACCGTTGCGCTGGTGCTCGTCTGGCCAGCGCTTATGGCATTGGTCGGAGAGCATTCGGTCAAGTATCTTGTGGAGAAGGCTCTGCAAAAATCCTCGTGATCTCGTCCGCTGCGAAGGCGGGCCACGGCACGCGCTGTCCGGCCCGTAGGGCGACCAGTCCATCCTCCGCCGGTGTGATGCGCCCGATTACCGCGGTCGGATAGCCTGCCTGGGTCATGCTCTCGACCAGCGGCAATGCTGCGGCTCCCTCTACGGTCACCAGCAGCGCCCCCGACGCCAGAGTGCCCAGCGGATCCAGCCCGAATTCTCGGCAGAGTGCGGCGCTTTCGGGAAGAACCGGGATGGCGTCCAGGTGCACGGTGATGCCGGTCTGCGCGGCCCGCGCGATTTCCAGCAGCCCGGTCACCACGCCGCCTTCCGTGGGATCGTGCATGGCATGCACCTGGGCTGTCTCTGCGGCGAGCAGGGCGGGCGCTACTACGCTGATGCCCGGATCGTGCAGGAACCCTTGTAGCCGCGCAATCTGCTCTCCGGAATAGCCACGGGTCTCCAGCGCTTCGGCGCGCTCCAGGGCGATCAGCGCAGTGCCTTCGATGGGGACCGGCTTGACCAGCAAGACGACATCGCCTGGCCGCGCGCCAGCCGTAGTGATGAGGCGTCCGGGAGTTACCTCGCCCAACATCGTCCCGGAGACGATGGGCCGGTCGAGGTTGACGGTGATCTCGGTGTGACCGCCGGCCAGGCTCACATCGAGTGCCGCGCATGCCTCGTAGATCTGCTCGAAGATCGCCTCTGCCAGCGCCGGTGTGGCGTGTCCGACAGGCAATAGCACCGTCGCCAGAAACCAGCGGGGCTGGGCGCCCATCACCGCCACATCGTTGGCATTGATATTGACAGCGTACCAGCCGATCTTGCTGGTAGCGAAGGTGATCGGGTCGGTCTTGGCTACCAGATACCGATCCCCCATATCAAAGACCGCCGCATCTTCCCCGGCGCGCGGTCCGACGATGACGCGCGCATCGTGTGGGGCAAAGCGGGTCAGCAGCTTATCGAGCAAAGGAAGTGGCAGCTTGCCGGCCGGCAACAACCGGGAGTTCTTCAATATCCGCCTCGTGTTGGAGCATAATGGTGCACGCAGAGTATAGCCCAGGCCGGAAGGCGTGTCAACGGCGCTTCTGATTCATCCCATTCTGGACTATAATAGCCGAGAAGGAGGAAAGTGGGTCATGTCAGAGGAGCGAGGCAGCCTGCGGTATTCCCCGGCCATGATTGCCCTTGTGGCCTTACTCATTGCGCTGACGACTGTGTTCACCCTTCTGGTGCGTGTGCCAACACCTGCTCGGGGATACGTTAACCTGTCCGATGTAGCCATCACGCTTTCCGGGCTGCTTTTCGGGCCCTGGGTGGGCGCCATAAGCGGAGGGATAGGGACGGCATTGGCCGATCTGCTCGGCGGCTTTGCTCCCTTCGCCCCGTTGAGTCTGGTGGCTCACGGGGTGGAAGGCCTTCTCATCGGCTATCTTGGGTGGCGCCGTCGTTCTCTGGCTGCCATGATCCTGGCTTGGCTTGCCGGAACGGCGGCGATGGTGGCCATCTACCTGGTAGGCGAGGGTCTCCTGTATACCGGGTGGGCACTTGCGCTGGCCGAAGCGCCCATGAACTTGCTGCAAGGCATAATCGGTGCCGTGGCTGGTATTCCCCTGGCATTGGCTGTACGTCGGGCCTATCCGGCTGTGGAACAACTGGGCCGTCGCCGCACCTGGAGCGAATAGCCCCATCTCTGGCATACCGGATATGCCCGTCCGCGGCTTTTCGATGATCGAGATTGAGAATCTTGATTTCGCCTATACGAATCAGCCGTGGCTTTTCCACGGCTTCTCCTGGCGCGTGGCAGCCGGCGAGGCGTGGGCGGTCATCGGGCCCTCCGGATGCGGCAAGAGCACCCTGCTCTACCTCATCGCAGGGCTGCGCCAGCCGAGCGCGGGGCGTGTGCTGGTGGACGGCTACCCGGTGCCGCGCCCGCGTGCCAGCACCGGGCTGATCCTGCAGGACTACGGCCTGCTGCCCTGGGCTACGGTATGGGACAACGTCGCCCTCGTGATGCGCATGGGACGCTTCTACCGCGGCAAGCCAGCCCCCGACACCGGGCCGAGGCCCTACCCCCGCGCAGACGTCACACCGGATCAAGTCGAAGGCTGGCTGGCTCGCCTGGGCATCGCCGACCTGCGCGACAAGTATCCCGGCCAGATCAGCGGAGGCCAGCGGCAGCGCACTGCGATCGCCCGCAGCCTGCTTCAGCAGCCGAATCTGCTGCTGATGGACGAACCGTTTTCCTCGCTGGACGCGCTGACCCGCGAAGACCTCCAGCGGCTGACCCTGGAACTGCGACAAGAGACCGGGCTGACGACGGTTGTGGTGACACACAACATCGAGGAGGCCGTCTTCTTGGGGAAGCGTATCCTGGTGTTGGGGCGCGCACCGAACACGCAGGCGCGGGTTATCGAGAACGCCGGGGCGGGGGCGCCTGGCTACCGCGGCCAGCCGACCTACTGGGAGAAGTGCGCGGAACTTCGCACCGCGCTCAGTAGCAGTTAGTTTCTTGGGAAAGTGAGCCGACGTGAGTCAACGGCCAGACCCAGCGACGTTGTGTAACGACCTCCACACACTGGCATGAGACGCAGGGACCTTCTGGGCGCGACGCTGATCCTGCTGGTCGCCTGGCAACTGCTGGCGTGGCTCTTGCGGACGGACATCCTGCCGGGGCCATGGACCGTGGCCCAGGCGCTGGCCCGCGAAGTCCCGCGCGGGCTGGGGCTGGATTTCCTTGTCAGTGCCTGGCGGGTGGTAGCCAGCATCCTGATCTCTATGCTCATTGCTGTGCCGATTGGCCTGGTGCTGGGCCAGAGCCAGCGCCTGAACCGCATCGTCTCTCCCGTGGTGTATATCCTTTATCCGATCCCCAAGATCGTCTTCCTGCCGATCATTCTGCTGTTTCTGGGCATCGGCGACGCCTCCAAAGTCTTTGTCATCTTCCTCATCCTGTTCTTCCAGGTGGTTGTGGTGGTGCGGGACCAGGCGAGCACGTTGCGCCCGGAACTGATCTACTCCGTGCGTTCGCTCGGTGCCGGACGACGAGCGCTCTTCCGGTTCGTCTATCTGCCCGCAACGCTGCCGGCGGCCTTGACAGCGCTGCGAGTGAGCGTGGGGACTGCCATCGCCGTGCTGTTTTTCGCGGAGTCCTTCGCCACCACCTCGGGGCTGGGCTACTACATCATCGTGGAAAGCTGGGGCCGGCTGGCCTATCCCGAGATGTATGCCGGGGTTGTGGCGATGAGCATATTGGGTTTGTTGCTCTATTTCGCTGTAGATTGGCTGGAGCGCCGGCTGGCGCCGTGGCTGTTTGTGAGGGAATGAAGCATTGAAGTCGCGAAACACATCCACTGTATTGCCTCCTCCCGCCGAGAAGCGCGCGTACGTGCGCCGGATGTTCGGGGCAATCGCGCCCAGTTACGATCTGATGAACCGCCTGATGACCTTGGGCCGCGACATGATCTGGCGCCGGACGGTGGTGCGCCTCTGCGCGCTGCCGCCGGGCGGGTTTCTGCTCGACGTAGCCACCGGCACAGGCGATATCGCATATGAGGCTCAGCGCGCCAACCCTGCCGTTCGGGTGGTAGGGCTCGATCTGACTCCTGAGATGATGCTGCGCGGCCGCGCCAAGCGGGCAGGCCTGAGCTTCCCGTTTGTGGAGGGGGATGCGCTCAGCCTGCCGTTCGGCGATGATACCTTCGATGCTGCGGCGTCTGGCTTCATGATGCGCAATGTAACGGACATTGCGGTCGCGTTTCGGGAACAACTGCGGGTAGTGAAACCCGGAGGCCGCATCGTGTGCCTGGAGATCACCCTGCCGAGCACGCCGGTGCTGGGACGGTTGGTCGAGTTCTACTTTTTCCGGGTGGTTCCGCTTGTGGGGAGGATCATCAGCGGCCACCGCGAGGCCTACATGTACCTGCCTGAGTCGGTGGCCGCCTTTCCGCGCCCGCCGGAACTCGTGGCGATCATGGAGAGTGTAGGTCTGCGGAACGTGGGCTACCTCTCGGCCATGCTTGGGACGATCGCCATCCACTGGGGGACGAAATGACTGCGAAGCGATTGATTGTCGCCATGTCGGGCGCATCCGGTCAGATATATGGCATCCGGCTGCTGGAGGTGCTGCGCGAGGCGCCCGAAGTCGAGACGCACCTGGTGATGAGCCAGGCGGCTCGGATCACCATCGTTCAGGAAACAGAATGGAACCCTCGCGATGTGGAGGCGCTTGCCGATGTTGTCTATCGGCCGTCCGACATCGGCGCGGCCATCGCCAGCGGGTCGTTCGACGCCGCTGGCATGATCGTTGCGCCGTGCAGCATCAAGACGCTGTCGGCCATCGCCCATAGTTTTGCTGACGACCTGACCTCACGCGCTGCTGACGTGCAACTCAAAGAGGGGCGACCCGTGCTGCTGATGGTGCGCGAGACGCCGCTTCACCTTGGTCACATCGAACTGATGGCGCAGGCCGCCCGCATCGGCTGCGTGATTTTCCCCCCCGCTCCGGCCTTCTATGGCCGCCCCAAGACCCTGGACGATATCGTCAACGGCACGGTGGGCCGCATGCTGGCCCGCATTGGCTTCGACAACGACCTGTACTATCGCTGGTTGGGGATGAGGGAGGACCTATCGGCGCCCCGACGAGCCCCGGAATGACTCCGCCGGGTTCTGCTCAACGAAGCATTCGGTAAGCCACTACCTCCAGGCGCGGGTTGGGCGTGATGCCAGGGATGCGGCCCCGCTTGGCGCGCGGCTCCTCGCCGACCGCCTTGATATCCGCCGTGAAGTCAATGGGGGACGCGCCCGAGATCGCGCTGCCGATGCCAAAGGCATCCACCGGGGCGTTCCGCGCTTTGAAGAGCTGGATGCGGGCGGGGTCAATGCCCCCGCTGACCACAATCCTGACGTGGCCGAAGCCGGCCTGATCCAGCCGGGCCCGCACTTCCGTCACAAGCGCAGGGGTCACCCGCCCGCGCTCGGCGGGGGTGTCCAGTCGGATCCCCCATAGCCGGTCTCCCAGGGCCTGGGCCACGCGCAGGCTCTCCTCGGCCTCGTCCTTGAAGGTGTCTACCAGGGCGATCCGCTTGACCGACGGGTCCACGACGCGGTCGAAGGCCAGGGTAGCGGCCACCGTGTCGCCCATGCAGAGGATCAGGGCATGTGGCAGGGTCCCGCTGGCCTCCATCCCCGCCAGGGCCGCGCCCCACGGCGTGGCGCATCCAGCGCAGCCGCCTACGATCGCGGCGTACTCCATGCGCGCGCTGACGTCCGGGTGAACGTGCCTGGCGCCGAAACTGATCACCGGCACGGGCGCGGCGGCCTGGACACACGCCTGTGCAGCGGTTGCCCAACCGCTCTCGCTGGCCAGGATGCCCAGGATGGCCGTCTCGTAGATGGCAAACGCAGGGTAGGGGGCGCGGATCCGGAGGACAACCTCCTGCGCCTGCATCGGCACTCCTTCGGGCAGCGCCTCCACTTCGGCCTGGTCGGAGACACCTTCCAGCGCGTGTGCCAGCAGCGCCAGTGCCTCGCGCATGCCGCACAGCAGGCCGTCTCTGTTGGGGAACACTTCCACCGTCACCTCGGGCGCCAGTCCTTCGGCTTCGAGGATCTGCCTGGTACGGAGGAAGTAGATATCGGCGTTGTACCCGGCCAGCGTTTCGGGCGAGGGGGCAAAGAGGCGAACCTTGTCGTTAAAGAAAGGCATCTTGCTCATGGCAGTCCTCGGGTAGCGTAGGAGACGCCGTGCATGATGTGCAGAAATAGCATGGTTGGTGTGCCTGCTAGGGTGCCATCAGAACGGCAGCGGGTCTGTGCTGTTGATGAAATGCACGCCCTGCCGCTCGAAGTCGGCGAAGCGGGCCATCGCGAGCGCATGGAAGTCAATCTCCGGATGAATGACGGGTGACGTGCAATCGCGGAGGAAGAATACCTTGTCCAGAACTTCGGGGCGGCCGCCGAATTCCTCAACAAGGTCCTCCACGGTCTCCAACACGCAGTGGCTCTCGGCCTCACCGGCAATGATGATGTAGTCGGCTTCCGCCAGGATGTCGAGAAATGCCTGGTTCTTGCTACCGCCGGGCTGGTCCGGCACGGGCACTTCGGGCTGGACGATGGAGTAGTGCTCGGTCAGGGGCACGCTGCCCTTGGTGAGCCAGCGGGGCTGGCTCTTGCGGGCCAGCGAGTGCCAGAACACGGCTGACCACAGTTCCGGATCAAGGGCGTTTCCCACACTGCCGATTTGCACGTGGTAGGGCCAGATGCAGAGTTGCTTGCTGTGTTGGTTCTCGAGTTGGTGCACGTAGGCAGCGGAAGCCTCAGGCTCGAAGAGGGGCTGCCATTCCCCTGCCTGGACATCAGCCCAGGTGATGATCGTGAGAGGGGCCGGATGTCTGCCGTCTCGGTCTACCCACCAGGCCGGCGAGAAGATCTGCATCGGCAGGTGGGAATCGAGAGAGCAGGTGATGTGGGTGATGCGCTCGGCATTGCGATAGATGAACTCGATGGTGCGCCTGATATCCTCCAGCGCGCCCGGCACGCGCAGATTGCCGCCTGCGTGACAGAAATCCACCTGCATGTCTATGAGCATCAGGTGGACATCCAGATCGTCCCCTGTGGCGGGGCGCAGGCCGGCCGTTGCTGCATCGGCCGCAATGGAGGCCACATCGGGGTAGAACAACGTTCCGATACGGGCCGGGTCGTAGAACCGGGGAAAAGTCGCCATGGCAACCTCCTTGGCAGGCGCCGCGAAAGGAGATCACGAGCCGCGCTGCGGGAACCGGCTTTCTGTTTCCTGCTTCCTCTTCGCTGCGCCCGGCATCAGATGTCTACTCGCTGGATGTGCGCCCCCAGGCTGCGCAGCTTTACGTCAATCGCCTCATAGCCGCGGTCAATCTGGCCGACGTTGGCGATCGTGCTTGTGCCCTGGGCAGCCAGGGCGGCGATCAGCAGCGCCATGCCCGCGCGGATATCGGGGCTGCTCATCTCCTGGCCGTGCAGGGTGGAGGGCCCTACGACAACTGCGCGGTGCGGGTCGCACAAGATGATCTTGGCGCCCATACCGATCAACTTGTCCACGAAGTAAAGGCGACTCTCGAACATCTTCTCGTGGATCAACACGGTACCCTTGGCCTGCGTGGCCACGACAAGCGCGATGCTCATCAGGTCGGCCGGGAACTGGGGCCACGGCGCATCGTCAATCTTCGGCACCGCGCCGCCGATATCCTCCCGGATGCGCAGGTCTTGCTGGTCGTGAATGATCAGGGTGTCCCCTTGAATCTCGAGCGACACGCCGAGCCGCTCGGCAAATACCCAGTTTATCATCCGCAGATGCTCGGGGACAATTCCGTGAACCCGGATCTCGCCCCGTGTCACCGCACCCAGGCCAAGAAAGCTGCCCACCTCAAGATAGTCAGGCGAGATGGTGAATTCGCCAGCACCCAGTTCGTCTACCCCTTCTATCACCAGCGTGTTGCTGCCAATCCCCGAGATCCGGGCCCCTAGCCTGTTCAGGAAGTGGCACAGGTCCTGCACGTGCGGCTCAGACGCCGCGTTGCGGATGACCGTCTTGCCCCTGGCCAACACGCTCGCCATCAGGGCGTTCTCGGTAGCGGTGACGCTCATCTCGTCGAGCAAGATGTCGGCGCCGCGCAACTGCGGTGCCGTCATCGTGAAGTCGTAATTGTTGAACTGTACGGTTGCCCCCAATGCCTCCAATGCAAGCAGGTGCGTGTCGACGCGCCGCCTTCCGATGCGATCGCCGCCGGGCAGAGGCAAGACCGCGCGCCCAAAGCGGGCCAGCAGGGGACCAGCCAGGAGCATCGAGCCGCGTATCTGCTGGAACATCTCGGCGCTGAAACGCGGCAATGCTGCATCAGCCGCACAGAGGTGCACTGCACCGTTTTCCTCCCGCACGCTGACGCCCATTTGTGAGAGCAACTGCTGCATGGTGCGGACGTCGCCGATCCGCGGTACGTTATGTAGAGTCACGTTGCAGCCGGTCAGGAGTGTGGCGGCCAGGATCGGCAGCGCCGCGTTCTTGTTGCCGGCTGGGGTCACATCACCGCTTAGCGGGAAGCCGCCCTCGATGACGAGCCTCTCCATGGGAAATCCTCCTCATTGCGGATTGCAGATGGCGAACAGCCGATGGTAGCTTCGCTTGTTCACGCCCTGGCCGGCTCCCTCCAAAGCGATACCGGCTCCCCTGCTTTGACGCCCAGTCGTCCCGCCGCGTTCCCGTTCCGCTCGGCGATCTCCACCGTTCCACTGCTGCCGACCAGCATCACGAGTGCGCCTGGGGAGACGTCCGCATACGCCTTGTCCGGGCCCGAGATCACCACTCCAGCGACGCAACATCGCCATTGGCCCTCAGCGATCCAGCCAGCGGGGATGTCAGTGATCAAATTGCCGAACCGGTCCACATGGACGACGTGGCCTTCGATGGATCGGTCCGGCCGCAGGGCTGGCCCGGCAAGATCCAACCGCACGGGGTCGGAGATCGGGCGGCCTAGACGCTCGGGGGGCGCGCCGTTGGCCAGGTGGGCCGCCACGGGCGCGAAGATGTCCCGCCCGTGAAACGTGCGGCTTACCTGTGGCAGCCAGAACTCGGGACGGTCGAGAACCCAGGCTTGGGCGCCAGGCTCGGCCAGGGCGGTGGTCAACAGGCCGTTGTCGGGCCCGATATACCGGGCGCGATCGGTTTGGACGAGCAGGGGACGCCTCTCGCTGCCGACGCCAGGGTCAACCACGGCGAGGTGAATAGTGCCTTCGGGGAAGTAAGGCGCTGCTCTGCTCAGGACATAGAGGCCCTCGCGTACGTCTTGCGGCGGGATATCGTGACTCAGGTCTACCAGATGGACGTGGCGTGCGATGCCAAGGATCACGCCCTTCATGATCCCCACGTAGCCGTCGGCCATCCCGAAGTCAGTGGTGAGAGTGACGACCGTCATGTCGTGTACCACGATTTACCAGTTAATTCTATTCTACAATGCCCAGGGCAGAGCGTCAACTTCCTGTCGTGCTGATCTGTGATTGCCTGCGTAGTGCTGTGGCGGCGCGGCCGGCATGCGGGTCATGCCGCGCCCTTGCCGCCCGATGCCGTGCTCTGCACGAGAATGCCTTCCCGGCCAAGCGAGCAGGCTGCAGATCTCACAGGGGCGGTTTGCAGGCCGCCGTCTGCCGTTGTGGAGAACGGAGGATCCTTTTTTCGACGGAGTGGGCCATTTGTGCTATAATAAAATGATGAAATCGAATGTCACCCCCAGGGTCAGCGTGATTGACGCCCTGACGTCCGGCCTGACTATGGTTAGCAAGCGGCCCCGACTGCTTCTGGTGCCGGTTGCGATTGACCTGCTTCTCTGGTTAGCACCGAGATTCTCGATAGGCAACCTGGCCCAGAAGTTCCTTGCCGTCTGGGAGGCGCTGGTGCGCGCAGCCTACTCGCCGGCCCAGCTGTCGGCCATGGCTGACATGGTCGCGACGGTCCGCGAGGCCATAACGCAACTCGGGGCGGAGGCCAACCTGCTACAGGCCGTCACGGGGAACTGGCTGGGGCCTACCAGTGCTCTCATCGCTGTCCAGAGCACGCGGCAGACATTCATCAGCGATATCCTCCTGGCGCCGCTCGGCCTGAGGCTGAACCTGCCGCAAGTGCTTCCCCCCGCCTGGCGGCCGGCGCCGGTAGAAATCTCCAGCCCGTGGGTTGCCCTTCTGGTCCTCGGGGTTTGCTGGCTCGTGGGCCAACTTCTGGTGGCGTGGTACTACGTCCAGTGTGCTGGGTCGCTGGCGGCCTTCCGGCCGGAGGCCGCCGCCCGTGCTGGATGGCAGGCGCCGGCACCGGAAGCGGAGGAGACAGCCGAGACCACTGCCGGGACGGTTCCATCCACCGACCCCCCGGACGCAACGGATGCGGCAGTGCATGCGGCGGAGGACGTGAACCCGGCACCCGTCCCGATCGTATCAGGCGACCCGCCTCAGGCAGGTGCGGCGACACGAAGCGGCCTGCGCGGCTTTCTCAGGCTGGCCCTGCGACTGACACTCTTTAGTGTGCTGCTGAGCCTGGTGGTCTCGGCGTTGCGTGTGCCTCTGGGGGCGACCATCCTGTTGATGGTCGTTTCGGGCGGCGCTGGCGCCGGGATCCTTTTCGCGCTGGTCGGGGGGATCACGTTGTGGGCCCTGCTGTGGTTCTTGATATCCATGTACTTTGCCAGTGAGGCGATTGCGATGGAGGGCCAGTCGGTCTGGCGCGGTGCCCTTCAGAGCCTCGCCATGATGCGCGGCAACGGCCTATCTGCCTTGGGGCTGGTCTTGACGATCAACGTGCTCAGCCTCGGCTTTCGCGCCGTCTGGGGTTTGATCGGGCGCAGCCCCGTGGGGGCAGGGGTGGCTGTATTGGGGAATGCCATCCTGACGACGGGTATGCTGCTGGCGATCTTCGTGTACTACGAAGAGATTCGCCGCCGCTGGCAGGCCCGCCAGGCGCTGGCCTCTGGGGGCGTGACATCGAGAAATCTACCGCCGAAGCGGTAGCAGGATGCGAATCGCCAGCGGCCATCGAATATGGCCGGCTATGACAATCCAGCCGCATGTCATGCGATGAGAAGAGAGAGGTAAAGGTGGCAGAGCAGGTTAGTCGCCCGAATCACTATACCGCTGATGATATCCAGGTCCTGGAAGGGCTGGAGGCAGTGCGCCGCCGGCCGGGCATGTACATCGGCGGAACAGACGTCAAGGCGCTGCACCACATGGTCTACGAGGTGGTAGACAACTCCATTGACGAGGCCATGGCGGGTTACTGCGACCGAATCGCGATTACGATCCACCGGGATGGCAGCGTGACGGTGCAGGACTGGGGCCGCGGGATTCCGGTGGGCATCCACAAGCAGGCCGGCAAGTCGGCGTTGGAAGTGGTCATGACCAAGCTGCACGCCGGCGGCAAGTTCGGCAGCGGCGCGTATAAGGTGTCGGGCGGGCTGCATGGCGTGGGTGTCTCGGCTGTCAATGCCCTCTCGGAATGGATGGAGGTCGAGGTCCGGGTGGATGGGCGCATCTACGCCCAGCGCTACCACCGGGGCGTGCCGCAGGACGAAGTCAAGATGATCGGTGAGGTCACCGATGGGACTACCGGCACGCGGACCACCTTCATGCCCGATCGTACCATTTTCGAGGACACGAACTTCCGCTTCGAGACGCTCGAACAGCGCTTCCGTGAGATGGCGTTTCTCAATCGCGGCCTGACGATTGACTTTGAGGACCAGCGGACCGAAAACGGCCCGCGCTGGATGTCGTTCTACTTCGAGGGCGGCGTGCGCAGTTTCGTGCGCTATCTCAACAAGAACCGCGAGGTGCTGCACGAACCGGTCTATGTGGAAAAGGAGATTGAGGGCTCGTTGATCGAGGCCGCTATCCAGTACAACGACGGCTACAACGAGTCTGTCTTCGCGTTTGCGAACACCATCAACACGCCGGACGGCGGCACCCACCTGACCGGCCTGCGCTCAGCACTCACCCGCACGATCAACGATTGGGCCAAGAAGCAAGGGCTGCTGAAGGAGGCCGACCCCAACTTCACGGGTGAGGACACCCGCGAGGGGCTCACGGCGATCATCAGCGTCAAGCTGGCCGACCCGCAATTCGAGTCGCAGACGAAGGTCAAGCTGCTGAACGCTGAGATCCGCAACCAGGTTGAATCGGTGGTGGGCGAGGCCCTGATGGAATGGATGGAGCGCAACCCCAAGGAAGCCCGCCGGATTGTCGAGAAGTGCATCACCTCCAGCCGGGCGCGCGAAGCGGCGCGCAAGGCGCGTGACCTGGTGATCCGCAAGAGTGCGCTGGAGAGCCTGACCCTGCCCGGCAAGCTGGCCGACTGCTCAGAGCGCGACCCGGCGAAGTGCGAGTTGTACATCGTGGAGGGGGACTCGGCCGGTGGCAGCGCCAAGCAAGGCCGCGATCGTCGGTTCCAGGCCATCCTTCCGCTGCGCGGCAAGATCCTGAACGTGGAGAAGGCACGCCTCGACAAGTCGCTGGCCAACAAGGAGATCCAGGCGCTCGTCCAGGCGCTGGGCGGTGGTATCGGCGAGAGCTTTGACCTGTCGGGGCTGCGCTACCATCGCGTGACGATCATGAGTGTGCACGGCGATGAGCTTACTTTCGTCAAGCATCCTGATGGCGAAGTGCGCGCCGTGCGAGTCGGTCCCTTCATTGACCGGCTGCTGGCCGAGATCGCTGATCCGGCGACCTATCAGGTATTGTGCTTCGACCCGGAGTCCGGCCAGACGCGTTACAGGCCGATCAAGCGCGTCATCCGCCACGACCACGACGGGCCTCTCTACGAGATCGAGACGGCTTATGGGCGCCGGGTTCGGGTGACCGGTGAGCATAGCGTGTATGTTGCCGATGCGCGCGGCCGCCCGGTTCTGAAGCGGGGCGACGAGGTGCAGGCTGGCGACCTGCTGGTTGCGCCTGTGCGACTGCCCGAGGCCGGCAATGGCCCGAAGCACATTGACCTGCTCCGCTTCCTGCTCGAGACGGGTGAGGCAATAGACACCGATCTGGTGGTGCGCGGCCCGGGCGTTGCGGAGTTACGCAAGACCCGGTTGCGCCAGGAGCGTGCCGGCCATTCCCATCTCGTCGGACCGCGCGTGTCGGTTACCGCGCCGATCGGCGAAATACCCAGGGAGTACGGAGGGGACTCTGGGCCGAGCCAGCAGCAAGCCCGCGAGGTGGTAAGCGTCCACCAGGCTGTGGCCTGCTCCCCCGGGGAATGGGGTGAGTTGCATCCGATCCTGCGCCACTCCGCTTGCTACGCGGATGCGCTGGGGCTGGATGCCGATGCCATGCCTGCGCAGGTTGAGGTCGGCGGCAGCCGGCTCGATCACGCCTGGGACACGCGGCACTGCGCCGTTCCCGCAGACCGCGTGCGCGATACCGTTTCGCTGGCCGAACTCACGCCGGAGGTCCTGCCATGGCTGGGTGATCAGCTTGTGCTGAGCCCACTGCGCGATGCAGCACAGGCTGTGCAGCGCTACCTGCCGGTGAACGAGTCGCTCATGACACTGCTTGGCTTCTTCCTGGCCGACGGCTCGCTCAGCAGAGAAAACGGCCTTCGGCTCGCCATTCGCAAGCGCAGCGAGGCGCGGGTGGCCGAATTGACGGCCGCGATCCAGGAGGTCTTCGGCCTGACGCCCGTCTACCATCCGGCGGCGGACGGCAGGGCTGGTGAACTGCTCCTGTTGAACAGCGTCGCCGCGGCAACTTTCCGCGTGTTGACTGGCTTCGAAGGGACGGATGCGGGGCGCACGCGCGTTCCTGACCTCCTCTTCAATGTGAATTCCCGGCTGCGGCTGGCATTTCTGCGCGGCTACTTCCTGGCTAAGGGCGCTCTCGGAAGGCGTCACGTCGCCTTTGGCGTCGCCTCGGAGGCGCTGGCGAACCAGTTGCTGTATCTGTTGTTGATGCACGGCATCAATGCCTCCCTGACCGAGCATCAGCCTGACGGCCAACCAGGCGGCGCGCTCCGCGGCAAGCCAATCAACACTCGCAGGAGGCGGTACACGGTCGTGGTAGGAGGGCGGGATGCCGTCGCCGCGCTGGAACCGGTCTGGCGCGACCACCCCCGCGCGCCTGAGGTGCGGGCAGCACTGGCCGGGAGGAAGGCCGGGAGGCCCCTGGGTCTGCCGATGGGCGGGGACATCAGCGGCCTGCCGGTGCGTGCGGTACGACGGATTGAGGACGCAAGATGCAAGGTCTACGACTTCTCGGTGGAGGGAGACGAGACCTTCATCTGCGGGCGCGGCGGCGTGTGCTGTCACAACACGGATGCCGACGTTGATGGCAGCCATATCCGCACGCTGCTGCTGACACTCTTCTTCCGTTACATGCCGCAGTTGATCGAGAACGGGCACTTGTACATCGCACAGCCACCGCTCTACCAGGTGCGCAAGGGCAAGATCGTCCGCTATGCCTACTCAGAAGCCGAACGGGAGAAGATCATCGCTGAACTCGGAGGCATGAAGGAGGTCACGATCCAGCGCTACAAGGGCTTGGGTGAGATGAACCCTGAGCAGCTCTGGGAGACCACCATGAACCCGGAGAACCGCATCCTGCTGCAGGTGACCATCGAGGATGCCGCCGCTGCTGACCGGACCTTTGACATGCTGATGGGCAACGAGGTAGCCCCGCGCAAACGCTTCATCCAGAGCCACGCCAAGAAGGTGAGGAATCTGGACGTGTGACGTGGAGTGCACGCGCCTCCGGTCTGTGACGCGCGGATTGTCCGGCCGGGGGCGCAGCCAGTCATCGCCTCTCAGGTCATGTGACCCGGGGCGGCAGGCATCCGTGGCTGTCGCCTCGCCGGGCGTGGCGGGATCCATGAGCAGTCCGCGCACTTCCCTGGGCGTTGTGCTGCCTGTCGCTGGCTGAAGCGCAGCCCCCATCTGCCCCTGCCAGACGCCTGTGCACTTCTCATGTCGGCCGCAGGCAGCCCTGCCGACTCCGGGTTCTGCCGTGCGAAACCCACCCCTTGATCTTGCATTCCTGCTGACAATTCGTAGAATGATGGGCCTGGACGTCAGACGTCTTACAACAAGTCAGTCCTGGTGTGGATAGGCGTTTCTCGTGAACTCGGCTCACCGGCTCCGCCTTCGGGTAGACCAGCGCCCTCTGTACGCGCAGGCCAGCGAGGCGTTGCGTGAACTGATACGGCGCGAAGGCTACGCGCCTGGCGATCGGCTGCCGTCGGAGACCGAACTCTCCCGGCACCTCGGCATCTCGCGCCCGACACTACGCGAAGCGCTGCGCTGGCTTGAGGAGGATGGGACCATCCTGCGCCGGCACGGCGTGGGAACTTTCGTGGCGCAGCATCGGCCCGTAATCGAGAGCGGCCTGGAGGTGCTGGAGAGCATCGAGCGCATTGCGCACCGTTTGGGCCTGGGGACGAGCATGGCGGAGGTCAGGATCGAGGAGCGCGCGGCAACCCCGGCTGAACAGCGTGCGCTGGCTCTCGAGGATGACACTACGGTGACCGCGGTCACGCGCGTGATCGCGACCGATTGGCAGCGGGTCGCGCACCTGGTGGACGTGGTGCCGGAGCGCTTCCTGCGGGCTGACGAATTGCAGGGCCGTGAGCTCCCTCCGGTGCAGGCAGCCGCGGCCGCTGCCTCCGCATTCGCGCCGGAAAGGGATTTTCGCGGCTCGGTGCTGGACTACTTCCTGGCGCGCGGGTGGCCGGTGCTATCGCACTCGCGCACGGAATTGAGCGCTGAGGCGGCAGACCCGGGACTGGCCCATGCGCTGGGGGTGCGGAAAGGCGGTCCGCTGCTGAAGTTGGAGGCTCAACTGTATGGCCAGGATGGGCAGGTGGTGGACTACTCGATCAGTCACTTTGTGCCGGGGCATTTCCGGTTTCATGTAGTGCGAAGAATCGGGTAGCGATCAAGACGCGAGACGCAGGACACGAGGCGCAAGGCGCAGGACGTGACAGGTGAACGTCCAGCGAGACCATAAGGGAGAGGAGGCTTTTGCTATGCGTAGTTTCATGGGGCGCGACATACTGTCGCTAAAGGATTTCGAGCGCAATGAGTTCTTCCACGTCTTCGGGGTTGCCCAGGAAATGGAGCCGATCGCGCGGAGCCGGCGGAACGTGGATATGCTCAAGGAGAAGACGCTGGTGACGGCGTTCTATCAGCCGTCCACCCGCACCCGCCTGGCGCACGAGGCTGCCATGCACCGCCTGGGCGGGCATGTCACCGGTTTCTCGGATGCCAAGATGACCCGCGCCGGCGACTGGTACCAGGAGTCCATCAAAGACACGGTCAAGATGCTGGAGTTCTACGGCGATGTGATCGTGATGCGCCATTTCCAGCAGGGTGCCCCGCATGAGGCGGCCAGGTGGGCCAGTGTGCCGATCATCAACGGTGGCGACGGCTGGGGCGAGCACCCAACCCAGATCCTGACCGACCTGTACACCGTCCTGCGGGAGAAGGGCCGCATTGACGGCCTGCGCTGGCTGGCGGTGGGCGATATGCGCATGCGGACCATGCACTCGCTGGCCTACGCGCTGACGCAGTTCGATTGCCCGATTACCTTTGTGGCCCCGCCTGACATGTCGTTGTTGCCGGAGTTCAAGGCTGAACTGAAGCAGTACAGTCTCAACTTCCGCGAAGCCGAACACGTCGAGCAGGCCATCGCCGATGCCGACGTCATCCTGGTTGAGCCCGTGGTCCAGCCCGACTACACCAAGGCCCGCGATGAGCGCAAGGGCGACGCTGGCCTGACGCCGGCCAACTACAAGATCACCCGGGAGCTGCTCGAGAGCAAGGCCAAGCCCGACGCGATCCTGCTGCACTCGCTGCCGCGTATGGACGAGATCCCGCCCGATGTGGACATCACGCGATGGTCCCGCTACTGGCAAGAAGCATTCAACGGGGTCGTGATGCGCATGGCGCTGCTGGCGCTGGTGCTGGGCGCCGTCGAATAGACTGGTGCGATAGGCCGACTGCTCGACCGCACGATCGGACTATCCCGCTCATCATAAGGAGACTACCGAATGCAGACCTTTCTACATGGCCGAGATCTGATCGGCGACCTCGACTTCAGCAAAGAGGAAGTGGAAACCGTCCTGGATGTGGCCTTCGACCTGAAGCGCAAGCGGGCGCTGGGAGAGCCCCACGCGTACCTGCGCGACAAGGTGTTGGCAATGCTCTTCTTCTTCAGCAGCACCCGAACCCGCGGCTCATTCGAGGCGGGCATGGCGCAACTTGGCGGCCACGCTGCTTTCATCGAGAGCAAGACCACGCAGATTGCCCACGGCGACACGCCCAAGGAGATTGGTGAGATCTTCGGGCGCTACTTCGACGGCATCGCCATTCGGCACGTAGATTGGGGCGTCGGTAACGGCTATCTGAACGCCGTTGCCAGGGCATCCCGCGTGCCCGTCCTCAACATGCAGTGCGACATCTATCATCCCTTCCAATGCCTGGCCGACCTGATGACCATCGTTGAGAAGAAGGGCCGCGATCTGCGCCGCAAGAAGATGGTGGTCTCGTGGGCCTATGCCAAGTCATACCAGAAGCCGATGTCGGTGCCGCAGTCGCTTGTGCTGCAGATGCCGCGCTTCGGCCTGGACGTAGTGCTGGCGCATCCACCGGAGTTCAGGCTGATGCCCGACATCATGGACCAGGCTCGCGAGCAGGCCCGTCGCTGTGGCGTTGGGTTCGAGGTCATCAGCGACCCGAACGGGATGGAAGAGGCGTTCCGCGATGCCGACATCATCTACGCCAAGTCGTGGGGGGCCATGGTGCACACGCCCGACTCCAGCGAGGGGGAGGCGATCATCAAAAAGTACGCTCACTGGATCACCGACGAGCAGAAGATGGCGCTTGCCAAGCCCGATGCCATCTACATGCACCCGCTGCCTGCCGACCGCAACATCGAGGTCACTGACGGCGTGATGGATGGCCCGCTCTCGGTGGTGTACGACCAGGCCGAGAACCGACTGCATGTGCAGAAGGCAGTGATGGCATTGACAATGTAGGAGAAGACAGATGTCCGATACGACCAGGAAGGTCGCCGTCGTTGCGATCGGCGGCAATTCGCTCATCAAGGATGCTCAGCATCAAAGCGTTGAGGATCAATACCAGGCTGCGAAGGAAACCACCTATCACATCGCCGACATGATCGAGGCCGGGTGGGATGTCGCGATCGGCCACGGCAACGGCCCCCAGGTGGGCTTCATCCTGCGCCGTTCGGAGATCGCCGCCAAGGTGGAGGGCATGCATGAGGTGCCACTCGACGTCTGCGGCGCAGACAGCCAGGGCGCGATCGGCTACGCGCTGCAGCAGAACCTTCAGAACTGGCTGTTCCGGCGCAAGCTCAAGAAGAACGTCGCCACGGTGATCACCCAGGTGCTGGTGGACCGTAATGACCCGGCATTCCAGAACCCGACCAAGCCCATCGGCGGGTTCATGGACGAGGCCGAAGCCAAACGTCGGGCTGAGACGATGGGTTGGACGGTGGTGGAGGATGCCGGACGCGGCTGGCGGCGCGTGGTGCCCTCTCCGCTGCCCAAAGAGGTGGTGGAACTGGACACCGTCAAGGCGCTGATCAATGCCGGCGTGGTGACCATCACTGTTGGCGGGGGCGGCATCCCGGTGGTTGACAAGGGCGATGGCGACTACGTCGGCGTGGCCGCCGTGATTGACAAGGACTATGCCAGCAGCCTGCTTGCTCAGAGCATTGGGGCCGACCTTTTCTTGATCTCGACGGCAGTGGAGAAGGTCGCGCTCAACTACGGCAAGCCCAATCAGCAATGGGTTGATCGCATGACGCTGTCCGAGGCAAAGAAGTATCTGGCGGAGGGCACACACTTCGCCAAGGGTTCGATGGCCCCCAAAATTCAGGCGATCATCTGGTATCTGGAGGCCGGCGGCAAACATGCCATCATCACCAACCCCGAGAACATCGGGCGTGCCCTGCGCGGTGAGACGGGGACGCACATTGTGCCGGATTGAGTGATCATGGACCGGCCACCCAGGCCGGTCCATGGTTCCTGTGATCCGTGCCCTGGGAGGAGCGCGATGAATTACGTCGTCTACCTGGAATGTGATGAGAGGACGCTCAAAGAAGGCGGGTACCTGGCGCACATCCCGGCGATCCCAGGCTGTGTGGGCCGCGGGCTGAGCAAGAAGGAGGCGGTGACGCGCTGCGCAGAGACTCTGCGCTCCTATCTGGCGCTCCTGATCCAGAGCGGCGTCAGCGGCGTGCCGAGGGAGACCGAGAGGATCGAGATCGAGGTGCATGACTGCACCGGCCCAACCTTCCAGACCGACTACAATCCGCTCATGCCCAATGAAGCGGAGCAACTGGCCCAATGGCTGGATGTGAGCCGGGATGAACTGCTGGAGACCGTGGCGCGCTTGCCGGAGGGCGCGCTGGACTACAAGCCCAATCCGAACGTCTGGTCAATTCGCGAAATTCTCGAGCACATCGCTGACGCGGACTGGTGGTACGCGCAGCGCCTGCATCACTGGCCGGTGGATCTCTTCGAACGGCTGGCCGCCACACGCGATCTGGTCAAGTCCAGCCTGCGCAACCTGACCGACCAGGAGCGAGACCAGGTGAACATCCACGGCGGTGAAGAGTGGACAGCTCGCAAGGTGGCGCGTCGCGCACTGGAACATGAACGGGAGCACCTGGCGCAGATCCGCGAACTGGCGGAGCGGTATTTGCGGGAAATGGGGTGAGAGAGAACGCCGGCCGACGAGGAAGCGGGGAAAACCTCTCCTGAGAGCATCACATGGACCATGTCACATCGCTGAAGTGCCTTATCTGCGGGCGCAAGTACCGTCCGGACGAGATAGACTACGTCTGCCCATTGCATGGCGATGAGGGGATCGTAGATGTGGAATACGACTACGATCTGATCAGCAGCCGGATCAACCCGAGCATACTGGCAGACAACCGGGACTTCACCATCTGGCGCTACAAGCCGCTGCTGCCCGTTGAGCCTGATAGCCCCGTGCCGCCGCTGACGGTGGGCTGGACACCCCTCTACCGGGCGGACCGGCTTGCTGCCCGCTTGGGCCTGAAGCATCTCTGGGTCAAGGATGAAGGGCGCCAGCCCAGCGCCTCGCTTAAGGACCGGGCCAGCGCGATCGCCGTGGTCAAGGCGGAGGAGCGGGGTGCGGAGATCGTCACCACATCCAGCACGGGCAATGCCGGTGCTGCACTCTCCGCGCTGTGTGCCAGTGTCGGCCAGAAGAACGTCATCTTTGTGCCCGAGACCGCTCCACCGGCTAAGATCGCACAACTCCTGGTGTATGGCAGTACTGTGCTGCTGGTGCGCGGGACATACGACGACGCGTTCGCGCTGTGCGCCCAGGCCGCGAAGGAGTTCGGCTGGTACAATCGCAATACTGGCTACAACCCCTATATGTCCGAGGGCAAGAAGACCGCCGCTCTGGAGATCTGCGAGCAACTGACATTACAGGGCGATGGATCGCGGCCTGCTCCCGGTCGGTGGGAGGCACCAGACCGGATCTTCGTCTCTGTAGGCGACGGGTGTATCATCGGCGGCGTTCACAAGGGGCTGAAAGACCTGATGGCACTCGGGTGGATTCGCAAGATGCCCGCGCTCATGGGCGTGCAGGCCGCGGGGTCGGCGGCGCTCTATCGGGCATGGCGGGCCGGCACAGATGCCACGGAGATGACCCCGATCGAGGCGCACACTATTGCCGACAGCATCTCGGCGGGGCTGCCGGCCGACCGGATCAAGGCCCTGGCCGCAGTGCGTGAGACGGGTGGAGCCTATATCCAGGTCACCGATGATGAGATCCTGGCAGCGATCCCCGCGCTGGCGCGCGGCAGCGGCGTCTTCGCCGAGCCGGCCGCGGCTGCGGCCTACGCTGGCCTGGCGAGAGCCGTTGCGGAAGGGCTGGTAGACCCCGAAGAGCGGATTGTTGTTTTGTCAACAGGCAATGGCCTGAAAGATATCGCCGCGGCGCGCAGGGCAGTGGGGGAACCGCTGCGCGTGGGCAGGGATCTGGCGGACGTGAAGAGGGCGCTGATGCAGTAGCCAGGCAGCAAGGGTGGTAGCCGGACCTGCCCCCCGATA
>FWPV01003066.1_pt1 | contig 38915 bp, 37 predicted proteins | sample 2228371 | NCBI WGS metagenome assembly FWPV01 (sample SAMEA103939776, study PRJEB20133) | metagenome
AGTCTTTTAAATTCAGAACGGCTTGCGATCAGCTGTTTTTCAAGCAGAAGGCTTGCCAGTTCGGTTTCCTGAGCAATGAAAAATTTTTCCGCATCTGCCGGAGTCTCTTTTAAGGAAAATGTTTTAATAAAGTTCTCACGGCAGAGAGCAGCTGTTTCTGCTGAATGGAAGTCTCTGACAATCATTTCTGCCAGATTAAGTTTACAGTCACGCGGGTGAACTTTTCCGCTTTGCAGACCACTTTTAAGTTCATTAATTTCGGTTATTGTCAAATCGGTTAAAAGCTCGTAATAACGAAGCATTAACTGATCACTGATCGACATGATTTTCCCAAACATCTCCTGGGCAGGCTCGTTGATACCAATATAGTTTCCGTAACTTTTGCTCATTTTTTGTGTGCCGTCAAGTCCTTCAAGCAGGGGCATGGTCAGGATAACCTGCGCTTGTTGTCCGTATTGCTTTTGCAGTTCACGGCCAACCAGTAAATTAAATTTCTGGTCGTTTCCTCCGAGTTCAATATCGGCCTGCAGGGCAACAGAATCATATCCCTGCATCAGAGGATAGAGAAGTTCATGAAGTGAAATTGGCTCTCCGTTTTTCAATCGTTTGCTGAAATCGTCACGTTCCAGTATTCTGGCCACGGTATAGGAGGCAGTCAATTTGATAAAGTCAGCTGGTGTCAGTTTTGCCAGCCAGCGGGAATTAAAATCAATAACGGTTTTTTCCGGATCGAGAAGTTTAAAGATCTGCTCTTTGTAGGTTGCGGCATTTTTCTCTATTTCCTCTGGGGCAAGCGGGGGACGGGTTTTATTGCGGCCGCTCGGATCTCCGATTAATGCTGTGAAATCGCCGATCAGAAAAATTACCCGATGACCAAGCTGCTGAAAATGTCTTAACTTTCTGATTAAAACAGTATGTCCGAGATGCAGGTCGGGAGCTGTTGGATCGAATCCTGCTTTGACATTCAGTGGTTTGCCGCTCTGATATGATTTTAAAAGCTTCTGCCTGAGATCGGTTTCATCGATTATTTCAACAGCACCTTTTCTGATTAAATCGAGTTGCTCATCTGGTTTTAGAAAGCTCATCAGCGCTTTAAATCTTTATACTAATCTCTGGCCAAGTTCAATCGCCAGGAGATTGATTTCTTCAGCACCTTTGGGAGCCCATTTTTTTATGTGTTCAACCATGTTTTCATATTTAATGACCTGAGTCAGCTTCTGGGTAATAGAGAGGGAAACAACCGAAGTAAGCACGATGTTGCCCACATTTTTTTTTGTCTCATTGATCAGGGGAATCTGATAGATCGTCCAGTGAAATGTATTGCCGAGTTTTTTAACAAGGTGAGAGTCAATTACGACTATTGCGTTTTCTTTAATTCGCTCTTTATAAAGATCATAGGGACGCTGGTCAGTGCAGAGAAAAAAATCAATTGCCGCAGCATGAGGAAAGATAATTTGTTCATCAGAAATGATAACATCAACTTTCGTCGGACCGCCACGAACTGCTGCCGTGTAAGTTGGACTTGCGATAGCGCGTTTGTTTTCAATTTCGACGGCGATATCTACGAGCAATGAACCAGCAGTAATAATTCCCTGACCGCCAACAGCACCATAGCGAATTTCATATTTAAACATTATTCTTCCTCCTGGCGGCAGCTTTTCAGCGCCATATCACAAATCTGTTTATAGAGCTCGGTGTATTCGGGGCGATGGGGGTCCTGAACAAATATTCCCAGCGGATATTTGTTTTCTTTCTCTTCAGGAGAGAGCTTTTCCCAGTCTGCCAGTGGCAAGCTCTTTTCTTTAATGTATTTTGTCATTGTCAGGGGGCTCTTCATCTTGTTTCGTCTTCCCAGATTAACATGGCAGTTGCTGATAACCTCAACCAGCGAAAATCCGTTGTGTTCAAATGATTTTTTTATTACCTGTTTCAGTTGCATCAGGCGGTTGACGGTTTCCCGGGCAACAAAACCGGCTTTGCAGGCAATTGCAACCTGAACAGAGTCAAATTTTGGTTCAATGTTTCCGTAGGGAGTTGTTTCAGTGATAAAGTTCTGAGGGGTGAGCGGTGAAACCTGACCACCGGTCATACCATATATTCCGTTATTGATCAGGATTAATTTTATGCCGATATTACGACGGGCGGCATGAATTAAATGATTGCCGCCGATTGCCAGAGCATCGCCGTCTCCGGAGATAACCACTACCTTTTTTTCCGGCCTAGCAAGTTTGATTCCTGTGGCAAAGGTTAATGCACGGCCATGAGTTGTATGCAGGGTATTGGTGTTAAAGAAGGTAGGCATTCTTCCTGAACAACCGATTCCGGATATAACCACAATATCGTTTGGATCCCATTCAAGTTCGGCAAAAGCCATTGCTGTTGATTTTAAAACTACTCCATCGCCGCATCCCGGGCACCAGGGGGTAGGAAATGTCCGGTAACGAATGTATTTTTCATAGTCTCTCATTTTAAAACTCCTTTAATGCTTGAATGACCTCGGCAGGTGTGAAGGGTATGCCGTTAGAGCGCAGAAGCGTTTTTATTGTCACATCACAGGGCTTTACCCGTTCTACCTCATATTTCATCTGGCCTAAATTCATCTCTACCACCAGTACCTTTTTTATTTTTTCTAAATGTTTGTTCAACCCTTTACGCGGGAAGGGCCAGATTGTCAGAGGTTGGAAGAGTCCTGCTTTAATTCCCTGGGCGCGTGCTTCTTTGACAGCAGCGAGTGCCGACCGGGCAGAAACTCCATAACTGAAAACAAGGATTTCAGCGTCATCAAGGAGATATTCCTGATATTTGATTATCTCATCCAGATGATGATAGATCTTTTCCATACGCAGGCGCTGCATCTTATCAACAATCCGTGGTTCGGTTGTAGGCCAGCCATGAGCATCATGCTCCAGTCCGTCGATATGAATCGGATAGCCTTTGAAAAAATCAACCCGTGGTGGATTTTCTCCCAGATCACGGTCATAGATGTTTAGGTCTTCGATTTTATTTTCCGGTCCGCAGTAAACTTCATAACTCCCGGGTTCAGGTAGTTCAATATCTTCATGGGCTTTTCCCAGAACTTCATCCAGCAGAAGAATAACTGGTGTCCAGAATCTTTCTGATAAATTAAATGCCCGGATTGTTTCAGAAAAAAGCTCATCACTGAAAGCCGGATAGAGAGCAATTATCGGATGGTCACCATGGGTTCCCCAGCGCGCCTGCATCATATCACCCTGAGATGGTTTAGTAGGCATTCCGGTTGAAGGTCCTCCGCGCTGAACATTAACTATTACCAGCGGAACTTCAGCCATTACGGCAAATCCCAGATGCTCTTGCATTAAAGAGAAACCTGGACCTGAGGTTGCCGTCATAGCCTTTTTGCCGGCCAGCGACGCTCCGATACATGCTCCCAGTGAGGCAATTTCATCTTCCATCTGAATAAAACAACGTCCGGTGCGCGGCATGATTTTTGACATATACTGAGCAATTTCTGAAGACGGTGTAATCGGATAACCAGCGAAAAAATCACAGCCGGCAGCAAGGGCGGCTTTAGCAACAATTATATTTCCCTGCATTACTTTTCTTTTGCTCATTTTTCCTCTCCTGTTTCTGTTTCATCCTCATAATTGACAAAAATTGCAAAATCAGGGCATTGATATTCGCACATTTTGCAGCCGATACAATATTCCGGAGCATCTACTTTGACACCGCCGCCGAATTTGTTCTGGGGATCTTCAAACAGCTGCAGGGTTCCGGTCGGGCAAACATCCACACAAAGGCCACAGCCCTTGCAATAATGAGAGACAAGCGTAATCTTGTTTTGCCTGGGAGAGGGCTTGCGTTTAGCGCGCCTTTCCAGGGCAAGCTGGTTAGCCTGCTTTTCTTCTTTTTCCATAAATACTCCTTAATAGTTTTAGAATAAATTTTATCACAAAAGGATTGGAAAATAAAACCTGAAATCAAACGGGTGTCTTCTTCTTTTTTAGTCTGGCAGATTAGTAAGGGTAAGTGCGAGCAGACTTTTATCGGTTGCCGGTGTTTTTCTGATATTCAGGAACTACTATTAGGCTGATATTATTTTTCCCTTTATTTTTGGCATCATAGAGAGCCTGATCGACTAAAGTCAGTATCTCTGACTTTGTGAGGTTGTTTTGGGCAGCATTTTCGTCTATTTCCAGAACCCCAAAAGAGCATGTGGCAGAGAATGGTTTTTCTGCAAACTGAAACCGGTAACTGTTAATTCTTTCCCGGATACGGTTAACGATAGCCAGTGCCTGTTTATGATTCTTATTGTTATTGAAGATAATTGCAAACTCATCACCGCCGAATCGGGCGAAAATGTCAGTGGGGCGGATTGTTTTTTTTACAATAGCGGATACTGTTTGTAAAACGAAATCTCCGCAGAGGTGGCCGTAATTGTCATTTATATTTTTAAAATTATCCACATCAAAAAGGACAATGTGCACTTTTTTTTCTTCCCGCTTAAGGCTGTTCAGAACCTCTCCGGTTTGCACCTCAAAAAAACTTCGTGAATAAATGCCGGTTAAAAAATCATGAATGACTTCGTCGTATAAGCTGCGTTTCTCTTCATAAAGGGTTTCAATCCGCGAGATTAATAATCCGGCAATTGAGAATGTAACCAGAAAAGATCCGATCCAGGTAACCGGGTGAATATCCAGAATTTGCATTCCGGTCAATGTGTCAATAATGCCTGTTATAATCCAGATCAGGTTGGAGATGACCACAAAAAAAATTGCCCGTCTTGATTTTTCATATATCCGGGAAAGATGCTGTTTTTGCTTGAAAAAAGAAACAAGAGAAATAAAAGTATAAAATGCTAAGACAATCAGATAAATTCCCCAGATCCGGAATCCTAATCCAAAACTTAAACCTGTATAATAGCGGGAAGTCTGAAAAAATTCTTTTTTTAAAAAAAGGCTGTTGCTGAAAAGAAAACAGGATGAGAAAAGAGTGTTGCACAGATAAAAATATTTAAGTTTTAGCTTTGGTTTAGCCTGAAAAAATTCGACAAAAAAGTGGAGAGCCAGGACAACATTAAACATGGCTGTAATAATTGTTATCCGGTTTACTGTGTCGAGCAGGGTAAGATTATTTGCTGAATTGATTAAGATAGAAAAAGTTAATAGAAAGATGAAATTGTTGAGGGATAAAAGTGAATAGATGAGATATTGGCGCAAATTTTCATAACCTTTTCGCTTTATTCGTTGATAGAAAACAAAAAACAGCAGAGCAAAAATCAAACAACTGATTCCACTGGCAAGCATCAGCCCCGAAATCACATTGATTTGTAACTGCCAGATTCCTGGTTTGGGCATTTATTTCAGGAAAAACTGATCTGTCATAAATTAAAAAAATGTTGAAAAGTCGGAACAGTCAACACCTTTTGCCGGAACTTTATCTGAACAGGCATAAAAGAATTATTTTTTAGGCAAAGTAATGTCGAGCAATTCAACTTCGAAGATAAGAGAAGAATAGGGAGGAATGATTCTTCCGGCTCCGCGGGAACCGTAAGCCAGACGAAAAGGAATTATTAATAAACGTTTCTCGCCTTTCTGCATATCAAGGAGCGCCTCATCCCAGCCGGGAATAACGCGTCCGGTTCCGGCTTCAAACTCAATCGGTTCATTTCTTTTATAAGAGTTGTCAAACTCTGTTCCATTTAAAAGAGTGCCGATATAATGGGCTTTAATGATATCACCGCGTTGTGGTCTGTTCCCTTTTCCCTGTTTCAAAATTTTGTAACGCAATCCGCTTGCGGTCTTTAAGGCATCGGGAAATCTTTCAGCCAATTCTTTCTCTTCTGTTTCGACTCTTTTCTGCAGTTCGTCCTGAACTCTTTTAAAAGCCTGTTCGAGAAGTTTTCTGAAAGACTGCTGATCAGCCGAAAAATTTCTGGCTTTTATTCCCTGGCGGATAATTTTAATGCCATTGATTTTGTCACCCTGTTCTATTTTTTCAACTACTTCCATTCCCTGAACCACTTTACCGAAAACCGAATGTAAATTGTCAAGATGAGGAGAAGCCTTCAGGGTAATAAAAAACTGACAGCCATTGGTGTGGGGACCGGCATTAGCCATAGAAACAATTCCCGGAGAGTTGTGTTGTAATTCAGGGTGAAATTCATCCGGGAAATTGTAGCCGGGATTTCCGCTACCGTCTCCGCGCGGGTCACCGCCCTGGATAACAAAATCTTTTACAACCCGGTGAAAAGTCAGGCCGTCATAAAAAGGCTTTCCGGCAGGGCGAAAACTATTTTCGATGCTTCCTTCAGCCAGACCGACAAAATTGGTGACAGTTAACGGTGCTTTTTCAAATTCCAGTTTTATAAGAATTAAACCTTTAGCAGTATCAATTTCGGCATACATTCCATCCTCCAGAGATAGTGATTTTTGCCTGCAGGAAATCATAAAAACTAAAGCGCTTGCCACCATGACAAGAATAAGCTTTTTCATTAAAACCTCCTCGATCAGCTCAATTATAATCCAGTCAAAACAAAATTGCTATTTAAAGCCAACAGAGGATTCACTTTTTACCGCTGCGTTTTTAGCTTTAAATTGCAATTTATTTTTTAAAAAAGTTTTGGGTGATCCATTTTTTTAGTTTCAGCAGTAAAAAAAAGAGAAGCAGCCACTGAAAAATAATCGTGGTGGTTGTACTTAATCCAAGCGGATTCCACCAGGTTTGGGGATTCATCTGCACTGACTGCCAGAGCCACCAGAAAAAGATTACTGACACAGTCAAAGGACTGATATAAATCAGAATGTTAAACCACCCCGGCAGCTTCAGGTTAGACTCGTTCTCTTCCTGTTTGCCGGAACCGGTGAGCTTATCTTTTGCCCTGATTATTGCATAGGCAATGAAAATACCGCTGATCAGCAGAGCTACTCCCCAGACAAAATCCTGATTATCAAGAAAATTTAAGCTTATAGCCGAAGGGATTCCGGTTACAAATCCGGCAAGACCGATCCAGCAAACTGCTTTTTTTCGGCTTATTCCAGCAGACAAGAGGTTACTCACTCCCATTTCCAGCATTGAAATAAGAGAAGTAAATGCGGCAAAGAATAGTGCTCCGAAAAAAGCAACAGCCATAAACTCACCGTGGGGAATTTTTTTAAAAAGTTCGGTTAGATAGATAAAAGTTAGTCCGGTGTTATTGGCGGAAAGGGCATTCTGGGCGTAAGTGCCTGATTCAGCAACTGCATAAACCGTTCCGATTACAATGACTCCGGCAAGAATAGCAACGAGCAGATCGGCATAAGCAACGAGAAATATTTGACTGGCGCTCTGTCTGCTGCGTGAAGAATAGGCGGCATAGGTGAGCAGAAGACCCCAGCCGGCTCCAGAAGACCATGCAGCCTGGCTGAAAGCCTCCAGCCAGGTCCGGGGATTGAAGAAATAGTGCCATTCAAACCGGAAAAGGTTTTTTATTCCTTCGTAAGAGCCGCTAAGGTTTAAAACATTTACCAGAGCATAAAAGAGCAGAAAGAAGAGCAGAGGCAGAAAAATTTTATTAAAGCGCTCAATTCCCCTGACAATACCCATCAGAATAATCATTGCTCCCAGAAGAAGAGCTAAGAGTTGAAAAAATATCGTCTCTGCCGGCGAATTGGTAAATTTTTCCCAGAGTGTTCGGGTATTTTCAGTATTGACTATTTTATTCTGAAGGGCAAGGAAGAAATATTTGAGTGTCCAGCCTGTAACTACGGCATAATAGCTCATGATCAGGAAGCAGACAGCACTGATCCAGCCGCCCATCCAGGAAAATTTTTCACCGAGGAACTTGCCAAAAGAGGCAATAACTCCGCTGCGCGCTGTTCGTCCGATTATTAACTCGGCAATCAACAGCGGAACAGCGCATACAGTCATTGCAATTGCCAGAATAATAATGAAGCTTCCTCCTCCATGAGCTGAAGCAATTCGTGGAAAACGCCAGATATTTCCGGTACCGACTGCCATGGCAATTGCTGCCAGCAGAAAACCAACTCGGGAAAAAAACTGCTGTTCTTTTTGCATTTTTAACCTCAAGTTTAATTTTGCCATCAAAGAAAAAAAAAGAAAATTGCTTAAGAGAAAATTTGTTACAGGTTAAGCTTAAAAAAGGTTTCCTCAGCTTCAGAAACGAGTCGCTTGACAATTTCTTTAACCGGAAGAATTTGATTAACGAGACCAACGCTTTGACCAGCCATTAATGAGCCGTATTCAACATCGCCTTCCTGAACGGCACGTCGCAACGCACCAACCCAATATTTTTCAACCTCGTACTGAGCCTGAAGACGGGAGATTTCTCCTTTTTCAAGTTTTTTGATTAGTTCCAGCTGCAGTTTGTTGAATTCCTCGCTTCCCCTGTTTTTCAGAGCGCGAACCGCAACAACGGGAAGAGCAGAACTGTATTGAGGAGTAGCAAAAGCCTCACGGGCACGAGCTTTACGGAATTTTTCCTTAAATGCTGGATGGGCCGGACTCTCTTCTGACATGGCAAAGATTGTTCCCATCTGTACGCCAGCAGCGCCCATCAAAAGAAGATGGGCAATCATTTTGCCCGTAGCGATTCCTCCGGCAACAAAAATCGGAACCTGGGGATAATTGAAAAGAACCTGCTGGATTAAAACGATTGTTGAAACATGTCCGATGTGACCTCCGGCTTCGCTGCCTTCAAGAATCAGGGCATCAGCCCCGTAAGCGAGCATTCTTTCAGCAATCGAGTCGTTTGATGCGAAACAGAGGACTCTGGCTCCGTTTTTTTTGGCGAGTTTTACTTCTTCCTGACGCGGGAAACTTCCGGCAAAAACAATATAAGGAATCTGCCAGTCAACTGCTTTTTGCAGATGTTGATGATAGTTGGGAGCAATTGTTATCAGGTTGATGGCAAAATGGACATTATTTTGTTTCAGGGCAGTGACTTCTTTTTCCAGTTCATTGAGGGGCAGATTACCGGCAGCCAGAACGCCGAAAGCACCGGCATTGAATACTGCCTCAACCAGTCTGGCGTTACTGATCCAGCTCATTGCTCCGCAGATTATCGGATAGGGAACTTCTAAAAAATCTTTTCCTTTTTGCCAGAATTTCTGATGTTTTTCTGCTATCATACTCCAGATTTTAACATAAAAAAGTCCGCAACCAAAAACGCTGCTCCCGCTACTATTGCTTCTGAAAAGTCTTTGGCAGAAGAGGGATGCTTTCTGAAAGCAATTCGCTTAAGCCTGCTGTTTGCCATTGAGCATAAATTATCTTCCAGAAGCGGCCGGTTTTATTAAATTCAAGTTTTATCTGCAACCAGCTCTGTTCGGCGCTGAAGATAGGAAGAGAAAATCCGCCGGCAGAAGCATTGAGATGAACATCAAAAATAGCAGAAGCCTGCTGCTGATTGCTGCTTACCTTAATTCGCTTTCCCAAGATTTTTGTTTTTAGCAATGGATAATTCTGAAAATAGTTCTGAAGAATACTTGAAAGTTTATTGCGGTCATTTCCCTCAAAATCAATGTATTCTAATGAGATGTAGTCAAGAATCTTTTTTTCATCTTTCAGATTCGCTGCCTGCTGGCAATCTGCAAGAATGCGAATGAGCTCTTTTTCTGCGGACTGCTTGGTACAATAATTGGCAGTCAGAAGAATAATAATGAGGATAATAAAAAAGGTGCTGCCTTTAGTCAATTTTTTTCTTTTTTATTTTCGATGCTTTGCAATAGATGTCCCATTCGCTCTTTCTTTGTTTTCATATAAAAGATATTAATCGGGTTTGGCGGAACCTCAATCGGAATCCTTTCAATAATTTCCAGTCCGTAGCCGGAAAGGGCTTTATATTTAGAAGGGTTATTTGTAATCAGGCGTATCCTTTTTATCCCGAGATGGTTCAGAATCTGGGCACCGATTCCGTAGTCACGCTGGTCAGGTTTAAATCCCAGTTTTATGTTTGCTTCAACAGTGTCCAAACCGCACTCCTGAAGGGCATAAGCCTTGATCTTGTTAACCAGTCCGATTCCGCGTCCTTCCTGATTAATCAGATACAGGATTACTCCCCGGCCTTCCTTAAAAATCATTTTCATTGCTTCATGCAGCTGATGACCGCAATCACAGCGCAGCGAACCGAAAGTGTCTCCGGTTAAACACTGGGAATGAACGCGCACCAGAGTTGGTTTCTCTTCAGAAAGATCTCCGCAGGTCAGGGCAATATGTGTTTCGTTATGAATCTTATCAGTATAGGTTTTAATTTTAAATTCCCCGAATTCAGTCGGCAGATTTGATTCTGCGGCAAGCTCAACCAGTAATTCGTTTTCCATCCGGTAACGAATAATTTCTTCAACGGTAATGATCGGGATCTGATGCTCGTCTGAAAACTTTTCCAGATCAGCCATTCTGGCCATTGTTCCGTCATCTTTCATGATTTCGCAGATTACTCCGGATGGATAAAGTCCGGCCATTTTACATAAATCATAGGAAGCTTCTGTTTGTCCGGCGCGAACCAGCACTCCGCCCGGACGTGCACGCAACGGAAAGATGTGCCCCGGACGGGCAAGGTCATGAGGCCTGGTTGCCTGATCAATAAGCGTTCTGATTGTTGTTGCCCGATCATAGGCAGAGATGCCGGTAGTTGTGTTATGCAGGGCATCAACTGAAACTGTAAAGGGAGTCTGGTAATTTGATGTATTGATGTTGACCATCGGAAACAGCTCAAGTTCTTCGCATCTTTCTGCTGAAAGCGAGACGCAGATTAAGCCTCGCCCATATTTTGCCATAAAATTGATCGCTTCAGGAGTGACTTTTTCTGACGCAATCATCAGATCGCCTTCATTTTCTCTGTCCTCATCGTCAACAATGATTAACATTTTGCCCTGTTTGAGCCACTCTAAACTATCTTTTACTGAAATTCTCATTTTTTGTTCTCGCTCAAGAAATTGTAGATATATTTTCCGATCAGGTCAAGCTCGATATTTACCTGATCGTTAGCTTTTAATTCTTTTAGATTTGTGGAATTCAAGGTGTGGGGAATGATTGCCACCCAGAAGCATTGGCTATCTTTTTCGGCTACAGTCAGGCTAATTCCGTTAACGGTAATCGAACCTTTCTGAACAATAAATTTATCCCAGTCACGGTTTTGATATCTGAAGCAGATGACCGCTCCCCTATTTTCTTTCTTTATAGTGCAGACTTTTGCTGTTCCGTCAACATGACCTGATACCAGATGCCCACTGAGAAAGGTTTGCAGAGTGACTGGCAGTTCAATATTCAGTAAGGCTCCGTTTTTCAATGTTTTAAAAGTAGTCTTTTCGACTGTTTCCGGAGCCAGGTCAAACAGGAAAAGATTTTTCTGCTGTCCGGTTAAGGTTAAACAGACTCCGTTTACTGCCACCGAATCACCTCTGGTCAGCTGTAAATCATCTTCGATTTGCACCGAAATTTTTGCTTCGCCTGTTCTCTGGATGCTTTTCAGCCGTGCTGTTGTCAGAATTATTCCGCTGAACATCAGAACCATCCCCTCCAGATAAAATCACTTTCCAGTTGAGTTAACGAAAATTGATTTGTCATCTTTGCCTCATTCAAAAGCCAGCCCTCTGAAAAAGGTGTTAAAGAATTTATCCCTCCCAGCACCCGGTTGCTGTAAAAAAGAATCAGTTCGTCGAAGAGACCTTTTTTCAGGAACGAATTCAGAACTCTTGCTCCTCCCTCTACCAGAATTGAACAGATGTTAAGTTGTCTGATTTTATCCAGAACTTCGGCAAGATCAAGCCCGTCTTTATCTTCCTGAATAAAAAAGTGCCATTCGGATTGCTTCTCTTTATTCTCAGCTTTTTCTGAACTGAAAATAATTAATGGAAACCGGTCCTGGTTTTGAAAGATATTTAACTTCTTGCTCAATCTGTTATCGGTGTCCAGGATGATGCGGGAAAAGACCTTTTTTTCAAAACCCGGCTGGCGGATGGTCAGATAAGGATTATCATTAATCACGGTATTAACTCCGGCTAAAATAGCGGAAAATTCTGTTCTCAGGCTATGGGAAAATTGTCTGCTGAGTGCTGAATTTATCCAGCAGGAAGAGAGCGTGCGGTCGCTCATCTTGCCGTCAAGCGATACTCCGGCATGGAGAGCGATATAGGGACGTTTTTTGGTCATAAATGTCAGGTAGTGACGGTTAAGATGTTGAGCCTCTTTTTTTAACAGACCGGTTTCAATTCTAATACCTGCTTTTTTTAGTCTCTTAATTCCTTTTCCATTAACCAGGGGATTGGGGTCATAATGGGCAATGACAACTCTTTTTACTTTTTTTTCCTTGATAATTTCTGTGCAGGCAGGTGTGCGGCCGAGGTGATCGCAGGGTTCAAGATTCACATAAAGAGTTGCACCGGTTGCCTGAGTATTTTTTAGTGCCATGCGTTCAGCATGATCAAGACCACAACACCGGTGATAGCCGGCGGAAATAATCTGTTCATTTTTGACAACAACCGCTCCCACCATTGGATTTGGTTCAGTAAAGCCTTTGGCTTTTTCTGCAAGCTGGAGGGCAATTTGCATGAAATAGTGATCTTTTTGCGAAAAGGCTTGTCTCATTTGAGTAATGCTGTTAGAAATTCATCGGGATTAAATAAATTGATTTCCTCAAAACCTTCGCCAAAAGTGACAAAGGTCACGGGAATTTTTAAACTGTCAACAATTGAGATGATTGTTCCGCCCCGCGCGGTTCCGTCAATTTTTGTTAAAATTATGCCGGCGAGCGAGGTAAACTGGTTGAATTTCAGTGCCTGCTGCAGAGCATTCTGACCATTTGAGGCATCAATAACCAGTAAGGGATGTATCTGCTGCTCAGGCAGAAATTTGAGAGCTACTTTATATAGTTTTTCTAATTCTTTTAACAATTGCTCTTTGTTCTGAAGACGTCCGGCGGTGTCAGCAATTAAAAGTTGATAAGGATTGGATAAAAAAGATTGCAGGCTGTTGAAGATTACCGAACCGGGATCGGCTCCCCTTTCTCCGGAGATTACCGGAATTTTTAGCTTTTCTCCCCAGAGAACTAACTGAGACGAACCGGCGGCACGAAAGGTGTCAGCAGCTGCAAGAAGGATTTTTTTGTTTAATTTCTGATAAAAGCGGGCTAATTTGGCAGCGGAAGTAGTTTTGCCGCTGCCGTTAATCCCCACGAGAAGAATCAGGTCTTTTTGCAGAGTTTCAGCCGAAGGAAAAGGTTTAATGTTCGGGCAGAGAAGAATCTGGCGCAATTCTTCCTGAATGAAGCTGACAAGCTTTTCATAGTTTTCATTTTCCAGACCTTTGAGATTACGCCGGCATTTTTTTAGTAGATTTTCTGCTAAGGGAAAAGCAATATCAGCTCCAAGCAGAAGCTCTTCAATACTGGAATAAATTTCTTCTGCTTCTTTTCTGGAAACAAACAGGGCTTTAAATTTCTCTTTTAAGGAAAATTTTGCCAGGAAATTCATTTCATATTATAGCCTTTTTTTCTCTGGAGCTCAAATAATATTTCTGACCGCACTCTGTGCTAAAAGCGATTTAGAGAATCTCTTTTTTTTTTTGTATAATCAAATTATGAATATAGTATTTCAACTCAATGCTGATCAGTCTCTGACTGCTCATTTTTTTGAACTTTTAAAACAGGCTTCTCTGCTCTCAAAGTTAGTTTTGCTTATTCTAGTCGGTTTTTCAATTATTTCCTGGGCAGTAATTATTTTTAAAGGCCTGGAATATTCGCGCACCAGAAAAGAGATGCTTCGCTTTTTAAATTTTTATCGTTCGCGGCGTAACTATGCTGAAATTAATCGTTCGCTTGAGCTTTTTAAAGGCAATCCGCTGGCAGAGCTCTATCGGGCAGGGATGAACGAACTGGCAAACAGCTTCAGTCAGGATAACGCAGGGCAGGTTGATGAGCAAAGTATTGTTAGAACGCTTACGATTCATGCCAACAGAACGATCAGCAGGCTGGAGAAACTTAATGGCGTTCTGGCAACAACAGCGTCAGCCACTCCTTTTATCGGGCTTTTCGGAACAGTCTGGGGCATTATGAATTCGTTTCAGAATATCGGTTTGCAGCAGAATACCAGTCTGGCTACGGTAGCGCCCGGAATTGCCGAAGCTTTGATTGCCACGGCTTTTGGCCTGTTTGCGGCCATTCCGGCGGTAATTTTCTACAACTTTTATCTTCATCGTCTGAAACAGTTGATAGGTATCATTGATGAGTTTATTCTTGATTTTCAGAATTTTTGCGGACAGATAAAAAAATGAGTTTTCAAAAACGGGAAAACGGGCTGCGTACAACTCTTGCTGAGATTAATGTAACTCCTCTGGTAGATGTTATGCTCGTTTTGTTAATCATCTTTATGGTTACAGCGCCGATGATGCAGACCAATATCAATATTAACCTGCCTAAAGCAGCTACGGGTACGCAGCCGAAGAGTGCTGATCTTGTTCTAACAGTTGCCCGGGATCGCTATGTTTATCTTAATGAGCGTCCGATTAATCTTTATCTTCTTGAAGAAACTTTAAAAAACTATAATTTCAGAGAAGAGAGAAAAATTCTTTTTCTAAAAGCTGATAAGAGCCTTCCATACGGCTATGTCATTGAAGTGATGGATATTATTAAAAAGGCGGGGATTGAAACGGTAGGGCTGGTTGTGGAGCCTGCCAATATAAAAAAACAGGTGCGATGAAGTTTAAAAGCGCTCTGATTTTTTCTCTAATTCTGCATATTTCTGCTTTTTCCCTGGCACTGTTTCAGCCTGACAGAAAAAGTTCAGGAAAAGAGATGACCTATTATGTAGATCTGATTGAGGCCGGTGGCGGACGAGGAGCTGGTTCTGGCGCCAGACAAAAGGGTAATGGAACGACCAGAAGTGTGGAGTCAGTCAGAAAGCTTCGGGCAATAGGGCAGGAAAGCGAGGAGAAGGGTTTGCGTTATCCCACAGAAGAGTCGGAAAAGCAGAAAAAAGGTAAAGAATTGCCGGTGGCAAAAAAAGAAGAACTGAGTGTGGTGAAAAAAGAGGAGCAGAAAACCGGTCAGGCCGGAAGTTCAGAGAGTAGTGGCGGTGATGGTTTGCGAACCGGACTGGGAATCGGCGGCAGCGGAACCGGAAGCGGTGGAACAGGAAGTGGTTCTGGATCAGGCAGCGGCATTGGCTCGGGCTATTTTCCTTATGCCTATTATGTTGATATTCTGAAAAACCGGGTTTCCACTAACTGGTATAGCGGGATGATGCAGTTTAAAGCCCGGGGCAAATATTATCTGGTTATCTTTTTTAAAATTCAGCGCAATGGTCAGATTTCTGAAGTAAGCGTTGAAAAAAGCAGCGGGATTTCTGAACTTGACCTTTCGGCTTTAAGAGCTGTGCAGCAGGCAGCTCCTTTTCCTCCGTTACCGCGTGATTTTGCCGATGACTATTTAATCGTTCATCTGGAGTTTTTCTGGGAGCAATAATGAAAAGAAATTTTTGGCTGATGATTTTTTCGGGAATGCTGATTGGCGGTTTTGTGCTCTGGAGTCAGCAGGAAATAACGGTTCGGATTAATGAGGGAGTTCCGTTGATTCCGGTAGCAATAAATGAAATAATCAGCAGTGGAAGCCTTGAAGATGTTCTCAAAGAAGAGATAGCAACTACTTTATGGAATGATCTTGAATATTCAAGGGTTTTCCGGCTGATTCCCCGGGAACATTTATCTTATATTCCCCGCCTTAATGATCCGCAGAAGATAAATTTTAAGGATTGGGCTTCACTGCAGGCCAAGATCCTTGTTGTGCCCTTGCTGGAAATGGTGGAAGAGCGAATAACTTTTAAAGTGCTGGTTTATGATGTGATCAATGAAAAATTTATTTTTGGCAAAACCTATGCCGGAAAGAAAGAATTAGCCCGGCTCTTTGCCCATCGTTTCGGTGATGATTTATTAAAACATTTTGGTGAGAGACCTCTTTTTCAGTCGAAGATAGCTTTTATTTCTGAGCGGGACGGAAATAAAGAGCTTTATATCATGGATTATGACGGTGCCCGGCAAACAAGACTGACCTTTAACAATACAATCGAGATTCTTCCCAGCTGGTCTGCTGATAATGAAAAAATTTTCTATACATCCTATCGGCGCAATGCGCCTGATCTCTATCTTTATGAAATTTTCAGCGGCAAAACCGTTTTAATATCTTCCGGAGGAATGAATTACGGCGTTGATTGCAGCTGGAACGGAAATTTTTTTGTTTATACTTCCTCAAAGGATGGAAATGCTGAGATTTATTTGCGGGAAACGGGAAGCGGCAGAGAGAAAAGGTTAACTTTTCATCAGGCAATCGATACCTCGCCCTCTCTCAGCCCCAATGACAAGGAGATTGCTTTTATTTCGAGCCGCTCAGGATCTCCCCAGCTGTATATAATGGATGTTGAAGGAAGCAATGTTCGCCGCATTACATTTGAGGGTTCCTATCACGATTCACCATCCTGGTCTCCGGACGGAAGCCGCATCGCTTTTGTTTCAAGAATCAATAATGATTTTGATATTTATATTTTCAGTATCAGGAATAATTCACTTATCAAACTTACTGAAAAAAAAGGCAAAAATGAGAATCCGACCTGGTCGCCTGACGGCCGTCATCTGGTCTTTTCCTCTGACCGCAGCGGCAAATATCAACTCTATTCCATTGATTATGACGGAAGAAATTTAAAACAACTGACTTTTCAGGGAGAGAACAAAATGCCCCGCTGGCAAAAAAAATAGAGTAGATTGACTTTTAAAAAAAAGTTTAGTTATAATAAATAATGGAGGTCAAGATGAAAATAGGACGTCTGGTGTTGATTGTTTTTGTGTTGTTCTATGTTGGTTGCGCAAAAAAAGCAGCCAAGGTTGAACCAGTTCAGAAACCGGTAGAAAAAGTAGAAAAAGTCGAGGAAAAAGGAATTCAGGTGGAGAAGCCTGTCCTGACCGAAGAAGAAATTTTTCAGCAGAAAACGATTGAAGAGCTGAACAAAGAGTCTGTTCTCAGAAAAATCAACTTTGATTTCGACAGGTATGAAATCCGTGAAGACATGAAACCGATTCTCCAGAAAAACGCAGAATGGTTGCTTAAGTTTAAATCAGTGAAAATTCTGATTGAAGGCCATTGTGATGAGCGTGGAACTGTCGAGTATAACATGGCACTCGGAGAAAAAAGAGCTGAAGCTGCCAGAAACTATCTTGCTGCTCTCGGCGTGCAAAAAGAGCGGATTAAGATTATCTCTTATGGGAAGAACAAACTTCTGGTAAAGGGAGTTGATGAGGAATCACATTTTCAGAACCGTCGGGCAGAATTTGTGATTATTGAAAAGTAGTTCTGAAGCTTAGATGATGAAATTATTGCCTCTATTCTGGTTGATTTCTTTGCTTTTTCTTCCGCTTGAAGCAGTAAAGAAAGATACCAAGTTGATTCTTGAAGAGCTGGCAAAAGTTAATGAGATGTTAATCTCTGTTGATCGAAAAATTTCCCAGTTTCAGGCAGATTTGCAGGAAGTAAAACGAAAACTGGAAACGGTGCAGGCTCAGGTTAATGCGCTGGCGGTGAACAATGCAGACCTATCCCAGAACCGGGAACAGTTTCAAACCAGTCTGCAAATTTTAAAAGAAGAATTAAATCAGATTAAAAATAATCTGAGTGAGCTTCTCAGTCAACGCCTCCCTGCTTCAAAAGAAGCAGCAGCTTCAGATACTTCTTCTTCAACTGAAGGATTCTCTTCGGCCAATGATCCTTCAACTTTTTATTATGCTGCCTATTCTGATTATATAAAGGAGAACTATAATCTGGCAATCGAGGGGTTCCGGCAGTTTGTGAAAAAATATCCGGAAAGTACCCTTGCCGATAATGCGCTTTACTGGATTGGCGAATGCTATTATGCTCAGAAAAAATATCAGGAGGCAATTCAGGCTTATAATGAAGTGCTGGAAAAGTATAAGAATGAAGATAAGGTGGCAGCGGCTCTTCTTAAAAAGGGCTATTCCCTGATCAATATTGGGCGGCAGAGTGATGGAATTATGATTTTAAGAGATTTAATTTCACGCTTCCCGCTCTCTGAGGAAGCATCGCTTGCCCAGCAAAAATTAAAGGAGCTTGAAAACTAATGGCCCAAATTAAAAGTTTTAATAAAGTGGTTTTAGTGGGGAGAGTGGTAAAAGATCCTGAAATTACCGTAATTGCAACATCAAGCCGGAATCTGGCTCGTTTTACAGTTGTTACCAATGAGCGTTATCTTGACCGTAATTCAAACAGCTGGAAAGATGCTCCAGCAGAGTTTCATGCCATTGTAGCCTGGGGACCTCTGGCGCAAAGAATTGAACGCTCGGTTAATAAAGGAGATCTTCTGCTGGTTGAAGGGAAACTGAAGAGTCGTCGCTGGAAAGATCAGAACGGAACGGACAGAAAAGTTATTGAAATTGAATGCTCTAATTTAATCGTTCTGGAAAAGAAGCGTGATACTTCTGCAGGAGCACAGCCGGAGGTTGCAGGCAGCCTGGAAGATGATTTAAACTCCATTGCTCCGTTTGAAGATGAGTCATTGTCTCCGGAGATTGACGAGGAGCCCTTTTAATGGCTTTTGTCAACTATAATAATAAAGAAATAACAACAAAAATTGTTTATTATGGTCCTGCTCTGAGTGGTAAGACAACCTGTCTGAAATTTATTTATGATTGCGATCAGGTAAGCAGTAAAGGAAAGCTGATTACTCTTGATACCGAAGGTGACCGGACGCTCTTTTTTGATTTTTTACCGGTTCAGTTTGGCAAACTGAACAATTTTGACCTAAAAATTCAGCTTTACACAGTTCCCGGTCAGGTAGTTTATAACACAACCAGACGCCTGGTCCTGCAGGGAGCAGACGGGATTGTTTTTGTAGCCGATTCGCAGATAATCATGCGCGATAAAAATCTGGAGAGTATTGATGATTTACGCCGCAATTTGACGCTGAATAATCTTGATTTCAATCAGATTCCAATGATCTTTCAGTATAACAAGCGTGATTTAAAAGAGATTCTTCCACTGGATAATCTGAATAAAGAATTAAACAGTGATAACCGGCCGTTTTTTCCAACGATTGCCCTTTCCGGAGAAAATGTCCTTGAAGGGTTGCATACAATAATTAAACTTGTTGTCGTAAGTTTGAAAAATCGGATTTCTATTTTTCAAAAGGATAAAACAGTTCTCTTTTCAAAAGAAGAGGTTACTCTGGATCAAAAGAAAAAAGAAGAGCAGATCGAAAAGAAAACTCCGCAAAGCGTTAATGTGTTTAAGGAAAAATCGCAGCAAGATACTCAAGAAGAAGATGTGTTTGAGCTTTCTCAGCCTATTCCCGTAGATGACTTGAAAGTTGAAGAAAGAGAAGAAGAAATATTTGCTTTGAGTTCATCAGATGAAATTGATGATTACCAGGTTCCGGAAATAGAAATTCCTGAAGCCTATTTTGAAAATTCGCAGCGCGCAACTGCTCCCTCTGAAGTGTTTATTGAGCCGGAAAAGGAAAAGCAACCGACAGTAGCAGGAACCGGGGTAAGGGAAATTCCGGTTGAAATTGATGTTGAAGGAAACGAATCAGTTATTGAATTAAAGATTAAATTAAAGATCAGAAAGAAAAAGTGAGAGATGTTAAACTATTCTTTGTTGCCGGATTACTTTTAATTTTATCTTCATCTTTTAGTTTGATCTTCGCACTGGAAAGCGAAAAGGATTTCGTTGATTTCTTTTCCCAGACAATTGATCTCTTTTTTAGTAGCGAAAAAAAACCTCTGGTTACCTTTAATTACTTTGAGAATTTTTCTTTTTTAAAAAATGAAGAATTGATAAAATATTATCAGCTTTTTGCTGCGGTTTTAGAGAAAAAAAACAGATTGCTTTTTAAAGACAATCTGCTTGAGTTTTCCGGGCAGAAAGCTTTTTTTAATACTCAGGAGCAGCTCAGGGCTGATTTTTTACTGGGTTTAAAATTTATCCAGAGCGGAACTAAACTTGGACTGGGGCTGGAAATTTTCCGCCGATCAAAGCGTCAGCTGGTTCTGTTTAAATATTTTGAAAAAGAACTGACTGCCGGAGAGAGAGAACTGCTTTCCTTTCGCAGTTCACCGTTGCTTGAAGATGAGTTTTTTGAGATTCAGAACTTTACACTATTTGAAGAAATTCTTGATGTCTTTACCCTTAAAACAGAAGCTCAAACACTGCTCTTTTTCTTAATGGCTGATAAAATTGAAGTCTATAAATGGGAAAATGATCGGTTAAAGAGAGTTTCTTTTGTAAACTTTAGTTTTGAGAAGGTTTTTCTTCCGGCGCAAATTGCTGAAGGGAAAATCTGTTTTATTCAGGCAGGTGACAAAAACTACCTTGCTGTTGGCTTGAATTTTTATCCGGATGTTTTTTTGTTTACCGTTACCGGTCAGGGCGAGATCCGCTTTGATGCAGCAATCAGCTTTCTTCCTTTAAGTTCGGTAAAAATAGGCTCTCAAGATTACTGGCTGGCAGTAAAGTATGAAACTTCAAAAAATTTTTTTTCCAACAGACTATATTTTGTTAATCAGTCAAATCAAGATGAAATACTTAAAAAAGAAAACGAACCTTTTTATGCACTGGCAATAATAAAAAAAAGTTCAGCAGAATGGAGCATGTTTTATATCAATATTGATAACCGTTTGAAAATGATCAATGAATCCTGGCAGTCAGCTCTGGAATTTGCTGTTAAAGCTGGTAATTTCCTTGATCTGGGTGAGAGTAACTATCTTTTTCTGCATGAAGTTGAAGGAGAAGCTGATTTCTTAAAAGTTTATCGTTATAATGAAAGTAGTTTGCAGTTAATTGCAGGCCGGAAGATAGACGGCGAACTGCGAATGCTTCGCTGCGGATGGCTTGATGGAGCCGGAATCTGGGTTATGGTTGAAAAAAACCGGAAAAAGAGTGTGCAATTCTGGAAGATAAAAGATGTTTAAAAATAAATTTTTTATCATTCTCCTGCTCCTGGCCTGCGGGCAGCTTTTTGCTCTCAAGCCTAAATATGGCGGGGAATTGAGGCTTTTTTTAAATGAGCCCTCTTCGTATATGATTAATGTGAATGACTACTCTTCACTGATTTTTTGCTCTTTGATTTATGAAAACTTTTTCTATGCCACAGGAGAGGGAGTGGTCTTTTCCAATATATTTCAGCAATACTATTTTGATCGTCAGGCAAAAGAATTTCATCTGATCCTGAAAAAAAACCTGGCTTTCAGCGATGGTTCTAAAATCGAACCGGTGCATATAATAAATTCATTGCGCTTTTATTTAAGCCAGATGAATTTAAGTGCGCATCGTCTGAAAACGGTTTTAAAAAATATTTCTGCCAGCGGCAATGATATCGTTATTCAGTTGCAAACAGATAGAATTGAGCCGCTTGAGTTATTGTTGAGTCCTTCACTGGTTTTGCTTGCACCTAAGGAAAATGTATTCAGCGGACCTTTTATTCCCGGAGAGTGGAAGCGGCAGGAGTCACTGGAATTAATTGCCAACCGTTATTATCCGGGCGGCCGGGCATATATTGACAAAATTAGAATCTATTTTCAGGAGCAGCAACAGAGAGAACTGGATCTGTTTTTAACTGATCAGCAAACAGATGTTAAGAATTTTGATTGCATTGAAGCTGGAATTTTGCAAAATTTTTACCTTGCTGTATTTGATGAAGAAGTGAGTAAGAATTTAAAGCTGGCTCTCTTCTCTTTATTTAAATTGTTCGGAAACAGACATCCGGGTAAATTTCATCAGCTGAACGCACTTGGATCAGATGAAAGCTCTCCGGTCTCTCTCCGCCAGGAAATTTTTAATGAACAGAAAATTCGCAATCTGCTGAAATCATCAAACACAAACCTACTTGCAGCCTCTTCGCTTGCCTATCTGGAGGGTGATTTTCAAAAGTTTTTTAAAGAGTTGTCGGTTGATATCAATCTTAATTTTATTGAACTTGAGCAGCTGACAACTTATTTAAAGAATTTTAAGACTAATTTTCTTTTAATCAGTAAAATCTTTTTACGCATCCAGTCAGAGCTGGAAAAACTTGATTTAGTTTTAAGAGAAGTTTTGATGACTGGTTCAGAAGAGAGAGTTTTCCAGTTTTCAAAAGAATTAGAAGAATTGAAAGGAGTTCCTGACCGGCAGGTAGTTCAGGAGGGTGTGGCAAGAATAAGTGCCGAGATTCTAAAACGGGGGCTGGTTCTGCCGCTGTTTCAGAAAAAATACTTCTTTTTGATCAAAAAGAAACTGAGTGGAAGGGAAACCGATTTATATGCACGAATGTTTTTTCATAAGTTGCACTTTAAAAATGATTAAAAAGAGATTTGTGGCTCTGGTTTTTTTTCTGGTGCTGGCATGCTCTGTTAACGGTGCTGACTTAGGATTTTTTCTGGGTACGAATATTGATCGTGGAGATTTCTGCTATGGGCTGGCACTTGATCTGGGAACAATCATTCCGCTTTTAAAAATCGGTTTTGATTATTGTCGCCAGAAAGATCAGCCGCTGAAACTTTTTAGCCTTGACTTGAAGCTTAAAGCTGTTCTTGGTAACTTCAAACCTTTTTTGGGAATGGGAATTGCTGCGGGATGGGAAAAGTTTAACTTAAAATTTTCTGAATACGAGCTTTATACTTTCGTGACCGCAGGAATTTTCATAAATTTTTTAAAGTTATTTTCACTGCGTCTGGAGGGGCGATTTCCCTTTAACCGGGAAAAATATTTCAGCAGAATAACTGCCGGTATTTTTGTGTCAATTTGACAATCAAGCCTTTTTTGGCTATGATTATAAATCTATTTCCAGAATTTGAGGAGGTTGCATAGTGAATATTTTTGTCTGTTTAAAACAAGTTCCTGATACGGAAGCTTCGCTTATTTTAAAAGAGGCAAACCGGATAAGTGAAGACAATTTAAAATGGATTATCAATCCCTATGATGAATTTGCCATTGAAGAGGCCTTAAAATTGAAAGAAAAAATCAATGGAGCCAGAGTTATTGCAATTTCTCTGGGACCGGACCGAATTCAGCAGGCATTGCGTACGGCTCTGGCTATGGGAGTTGATCAGGCGGTTCAGATTAAGGTTGAAGAGAATCCGGATCACAATCAGCTGGCACAAATCTTATCTGCTGCAATTAAATTGACAGCCAGTCCGGATATAATTTTTATGGGAAGACAGGCGATAGATGATGATGCCTATCTTACGCACATTTATCTTGCTGAAAAGTTGAATTGCGGCGTAGCAACAGGTGTTGTCGGATTCAGGTATGAAGAGAATAGAGTAATTGTAGAGCGGGATGTTGACGGAGGCGCCAAAGAGATAATTGAACTTCAGCTTCCGGCAGTGGTTGCCGCTTCCAAAGGGCTGAATCAACCCCGTTATGCATCAATGATGGGAATAATGAAGGCTAAAAAAATAGAAATCAGAGTACTGACTGTTTCTGATCTGCAGACTGAAATTCCGGAAAAGCAGCTGGAACTGGTTAAACTTTCTGTTCCGGCCGAAAAAGCACCGGGAAGGGTAATTGCCGGTGATGATCCGCAGGCTGCGGTTTCTGAATTGTTACGGTTTTTAAAAGATGAAGTCAAAGTTCTCTGACCGGAGGAATGATTTATGAAAACTGCAATCTATTTTGAATTAAATGACGGTAAATTAAAAAAGAGCGCTCAGGAGATGATTACTGCTGCGAAAAAATCAGCTGCTGAAGTCTGGGGAATAGTTTTTACCGATAAGATAGAAAGAATAAAATCAGAACTTTCCGGACTTAACGGATTATTGCAGATTGAAATCAGTACTGATCAGTATCAGCCGGACCTCTGGGCTCATAACCTGGCAAAACTGGTTAAAGAGCGTGGTTTTGATTTTTTAATTGCCGCTGTAAGTTCTCAGATCAGGGAGGTATTTCCGCGAGTGGCGGCTAAACTTTCCGCTCCCTGTTTGCAGGACTGCTTAAATATTGATTTTTCGGCTTCAAAAGTGACTAAACCGGTTTATTCCGGAAAATTGATTGCTGAATTTGTATTAAAAGGCAAACCGGCGGTTCTTTCTTTACGCGCAAATATGATTCCGGCTGAATCTTTCACTGATTCTTTTGAAATTGAGAAAATAGAGCCTGAAGAAATTTCTTTGCGGGCAAAGATCATCGAATTGAAAAAAGGCGATTCCCAAAAAATTGATTTAACCGAAGCAGATATAATTGTTTCCGGCGGCAGGGGAATGAAAGAAAAAGAAAATTTTAAACTGCTGGACGAGCTGGCTGATGTGCTGAAAGCAGCGGTTGGCGCATCCCGGGCAGCAGTGGATGCTGGTTTTGCTCCCCAGCAGATTCAGGTTGGCCAGACGGGCAAGGTAGTTAATCCCAAGCTTTATCTTGCCTGCGGAATTTCCGGCGCAATCCAGCATTTTGTTGGTATGAAAACATCAAAAACAATCGTTGCGATTAACAAGGATCCTGAAGCTCCAATTTTTAAAAAAGCTGATTTTGGAATTGTCGGCGATTTGTTCAAAATTGTTCCGCTATTGACTGCTGAGCTGAAAAAGATAAGAGAATAACTTATGGCAAAAAAAGCTCTAATTACAGGCATTACCGGCCAGGACGGCTCTTATCTGGCAGAGCTGCTTCTTCAGAAGGGATATAAGGTTTATGGTGTGGTCAGAAGATCGAGTGTGGAAAAATTAGATCGTATTGAACATCTTAAGAATGATCTGGAAATCCGTCAGGCTGATCTGCTCGATCAATTTTCACTGATCAAAGTTATTGAAGAAGCGCAGCCGGATGAAATCTATAACCTGGCAGCAATGAGTTTTGTGCCTACCTCCTGGATCCAGCCTGTTTTAACTGCTGAATTTACTGCTATTGGAGTTACGAGAGTTCTGGAAGCGATAAGGATTGTGAATCCGAAAATAAAATTTTATCAGGCATCTTCATCAGAGATGTTTGGAAAAGTTCAGGAAACTCCGCAAAGCGAAAAAACTCCGTTTTATCCCCGCAGTCCTTATGGAGTAGCAAAACTTTACGGACACTGGATTACGGTAAATTATCGGGAAAGCTATAATCTGTTTGCAGTTTCAGGGATTCTTTTTAATCATGAATCTCCGCGCCGCGGGCTGGAATTTGTGACACGAAAAATTTCTAATGGCGTTGCGCGCATTAAGCTTGGTCTGCAGCAAAAGCTGATTCTGGGAAATCTTGAGGCAAAAAGAGATTGGGGATTTGCCGGTGATTATGTAAAGGCAATGTGGCTGATGTTGCAGCAGCCGCAAGCGGAAGATTTTGTTATTGCCACCGGTCAGACGCATTCGGTTAAAACATTCGTTGAGCTGGCTTTTCAGTATGTTGGGCTGAACTGGCAGGATTATGTTGAAACCGATCCTGCTTTTTTGCGTCCGGCAGAAGTTGATTTTTTAGTTGGTGATGCATCGAAAGCCAGAGCGAAATTAGGCTGGCAACCGGAAGTATCCTTTCAGGAGCTGGTGGAAATGATGGTTGAGTCTGATCTGGAACTGCTTACAAGGCAGAAATGAATTATCAGGAAGAACGACCCTGGGGCAGTTTTGAGATTTTATATGAAGATTCCTCATTAAAAGTTAAACGGATTATTGTAAAACCGGGAGCACGTTTATCTTTGCAAAGCCATTGTCAAAGGAGTGAAAACTGGGTAATAATTCAGGGCAGGGCAATAGTTACTGTGGATGCGGGAAAAGCTCATTTATTTGCCAATCAGGCAATTCATATTCCCTGCGGTGCAAAACATCGCATTGAAAATACCGGCACAAAAGATCTGATTTTTATTGAAATTCAGACCGGCTCTTATTTTGGTGAAGATGATATTGTTCGTTATCAGGATGATTATCAACGGATTTAATAAGTGATTGAACGACTTTTGCCTTTAATGCTTCGGGCAATGGATATTTGCTCATCTATCCGCAGCCAGATGCAGGTTAGTGATACCTTAATCAAATCAGATCTATCACCGGTAACAGTTGCCGATCTTGCCGTGCAGGCTTTTTTTACATCTTCGCTTGCTGCAATCGAGCCGGCATTACCGCTTTTAGGTGAGGAAAATCAGGAAAAGCATGCTGACAGGGAAATTTATAAACGTTGTGCCGGTTTTTTACAGCAGTTTCAGCTGGCAGTACCTCTTGAGGATATTGAAGAGCTTTTCCTTAATCGAACAGTGGGAAATAATAATGATTGCTGGATTCTTGATCCGATAGACGGAACAAAAGGCTATCTGCGTAATGCTCAATATGCCGTTGCCCTTGCTTTAAGAAGTAAAGGCAGGATTGTGCTTGGAATGGTTGGAGCTCCAAATTTAAAAAAAGTAAAAGAGATGAGCTCAAGCCGGGGCTTTGTTTTCTTTGCTCAGGCAGGGCGTGGTGCAAAAATTTATAATCCTGAGACCGATGAGTTTAAAGAAATTCATGTTTCAGACGAAATTGTACCTGCACGGATAAGAGTTGTTGCCAGTTTTGAAAAAGAGCATGCCAGTCAGGAAGAGGAAGAGCGTATTCTTAAGCAGGCTGGAATAACATCGGAGGTTTTAAGGATAGATAGCATTATAAAATATTGTCTGATTGCCAGCGGAATGGCTGAACTTTATCTTAGAATTCCCCATAACAGGGAATACCGCGCTAAAGTCTGGGATCACGCTGCTGGTGATTTAATCCTCTCTGAAGCCGGAGGAAGGGTCAGCGATCTGTATGGAAATTTTTTAAATTACAACAATGGTCTCTATCTGTGCGGTAATTTCGGGATTCTGGCTACAAACGGGGCAATTCATAACAATTTATTAAAAAACATTGCCTCTGCTATTGGTTAAATTACTTATTGCATTTTAAGTCAAAAAGAATTATAATTTATTTTAAAGGTGGTTTATGGTTTCCTTACAAAATTTAATTGTGTTTATCTATTTTTTTGTTTTAATTTTGCTGGCTTTTTTTGGTCTGCATCGGTTTTATCTGGTTTTTCTCTATTTAAAGAATAGAAATAAAAAAGCCGTTCCCCAAAGAAAATTTGATTCTTTGCCGAGGGTGACAGTCCAGCTTCCTATGTATAATGAACTTTATGTTGCCGAAAGAGTAATTGATGCAGTTGTAAAGCTTGATTATCCCCGCGAATTACTGGAAATTCAGGTTCTGGACGATTCAACCGATGAAACAACTCAGATAGTTGAAAAAAAGGTTGAACAGTATCAGAAAGAGGGCTTCAATATTCATCTTTTACACCGCACTAATCGCATCGGTTATAAAGCCGGGGCTTTAGAAGAGGGTTTGAAAAAAGCGCAGGGAGATTTTATTGCTATCTTTGATGCAGACTTTATTCCCAATCCGCAATTTTTAAAAAAAGCAATTCACTATTTTTGCGACGATCAGGTTGCGGTTGTGCAGATGCGCTGGGCTCATTTAAACAGAAGATTTAATCTGCTCACCTATTTACAATCAGTATTACTGGATGGACATTTTGTTATTGAACAAACAGCAAGAAGCCGGGCAGGAATTTATTTTAATTTCAACGGTACTGCCGGAGTCTGGAGAAAGAGTGCCATTGATCCTGCGGGAGGCTGGCAGCATGATACATTAACCGAAGATCTTGATCTAAGTTACCGTGCTCAGTTGAAAGGCTGGAAATTTATCTATTTACCGGAATATGCAGTTCCTGCTGAATTGCCGGTTGATATTGACGGATTTAAAAATCAGCAGCACCGCTGGGCAAAAGGTTCTATTCAGACTTATAAAAAGCTTATGCCTGTAATCTGGGAGAGCAAACTGCCGTTAAGACTTAAAATGAATGCTTTTTTTCATCTGGCGGCAAATTTTGCTTACCTGCTGATGATTCCGCTTTCAATGTCAGTTTTACCGGTTGTTTTAATGCGCCGCAACCTTGATTGGGGCAAAATGTTGATTGTTGATATTCCTCTTTTTATTTTAGCAACAGGCTCTGTAGGAATATTTTATATCCTGGCGCAGAAAGAGCTTTATATCGATTGGTTGGAAAGTCTGAAAAAACTTCCTCTGGTTATGGCTCTTGGTATTGGTCTTTCTGTGAACAATGCACTTGCTGTTCTGGAAGCGATTAAAAACAAAAAATCCGAGTTTGTACGGACACCAAAATATGGAGTGCTGGAAAACAGAGCTGATGAGTGGCATAAGAAAAAGTATCGGGGAAACCGAAAGCTGCAGATTGCTTTTATCGAATTGCTGCTGGGAATATATTTCAGTTTTGCGGTTTTAGTATGCATTAGCGAAGGTATCTGGATGACTATGCCCTTTATTATGTTGTTTCAGTTTGGCTATCTTTATGTGGCGACATTATCATTTATCAATATATATCGTTCAAAGGCTTTACTGCTCAGTTTAAAAACCAGTTCAGCCAGTCGTTAGGCTTATTGTTTTAAGTTGAATGGCAATAAAAAAATTTCTGGCAACTGTTTTAAAAAAAGGATTTCTTCCGGCCAAAAAGATGTTTTCTGAAGATGGCCGAAAAATAAATCTGATTAAATCATTAAAGCTGGAAGAAGATTTATATTTAATTGATCTTGATGCCGATTTTCGGATCAGAGCTGAAGAGCGATTAAAAAATGAAAAAGGTGATTACCTGGTAAGATTGCTTTTTCCGGTTTTAAAGGATTTTTCTCAGCCCAAGCTGTTAACTATATCAGAAGCAGTCAAAAATAACGATTTTTTATACTTATTGCAATCTTTAATAAAATGGGAGCGGGAAATAAGACTTAAGCCCTATTTTAATTTCTGGAAATTGACAGATTGTCAGCAAAAAGAATTGCTGACAGGACTGGAAGCTTCAGGAGAGGTTAAGTTTTTTGGAGTTGAAGATTTTTATGCGGTCAATACCACTTTTTTAAATATGCAGTTTGAGAAGCTGAAAAAGCTGATTACAGAAGAAAAAACAAAAAAGTCAGAACTGATTGTTTTAGACAAGCTTGCCCGTCGTCTTGACTTTAAATTATCAAATCTTCCTGTTCTCTATCTCTTAAAGAAACTTGTTGAACAGGAAGACATAAATTTAATTGAAGGAAAAATTTTCTTTGGTCAGAAAAATTTTTCTCATAAGCAGGAGGCTATTTTAAAGAGCATAGCTGCTTTTTTAAAAAAAGAAAAATTAGTTGTTTTTTCAATCGATCAGCTCATCAATTCGGCAATTTGTCCGGAATCTGAATTGCTGGCTGTTATTTTTAGCCTCTGGAATGATAAACAGCTTTTTCAGATCAGTTCCCAGTTTTTTATTTTTAATACAGATCTTGATAAGTTTATTAACCGTCTGAAAAAGCACAAACGTAATAATTCTGATCTCATTTCGATTCAGGAGCTAAAAGATCTTACCGGGTTAAGCCGGAAATATTTAATTCCCTTGCTGGAATATTTTGATCAGCAAAAAATTACTGCCCGCCTGAAAGATAAGCGAAAAATTATTCTTGCTGTATGAATTATTTATTATTTTCGTTCTGAGGCTGGTCCTGTCCGGCTAAGTTTAACTTTTCCGTCATCTTCGCCTTTAATTGGTCATAAATTGCTTCTTTTTCAGCCAGAGAGAGAGCTTTATATTTCTGTTCAAACAGCCCGGAAAAATAATTTTCCAGCTTCTCAATCTTTTTATCTTTGTCCAGAATTATTGCCTGCATTAACAATTCAAGAGGCTGGTCCAGCTCCTCTTTGTTATTCTGATAAAGTCTTAATCCCAGCCAATAAGCATTTTCAGCGCTGATTTTAATGTTGTAGCTGAGCTGAAGGAATTTTAAAGAATGATCAGGTAGTTTATTAAAACATACCCGTCCGAAATAGAGTGCATACTGTGAAATAACAGGGATGTTTTTGAGTTCAACTAAAATCTGATAAATATCATCAAAACGAGAAAACGGAAGATCTTCTGGTTGTTCAGGTTTCTTTAACTTTGTCAATCTGGTTAATAGTTCAAGAATCGGCTTGAAAATTTCATTGCTTCTCAGGAGCCGGAATGCTTCAAGATTATATTTTAATCCATCCAGGATTTCGTCTTCCGTCAGTTCCTGTTTGGCAGAAATAGATTTCACAATAAGCATAAGAGCCGGAAGAACATATTCTTTATTAAATTTATTTTTTAAGAAGTCGTTAGTTTGCAAAGCGCGGGCGTTTTCAATAAGTAATTTACTATAATCGATTGCTTTTAAATTGTCTCCTTTGGTGGCGTAAATTTCAGCGCAGTTTTTTAAAATATCAAGTTTGTTGCCAATATCAATATCTTTGAATTGCAAAGCTTTTTCACTGTATTCCAGAGCCTGGCCAAATTGCTTTAATTCATAATAGGTGAGCGCGAGATGAGTATACATCATGTGCAGATACTGATCGTTTTCGGTTTCGAAAAGAGTCTTGAATTCTTGTAATTTCTGCAGTTTAACTGCCGGATCTTTTTCAATAATAATTTCATTCCACATATTAATCTTTTTTTTGCTGGCAGCATTGATTACAAAAGAAAACATTACAGTAAAAATCAGAATGGAAGCTATTTTTTTCACTTTTAACCTCCCGTTAAAATAAATAATTATAATATTTATTTAAAGCAACTCTGGCTCTGATTTCTCTTTTTGTCATGCTCATTTTTAAATTTTACCGCATTGAGAAAAAAAGTCAACTTTTTTTTTATAATTATTCTATATTGTGCTATTTTCGGATTTTAAGTATAATAAATTATTTATAAGCAACTGGAGAAAGCAATGGACTACGATTTTAAAGCAATTGAAGCTAAGTGGCAGAAAATCTGGGAAGAAGAAAAGAGTTTTTCGGCTGGAAAGAAGAGTTCTGCCAGGAAATATTACTGTTTAGAGATGTTCCCTTATCCCTCGGGACGAATTCATATGGGGCATGTTCGCAACTATTCAATCGGGGATGTGATTGCGCGCTTTAAAAAAATGCAGGGATATGATGTTTTGCATCCGATGGGCTGGGATGCTTTTGGAATGCCTGCTGAAAATGCGGCAATTAAAAATAATCTTCATCCCCGTGACTGGACTTTGAAAAATATTGAATTTATGAAGAGCCAGTTGAAAAAAATGGGGCTGAGTTATGATTGGGAACGTGAACTTTCGACCTGTTCACCGGACTATTACAGATGGAATCAATTTATTTTTATAAAAATGTTTGAGAAGGGATTGGCTTATAAAAAGAGATCTGAAGTTAACTGGTGTGAAAGCTGCCGCACCGTTCTGGCAAATGAACAGGTGATTGACGGGAAATGCTGGCGTTGCCACAATGAGGTTGGCATAAAAGAGCTGGAACAATGGTTTTTAAAGATTACGGCTTATGCCGATGAGCTTCTTGAAGCGCATCGCGAACTTCAGAAATGGCCGGAAAAAGTTATTATTATGCAAAAAAACTGGATTGGAAAAAGCGTTGGAGCCGAAGTAAAATTTGCCATTCCCGATTTGCAGGAAGAGCTGGAGATATTCACAACCAGGCTGGATACGATTTTTGGTGCAACTTTTATTGCACTTTCCAGCCGCCATCAGATTATTAACCGGATGCTTGATTTTTTACCGGCTGAAAAACAGAAAGCAATCCAGGAATTTATTCAAGAAATTGAGAAAGAGCGGAAACTGAGCCGGGAAATAAAAGAGAAAAAGGGGCTTTTTACCGGTTTTTATGCTCTTAATCCGTTTAACAAAGAAAAGCTGCCGATCTGGATTGCTAATTTTGTGCTTGCCGAATATGGCTCCGGGGCAATCATGTCTGTGCCGGCTCATGATCAAAGAGATTTTGAGTTTGCTCAAAAGTATCAGCTTCCGATCCGAAGAGTTATTGCCGGCGGGCAAAATGAACAGACAGAATCAGTCGAACAAGCATTTGAGGAAAAAGGTTTTTTAATTAATTCTGGTACTTTCAGCGGGATGAGCTCAGATGAAGCTATTGTAGAAATGGGTAGTTATTTAGAAAAGAACCGGCTGGGAAGATTGACTGTTAATTATCGTTTGCGGGATTGGGGAATTTCCCGCCAGCGTTATTGGGGTACTCCTATTCCCATAATATATTGTCTGCAGTGTGGCGTAGTTCCTGAAAAGATAGATCAACTGCCTGTTGTTTTGCCGGAAATAGTTGATTTCAATCCTCAGGATGGTTCTCCGCTGGAAAAGTCGCAGGAATTCATAAATTGCCAATGTCCAAAATGCGGGAACAAAGCCAGAAGAGAGACCGACACGATGGATACTTTCTTTGATTCATCATGGTATTTTTTCCGCTATGCTGCAAGCAGTGATAGCAACCCTTTTGACAAGAAAGCAGCTGCTTACTGGATGCCGGTTGACATCTACATTGGAGGAGTAGAACATGCGATTCTTCATTTAATCTATTCCCGTTTTTTTACAAAAGTATTTCGTGATTTTGGCTGGACAGAAATTTCTGAACCGTTTCCACACCTCTTAACTCAGGGAATGGTTACTCTTGGTGGAGTTGCCATGTCTAAATCACGAGGAAACATAGTTGATCCCGACGATATTATTCAAAAATATGGAGCAGATACTGCCCGGTTATTCGTTCTGTTTGCTGCTCCCCCTGAAAAAAGCCTTGAATGGAGTGAAAAAGGGATTGAAGGCTGTTTCAGATTTTTAAACCGGATCTGGAATTTTTACCAGAAATATGAAGAGGTTTTAAAAAAGGAGTCTTCTGAATATCTGAAAAATGAAAAAAATCAGAAGCTGATTCTTAAAACGCATAAAACTATTAAAAAGGTAACGGTCGATATAGCTGAGCGTTTTCACCTGAATACGGCAATTGCTGCATTGATGGAGCTTTTTAATCAGATGACCGAAGAAGCAGAGCAACTTGTTCAAGGTAAACAGACTGCTGCCCTTAAGTTTTCTTTTCTTTCATTACTGAAAATGCTGAATCCTTTTGTGCCCCATTTTGCCAGCGAACTCTTGCAGCGACTGGGACATGAGGAAATTCTGGATAATGTTGCCTGGCCTGAGTATATTGAAGAATACACAAAAGAAGATCTGATAACTGTAATGATTCAGGTTAACGGCAAGATCAGGGATAAAATCGAAATTGCGGCAGATTTAGAAGAAGCTGAAGTTTTTCAACTTGCCCGGCAAGCAGAAAAAGTAATTCCCTACATTCAGAATCGGGAAATCCTGAAAGAGATTTATGTGCCGCAAAAGCTTGTCAGTTTGGTGGTTAAATGAAAAAAATTATTGCTTTAATATTTATTGCATCTTTTTTAAGCTATTGTGGCTATAACCTGACCGGAAGGGGAACGGTCTGGCCGAAGCACTACCGTACGCTTTATATCAGTAATTTTGATAACCAGACAGCGCGGGCAAATCTTGATCTTTTCATGATTGAAGCATTTAAACAGGAGTTCATTAAGCGTGGCAGGCTGCAAATCAGCAGTAATCTGAAGCAGGCTGACCTTGTACTGGAGGGTAAGATCCTTGAACTGGAAATTAATCCGGTTTCCTATGATCAAAAGGCAGGAGCCAGCTCATATCTGGCAAAGCTGAAAATCAGCGTGATGCTTTTTGCTCCTGAGAGCGGAACTGTCTTCTTTAAAGCAGACTCGATCAGTAGAGAAGAGCAGCTGAATATTGATCAGCAGGATTTTCTGTCTCAGGAAGATCAGGCTTTGCAGCTAATTGCGGAAAAATTTGCCTCATCCATTGCAGCACTGATTTTAGAAAATTTTTAATGGCTTTTTTAAATTTTTTTGATTGCTGGGAAATAGTCAAGCAGCAAAAAGAGATCAGTCCCGTGCAATTCTATTACGGTTATTATGAATTTCTGGCCGATATGCTTATCAAAAAAATTGTCAGGGAATATCTTCTGGAAAAAAACGATTTCAATTACCGTCACTTCTATTTTGATGAGGGTGAAACTTTAAACTGGCAGGATGTCCTTGATTTTGTTCGGGCACCATCATTTTTTTTGCTGGGCAAAAAAGTAGCTCTGGTTACAATCAGAAAATTAAAAGGACTGGAGTTGTCCGCAGAAGCCCGCAGTTCTCTTTCTGCCTATTTTAATGCTCCCAATGAGAATGCGTTATTGATTTTTCACCTTTCTCTTGATCTGCTGAAAGATGATTATAAACAATTAAAGAAAGGTAAATTGAAAAATTTTTTTGCTCTCTTTCCTCAAAAAAGCTGGAATGTTGACCTTGATCAGTTTTCTCTGGAACAACTGAAAAGGTTTTTGGTGCAGTATGCTCAGGACAATGCCAAGAAAATAAGCCCGACGGCACTCGGCTATCTTTTAGAACAGTTTGAAACTGATCCGCTGCAGCTTATTGCCCAGATGCCGAAATTTTTAACAGCCAGCAGTGATAAAAATTTAGAAATTGAAGAGTTGAGCGAACTGATCTGCGGGGTCTCTTCATATTACATCTGGGATCTGTCAGAAGCAATCGAGCAGGAAAACGGGGAAAAATATCTTTCGGTTCTCAATTATCTCTTCAATAATGGTGTTAACAGCACTTTGATTATCGGAAACCTGATTTTTTATTATCAGAGAATTTTTATTGCTCGTTTTCTCATGGAAAAGGGATACCAGATGCGTGATATAGCTCGCCTTTTTAATCAGGAAAGATTTCTTGAGAAATTTTCGCGAACTGTACGCAGCTTTTCCATTCCAAAAATTAAAGATATTCTGAAAAATCTTGAGCGTCTTGACTTCAGCTGTAAAAGAGGTTCGGAAGAGCTGGCACGAATTTATCTGCAGAGTTTTATCTTTAATCTTTATCAGGTCAGAAAGCAGATTTTATAACTGGTTTGCTTCCCGTTCTTTCCATTCCTGAAATTCTTCTGCTGAGATGAGGACATCCCGCTGATTACGGTTGTTGGGTGGAGAAATGATTCCCGCAGCTTCAAGCTGGTCGATCAATCTTCCGGCACGCGGAAATCCGATATTAAGCTTTCGTTGCAGAAAAGTAGCAGATGCCTGACCGGTGGCAATAATTAATTCAGCCGCTTTGATAAACAGTGCGTCAAAATCTTTATCTTCATCTGCATTCTGCTCATTTTTTTTAGAAGATCGGAAGGTAATCTGAGTATTAAATTGCGGTTTTTCCTGTTTAGCAAGGTAATTAACAATTCTTAAAACCTCAGTCTCTGAAACATAGGCTCCGTGTAATCTGATAATTGATGCCGTTTTCGGCGGTAAAAAGAGCATGTCGCCATCACCGAGAAGTTTATCGGCACCTATCTGGTCAATAATTGTTCTTGAATCGGTTTTGGTTGGTACATAGAAAGCAATCCGGGAGGGAAAGTTATTTTTTATTGAGCCGCGTAATACATCAACTGAAGGTCGTTGAGTGGCAAGAATCAGATGGATACCGACTGCTCTGGCTTTCTGGGCAAGAAGGGCAATGTTCTCTTCAATTTCGTGGCCAGAGGTAATCATCAAATCGGCCAGTTCATCAATAATAATGACTATATAGGGCATTTTTTCTTTTATTTCAAGATTTTCCAGCTCTTCTTCATTCTGCATTAGTAGTTCAATTTTTTTATTGAATTGCTCCAGATTGCGCACCTGAAGTGTCGCCAGATAACGGTAGCGCTTTTCCATTTCGTTAACTGCCCAGTCAAGAGCGTTATAAGCCTGTTGCGGATTATTGATGACATTTGTAAGAAGGTGAGGCAGGGCGTTGTAGATTACAAGCTCAACTCTTTTTGGATCAATTAAGATAAACTTCACTGTTCGGGGCGATGATTTGTAGATGATACTTAAGATAATTGTGTGAATACAGACGCTTTTACCCATACCGGTTGCGCCTGCAATAAGCAGATGGGGCATTTCCCGCAGGTCTGTAATATAAATATCGCCGGCGGTATTCTTTCCGAGAGCAATTGTTAATGGCGAAGAAGCATTCTGGAAATAGGGTGATTCAATGATTTCCCTCAGCTGGATTTTTTCGCGTTTTTTATTCGGAATTTCGATACCGATGGCATTCTTTCCTAAAATGCGTTCAATACGTACATACTGGGCTTTTACCTGCAATGCCAGATCTTCTGTTAATGAAGCAACATCCTTTATCTTTACACCAGGATCAGGAACAAATTCGTAGGTTGTAATAACCGGGCCCGGTGTATAATTTTGAATCTTGCCGGAAATCTCAAAATCAGCAAGACTTTGTAAAAGCTCAATCTTTTTTTCTTCAAGTTCTTTCTGGTCAAACGAGCATTTTTGCTCAATCTGGTCAAGATAAGAAATCGGAGGAGGAAGATAACCGCTTCTTTTTTTTATTTCATCTTTGAATTCCTTGAATAACAGGTTATCTTCATCAGGAGCTGGTTCTTTTTCCTGAATCTTTGTGCCTCTTCTGTTTTCAGTCGGCAAAAGGTCATTTCTTTCTACAGCTTTTTTGTCTGTCTGAGGTTCTTTGCTCTTTTCCTGAGAATATTTGCGGGCAATTTTTTTACGGTTATAATTTTGTTTCCATTTTGTAATTAAGGTAAAAATTACCGACCAGAGTTTTTTTAGAAATGCCGTCAGTGTCCGGAGGAGAGAGGTAATTAGTTTTTTGAGAGAAACTTTTGTAATAATTAGAAAAGAGATCATTAACAGGCTTAAGCTGAATATAGTTGCCAGAAATTTCTTAAGCTGGGTATATAAAATTGAGGCAAAAAAGATTCCAACCACTCCTCCTGTTTTTAATTTAGAATGTTCACCTGCCAGATCAAAAAAAAGAGATAACAGGACTGCAGAACTGAAAAGCCCCAGCAGTAATCCGAAGGTTTTGGTTAAAGTATGAGCAAGCTGGCGGTTGGACAAAAAATAGATTGTGTAAAGTAAGGTGAGCAGAACAAAGAAGAAGGAAGCATAACCGAAAAGAGAAAAGAGTATGCTGGCAACAAATGCTCCGGATTTCCCGGCATAATTCTGTACCGGGCGTGTGGTAATTGAAAAGATACCGGGATCATCGTGATGAAAACTGCTTAAAGCGAGAATTAAAAAAATTGCGATAAAGATCAGGACTATCGCAGCTATTTCATTGATTATTTTCAGATTCGAAGAGTTGGCGGAGTTTTCTTTTTTCATGATTCAATTTTAGATTAGCGTAAAACCAGACCTGTGTCAAGCAATAAAAGCATTTGCAGAAGTTGCAATGAGATCAAGATTAGTATGTCGAAAAAATTTTCAGGGGGTGATTTGCTTTCAGACCGGTTCTCGAACTGCCAGAGTTTGTTCTGTTAGCCGCAGGTTTAAATCAGAGCAATTCAATTCCGCTGGCGGCGCAATAACTGAGAACTTCTTCAGGCCATGCCCCCACCTGAACTTCACCAATATGCCGCTTACGAAGTAAATACATACAGAGACGCGACTGACCGATGCCGCCGCCGATTGACTGAGGGAGCTTTCCCTGCAAAAGCATTTTATGCCAGGGTAATTTTAGTCGCTGAGGACATTTTTTAAGGTAGCACTGCCTGATTAAAGCTTCCCTGTTGACGCGAATACCCATTGAGGAGATCTCCAGAGCCTTATTTAAAACAGGGTGCCAGAGAATAATGTCGCCGTTGAGCCCATTATGTTGCGGGTCAGTTGGTGTACTCCAGTCATCATAATCTGGAGCACGGCCGTCATGAGGTTTGCCGTCGGCAAGTTCTCCGCCAATTCCGATTAGAAAAACAGCCCGGAATTTTTCAGCAACAATCTGTTCTCTTTGCCGGGGTGTAAGTTGCGGAAATTCCCGGGCCAGATCCTGGCAATGCTGAAATACAATTTTTTGCGGCAGCACTGGCTCAATTCCGAATTCCCGGGCTACTTCTTTTTCTGTTTCAAGAATGGCATTGTAAATTTTTTCAACCGTCTCCCTCAGATAAGAGATGTTTCTCTGACCTTCCGGAATAACCTTTTCCCAGTCCCATTGATCAACATAGACTGAATGCAGGGCCGAGCTGAGATCTTCTTCGTCAGGACGGATGGCGTTCATATCGGTATAGATTCCCTCTCCTTCAGGTATTCGGTAACGGGCTAAAGCATAGCGCTTCCATTTTGCCAGCGAATGAACAATTTCAAAACTTTTATTTTCAATAGCGGCGATTTTAAACGTTACAGGCTTTTCATAGCCATTGAGGTTGTCCTGCATTCCGCTCTGGCTATCTAAAAAAAGAGGAGCAGAGACGCGCTTCAGATTGAGCTGGTGTGCCAGATTCTGATTAATAAAAAAAATTGCCCGTTCTGTCTCCATGACATCAATATATATGGAAAAAAAAGTTTCATTGCGGTAGTCAAACATTTTAGTCCTCCTTTTAATTATGGATTTTATAATAATTGAACTTATATTGTAAATATTTTTTTAGTAAAGCACTATATTTTTATTTATTTGATAAATTTTATGATATAAGGCATTCCACAACCAACCTTTCTCTGAATTTCATCACGATTAATCTTTTTATTTTTGTAATCATCTAAATATTTTGCAATCTGTTTGCCATATTTACCTATTACATTTGGCTTCTTAACATTATATCTACGAATTATTTTATAAACCATTCTTTCGCTTATTTCATAATCTCTCATAATCTCTTTTACACTTTTACCATTTTGATATTCCTTGCAAATTTGTTCACCATATTTATTGTTAAATTCTATATTACATTGTTTACTACAGATATAATAACCACTATATGTAGTATTACCACATATTTTACATTTATTCAATCGCCTTTTAACATTTTTCTCGTTCTCGATGAAGTATGTAATTTTACCGGTATCATTTAATCCAAATTTTCCTATTACTTCTAATTCCTGATGCCAGGTATTAGCAGAATGCCTTATATTAGCAAAAACAACAATCTTTGTATTTTTATAATATCCTTTAACATCCTTCCGCCTCCTAACAGGTAAATCGAAATATTTTTGAAGAATTTTATTGCAGATATATGGAGAGCGTATCAACCAACTATCAAGTCGTAAAGAATTATCAGAGTAAATATAAATCTCTTTCGGTC
>FWPV01002939.1_pt1 | contig 38908 bp, 22 predicted proteins | sample 2228371 | NCBI WGS metagenome assembly FWPV01 (sample SAMEA103939776, study PRJEB20133) | metagenome
GAGGATCGGCGCTCTCAATGGCGGCGGAGAACCGGAGTTCGATCGCCGAACCGGTGGCGTAGTCAAGACCGCTACAATTCACAGGCATGGCGTTTTATGCACAATTTTCTCACAGGAAGCCACACGCAAGCTGCTGAAGCCGCAACTACTTAAACTTGTTGAAATGACCGCCCAAAAGGCGATTCGCACTAGCGCGCAGCCTGCCTGCACTGCTAGAAGAATAACAAGATCCCCTGCAGATGCGAACCGGTGAAATATCTCGGGGGAGGTGATCGCCGGTCGCATCTGCGGATCGCCCCCCTGATCACAGGATATCGGCCGTCGCTTTGCGGACCACCCTTTCCAGGGCTCGCAACGCTTGATTCCTAGGGAAAGAAGCCCGGCTCACCAAGCGCACGGTTCGGGAAATCCGGCCCGCTAGCGGGCGCAGAAGGACCTTCTTTACGCTTGCTGTTCCGGCGGCAAGTTTGGGAATCAAGGTGGTTCCATAACCGGCTGCCACGAGGTTAATTAGAGTCTCCAGGCTTGCGGCGCGGTACGGCTGACGCCGGAGTGCCGCGCGTCCGCAGGCTTCGAGAGCCTGGACAGCCAAACAGTGACCTTCCGATAGAACCAGAATGTCGGCTGCGAGGTCGGTTTCTTGGATTACTTCGCTCGCCCCGAGAGGATGCCCGTGCGGCGTTGCTGCGAGAAATGGCTCGATGAACAGGGAGATGGAAGTCAGGTCCTGGCCATCCGGTTCCGTAGCGATAATCGCGCAGTCGAGTTCGTAACGGCGCAACCCTTCGAGCAAAGGTTCGGTCAAGTCTTCCCACAATTCTATCCTCAGGGAGGGGTAAGAGTTGCGAAGGGGACCCAGTATTAGGGGCGCCAGGTAGGGCGCAAGGGTGGGGATGACGCCGGTGCGCAGAGAGCCAGAGAAAGGATTGCGGCAAGCCTCGGCGGTGGCGGTTACCAGAGCCGCTGCCTCAAGGGCCCTTTTGGCGTGTTCGAGAATCTTTTCTCCAGCGTGTGTGAGGGCAACCCGACGGTTGGTGCGCTCGATCAGGGTAACGCCGAGTTCTTCTTCGAGTTTACGTATCTGCATGCTAAGCGTCGGTTGAGTGACATGGCAGTGCTCGGCGGCACGCCCGAAATGCCGGAGTTCGGCGACGGACACGAAGTATCGCAGTTCGGAGAGGTTCATATAGGACGATAGATGAAAACAATCATACTTATCATATCAATCGATTTGATAAATCCAGGAGACGACGTTACTCTGAGGGTGGACTGGCTCTCGCCAGCCAAGGGAGGTTCAAAACACTTACATGAAGAAAGAGCGATTGACCACCACCGCCGGCGCGCCGGTCGCCGACAATCAGAACAGCCTGACTGCGGGTCCGCGCGGTCCGGTGCTGCTTCAGGACTATCAACTGATTGAGAAGCTCGCGCACCAGAATCGCGAGAGGATCCCGGAACGTGTCGTCCACGCCAAGGGTTGGGGTGCATACGGAACGTTTACTGTGACGAAAGACATCACCCGGTATACTCGCGCCGCGATGTTCAGCGCAGCAGGCAAGAGGACGGACCTTTTCATCCGCTTTTCCACCGTGGCGGGCGAACTCGGCGCCGCCGACGCCGAACGCGACGTGCGCGGCTTTGCCGTGAAGTTCTACACCGAGGAGGGGAACTGGGACTTGGTGGGCAATAACACTCCTGTTTTTTTCATCCGCGACCCGCTGAAATTCCCTGACTTCATTCGCACCCAGAAACGACACCCGCGCACCAATCTGCGAAGCGCCACCGCCATGTGGGATTTCTGGTCTCTCAGTCCGGAGAGCCTCCATCAAATCACGATCCTGTTTTCCGACCGCGGCATCCCGCTGAGCCCGCGCTTCATGAACGGCTATGGCAGTCACACGTTCAGCTTCTGGAACCGGGATGGCGAACGGTTTTGGGTGAAGTTCCACTTCAAGACCCAGCAGGGACACAAATTCCTGACGAACGAAGAGGCGGCGCAGGTGATTGCTCGCAGCCGGGAGAGTTATCAGGAAGACCTATACAGTTCGATCGAGAGGGGGGAGTATCCGCGCTGGACGCTGTACGTCCAAATCATGCCCGAAACCGATGCCGAAAAGACGCCGTATAATCCTTTCGACCTGACGAAGGTCTGGCCACACGCCGACTATCCCCTTCAGGAAGTCGGAGTGATGGAATTGAATCGAAACCCGGAGAATTACTTTGCCGAAGTTGAGCAGGCGGCTTTCAGCCCGTCGAACGTCGTTCCAGGAATCGGCTTCAGCCCGGACAAGATGCTCCAAGCGCGCATTTTCGCTTACGCGGATGCACACCGCTATCGCCTGGGAACGCACTATGAAGCGCTGCCGGTGAACGCTCCGCGTTGCCCGGTTCATCACTATCACAAGGACGGAGCGATGCGGTTCTTCCGCAACGACACGGGCAACCCAGACGCCTACTATGAGCCCAACAGCTTCGGCGGACCCGTGGAAGACCCGAGCGTGGCGGAGCCGCCGCTGCGCATTTCTGGCGACGCTGGCAGGTACGACCACCGCAAAGGCAATGACGATTTCAGCCAGCCGCGGGCCCTCTTTCGCCTGTTCGACGAAGGTCAAAAGAAGCGGCTATTCGCCAACATCGCGGCTGCCATGCAAGGGGCGCCTGAACTCATCGTCGAGCGGCAACTCGCGCTATTCGACCAAGTAGACCCTGCTTACGGCGCCGGCGTCCGCGCGGCCCTAAAACCCGCCGCGTAAAGTACTCAAAAATTAAAATTCGGGGACACTCTCGAAAGTCCTCCCCAGGGGCGGGCTGGCACAGCCTGATCCGGCACTCTCGCAAATTTCACCAAGGTGTCAGACCGGTCCGCTGTTTTCACGAGGCGCAAGCACTGCGTCCCCATGAGTGGGGACGCCGCAAGCTAAAGCTCGCGCCACAACCACCACACCCCGTGGCGCAAGCACTCGTGCTTGCCGCGCCCCCACTCGTGGGGGCGGACACTCTCGCAAGTCCTCCCATAAGTTGTTGATACTCCGCAGCAGACTATCGAATGGCGAGGTTCCCAGCCAGAACTCGCAGGCTCGCGACTTTCATTGAGCCCGGTGTGCAACCGCTCATGGCAACAGCCTCGACGGCACCCTCGCCCGCGTCCGCAACCGGCTCCGCCCGCGATACGGCTTTTACGTCGACCACATCACGGACATGTTCGGCACGTTCTTCCTGCTCGGAGGACTTGGACTGTCCGGCTTTATGACCCGCAGCGTGGCCACCGGGCTCTTAATCGTCTATTTCATGCTCTCGATGGAGGTCTACCTGGCCACTCACACGCCCGGCAAACTCGAGCTTTCCATGTGGAAATTCAGCCCGACCGTGCTGCGCGTCCTGCTGATCGCCGGCAATATCGCCCTCTTCTACCGCCCTGTGGTGCAACTGTTTGGCCACAAGTTCCTTTTGTTGGACGCCGGCGGGGCGTGCGGCATCGTGGGCATGTCGGCCATGCTCATCGTAGCTGCCGTGACTCATACGCGGGCGCTCTATCAAGCGGAGCGCCTGCCGTGATGTGGCTGCGCCGACATCGCCGTGCAACTAGGCGCTCTGGCGGCGCTGGTGAGCGGCCTCGGCTGGAATTATTTGTGGGCCACGGCGGCGGCTGTGGAGCTCGCGCTGCTGCACAACTTCGTCATTTCTCGTCTTCCGGGCGGCTAGAAAATCTCGTACTTCTTGAAAGCCTCCACGGCTGTCATCCCGGCTTCCAAGTCCCGCCGCACGGATTTCTCCTTACGCGCCTTCTCAAGCGCGAGCGAAAAGATTTCCTTTTCCCACTCCTTGGGAACCACCAGGACGCCGTCGATGTCGCCGACGATGAAATCTCCGGGCATGATCCGCACGCCGTCAAACTCCAAAGGAACGCGGAAATCGATCACCTTGCCGCGAGGTCCCTGGTCCTGCGCGTAACATCCCCGCGAGAACGTCGGGAAGCCCATGGCGAGCACGCCCTTCGTATCCCGGTGGTAGCCGTCGAGCACCGCTCCGGCGGCGCCGCACTTAGCCGCTCGAGTGGCCATCAGTTCGCCCCATAACGAATAATTGCGCGAACCTCCACTGCACACATAAATCTCATCCGGCTTCAGATCATCGAGCGCCGTGAGCATCAGTCCGAACGGATCCTTGGGGTCGTCCTCAAAAATGTCGGCAACCAGAACCGTCATCGCACGCCCCACGACGAACATTTCGGGGGCAAGCGGGCGGATCGGCTGCGGCAGGAACTGATGCCTCAGCTTGCACTTGTCCATGACGTCACCGATCGCCGCGGTGTAGAGCTCGCGCCGGATCAACGTGAACAGCTCGCTATCATCTCTCCAAATGACAGACATCGACATGATCATACGCGATCCGCAAGCTGCGCCGCTTGGCGAAACAGGCATAATGAATTCCATGCGATACCGCACTTTTGGAAGAACCGGCTGGCAGGTGAGCGAGATTGGATATGGCGCGTGGGGCATTGGAGGCAAGCAGTGGCTCGGCGGCGCTGACGACGAGTCGCTGCGCGCTCTCCGGCGAGCCATCGAACTCGGCCTCAATTTCATCGACACGGCGCTCGCCTACGGCGATGGCCACAGCGAGGAACTGGTGGGCCAAATCGTCAAGCAGGCGGGGACACGGATCTACATCGCCACCAAGGTCCCGCCCAAGAACCGCCTCTGGCCCGCCCGCCCGGGAATCTCCATCCATGAGGTCTTTCCGTACTCCTATGTCATTCAATCGACCGAGCAAAGCTTGCGCAATCTGGGAGTGGAGATCATCGACCTCCAGCAGTTTCACGTCTGGAATCCGGAATGGCTTGCGAGCGATGACTGGCGCCGCGCCATCGAGGACCTGAAGGCTTCCGGCAAGATACGCGCCGCCGGCGTGTCAATCAACGATCACGATCCGGATTCCGCTTTGGAAGTGGTGAAAACCGGACTCATCGACGCCGTGCAGGTCATCTACAACATCTTTGACCAGACCCCCGAAAACCGGCTGTTTCCCCTTTGCCGGGAGATGAACATCGGCGTGATCGCCAGGGTGCCGCTCGATGAGGGCGCGCTCACCGGCGCCATCACCGAGGACACTCAGTTCGAACCGGGCGAGTTCCGCGCGTTTTATTTCAGAGGCGACAGGAAGCGGCAAGTCGTTGAACACGTGGAAGCGTTGAAGAAAGACTTGACCGGCGTGCCTGATACTCTGGCGGAAGTCGCCTTGAGATTCTGTCTTTCGCATCCGGCGGTGTCGACTGTCATCCCTGGCATGAGAAAAGTGCGGAACGTCGAGAGCAGCGTCTCCGTCTCAGATAGAGGGCCCCTGCCGCCCGAAATCATCGCAAGGCTGAGACGGCATGCTTGGAACAAAAACTTTTACAGTTAGTTTGTGGCTGGCGCTCGCCGGCGCCGCACTCGCTCAGCACCCCAACTACTTTCCGCTCGAAGTGGGCAATCAGTGGATTTACGCTCCCGGCGGGCGGGCTGCGGGCGCGGCGCAAACCGTTGAAACCACGCGCGCGGTCGAAGCAGGCGGCAAGTGGTACGCCGAATACCGCGGACTCGAAGGCACGCAAATGCTGCGCATGGACGAATCCGGCGCGCTGTACGCGTGGGATCCGCAAAGCCGGACAGAAGCGCGCATCGGCTCTTTCCTCGACGACAGCGCCGTTTTCGAACCGCGCCCGAATCCCTGCGGGCAAACGGGACGCATCGCGTCCCGCAACGCCAAGTATTCAGGTCCTTTGGGCGAGTCCACACAAGCCCTCGAGATTCGCTATTCGCCCGGTTCCTGCCGCGACGCGGGCTTGGAGAGCGAACTCTACCTGCCGTACATCGGGCTCGTGCGGCGCACCACCACGACCATCGCCGGACCGCGCGTCTATGATCTCATCTATGCCCGCATCGGAGGTGTAACCGTGGTTTCCGCGCCGGAAGTTTCATTCAGCCTTTCGTTGAAAAACAATCGCCTTGGACCAACCGATACGCTGATCGCCCAGCTCACGCTGCGCAACACCCAACCGGAGCCGCTCAAGCTGAGCTTTTCTTCAGGCCAAATGTTCGACTTGGCCATTAAGAACGAAAAGGGCGAGCGCGTCTATGCGTGGAGCGCGGACAAAGCCTTCATCATGGTCTTCATCGACTTGGAGGTCGCCGGCGAAAAGAACTTCATCGTCGAAGCGCCCTTGCCCCGCCTCAGTCCCGGACGCTACACCGTGGAAGCGTGGCTCACCAATACCGGCACGCGCGATTTCACCGCCTCCGCCCCAATGGAAGTCCGCTAGCAGGAGACTCAACCAGCCTCCAGCACGCACTCGAACAGGAAGCAGTTTACCCCGGTGGCGCAAGCACTCCTGCTTGCAGCGCCCCCACTCGCGGGGGCGCTGACTCTAATTTTGCTGCGCCGTTATCCGTTGTCCGGAGCAACCGTTGCGGTAGCAGAGAGCGCAAGACAGGGGCTTTCCAAGGCGGCGCCGGCCCTCCGAAGGCCGGCGATCCGGAAGCAGCCCATGGTTGGAGCCACCGCGTCGAGCCGCCCGCGTAGAACTGCGGGCTTCCCGGCATGTTAAGCTGCCAGAAATTAGCCTTGCTCAGGAACCAGATATTCACGGCCCACAGCGTGGCGCCCTGAGCCTCGGTCTTGGTTCCCGGTATGTGCCTGTACGAGAACACGACTTTGAAAGACACGCTCACATGGGCGCCCGCCTTCACCGCCACGGTTACGGTTTTGGAGAAGCTGGTTCCTGGCTTGGGACTCTCGTCATCAAAGTGGCTCCTGGCTACGAGCTCCCACTCTTTTGGGTCCAGGCAGTTCCGCAGGCATTTCGGCTCAGCGACCGACACGGCGACCGTGTACCGGTTCCCCACCGGGACTTCCGTGGGAGGGGCTGGCGCGGCGAAGTGCACTGACAGCCAACCTGTTCCGGTACCGTCGGGTTTCTCGCTCTCGAGACGCAGCCCGTTTGCTGGACCGCTCACGCGGACCGTGAGCGTGGCTTGATAAGTCCCGTAAGGCCCCTGGTTGACCGTCGCCAGTCCCTTGCGTTCATATGTGGTAATGAATGGCTTGCCCAGCGTGAACGTCACGGTGAGCTTGAGGGGGCGCTCGCCGGTGTAGGGCGCGCGGGCGCGACCGTTGGTCACCATCACGTAAAGCATTCCCTTATTTTGGGAAAACGCATCTGCGTCCCGTACGGTGTAGGAGTCCCGGAAAACCGCCAACTGCTGCCAGTCCGGACGCTTATACAGGATCGCTTCCGCTTGGCCCTCCGGGTCGGTCAAAGTGAGGGTGAGGGTGGTTCCGGCTGGCCACGAGCCGAGGAACTTGAGCTGGAAGAGCTTGGCCGACAAGTCCTGCGCCGCCCACTCGAATGTTGTCCCGCTATCGCTTGCGTCCTTGAAAGCCTTGATCGTAGCCCCGCCGCCCAACTCGCCGGGTTCTGGGAACGGTACCCCGTATACTCTGCGCTCCATGTAAGCGCGAACGAAGGCGAACCAAAGGTCGCTGAGGTTGGGGTACTCCAATCTCAGAGCCGCCACGGGAGAAAGCTGGGGCTGGGGGTCCGAACCGGAGGTTCGGGAGGCCATTCGCTTGAGAACCCCGGCCAGCCGGGCGTTGCCTCCCGCCTCCTTGGCTAGATACCGGAGAAACATTGAGGCCCCGTAACCATGTAGCGCGGCTGCGCGCTGGTCCCCGGGGGGATACTCCAAACCATGCCGCAGCAAGAACCCGAAGTTGTCCTCTCTCAACACATCGGGAATGTAGGCATCATCTTCCACCATGATGGATTCGAACCAAGTGGAAAGCGCCTCGCAGAACCACAACCACGCGCCGGCTTCCGTCGATTTCCTGTACCGGGTTCGCGGATCGTACAGCTCCTGCATGAGATGGAACAGCTCATGACCAATGGTGCCGCGGAAGTTTCGCGTAACCCCTTCCTCAGCCAAGCGCGTGGCGTTCAGCACAAGGTTCGAGCTGTTCACGCCCCAGAAGGAAGTCTGCTCCATGCCCCAATAGTCCGCGTGTGCCCCCGCGAACGGCTCGACCAGCACACGGACCGGCCATTGGGCGCGCAAGCTCCAATCCAGCCCGAGACCTTGCAGTTTGCGGTAGGCCTCATCAAGCACCTGCCCCACCTGTCTAATGGTGGCCTCGGACACCTGAGTGGGACGGAAGTTGATGCGAAACCTGCCGCTAGGGCTATCGAGGTCTCTTGGCGCCGTCCGTGCGTAAACCTCCGCATTGATAGCCCTCATGGCGGGGTCAACCTCGCGGGGCGGGGTTGAAGGAACTGCCTCGTGGGGCTGGGCGGCGCTGGACGCCGCGGCGATAGTCCTTTCCGTCGCCGGAATCTGGAAAGTGAGCCGGGCGCCTTCCAATGTGGCTGGGAATGTATGGAAGCCGATGCCCCGGACGCCGCCCTCGGTCTGCACCACGGCCTCGAGGGTCTGGCCTGGCGGCGGTGGCGAGAAAAGGTCGAGGCTCACGGTGAGAGGAGCAGCAATATCGGAGGGCAGTCCGCTGATCCTCACGACCGGGCTTAGCCGGACCCCGCTCGGATCGGCCCTGCGGTCCGCCTCATACACGACGATGGAGCGGTTCTCAGCAAAGGCGCCCGCCGGGATCGACAGCGAAACGCCGCCGCCGCGGATCAGTCCCCCGGCTGGCCCGGCCGTCCCCGAAGCCAACACCGGACGATTCTCCCGGACGGCCGCCGCCACGCCGGCTTGAGAGAAACTGTCGCCCACGCTGACCACGATGGGCTGCAAGCCGCCGGACAGACCGGCTGGCGCCTGGAAGTTGACCTGGTAGATCCCGGGATACCCGGGCATGAGTCCGGCGAACAACGCCTCGACTCTCTGGCCGCCGAAGGAAACCCGCACCGGCGCCGTAACCCGGTTGATAGGGCCAAGGGCGCGGTCATCTCCCCCCGGCCTGCCCGCCTCAACCCCCGGCGTTACCTCGCCCAGACCGGTCAGCAGCAGGACCAAGTACTCACCGGGCGCTGCGGGCGCTTCAGCCGAGACCCAACTGTAGTCGGACGCATGCAGCAAAATGGGCTCGCCTTTGCCGTCCATGGTGCGGGTGAACAGGCGTGGGGCGCGAGACACGATAGGAACAGTCACAGCGTCGCTCACCCCCTGGGCGGTGCGCACGCGCAACTGCACCGAGGCCGCGGTAATGCCAAAAGGCATTTGAATATTGATCTGGTTGGCCGAGACAAAATAGAGGGGCGCCCGCAGTGCCGCTTTCCCGGGCTCCGTAACCTCGACGCTTACGCCGTCCAGTTCTGACGGCAGTGGCACGGTTCGGGCCGCTGTGGTTCTGGGCGCCAAATTCTGCCCGAAGACAGAAACCATCATGCCCGGAGCTATATCGGGGGTATAGTCGGCCCCATTCAAAACGCCGCCCGCGCTAATGACCGGACGAAGCGTGGCGGGCGCTGCCGCAGCTTGGTTCACCTGGTGGGTCAGCGTGGTGGTGCTGTTCGTTCCCGTGCGTCCCACAACGGTAATTGTCCCGGTCCGCGGCTCAGGTCCAGGATTGGGGGCCACCGTGTATGCCACCGATCCGCTGCCCGTTCCGGAACTCCCCGACCCTATCGTTACCCAGTTGGCGTTGCTGGTGGCGCTCCAGGCGCAGCCGGCCCCGGTGGATACCGCCACTGTGTGGCTGCCCCCGCCCCCCGCCACTGCTTGAGAAGCCGGGCTGAGCGAGAAGCTACAGGTTGGGCTGGCCGGAGCTGAGATGGTGTAGTTCAGTGAAAACAGGGGCGAGCCGTTGTAAGTCACCAACACCCTCCAGGCGCCCGGCAGGCTACCGGGCGCTTCGCCCGCAATCTTGAAGGGATTGTCCAGAAAACAGCGATCGCCGCCTTCCGCCAACGGCCGCCATTCTCCACTCGGGGGAGCGTAAAACTCGCCGCTAGGCGTGAAGTAAAAGCTGGCGAACCGGTCCCCGGCTTGCGTTCCGGTCACGTAAAAAAACAGGTAGGCTTCCTTATCGGTGGTGAGGAAAGTGGTTGCCGCTTGCGGCGGGTTGGCAGGATCGCAAGCCGCCGGCTTGGTTTTGGTCATTATGGCGATCTCAACCTTGACCGCCGGCGCCACACCACAGAAGATTAAGGAGAAGAACACCGACGCCTGTACCGGTCGGGAAATCCTCATAGAACCTCCGATGCTGTGTCATTTTGTAAAGAACCGTCAGCGTTTCCGGGATCTCCGATTACAAGATCCTGATAGCCAAAACAATTGCATTTAACTTCAACAGATTCCCGTTGTCAAGCCGTCTCCGGCGGGCTACTGTACTAGAACCGGGGGACCGCAAGCCCAATCCGTTCCCACACGGCAGTTTTTAGATCGACGGCTTGCCGCCAAAGCAATAGATCGGCCTTGAGAGCGGTTCCACCCGGGCTCTCGTTTTGACACTGCTCCTCCGTTTCACATAGAATGCCTGCATGCATTGAAATTTTGCGCCGCTCGTTCGAACGATCAGGCGGGACGCGAAATGCATGGGGGTCAGATCATGACAAGATGGAACCGGTTGATGAAACAGGCGGCGCTCGCAGCGATGCTGAGCGCTGTCTTGGCTGCTCAAGATCCGCGCGGCGGCATTAGCGGAACGGTGCTCGATTCGTCGGACGCTGCGATTCCCGGAGTGACCGTGCGCGCATCGAACGTGGAAACGGGCGTGGACGCGGTAGCCGTGAGCAATGCCAGCGGCAATTACCAAATACCTTTCCTGACGCCGGGCATTTACCGCATTACCGCGGAGGTGACCGGGTTCAAGCGCTTCGTACGGGACAAAATTGAAGTCCGCGTGGGCGAAACGGTCGGCCTGAACATCCGGATGGAGCTCGGCGCGGTCACCGAGACGGTGGAAGTCACCGCCACAACGCCGCTGCTCGATACGACTAGCTCCTCGCTCGGGCAGGTGGTGGATCAGAGGCGCATCGTGGACCTTCCGCAGCGCGGCGGCAACCCCATGGAATTGACGCTGCTTACGCCGGGCGTGGTGAACGCCACCGACATGCGGCTGCGCAAAGCGATGGCGCCGGAGGCGACCTCGCAAATCGCCACCGACGGCGCCGGAACGTACAACAACGAGTTCCAAATTGACGGCATTAACAACATGGCGGCGGACCGGGGGCGCGGCTATGCCCGCATCGCCTATAGCCCGCCGGTGGCGGCGGTGCGCGAGTTCAAGATGCAGACCACGGCGTACGACGCCACCGTCGGGCACACCATGGGCGCCGTGGTGAACGTGAGCACCGCCAGCGGCACGAACGAACTGCACGGCGAGGTGCATTGGGTGCTGCGCCACAGCTCCCTCGATGCGCCCAACTTCTTCAACAACAAGAACAACACAAAGCTCGGCGTCTACCAGGACAACCGGCAAGGCGGCTCCATTGGCGGACCGCTGGTGATACCTGGCCTTTACAATGGCAAGAACCGCACTTTCTGGTTCTATGTGTTCGAAGACAACCGTTTCGGCGTGCCGCGCCAATCGACCAACACCCACCCGTCAGCCGCCGAGCGCGTGGGCGACTTCTCCGAGTTGCTCCGCATCCCGGGCGGCAGCTCCTATCAAATCTACGATCCATTCACCACCACGCCGGCGCCCGGCGGGCGCTTCAGCCGCCAACCGGTGCCGAACAATATCATCCCCCGCAGCCGGCTGGACCCGGTCGGATTGAAGATCGCAGCTCTGTATCCGCTGCCCAACCAGCAGGGCACGGTGGACGGCAGAAACAACTTCTTCCTCTCCAACAAAGCAATACAGAAGACTTCCCAGCAGATGCTGCGCCTGGACCAAGCCTTCAGCCAGAATCACCGCGCGTTCCTAAGAGCGCATTACGATTTCTGGAAGGAGAACAAAAACGAGACTTTCGGCACGGGCATCCAAGGATTGTTCTCCAACCGCCCGAATCGCGGCGTGGCGCTTGACGACGTAATCGTAATCAACCCCACGCTGGTGTTGAACCTGCGCTATGGCTTCACGAGCACCAAGTGGTGGGAGTTCCGCCGCTCGCGCGGCTACGATCTGGCAAGTCTCGGATTCTCGCCGGAGCTGCTCAAGCTGATGGATCCTAAGAAAGCCCCCATTCCGCGCATTCGGGTCGGCGCCTTCACGACGATCTCGAACTGGGAAAACGGCGACGGCACGAATTCGAGCCTGGTCCACACCGCCGCGGGCAACTTCGCCAAACTCCACCGCGCGCACTCGATGCGCTTCGGCGCTGAACTTCGCGTAGAGCGCAGCTTCAACGACAGGCGTCGGGCGGGCGTTGCCCCGGACTTCTCCTTCGCCACCACCTACACGCGCGGACCGCTCGACAACTCCCCGGCGGCGAGCATCGGACAGGAGTTCGCGGCGATGCTGTTCGGGATTCCGGGCGGCTCGATGGACGTCACGGCGAGCAGCGCCCTGCAAAACAAGTACCTTGGACTATACTTCCAGGACGATATCAAGGTGACATCCAAACTCACCTTGAATCTCGGCTTGCGTTGGGAGTACGAGAGCCCGGTGACGGAGCGGTTCAACCGTTTGGTGGCGCAGTTTGATGCGACGCCTTCGAACCCCATCGAAGCTCAAGCGCGCGCCAACTACGCGCGTAACCCGATTCCGGAGCTTCCGGTAGCCAACTTCCAAGTGCGGGGCGGCTTGACGTGGGTGAATCAAGGCAACATCGGACGCAGCCCGTTCCAAGCCGAGAAGAAGAACTTCATGCCGCGGTTCGGCTTTGCTTACCAGCTTGGCAGAAGCACGACGCTGAGAGGCGGCTATGGGATCTTCTACACCGTTCACGGCATTTACACCATCGTTCCGATTCAAACCGGCTTCTCGCAAACGACGCCGATTCAGGCTTCGCTCGATAGCGGCTTGACCTATATCGCAAACAATGCCAATCCGTTCCCGCGTGGGCTCTTGCAGCCCGCCGGCTCCAGCCTCGGACTGAAGCAGAACCTCGGGCAATCGATCAGCTTCCACGATCAGGAGCGCAAGCGGACGTACTCCCAGCGGTGGTCGCTGGGCTTCCAGCGATTGCTGCCGGCGCAGTTCGTCGGGGAGGCTTCTTACGTTGGCAGCCGCGTCACGCGCTTGATGGTGAACCGGGACTACAACGTCACGCCTGCACAGTATCTCAGCACCAGCCCGGTGCGGGATCAAGCCACCATCAACTTTTTGAGCGCGTCGTTCCCGAGCCCGTTCTATGGGATTGATCCGATCTACGGGCAGAACATTTCCCGCGCCAACTTGCTCCGCCCGTATCCGCACTTTGGATCAATAACCGGAACCAACCCGGTCGGCTATTCCTGGTACCACTCGTTGCAAACCCGCGCCGAGAAGCGGTTCTCGCACGGGTTCACACTACAACTGGCGTACACTTTCTCCAAACTCATGGAGGCGACCGAACGCCTTAACGCTACCGACCCGCTGCCGTACGAATCCATATCGTCCCTCGACCGTCCGCACCGCCTGGCGGCAAGCGGCATCTGGGAGATTCCAGTGGGACGCAAGCGTCTGATTGGATCCTCGATGCCGCGGGCGCTCGACGCTGTGGTGGGCGGGTGGCAACTCGGAGCCGTGGTCACCCGGCAAAGCGGCGCGCCGCTCGGCTTTGGGAACGCGTTATTCATCGGAGACATCAAGAACATCCCGCTGCCCAAGAGCCAGCGGGACGTGGATCGCTGGTTCAACATCGACGCCGGATTCAACCGCGTCACGGCGCAGCAGCTTGCCAACAATATCCGGACGTTCCCGCTGCGCTTCAGCGGCGTCCGGGGCGATGACCAGCGGAGCTGGGACTTCTCGATCGTGAAGCGCTTCGGGCTATACGGCGAGCGGGTGAAGTTCCAGTTCCGGGCGGACGCCTACAACGCGTTCAACCAGACCAACTTCTCAAACCCCAATACCACGCCGACCAACAGCGCGTTCGGCAGAATCACCGGTACGGCGGGCGACGCACGCAACTGGCAGCTCGGACTGAAGGCGTCCTTCTAGCCTCGCGTTCCCGGCGGACGGGGCGCGGCGGAAGGTGCGCCCGGTCCGCCGCGGCGCGAATAAATGCAAGCGCCCCCATGAGTGGGGGCGCTGCAAGCAGGAGTGCTTGCGCCACAGGGTGTGGTGGTTGTGGCGCGAGCTTTAGCTTGCGGCGTCCCCACTCGTGGGGACGCAAATGTAGAGAGTCCACGCGCCCCCACGAGTGCTTGCGCCATGTGAAAACAGCGGACCGGTCTGACATCTTGGTGAAATTTGCTAGAGTGCCAGATCAGGCTGTGCCAGCCCGCCCCTGGGGAGGACTTTCGAGAGTGCCGGGCGGCGGTTTAGCGGTAGAAGGGTTGTTTCAAGGGGCGGCGGGGGCCGTATGCGGGTTCGGGACGCCCGTGCTCGAGTGCGCCAAGGTCGGGGGCTCGCCCGGCGAAGTCGTCGTTGACGGTGGGCAGGCGCACGCCTGCGTCGATGGCTTTGCCGGCTGGTTTCAGGCGGAAGTTGAGATCCACGGCGTGATAGACGGCGTGACGATCGGCGGGGTTGGGCGGCTGCAAGTCTTCGAAGATGTCGTAGTCGAGTTCGACGCCGTGCGTTTCCTGCCCTGTAGCCGCGCGCAACTCGGCGAGCGTGGCGAAGGATCGCCAACCGTCGGCGGCGGGAGCGTACTCGCGCAGAAGCGGCGGGACAGGCGAAAACCATGTGTACTGCGCGCGCACGCCGGGGTTCGGGCGGTAGCCGTTGTAGTCAAAAGTGGAGTACGCGGTAGCGTTGGCGAAGGCAGCCACGCCGCGGTTGGCGCCTGTTCCCATCAGCAGATTGTTGCGGAAGTGCGTGTTGGAGTGCGGGTCGCGAATGACGTGCTCGGAGATCACCGTGTTGTGGTAGACCAGCAGTCCCGCGGGCTTGGCTGAAAACTTGAAGGCGACGCCGCTGGCGACATGGTAGACGATGTTGCGGATGAAGTATGCCGGACCGCCGAAGACGGGCTGTGCGCTCAAGCCGCCGTGCGCGGAATTGACGCCGCGGTTGCGCAGCACGCGAATGTTGTGAACGCCGCCGTCGGTTTCGATGAAGTCGTCGCCGGTCATGTGGATGTCGTTGTTGTAGATGTCGATCGCCACGGCGCGGCGCAGCGGGTCCGCCTCCGGTGTTCCGTAGGTGGAAATGCAAATGCCGTCGTGGAAATAGGCGATGGAGTTGTGGCAAATGACATGCCCCGCGCCATAGACCTTCACAGCGTAATAGCTGCGCAGAGGGTGAGGTCCGTAGATTCCCGGGTTGTTCCAGCCGATGAGGCGGAAGCGGTCGTCACGTCCGAAGAAAAGATTATCGGCAATGTAGAAGTTGTCCGAACCGGCGTATTCGGTGACGACGCCGATTCCGACGTCTTCGAACCGGCAGTTGCGCACCGTTAAAGAACGCGCGCCCCGTACTTCTTTCTGCCCGGCGAAGATCGCCACATCCGCGTTGCGGAAAGTCAGTCCTTCGAAAATGTGATGCTCCGAGGCCATCACGTCGAACAACCGGTGGCAACCGTTGCCGTCGAAGATGACCTCGCCGTCGCCCGCGGCGCGCAACACGATGGGGCGCTCCGCCGTGCCCCGGAGGGACAGGACATACGTGCCGTCGAAAGGCGCGGCTAGTGGGTCCACGTAGTTCAGGCGGTCCGCCTTGTACAGCCCGGCATGGATCATCAGGACGTCTCCGGGGCGCGCCCTGCGCTCGCGGACCACGTTCCAATCCCCAAGCCCCGCGCCGTAATAGGCTGCCATAATGCCTGTGAACGCCGGTTCCTGCCTGGCGCCTTTCCAATCCGGGGGATAGACGTGGAGGATGCGCCCGTCCCGGGAGGCTGCCGGTTCCGAACGGGTTCGAACCTTCACCACCTGTTCCGCCTGCCCTTCCACTCCGTCTGGGTCCTTCATTACAAAGCGGCACTCGTACGTCGTGGCGGGCTTCAGATTCAGGATCGAACCGGCGAAACCGTCCGGAACGACATACTCGAGTTGTTCGCGGGCGCGGAAGACACGCTCTCCCCCTATGCGCAGGAGGGGAAGCGCGTCCCGCCACCGGGCGGAGCCTTCTTCCCGGTACTGCACCTCAACAGCAGCGTTCCGGTTGGCGTCGCCGCTAATCTGCCACTCAAAGCCTAAATTGATCAAAGTTGGCGGCTCGACGAGGAATTTGCCCGCGCGAACCGCGTTCTGTCCCTGCACGGTTAAGGGGAGCGCCAAAGGCGCGAGGAGGATGATGCTCCGGGCGTGCATGACCCGTATCATAGTTGAGTCAGGGGGACGGCGGCGGGTCCCGTGAAAGTTTTTTAATTTCGCCTTCACGTGTGCTTCATTGGGGTTACATATTCTGAAATATGATCCTTGCCCGCGCGCTGTTGGTGTGCCTTCTGGCGGCGTTGGACTGTTCAGGCATGGCGGAGGCGGAGCAGCCGCAGGAAACTCCGCCGCAAGAAGAGCCGGAACCCATCAGCTACGAATTCTTCTCCGGAACCGTGGTCGAGGTGCAGCAGACCAAGCTCACCGTAGTGCGCACTCTGCCTGGAAAGGAACCGGAGAAGCAGACCTTCATCATGAAGCCGGATACGCGGGTGGAGGGCAAGCTGCGGAGCCGGGTGCGCGTGACCGTGGGTTACATCTCTACGGATGAAGGAGACGTGGCGCTCCGTGTGGTAGTCCGTCCCAACCTCCCGCGCCGTTGATTAGAAGCGAATCTCCGCGACCAGCCGTTCGAAATGCCTTTCGGCCAACCTTCTAACCAAGGGCTCTGGCGCGATCGCAGCGCGGTGCAGGCGGACGCCCAAATCGATAATCCTCCGAGAGAAAGACGGGTTCCCGGCTTGCTGTTGGATGCGCGCATGACGGCGCAAGGCAAAGGCTTGCGCTAGCTCGCGAGCTGTGCGGCCTTCGCGGGCTGCGGCGGTCAACAGAGACCGGGCGATCTCCGCCATCCAGCTTAGCAAAAGCTCCGCTATCCGCGGACGCTCGATTCCCGCGAACTCCATCGTGCCGCCCAAAACCCCGCCGGCGTTAGCGACAAAATCGGGGATGCAGATAACCCCACGCTTTAACAATGCGTTTTCCGCCTGAGGGGTGCACGCCGCATTGGCGCCGGGCGTGACGACCAGCGCCCGAATCGCCGCTACATTGCCTTCGTGAATGGCGTGATGCCGGGCGCAGGGGAAAAGAAATTCCACGTCCGCCTCGAGCGCCGCTTCCGGGGGCGTCCGCCGTCCGGAAAAGGACTCCGGCAACCGGCTTCCCATGCGGGAGGCTGCTTCGAGCAGGGCAGGAATATCGAACCCGCCGGGTTCCGCAAGTCCCCCGTGAGCCGTCGCGATGGCGACCACCTTCGCTCCGGCTTGCCAGAGCAAGCGGGCGAGCGAGGAACCGACGGCGCCGAATCCATGGATGGCAGCCCTCGCGCCTTGCAGCTTGATGCCTGCCGTGAACCCTGCTTCCCGTGCGGAGGCAAAAACGCCCAAGGCGGTGTTGAAGCCCGAATCAAGCACCCGGAAGTCCTTGGGCGAGGGCCGGATGCCATTGTCCGCAAGCATCCGGGCGATGTCCCGGTTGTTGGTGCCCATGTCGGGACCGGGAGCATAGCTCCTGGTCTGCAAGAGGTCCCGCAGGGCGGCGCCGAACCGCGCCAAACGCCGGCGACGGTAGTCATCCGGGGCTTCGGGGTCACCCAATACGCCGGCTTTAGCGCCTCCATGCGGCAAGCCCAGCAAGCCGTACTTTAGGGTCATGCAGCGGGCGAGAATCCGCAATTCCTCTTCACTGACATCCGGTAGCATGCGGACACCGCCGCAACAGCGCCCTCCGACCAGGGAGTCGACGGCGAGAAAGCCCACGAGTTCCGCGCCGTCCTTCACCCTCACGACGGAAGGGGCGGAAAGATCCCTCATTCCGGCGCCTCCCGCCGCCGCTTGGCCCAACCTTCTTTCACTAGTTGGTGCGAACGCGCGATGGCTAGCGAGTCCTCCGGGACGGGTTTGGTGATCACCGAACCAGCGGCGACGTATGCTCCGGCGCCGACTTCGACCGGCGCAACCAGCGTGGAATTGCTGCCGATGAACGCGCCGTCTTTGATGAGCGTGGGGTGTTTCCTTTTACCGTCGTAGTTGCAGGTGATCGTTCCGGCGCCGATATTCGCCTGCTCTCCGATCGTGGCGTCTCCCAAATAAGCCAAATGCATGGACTTCGAGCCGCGTCCCAGCGTCGTCTTCTTCATTTCGACGAAGTTGCCCACGTGGGCGCCGGCGCAGACGCGGCTCCCCATGCGGAGGCGGGCGTATGGACCCACTTGGGCGCCTTCCTCGACGTGGCTTGACGCAATGAAGGTGAGCGGATGGACGCGGACGCCATTTTCAAGCCGGGAGTCCTCGATCACGGATCCGGAACCGATCCGGCAGCCCTCGCCAATGATTGTCTTGCCGGTGATCCGCACGAACGGTTCGATGACCGTATCCATGCCGATTTCCACGTCTTCATCGACGACAACTGTCGAAGGGTTCTCGATCGTGACGCCGTTGAGCATCAGTTGGCGGCGCTTGCGCTCGCGCAGCACTTGGTCCACCTCGGCTAGCTCGACGCGGGTGTTCACGGCGAGCAACTGGCTCGAGTCCTCAACCGGAAGGATGCCTGCGCTGTAACCGGCGCGGCGGAGGATGGCGGGCATGTCGGTGAGGTAGTACTCTTTGGCGGGGTTCTCGGGGGTAATCTCGCCAATGTGTTTCCAAAGCAGGTCCGAGCGGAAGCAATAGACGCCGGGGTTCACCTCGCGGATTACCTTCTGCTCTTCGGTGCAAGCCTTTTCTTCGACGATCGCAAGCAGGCGTCCGCCGGAATCCTTGACAATGCGCCCGTAGCCCCGCGGGTTTTCGAGAGTTGTAGTAATCAGAGTGACGGCGTACTCGGAAGCCCGCTGGCGCTCAATTAGGGCTTGGACCGTCTCCGCCTCGAGCAAGGGTCCATCGCCGTAGAGGACGACGAGCAACCCGCCCAAGGGCTCCGCCGCCGGGCGGCAGACTGCGACAGCATGTCCGGTGCCCTTCTGTTCGGTTTGCTCGATGAACCCGACGCCATATGGGGCGAGGCGTTCTCTGACGAGTTCGGCTTGGTGTCCTACGACCACAAATATGCGTTCCGGCGAGGTCAGTTTGAGGGCGGTTCGAACCACATGCTCGACGAGCGGGCGCCCGCCTGCTTCGTGCAGCACCTTAGCCCGGCGGGACCGCATGCGCGTGCCGAGGCCGGCGGCCAGAATGATTACCGTAACATCTTGATTCATAGAATAGTTAGCGTCTCCTGCTGAGCTTGCGGCGGCGGCCTGCGGCGGCCAATTGCACGGCCGCTTCAGCGATGGCGTCGGGGTCGTGGCGGATCTTCTCGGACCGGGCGAGCAGGTCTCTACCGATGACGCTCACTCCCATGGCCGCGAGCCGGTCGCGATCCACCTCGACGGGTAGCGCGCGCTGGGCGGCATAGCGGCGTCTCTGGGCGGGCTTTATGGGGGAGGTATTGACGACCACCACCTCGACCAATTTGCCGCCGGCGTGCCTGTGTATGGCTTCCAAGTGGTCGGCGGCGCTGAACTCCGTGGTTTCCCCTGGCTGCCACATCAGATTCATGAAGTTGGCTTTGACGGCGTCCGAACGCCGTATGGCGGCGGGAATTCCAGCCACCAAAAGGTTGGGGATGATGCTGGTGAACAGGGAACCCGGACCGAGGCTGATGAGGTCAGCCTCGCGGATAGCCGCCAAAGTTTCGGGCAACGGACGGCAGACCTGTGGAATCAGCTCGATGCGCTCGATGCGGGCGCGGCTGCGGCTGATACGGGTCTCCCCCTCGGCGGTGGTTCCGTCGGCGAGAAACGCCCTCAAGCGGACGTTTTCCGCCGTGGAAGGGAAGATCCGCCCGGTGGTGCGTAAGATTTCGGCCGATTTCCGAACCGCATGCGGGAAGTCGCCGGTGAGGTTCGTGAGGGCGGTGAGGAAGAGATTGCCGAAGCTGTGGTTTTTCAGCCCGCGTCCTGCCGGGAACCGGTACTGGAAGAGCTGGGACAGCAGGTCCTCGTCTTTTGAGAGCGCCACCATGCAGTTGCGGATGTCGCCCGGGGGCAGGACGTCGAAGTCTCGCCGGAGCCGTCCGGAACTGCCGCCGTCGTCGGTTACGGTCACCACGGCAGTGACTTCGAGCTCTGCGCCGGCGAGGATGCGCCTCTTCAACCCGTGCAGCAGGGTAGAGAGCCCGGTTCCGCCGCCTATGGCGACGATTCGCAATTTCTTCTCCAAGGACTGGGATCCTTCCTTATCCAGGATATCCGAAGCATTGAGAACTTGGCCGCGGGCGCGGCACTAGGTGACTTAGGCGGGACCCGTGCGGGTTGCGGAGGCGGGCTGGCGGTTGGTAGAGTCTAAATGAACAGGGTTGGCCAGCGTTTCCCGCCGATCGGATGTTGACCCCAATCATCAGTCAAGAGGAAGAACTCCACTGGTTGGCGTTGATTCTGGTGGCGGGGCTGGGCGCCCGCAGGACCCACCAACTGGTGGAGCGGTTTGGCTCGCCGCGGGAGGTTTTTCAATCTTCCGCGGAAGAGTTGGAGGCTTGTGGAGCGTCCCCGAGCGTGGCTCGCAGCATAGCCGGGGGATGCACGTTCGACGACGCCATCCGCCAGCAGGAGCGGATGCGTGCTGCCGGCGTTGTGGCCATTCCGGTGAACAGCCGGGACTACCCGCCGCGGCTCCGGTCGATCTTTGATCCGCCGCCGTTGTTGTTCGCCCTGGGTCGGGTCGAACTGCTCAAGGGCGTCATGGTTGGAGTGGTGGGCACGCGACGGGCTAGCCCCTACGGGCGGGCGGTGACCGAAAGGCTCGCGGCGGATCTGGCCCGCGCCGGGGTAGTTGTGGCGAGCGGAATGGCTCGCGGAATCGACACTTTCGCCCACCGGGCGGCGCTCGACGCAGGAGGCGGCACGGTGGCTGTTTTTGGTTGTGGCGTGGACGTGATCTATCCGACGGAGAACCGGCAACTGGCGGCGGAAATCGCCGCGAAGGGGCTCATCGTGTCTGAATTCCCGATGGGCGCGCCGGCTTACCCGCAGAACTTCCCCGTGCGGAACCGCATCATCAGCGGCATGAGCGCGGGGACGGTGATTGTCGAGGGCGCTCAGTACAGCGGGTCCACCATCACAGCGCGGCTCGCGCTCGAGCAAGGCAGAGAACTGTTCGCCGTCCCGGGCAATATCACCTCGCGGCTCAGTTGGGCGCCAAACCTGCTGATCAAGCAGGGGGCGAAGCTTGTGCAGGACTGGCAGGACATCATTGAGGAACTGCCCGAGCCGGACCGCCTGGAGCTGGCGCGGAAAGGCAAACAGCGCATCCTGGAAGAAGCCGGCGAGGCGCCCCCCGCGGCTGAACTGGATCTTGGACCGCAGACTGCGCTTGCCCGCGCGCTGCTCAAGGCGCTGCGCCCGGACGCGGGAACGCACATCGACGATCTTTTGGAAACGCTGGCGGACTATTCGTCGTCGGAAATTATCGCCACCTTGTTCGAGTTGGAAGTGCTAGGATTGGTTCGTCAGATTCCTGGCCGCAACTACGTGAAAGTCTGGCCGGGATGAACTCTGTATTCATACATCTAGGAATCATGGCGTTTTATGGCTAAGAATCTCGTCATCGTCGAATCGCCGGCGAAGGCGAAAACGATAGGAAAGTACTTGGGCAAGCAGTTCGTGGTGAAAGCCTCGCTGGGGCACATCAAGGATCTGCCCAAGAAAGACTTGGCGGTCGACATCGAGCGCGGATTCCGCCCGCGCTATGAAATCATTGAAGGCAAGAAGAAGCTCATCGCGGAGTTGAAGCAGGCGGCTAAATCAGCGCAGACCGTCTATCTGGCGGCTGACCCGGACCGTGAGGGAGAAGCCATCTGCTACCACTTGTGGGAGGAGCTCAACGGCTCAGGCAAAGGTCCGGCCATTCGCCGGGTGATGTTCAACGAGATCACCGCGAACGCCATCAAGCGGGCGTTCGAGCATCCGCAAGAAGTCAACATTAATCTGGTCAACGCGCAGCAGGCGCGCCGGATCCTGGACCGGCTGGTGGGTTACAAGATTTCTCCGCTGCTGTGGGACAAAGTCCGGCGCGGGCTGTCCGCGGGGCGCGTGCAGACGGTGGCTTTGCGCCTGATTGTCGAGCGCGAGCGGGAAATCCAGAACTTTCAGCGCGAGGAGTACTGGACGATCGACGTGCACCTGGCGGCGAAGAAACCGCCGGTGTTGACGGCGCGGCTGGTAAAGAAAGACGGCGAGAATATTCAAATCGCGAGTCAGGCAGCCGCCAACGCGGCTGTCTCGGCGGTGGACGGCTCCGCTTATGTCGTCCGGTCGGTCACCACCCGGGAGAAGCGCCGCAACCCGGTCCCTCCGTTCATCACCTCCACGTTGCAGCAGGAAGCCGCGCGGAAACTGCGTTTTTCGGTGAAGCGCACGATGATGATCGCGCAGCGGCTCTACGAAGGCGTGGAGTTGGGCAAGGAAGGCTCCGTTGGATTGATTACGTACATGCGCACCGATTCGCCCCGGGTTTCGCACGAAGCGCTGGCGGAGGTGCGGGAGCTGATCGGGGAGCGTTTCGGATCGCGGTACCTTCCGGAGACGCCCAACTTTTACCGCTCCAAGAAAGATGTGCAGGACGCGCACGAAGCCATCCGCCCGACGTCGGTCATGAGGACGCCCGCGGATCTCGAGAAGTACCTCAAGAAGAGCGATAAGGACGCGGCGGGCATCTCCGAGGATGAGCTGAAGCTGTACCGGCTGATCTGGATGCGGTTTGTCGCTTCGCAGATGAACCCGGCGGTGTTTGATCAGACGACCATCGAAGTGGCGGCGAAAGGCAAGGACGGGTCGGAGTACCTATTCCGCGCCACGGGCTCTACGCCGAAATTCGATGGATTCCTGGCGGTGTACGAGGAAGGGAAGGACCAGAAGGACGAAGAAGACGAGGAGCTGAAGCACAAGCTGCCGGCGGTGACCGAGGGCGAGACGTTGAAGTTCCGGTCCATCGAACCGGAACAGCATTTCACCGAACCACCGCCGCGGTTCACCGAAGCGACGCTGGTGAAAGAGCTGGAGGCGGATGGAGTGGGACGCCCGTCGACTTACGCCTCCATTCTGTCGACGATCCAGGAGAGGGATTATGTGCGCAAAGAAGGCGGGCGGTTCATCCCCACCGAGCTGGGCATGATCGTCAACGATCTGCTCGTGGAGTCGTTCGACGACATTTTCGACGTGACTTACACCGCCCGCATGGAGGAAGAGCTCGACGAGATTGAAGAGGGCAAGGTCGATTGGGTGAAAGCTCTCGAAGAGTTTTACGAGAAGTTTGAACAGGACCTTCAGCGGGCGGAAACCCACATGCGCGACATCAAGCGCATGGAGGAGCCTACCGAGCTCAACTGCGAGAAGTGCGGCAAGCAGATGGTGATCAAGTGGGGGCGGCACGGCAGGTTCCTTGCGTGTTCGGGCTATCCTGAGTGCACGAACACGCGCGAAGTGCCCCCGGAGCTGCTGGGAATCGATCCCGGCAGCTTGACCGAACAGGACGAGCAGGAATATTGCGAAAACTGCGGGCGCGAGATGGTCCTGAAGAAGGGGCGTTTCGGGCAGTTCTATGCTTGCTCGGGCTATCCGGACTGCAAAACCACCAAGCGCATCGGCACGGTGGAGAAGAAGCCGGACGTGCCGCTGGATGAAAGCTGCCCGCTGTGCGGGCGCGGCTTGGTGATCAAAACCGGGCGCTTCGGCGAGTTCACGGCATGCTCCGGCTATCCGGAGTGCAAGTACGTCAAGCAGAAGACGATCGGCGTCCGCTGCCCGGACTGTTCGGAAGGCGAAATTATCGAGCGCCGTTCCCGCCGCGGAAAGACTTTCTATGGCTGCAACCGGTATCCGGACTGCGGATTCGTCTCGTGGGCGAAGCCGGTAGGCGAAAAGTGTCCGGAGTGCGGCAGCGCCTATCTCATCGAGAAGTGGACTAAGAACGCGCCTGCGTTGCGCTGCCCGAACAAGGAGTGCAAGTACAAGCGCGTTCTGCCTCAACCTGAGCCGGCGGCTCAAGCCCGTTAGCCCGGGGCGTCGCTGTGGTTTGGGGCGCTGCTGCGAGGCGGCTGAGCAGTGTGTCCCGCAGCGTGATTTGCCACGCGGACACACCGCTCAGGACGATTCCCACTTAGAACACCAAGCGCAACGCGAGCTGGACGTTCCGCGGGTCGTTGGTCTGGCTGGCGGTGACCAAGCCGGCGTTGGCGGTATTCAGAGCCGTGCTTGGGTTGCCGAACCACGGCGAATTGAGCAGGTTGAACGATTCTGCGCGGAACTCGACGCGCACCCTTTCTCCGACGGGCACGGACTTGAAGAGCGAGAAATCCACGTTCAGCGGACGCTGGTCGCGGATGCTGGCGATCCGGAGTCCAAGGGTCCGGAGAGTATAGGGCGGCTGCTGGATGAAAGCCACCGGCTCATCCGCCGAGGCGCAGTTTTGCCGTACGCCCGCCGTGGTCAGCGTGCAGGTGTTGTAATAGCGGGTCATGGTGCGCTTGTCTTTGGGCAGAGCCGGATTGACGCCGCTCGAGTAGTACCCGCTGGGCGCGGCAAGGCTGAGTCCGGATTGGAAGACTGCGATGCCGTTCATCTTCCACCCGCCGAACATCGCCCCTTGCCACCCGCGCGAATTGCGGAACACAGGCAGTTGCCACCCGCCGCTCAGGATAAGCCGGTGAGGCGCGTCATGGTCGGTGATGGCGCGCGCCGGCTGGTCGAGCGGATCTTGGGCGTTCAGGTAACTGGAGGCTTCCATCGTCTTGGAGAAGGTGTAGCTCAGCAGGAAGTGGAATCCGCCGGACAGGCGCTTCTCCCAGCGCAATTGCATGGCGTTGTACCAGCCGAGCCCGACCGGATTCCGCGCTTGGGTGATTCCCAAGAACTGCGGGAAGGGGCGCAGCAGTTGCTGGCGCTGCACGGTGGCGCCGTTGATGGACGTGCCGGGCAGCAGTCCGGCGAACGGATTGGGCACGGCGGCGGCTAGGGCGGCGCCGTATTGGGCTAGCTGTGCGGCGGTCACCTCGTTGATTCCTTTCGCCGTCTCAAGCTCCTTGGAACGCGTTCCAACGTAAGAAATCTCGAACACGGAACGCCACGGCAGCGCGCGTTCGAAGCCTACGGAGAAGGTATGAACCTTGGGGATGGTGCGCTCCGGATTGGCGAACGTGAAGCTTTGGCCAAGCATGGTCGCCAAACCCAAGGACCGCCCCACAGGCATCTGGATCCCTGTGGGGTAGGGGTTGCGGAGGCGGTTCGGACCCGGGGTGATGCCCCCGTCATAGGAGGCGACATACGGGGTCGTAGTGCTGAATCCATTCATGTACGCCGGGCTGAAAGTGGGGAAGTAGCTCAGTCCGTAGCCGGCGCGCAAGACCGTCTGTGGGAGCAACTGCCAAGCGGCGCCCACGCGCGGCTGAATGTTGTTCAAATCGCGCTTGTATGGCAGGCGGTTATTGCGATCGGTGAAGAGCAAGCCTCCTTTCAGATCGAGTCCCGGGACTTTCAGCGGGCTGGGCGAAGCAAAATCAAACCCGCGGTTCTGCTGGTCGTAGCGCTCGCTCATCGGCGATTCGTAGTCCCAACGCAACCCGAGGTTCAGAGTGAGAGTTTTCGTCACCCGCCAGTCATCCTGGATGAAGGCGACATAGTACCGGCTAGTGAATGCCGGGGGTGCGTTGATGGGCACGCTGCCGCTTTCCGGGATGCCCATGAGGAAGGACGCCATGGCGTTGCCGGACGCCGCGTCGCTGCGCAGCGGGTCGGCTTGCGTGAAGCCCTTGGTGAAGTTGAACGCGCCGAAGGAGGACGTCGGGCGGTCCTGATTGTCGCGCTTGACCCGGAGCTCGCCGCCCACCTTCAAAGTGTGTGCGCGCAGCGTCCGGTTCAAGGTTTCGGAGAACGACCACACGTCGCTAAAGGTGAACTCGCTGCCGATGTTGCGCCCGGCGCCGAACTGCGTGTATTCGGTCATCGCAACCCGGGGGAAGAACTTCCGCGGCAACTGCGACACAAGGGAAGCCGGGAATCCAAGTTGAACCGGGTCGAAGCCGTCCGCGTACAAGCGGATGTTGAAGTAATGGCGCAAGAAGCTGGCGCGTGTGGTGAGCACCGTCACCGGGGACAGCGTCGAGGTGACGTCGAACCCGCCTCCCTGATTGGCGCGCCGGTGCTTGTACTGGTTGGACGCCGGCTCCGGATAGCCGTTGAGACCGTTGGTTTCGTGGCGGTTGCCGCGCACGAAGCGCGCCGAAACCCGGTGCTTGTCAGTGAAAACCTGGTCCGCGCGGATGACGTGCTGATCATAAGCGTCGGTGCGCGGGTTGGGCGTGGCGACCAAGTTGTTCGCGAAGCCAAATCCCGAAGGCGTGGTGTTAGGCAGCGGGACATATTCGAGCATCTTGAGCGCCACGGGATCCATCAAATTCGTGGGAACGCGGTTGCCGGGAAATGGCTGGCGCGAATATCTTCCGGCGGCGACCATCTGGGTGGTGAACGGGTCATAGATGGTGATGGGACGCCCGTTGGACTGCAACGTCGTGGAGAAATCCCCCTTGCGCTGGTCCGCCGTGGGAACGGTTGAGGTTGCAGGGAAAGGTACGCTGCTGCGGACCGCTTCCCACGAATACATGAAGAACGTACGGTTGCGCCCGTCGTAAATGCGCGGCAGGTAAACAGGACCGTCCACGCGCAGCCCCGGCTGGTTCCACCGGAAAGCGGTCTTTTTGGCGCCGACGCGGTTGGACTGAAAGTTGTTAGCATTCAGGACATCGTTCCGGAAGTAGTGATACAGTGCGCCGTGCAACTGGTTCGACCCGGACTTGAGGATGAGCGAGATAATGCCCCCACCGGTGCGCCCGTATTGCGCGTCGTAAGTGTTGGTTTGGATCTTGAACTCTTCGGCGGCGTCCGGCGAAGGGATGAAGCCGGCATTGGCGGCTTGATCGGATTCGGTGTTCGTGTTGGGCGCGCCGTCGAGCAAGATTTCGCTTGTCCACGAGCGTCCCCCGTTGATCATCATGTTCCCCGGCGAGTTGTCGAACGGGCGGGCGGACCGGCTTTGAAGCGTGTTGATCCACTGCACGCCGGTGGATACCAAAGCCAGCATGAACGGGTTGCGGCCGAGCAATGGCAGGTCGGCCACTTTACTGGAATCAATCACCTGCCCGCGGGATGCGGTGGCGGTTTGCAATAGCTCCGCCTCGCCCGTGACGGTGACTTGTTCGGCTAGAGCGCCCAATTCCAGCGTGAAATCCAGTTGGACGCGGTCGCCAACACGCAGTTCCAAATCTTCGCGGACGGCTTTCTTGAATCCGGTTGTGGAAGCGCTCACGGTGTAACGGCCCACCGGCAGCACCGGCAGGGCGTACAGCCCGGCTTCATTCGTGACCGTCCTGGACACCTGACCTGTGGCCAGATTGCGGGCCTCAATTTCGACGTTGGGAATGACGGCGCCCTGCGGGTCGCTCACCGTTCCGGACAGGGACGCACGGAACTCCTGTCCGAAAAGCGGTAACGCGCCAGAGACGGCGCAAAGCAAAAGTATCCTTGTAAGCAACACCTCTCGCCTCCTATTGAGTGACGGCCTACCGCCGCCGTTTCGTACCCCTGAGTGGAATGATACTACTCCTGCGGAGCCGGCGCACCCCCGGCAGTCAGATCTCAGCGCTCGCCGGCAGGCCAGCTCGCCCGGTGCTCGTGTTTATACGGTCCGATCTTCTCGACCGGGATCGGCTTAAAGCCGAGCTTGAAGGCGGGCGAGTCCGGCTTGAGGCGGTAGTCGTCTTTGGCGGCGTTGACGAACAGCGGGTCGGCGATGATCGAGTGCCGGTCCTGACCGGCGCTCTGCCAGGTTGCAAAGTCCCACTCGTTTGGCTTGCCGCTGCGCCCGATGCGCAGGGGGCGCCCGCCGCTCCAGTACAGGTTGTAGTCCCAGCGGTTGTGCTCGAGCGAGAGATTCCGGCTTCCGAACAGCTTCGCCTTTTCATCGGTGTAGTACACAATGTTCCGCTCAAACACGTTGCCGCTCATGATGGTCCCGTTGGGCAGCACAGCCTGCTCCGGCGAGATGTGGATGTTGCGCATTCCCCTCCACGCGGGTTGGTCTTTGATCGAGTTGTACCCCTTGATCATGGTGGGAAGGTGGGTCTTCCAGTAGCGATGCTCGGGCGTCCAGCCGTTGAACTCGGCTTGCTGGAGTTTGCCTTCGACGAAGATATTATTCTCGACCAGATTGTCGCGCCCGTTGTGCAGGTTGATCAACCCGCGATAGGCGCGGACAACGATGTTTCCTATGACGTCGACCCCGCCGGTGTTGTCATCGAGGTAGACGCCCCAGGAGTAGTGCGGCGTAGTCCACTTGCCGTTCTCAAAGCCGAATCCCAGGCTGTCATGCATAAAGTTGTAGCGCAGCACGGTTCCGCGGGAGCCGAGCCAGTCGCGCCCGCCGGTATACACGGCGCCGGTGTCGGCGGTTTCCAGGTTCATGTGATGGAGGTGGTTGTATTCGATCACCAGGTTGTTGCCGCTGAACTGAATGGCGAAGCGCGGGGTGTGGTGGATGCGGTTGTGAGAGGCGCGGTTCCCGCAGCCGCGCAGCGCGATTCCTACGCCTTGTTTGTAGTAGACGCCGGTGTGGTGAATGTAATTGTTGTCCGCCACATTGTTGCCGGGCGTCAAGGTGACGCGGTTGCCGCCGCTGATGGAGATGGCGTGGCTTCCAACTTCATAGATGTCGTTGCCCGACACGAGATTGTCCGAGCCTTCGTTGACCAGCACCGCTGCGCCGGAGTAATCGCCGCCGTTGCGAATCGTGTTGCCGGCGATGAGGCATTTGGAAGCTTCGTTGAGCTGAATCGCCGAGCCGTCGAAGTACTCGAAGGTAAAGCCGCGGATGGTGATTTCGGACGCGCCTTTGCCCACTTCGATGATGTTCCGGTAGCGGGGCATGAAAACCGTAGGGTTGGGAGCGCCGTCCGGCGGCCAAAAGTACAGCTCGCCTGTCCGGTTGTCGAGGTGCCATTCGCCGGGGGCGTCCAGCTCTTCGAGCAAGCCGCGGACGTAGTAGCGGTCGCCCGGACGGATGGGGTACGAACAGTTGCCCATCAGCGTAATCATGCGCTTTTCGCGGTCGACGGACCGGATGCGGACGATGTTGTTCCACCAGTTGTAGCGCGGGAAGACGAAAACCTCGCCGTCCTGCGGGTGGGACCAGATCCGTTCGTCTTCCGGTTTGTAGGTAAGCGAATTGCGGTTTTCGCCGGGCACGTCTTGGTACATGGGGATCCGCTTGCCGTCCGCGTATGCCCAGCCGCCGGCGTAAGGATTCTTCGCGTCGAAGTTAGGATAGCGAGCCAGATGCTGGCGTTCGCCGCGGTAAAAAAGCTGGCGGGAGCTGAGCGCGCCGGCTTGCGTCTTTAGAATGGCGCCTTTCCAGGGCTTGAATCCGGAAATGGACTTGGCGGCGGTGAGGGTAACTTTCTCATGGCGATAGGGACGCCATGTGACGCGCGAGTCCTGTGCTTCGAGCTTCAGGGTTTCCGGGAGGTCATAGACTCCCGCCCGCACGTAGATAGTGACAGAACCTTTCTGGTTCAACTTTCTCGCCTCATCACGGGCGCGTGTAAGTGTAGCGAAAGGCCGGCTAAGCGTTCCCGCGGCGCGGTCATCGCCATTTTTGGCGACAAAAATCTCCGCGGCAAGCGCCGGCCGGCCGAAAGTCAAGAGTGCAAAGACAAAACAAAAAACCCGCATGCCTCATTGTAGGCACGGGCGTCAGAACATGAGGCGCAGGGCGAGCTGGACGATCCGCGGAGAGCGGGCGGCGGTGAATTCACCCATGCGGGTGTTGACCTGATTGCCTTGCGCATCGAACCGCGCGGTGACGTCGAGCGAAGAGAACTGAGTATGGTTGAACGCGTTATAAGCCTCCAACCGGAACTGTGCGCGGAGGCGCTCCCACACGGGGATGCTCTTAAAAGCGCCCAGGTTCCAGTTATTGATGCCGGGTCCACGGATCACGGTGCGGGCGGCGTTGCCAAACGTGCCCGGGGCAGGAAGACGGAAGGCGGCGGTGTTGAAATTCCGGCTGAATGTCCGCTCGGACTTCGGCAGCACCGGGTTGGCGATCACGTCAGGACGCGGCGTCAAGGAAGGCGTGCCGGTGATGTCCGCTCCGGTGGTGGTGGTCAGGTTGACCGCCAGCGGCGCGCCGCTCATGAAGCTGGTCAAACCGGAGATTTGCCATCCGCGCAGGAACCGGCTGGCTGCGCCTGTCTTGGGACCGAAGCCGGGAAGGTTCCAAATCCAGGTAGCTTTGAAGATGTGGGTGCGGTCGAAGGTCGATAAGCCGTAATTCCACACCCGCGGCGATACAAGCGTGGTCACGCCCGCCGTGTCCGAGGAAGAGTAGTCAAGCGATTTCGACCACGTCCAAACGGCGGTCAGTTGGATCGAGCTTGCAATGCGGCGGTGGGCGGCGGCTTGGAAAGAGTGGTAGTTGGAACTCGAAGCCCACTCCCGGAACTGAACCGCTTCATGCCCCCGCATAGGCCGCAGAAACGGAGTGGTCAGCGCCACGCGGGGGTTCGCGGGATCCGCGTTTTTCGGATCCAGGCGCGCGCCGAGGGGAATCGCGTTCAAATCCCGCTGCCACATGAGATGTCGCCCTAAAGAACCCACGTAAGCTACACTCACCACAGTGCCCGCCGCCACGCGCTGCTGAATTTGGAAACTGTAATTCATCACAGTAGGCACGTGACCGGCGCGATCGAGTCCGATGACATTCTCCGGGAAGGTGTAGCCGGCGGCGGAAAGCAGCGCCGCGAGCGTTCCGTAATAGAGGTAGTTCGTGAACGCCAGAGGGCGCTGCGAAACCAGGTTGTACAGCGTATTGATCGCCGGCGTGCGATTATAAAACACGCCGAAGCCGCCGCGAATCGCCGTGCGCCCTCGCCCGCCCGGATCCAAGGCGAAGCCGAAACGCGGAGCATAATGAACGCCCCGGCTGTCCACGAGCGCGTTCGGGTAGCCCTGTTCCCGAGCCGGAACTACCATTCCGTTGGCGAAGTCGCCCGTACCAGGCGCAATGGCGCTGATTGCCACGGCAGGGTGTACGGCGCCGCTGACCGGATGCACGCCCATCCGCCTGCCGCCCACCAGCGCAGGCGTAATCAGTTGCGGTTGCCGGCGCGGGTCGAATCTCGCGGGGTCGAACCCGGAAACCAATCCCTCGGCTTGGGTTACCGGTTGAATGAGGCAGAAACGCAGTCCCAAATCAAGCGTCAGGCGCCGCGCCGCTTTCCAGTTGTCTTGCACGAACCATTCGATGTTGCCAATGGTCAGCTCCGGCACCGGGCGGGCGGAGATTTCCGAGTAGCTCTGGTAGACGCCCTGAATCGCGTTCCCATACGCGTAGCCGGTATTCAAGGGATTATTCGCGTCGTTGTTGAAGCTGAAGGCGCCGTTGAAGCGGACCTCATTCGGGTTCGCGGTCCAGAACCGGTCTGCGTAAATGCCGGCTTTCACTGTGTGAGCAGAAAACGTCTTGGTGATGTTGTTGGCGACGCTAATCACCCTGTGCGTCGAGTAGCGGGGAAAGCGCCCGTTGATCGTCAGGTTCGCCGCGTTGTTCACGCCTCCGAAGGTGGCGTTGGGAATGAGGTTGAGGGGGTTTACATCCGGGTACAATTGGCCTGCGGTAAAACCTACCACATCCCGGCGGTTGTTGCGCAACTGTTCCTCGGAGGCGGTTTCAATCTCCGGGCGGTAGCTATAGCCAAGGTTGAATTCGTTGATCAAGGTGGGAGAGAAGATCCGCTGGTACCGTCCGCTGAACACCTTTCCGGGTATCGACATGCGGTGAGGCATCTGCGGCCAGTTGGCGGTGAGTATGAAGCCCTCCTGGACGTCGCTGTACTGGTTGAAGGTGAAAGAGCCAACATTCCTGGGGTTGAAGTGATAGTCCAGCTTCACTGTCTCTGTGCGCTGCGGCGTCTTGTTCACCATCTGGAACAGGTAGTTGTAAGCGCCGCCGCTGATGTTCCGGTCGAGAAAGTTGGGCAAAGGGAACACCTTGAGCAGCGCCTGTCCGCTGCGGTCAATCTGCGAAGCCGGGACGCGGTTGCCGGTAAGGGGTGTTTGCGCCGTGGCGTCGCGCACGGTGATGAGACGGTTGTTCAGGTCGAGAGATTGGGAAAAGTCACCGATGCGCTCGAGTTCGGTCGGCACTGTCAACCTTCCTAATGCGCTCGCGATGCGCAAGGGCCAGTACTCTTGAGAAAAGAAAAAGAACAGCTTGTCGCGGTTGCGGTTCCAGCGTCCGGGAACGAACGCCGGTCCGCCGATGTTGTAGGTCCAGGTGTGATACCGGTAGAGCGGCTTGGGGACGCTAAGCCGGTTGTTGAAGAAGTTGTTGGCGTTGAACTGCTCGTGGCGCCAGAACTTCGATGCGCCGCCCCGGAATTCCCGTGTGCCGGACTTGGTCACCACCTGGACGTTGGCCCCGGACATGCGCCCGTATTCCGCCGAGTAGTTGCTCAGCAGCACCCGGACCTCAGCCACCGAGTCCTGGCTTACGTTGATGACCGAATTGGTGTTGTTGCCGATGGCGTTGATGCTCATCCCGTTCAGGGTGTAATTGTTGGCGTCGTTGCGGTTGCCTTGGACGTTGATATTGAATGCCCGGTCGATCCGGTCCTTGCTGCCTTCCTGGTTGTCCACCACGCCCGGCATGAGTTGGAGTAAGGACATGACGTTCCGGCTGACGTTGAGGATGTCCTGAACCTCCACCGCGGTGATGGTTCCGGCGTGTTCGCCCCCGGCGGTTTGCACGGTGACGGCTTCCGCTGTCACTGTGACCGACTCCTCCACCGCTCCGACCTGAAGCGTCAGCTCGCCGAGGTCGAGCGTCTGTGATGCGGATAGAAGGACGCCGCGCTTGACGAGTTTCTTGAACCCTCCGTGCGACACCCGAAGTTCATATTCGCCGGGCTGAACGCTGCCGAAATAGAAGCCTCCCCGTTCATCCGTAAATGCTTCGCGGACGGCGCCGGTGGAAACCTGTTGGATGGCCACCTGAGCTCCGGCGACGGACAGTCCGGCGGAATCTCTCACGAATCCTTGAATCGCCCCGGTGATCGTCTGCGCGCCGAGCACGAAGGGCGTTGCCAGCAGCAATGCGAACCACTTCATTGCGTGCCTCCGTTCCAGATCACTTCTGCTTTACTTCAGCCAGCCATCGCTCCACCGCCTGATCCAGCTCCGCGGCTAACTGCGGCATCACATGGCGTAAGTTTTTCCTTTCACCCGGATCTTCGGAAAGATCCGCCAAAAAAACCGAGTCCTCGCCGCCGATGGGCTTGAGCCCCCGAGGCGTGCCGTCGGCTTCGATGGGATTGCGGATGTACTTCCACTTGCCGCGGCGCACGGCGGCTTGGCCCATCGCCGCCCAGAAAATCTCTTTGTGCGGCGACGGAGCGCGCCTTGCAGCCACCGGCAGAATGTCCCGCCCGTCGATTGTCCGGTCCGCCGGCGCCGCTGCTCCTCCCGCGGAGGCGAACGTGGGGTACAGGTCCGCCGTCATCACCATCTCGCGGATCACCTGCTTCGGCGGGATTCTAGCGGGCCAACTGAGAATTCCCGGGACGCGGATGCCGCCGTCAAAGAGCGAAAACTTCGCCCCGCGATGCGGCGCGTTGCTCCCGCCCTTGCCCGGCTGCCGGTCTACGCCCGCGCGCGGCTCGCGGGTGGCGCCGTTGTCGCTAGTGAAAGCGATGAAGGTGTTTTCCCGGAGCTTATTCTTGTCGAGAAACTCCAGGATTTCTCCCACTCCGTCGTCGACGCATGCGAGCATGGCGGCATACACGCGCCGTTCGAAATCGGGGATATGCGAACACCGCTCGAGATAACGCCGCGGCGCGTGCATCGGGTAGTGGACCGCGCTGTAGGGAAGGTACAGGAAGAACGGGCGTGACCGGTTGGCTCTCAGCCACTCCAGGGCTTTTTCGGTCCATAGCTCGGTCGAGTAACGGCCTTCTTCCCAAACTTCGGTCTGGTTGCGCCAAAGGTCGTGATAGCTCAGACCTTCTTGGCTGAACCAATAGTTGCGGTGCGAAAAGTGGTCGTTACAAGTGTGGAAGCCGAAAAACTCATCGAAGCCGCGGGCGTTGGGATGCCGGAAGCCTGTGGGGCCAAGGTGCCACTTGCCGAATACGCCGGTGGCGTAGCCTGCGTCTTTGAGCAGGCGCGAGAGGAAAACCTCGCTTTCCGGCGTGGTGGTGGCGTTGGTCGGATTCCCGCAGCGCAGCGGATACCGGCCGGTCATCAGAGCGGCTCGGGCGGGGGCGCACATGGGAGCGTTCGAATACCAGTCGGTGAACCGCGCTCCGGAAGCCGCAAGGGCGTCAAGATTGGGCGTCTTCAAGTCCGCGGCGCCCTGGCACCCGAGATCGTGGTAGCCGTGGTCGTCGGTCAGAATGATGATCAGGTTGGGCCGCAGCGGGCGCGTTTGGACGAACGGCGCGGCGGCGGCGCCCGCCAGGACGTTCCGCCTCGTGGGGTGGCTCACCTTGTCCTCCTCGATGATTGCCTGACCCGGCGGGTGCTACGCGGGGGGCAGGTTCCAGCGGTTGTCCCAGACCACGCGCGACTGCGTGAGATACGCGCGGTTCACCATGTAGCAGGCCATGGTGGAGTAGTAGGCGACTTCCTCATTGGCGATGGTCTTGCGGCGCGTGCGGATGCATTCAATCCAGTCGCGCAGCATCGGAAGGGCGGTGGGCGTTCCCCCGTCGCCTTTCATCGCCGGGGTTTTACTGAACTTCGTGTTCGGCTCATAGATCCAGGAATCCTTGGGCTCATAGCGAAGCACGGTGACTACGCCGCCGGCGCCGCGCAGTTGAACGCCGGCGCTGCTCCTCAGACCGGGCGCCGTCAGGCACTCGGCTTCGAAGGTGACGGTCACTTGCTCGGGATAGTCGATGCAACAGGTGATCACATCCGGCGAGTCGCGGCCGTCGTTGTAATGATAGATGCCGCCGCCGGCGACCGCGGCTTTGGGCTGCTTCAAGCCGAGCAGGTGGTGGGCGGAGTCAATCACGTGGATGCCGATGCCCATGATCATGCCGCCGTCATAGTGCAGCCACTTGTAAGGGCTGAAGTAGATGTTGGGATTCCACGGCACTTTGGGCCCGGGTCCGAGCCAGCGGTCCCAATCCAGCCCGGCGGGCTTCGTCTCCATGCCTTTCGGCGCTTCGCGGATGTAACCGGCGTTGGAGTTGTACCACGTGCGGGCCAGACCGATCTTGCCTAGCGCGCCGGTGTCGATCAGCTTCTGCTTGACCTCGATGAACTGCGGTTGCCCGCGCTGCTGCGTGCCGACTTGCAGGACGCGCTTATACTGCCGCACGGCTCGCACCACCGCCAGCCCGTCTTTCGGGTTGTGCACGAACGGCTTTTCGACGTACACGTCCTTGCCGGCGCGGCAGGCGTCGATGGTGATGGAGGCGTGCCAGTGGTCGGGAGTGGCGACGATCACCGCGTCAATGTCGTTGTGCGCGAGCACCTGCCGGTGGTCGGCGTACTCTTTGACCGGGCGCCGGGTAAGCTTGGCGGCTTGCGCGCGCCGGACGTCGTAAATGTCGCATACCGCGACGAAGTCGGCCAAATCCGCCCCGACCGTCTCTTTGATCAAGTACTGTCCCCGCCCGCCGGTTCCAATGACGCCGAGCCGCGGCCGGTCATTGGCGCCGAGGATTCTGCTGTAGGACGCGGCGGTGCTCAGAACCGCCGAGGCTTTGACGAAATTTCTGCGGGTTGAATCCAGAGTCAATTTGCACCTCCTGTCTTCTCAATCGAGCCGCATGGCGGCCCAGAGGATGGCGTTGTAAACCAGTCTGCGGTAACCAGGGTCCCGAAAGGTGGGCGGACCGTGCCCGAGCTGAATGGCCGCCACGCGCGCCTTGGGGTGCGGGCCAATCCACACCACCGCCTTGTCGTTGTTCGGGTTGCCGGTCTCCATCAATACCTTGGCCTTGGGGGACAGCCACATCCCCTTGTACGCCTCGTCGTCCACGTTGAGCGCGGGCACTCCGGCGAGAATGGGGTGTTTGGCCACCGCCCGGGCGTCCAGCTTCTCGCCGATCTTGGCCGTCGAACGGGGCAGCGCGCCGTCCTGCCCCATCAGGAAGCGCCCGCCAACGACTTCCTCGTACCACCACTTCCACTGCCAGTTGCTCGCCAGAGCGTGGTGCAGCACCACCAATCCCCCGCCGTTTTCTATGAACGCGGTCAGGTTGGCGCGCTGTTTCTCGTCGGTGACGTCGGCCAGGTCGTACAAAAGCAAGACATCTGCAAATTTGCGCAGATCGCGCCGGAAAGCCGAAGGATGCGGATTTACGGTGATCGCCAGATCCGGGCGCCCCTCAAAAATCGAATAGAAAGCGATATCGTAAGGATGCCCGCCGGTGGTGATCTGAAGCCTCACCGGTTGGGCGGCGATGAGGGGCCAAGCCGCTATCAACAACACGATGCCGCGCATGACGCCCTCAGCTCACTCCCGGCTGCGCCGCGAGGACAGCGTTCAGATGGGCCAAACTGTCGATGGCTTGCTTGGGCGTGCCACACTCCACCGAGAGCACGCCGCTCCAACCGGCTGCCCGGAGGATGGAGACGACCTTCGACCAGTCAATGACTCCCTCTCCGCAAGCGCAGCCCACCGCCGTTCCGGTGACTTTCCCCCTTTCGTCCTCGGCTTGGCGGATGGAAATGTCCTTGGCGTGGACGTGCACGAGCAGCGGCAACACGGCTTTCAGCCCCTCGTACGGGTCTTCGCCGCCGAGGAAGGCGTTGCCGGTGTCGTAGTTCACCTTCAGGAAATCGGACTTCACCAAGGTGGCGATGCGCAGCAATCCCTGAGTGGTCTTGGAGAGGCTTTGATGCGGTTCAATGCCGATGTAAACCCCGTAACGTTCGGCGATTTGAAGCGCTTTCTTCAAGGTGTAGCGCATCACGTGGAAGCATTCGTCATCTTCGAGCCAGCCCGGGCGGATCCCCTCGTCCGTGTTGACCACTTTCGCGCCGGTGGCGGCGGCGAAACGGATGGCTTTTTCGAGATACGGCACGCTGATCTCCGGACGCATGAGCGGGGTGTGGGCGCTGAGCCCGGAGGCGCGCACCCCGTAGCGGTCCAGAATTTCCTTCATTTCAAGCGGATCATTGTCCATCGAGAAGGAGTGGAAGTACCCCGCCTCGCTGAGCAGTTCTCTCCCGTTGTGAACCATCGGCTCAACGAACTTGTAGCCGATTTCGGCGGCGCGCCGGACCCCTGCTTCGAAGGGTTTGTCTTCGCAACGGATAAACTCCATGTTCAGTCCTGGTTCGATGGGCATGGCTCAATCATAAGGCCGGGCAGAGTTCGGCGCGTTCGCAGATTTTCGACTGAAAAATTTCGCACATTGGCGGGTTCGCTCAGCGGTTCAGGAAATCGGGTGGATGCGGGGTGTGCCGCGGCTCGCTCCTACGCTTGTAAGGGCAAGGCGGGCGCAACGGGCGCACGCCTCCGCCCAAACGCCGCAGCTCCTGCTGGAGTTCGCGCTTCTTGGCCGCATATTTCGGGTTTTGAGCCAGATTGCGGATTTCGAGAGGATCCTCGTTGAGGTTGTACAACTGCTCCCAATCCGGAAAGCGGCAGTACTTCCAGCCGTCTGCGGTGCGGACGCCGTCGAAATCCGGCAGTCCCCAAGTCGAGCAATCGTATTCGTAACGGAAGGAACGGCGCCAGTTGCGAGGCGCGCGCCCGGCGATCAGCTCCTTCAACGACCGCCCTTCCACGTCCCTCGGGATGGGGACGCCTGCCAAGTCGAGCACCGTCGGCGTGATGTCCAAGTTGAGCGCCATCTCATTGCGCTTCCGCCCGGCGGGGGCGAAGCCGGGGTAGCGCACGATCAGGGGCACGCGGATTGATTCCTCGTACATCAGCATTTTGGAATAGAGCTGGTGCTCGCCGAGGAAGTGGCCGTTGTCGGAGATGTGGATGATCACGGTGTTTTCGGTGAGGCCCTTCTCGTCGAGGGCGTTCATCAGCCTGCCGAGTTGCTCGTCCACGCTCACGATGGTGCGGCAGAAATCTTTGACGTACTTCTGGTAAGCGGCATTGGGGTGCAGCAGCAAGTGAAAGAAGTCGTGGTCATGCTGCTCGACAAACCAAGCGGGCTTGTCGTCGTGGCTTTCGGAGTAAGTGGGCGGCTTGGTGACCTCGATGTCTTCATACAGCCGCTCGAGGTGTTTCGGCGGCGTGCAGGGCGAGTGGGGCGCCTTCTGACCCAGCCAGAAAAAGAAGGGTTTGTCTCGCTTCCTGGTGATGAATTCGAGAGCGTGATCCATGAAGATCTCCGTGGCGTAGCCGGGGACCTTGGTCAGGCTGCCGTTGATGTTCATCAGCGGATCGATGTACTGCCCTTGGTCGCGCACGCCGGCCCAGTAGTCGAAATAAGGCCGCGGGCGGTCGCTATCCTTTCCGAGGTGCCACTTGCCGGCGTAGCCGGTTTCGTAGCCCGCCTGCTTCAGCAGCCCCGGGAGGGCGGCGCAACCGGCGGGGATGTCAAGCGCGAGCCGGTTGACTCCGTGGGTGCGGACGTCCTTGCCGGTGAGCATGGTCGCCCGGCTCGGCGAGCACAGAGAGAACGTGACGAAGGCGTTGCGGAAGCGCACGCCTTCAGCCGCGAGCCGGTCCATGTTGGGAGTGCGGATGAAGTTGAGGACCGTTTTGCCTTCGTAGCAGCTCAAGCAG
>FWPV01003068.1_pt1 | contig 38908 bp, 28 predicted proteins | sample 2228371 | NCBI WGS metagenome assembly FWPV01 (sample SAMEA103939776, study PRJEB20133) | metagenome
GGACGCGGCCGCCGTGCCGGACTATCACCGCCCATCGGATACGCCGGCCGTCATTGAGCCGCTCAAGCTGGCCGCCGCCGGCCGCATCGCCAACCTGACCGCCCTGGCCCTGGTCGAGGGAGCGCCGGACCTGCAAGACATGCTCCGCGCCCGGGCCGCCGCCGTGATGACCGGCGACGCCGACGCCTACCTGCGCACCTCGACGGCCACGCGCCAGGCGTTCGACCGCCAGCAGTTCGCGACCCTGCAAGCCCTGACCCCGGTCCGGTTTGACGTGACCACGGCCAACCCCATCATCGTCGGCCGCGTCGCCACGGCCACCGTGCGGATGAGCGTGGCCTGTATCGTCACCCCCAGCGTGACATCGTCAGGCCCCGGCGTGACATCGTCAGGCCCCAGCGTGACATCATCAGGCCCCGGCATGACCGCCACGCGCTCAGCTGACCTGCCGGTGCGGTTCGTGCATTCTGACGCCGGCTGGCAGTTGGACGGCCCGGCCCTGACCTGGGACCCCATCACCAATCGCATCAGCTTCCCGGTGGCTCATCCCCCGGACCGGGACGCGGGTGATATAGGCCGCGTGGCCGCCAGTCGCTACGTCACCCTCACCCGCCGGCTCGACCTGCCCACGAGCGCCGATGCCGCCATCATGCTCTACCCCAACCAGCAGGCCCTGTGGGCCGATACGGTCTTTCCGGCGCCATCGGATGCCGGGGTCTGGATCGGTCGGGACGGAAGCCGGGTCCTCATCAAGCAGGTATTCGCCAGCGCGGTGTCCACCGACACCCTGGCGCACCTGGCGATGGTCCGGGCCGGCGTCACGGAAGAGATCGCCCCCTGGCTGTGGCGCGGCCTGCCCCTGGCCCTGCGCACGGCCGAAAACCCCCTGGCCCAGGCCGATTACCTGGCACAGTGGGCGGGAGAGACCGAGCCGACGGGTGCAGCGGCCGACTGGGCGGCCGTGGATCACCTGCGCCGACGCGCCGGCTGGCCGGGCCTCGGCCGGCTGATCACCCTGTTGGGCCAGGGCCAGTCGCCGGACGAGGCCCTGCAGGCGGTGATCGGCTACGATGCGGATGGCTTCGCCGCCGTCTGGCGCGCCGATTGGACAGAGCGACTGACCCAGGCCCGGGCCGGGATGACGGCAACCCTGACCGCCCGGCAGGCCGCGGTGCTGGCTGGCGACCCGGCCGCCTTTCTCCGCACGGTGGACGCCACCAACCCCACCCTCCTGGCCGAGGAGCGCGCCTGGTTCGCCGACCTGCGTGAGCACCCCGTGGATGCCTTTGCCCTGGAGGGCCGGCTCCTGGCCCTGCTCGACGACGGCAGCCTGCTGGTCGAAGTGACCACCCGGTACCGGCTGACCGGGGCGCGGGAGACCTCCGTGCGTCAGGTCATTCGGCTCACGCCAGCTCCATCTACTGAGTATCGTTGGGCCGGGCCGCCCTTCGAGACGCTGTCGGATGAAGGCGTGACAGTCTGCTACCCGGCCGGGCAGGCCGCGCTGGCCCAGGCCGTGTGGGCGGAAGCAGCGGCCGTCCGCACCCAAATCGCCGCCGACCTGGCGCTCAGCGCCCCCGGTCCACTCGTCATCCGGCTCTACGCCGACGACCGGGCCTTCCGCTCCAGCATCCGTCTCTCCCTGCCAGACTGGATCGAGGCCTGGACCGGGCCGGGCGAATCCGTCCGGCTCCTGATCACGTCGTTGCAGGACCCGACCAGCCGGCGACGCATCATCGCCCGGGCGACCGCCCGCTGGCTCCTGTTCGGCCAGGGCGTCCAGCCGGAATGGTTCCGGGAGGGCGTGGCCCTGGCGGCGGCAGATCGCCTGGATCCAACGGATGCCCGGCAGAGCGCGGCCCGTTACTGGCCGGACGTCACCACCGCCGCGCAGCGCGGCCGACTGCTCCCTCTGGCCGATATGCCGGCCTGGATCACCCTCTCCCAGCCGGACCGCGAGCTGGCCGAGGCCCAGGCCTGGGACGCGATACGCTATCTGGCCGAGACGTATGGCTGGATACGACTGGCGGCCGTCTGGCGGGACCAGAGGCCGGGCCAGTCCCTGGATGAGGCCCTGCGCGCCGCGTTAGGGCGGCCCTGGACCGACTTTGAGGCGGAATGGCGGGCTTCGGCGGCCCGGGGCCACGCGGACCCGGCCTGGACGGACGTCGCCTGGCGATTCGACGAGGGCCGGGCCAATGCCCACGTGGTGGAGCTGGCCGGCCCGGCCTATGCCGGACGCCAGGCCGGCTCACCGGGCGACCGGGCGGCTGCCCAGTACATCGCCGGGCGCATGGCCGCCATCGGCCTGGTCCCGGCCGGCGATGCCGGCACCTACTTCCAGCACCTTCCCATCTCCTACACCGTCCTGCTCGACCACCCCAGCCTGACGCTGTTGGACCCCCAACAGACGCCAACGGCGCTGACCTACCGGCAGGATTTCCTGGCTGTGCTGCGCGAGGGGACCGGCGGCGGCACGGTGGAGGGCGCGGTGGTCTGGGTACGCGATGCCTCCGCTGAGGGAATGCGGCTGGGTGGCAAGATCGTCTTGCGCCGGCCAAAGGCCAGCCTGGCAGATGAGACCCGGTGGGCGGTGGAACACGGGGCCGGGGCACTGATCCTGCTGGGAGACCGCAAGGACAGGCAACTCTTGAGCAAGGACCCCCTGCCGGTCTCTTCCCCCCTCGCAGGGGGGACCGAGGGGGGTATCCCGGTGCTGGAACTGACGGAGGCCGGGCTGGAGCGACTGCTGGCGGCCGGGGGACACTCGCTGGTCGAGCTGAACAACTCGCCGCCGGCCCTGCCGCTGAACTTGCAGGCGCGCCTGGTGGTGCCCCTCCGCCCGCCGGTCACGGTCTCCACGACGAACGTGCTGGGCCTGCTGCCCGGTGCGGACCCGGCCCTGCGCCACGAGGTGATCATCGTCAGCGCGCACCATGACCACGTGGGCGACGACCCGGATGGGACCCGCTACCCCGGGGCCAACGACGACGCCTCCGGCGTGGGGGTGTTGCTGGAGATCGCCCGGCTATGGCAGGAGAGCGGCTATCGGCCGGCGCGCAGCGTGCTCTTTGCCGCCTGGGGCGCGCAGGAGGCCGGCGAGGTCGGCTCCAGCTACTACGTGACCCATCCGGTGGTCCCGCTCACAGACACGGTGGCCGTGTTCCAACTCGACGCGGTGGGCGGGGGATTCGCCGGGTTCCGCCTCCAGACCCAGGGGAATCCGCAGCGTGAGGGATTGTTGCTCTGGGCCTTGGATGTCGCGGCCGATCAGGTGGAGGGACGGCTGATCCGGGGCAAGACCACGGGCCGCAGCGACCAACGGCCGTTCCGGGAGGCCGGCGTCCCGGCCGTGCTGCTCACCTGGACCAACGCCAGCGAGGAGAACCTGCCGGCTGCTGTCGCCGACGAGGTGGACCCATACAAGCTGGGCGTGACCGGGCGCACGGTGACGCTCGCCTTGATGATGCTGGCCGGCGGCGACGTCGGCCCACTTCCGTAAATAGCCCCCGGCCCCCAGTTCTGGGGGAGGGCGCTGGTTCCCACCCTCACCCCGGCCACCTGCACCCGTCAGGGTGTCTCCCTACGAGGGAATAGAAGAAAAACCCTGCGAACTCGGCGTTCTCAGCGGTAAAAATCGGCAACACTCAACGGGGAGACCACTCAACTCCACCATTGACAGATCGGGCGGGAGGCTATATAATGGCAGTGATGATTCCCCACCAGGACAGAAAGGACAGAGCCTACCCATGAGCGAAGTGAAGCGTTACCTGGCGAACCCGGACGTATCCTGCCGGGAGGAAGGCCCGGACGAAGGCGCGATCCTTTTCAACCCCGACACCGACGCCATCCTGGTGATCAACCCCACCGGCCTGCTGCTCTGGCGCGCCCTGGAGGAGCAGCCGCGCACCCCCGACGATCTCGTGACCCACCTGCTGGAAAACTGCGACGATGCGCCGGCGGACCAGGTGGCCGCAGACGTGGCGGCCTTCCTGCAAGCCATGCAGCCCGGCGGCTTTATCGGCGAGGTGCTGGCAAACCCGTGATGTCTGCCATGACTGTGCCCGTATCGCGTGCGATTCCCCTGCCCCGCTCGGTAGACATTGCCATCACCGGCCGCTGTAACCTGCGCTGCCAGTATTGTTTCTACGCCGACGAGATGGTGGCCCTGGATGACCTGCCCACCGGGCCGTGGCTGGCATTTTTCGAGGAGCTGGGCCGGCTGGCCGTTCAGCGGGTGACGTTGACCGGCGGGGAGGTCTTTACCCGCCCCGACTTTTGGGAATTGGTGGATGGCATCATCGCCAACCGGATGCGCTACAGCATCCTGAGCAACGGCACGCTGATTGACGAGGAGGTGCTGGCCCAATTCGCGGTGGGGAAACGCCGCCAGCGGCTGGACTCCATCCAGGTCTCCATTGATGGCTCGCGGGCCGAGATCCACGACCAGAGCCGGCCCGGCAGCTTTGACCGGGCCGTGCGCGGGCTGCGCCTGCTGGTGCAGGCCGGGTTCCCGGTTACAGTGCGGACCACCATCAACCGCCACAACCTCCGCGACCTGGAGAATGTGGCCCGGCTGCTGCTGGAAGACATTGGCCTGCCGTCGTTCAGCACCAATGAGGCCATGCCCATGGGCGCCGGCTGCCAGCACCAGGGGCGGATCACCCTCACCAATGCCGAGAAGCAAGAGGCCATCGGGGTGATAGAGCGGCTGCTGGAACGCTATCCCGGTCGGCTGCAGGCCCAGGCCGGTCCCCAGGCCAAACTGAAAGCCTACGCGGAGATGGAGCGCGCCCGGCAGACGGGCGAGCGATCTGCCTCGTGGAGGATGGGCTATCTCAGCTCGTGCGGCGGCGTGTTCTCCAAGCTGGCCGTGCTGCACGATGGCACCATCGTTCCATGTCACCTGTTGTATGGTCTGAGCCTCGGCCACCTCACGACGGATTCCGTAGAGGAGATCTGGCACACCCACCCCACGTTGAAGGCGCTGCGGGAACGCCGGAACATTCCCATGCAGGAGGTGCCGGGCTGCGAGGATTGCGAATGGGCGCCCTATTGCAGCGGCGGTTGTCCTGGTCTGGCCTACCAGATGACCGGCGATTTCAACTGCGCCAACCCGGAGGATTGCTACCGCCGGTTCTTGATGGAAACGGAAAGAGATCATGCCCTGTGAAACAGAAGAGATGTCCGCTCAGGCTGCTGGTCAGACGGTCCCGAGGTTTGACTTGCCTGAAGGAGTCCCGCCGCTAAGCTCGTTGTACCTGTACATCTCCGGATCCTGCAACCTGGCCTGCCGCCATTGTTGGATCGCCCCTGCGTATCAGGGCAGCGATGGCGACGGTCAGCATGTCCGGCTGGAGTACGTGCGCAAGGCGATCCGGGAGGCCAAACCCCTGGGCTTGAGTTCCGTCAAGCTAACCGGCGGCGAGCCAACGCTCCATCCCCAGTTCCGGGAGCTCGTCCGCCTGATCAACGAGGAAGAGCGGAGCATCGTCATCGAGACCAACGGCACGCTGATTGACGACGACCTGGCCGCCTTCCTGAAGCAGACGCCCTACGTGTCGTTTATCTCGGTCAGCCTGGATGGGGTGGATGCAAAGACGCACGAGGCCCTGCGGGGGGTAGCGGGGTGCTACGAACGCGCCCTGGGCGGCATCCGGGCTTTGGTTAAGGTGGGCTTCCGGCCCCAGCTCATCTGCACCCTGCACCGGGGCAACGTCTCCCAGATGGCGGAGGTGGTGGCCCTGGCCGAGGAATTGGGCTGCGGATCTGTCAAGTTCAATCATGTTCAGCAACTAGGGCGCGGGGAGCAGTTTGCCGGAGATCAGATAATCGGGATCGTAGAGCTTATCCAGCTTTATCGCTGGGTAGAAAAAGAACTCGCGCCCCGGAGCAAAGTGAAAATCCATTTCGATATTCCCTTTGCTTTTTACCCTATCCGCAGGCTGCTCGACGACCGCCTCAGCCGATGTACGGTCTTGAACATCCTGGGCATGCTGGCAGGCGGGGAGTTATCTCTCTGCGGGATTGGTGTCACGGTTCCAGAGTTGATCTACGGTCACATAGAACACGATGACCTGCGTGAAGTATGGTGCCATGGCCCTGGGCTCGCCGATCTGCGAAACCGGGTCCCGGCCCAGCTAGAAGGCATCTGCGCACAATGTCTGCATCGAGATATGTGCCTGGGGCATTGCGTCGCTGATACGTTCCACTCCATCGGCAGGCTGAATGCGCCATGCCGGTTCTGCGACCGCGCGGACGCACTAGGGCTTTTTCCCACCTCACGCAAGAGGCAGTTGACCAACGAATAGCGTTTATACGTCCATATAACATTTGGGTGCGTTTCATTTCAGTTGAAGCGCCAGACCTGACAGGTTTCATCAGGCGCTTTACCGGCAAAACGGCTTACAATGGCACGAGAATCAGCCTGCAAAAGCAACTTTGGAAACCTGTCAGGTCTTTTCCAACTCATTTGAAACACACCCATAACATTTTGAAGGAGGAAAAACATGATGGAAAAAAAGTACGAGCCGCCCCAGGCTAGAGATCTATCGGCCTTCCGCGTAAGTGGACAATGGCCGATGGGGATTTGTCAGGATGGATCGTCGCCGATCAGCTTCACGTGCGCGGATGGACCAGACCCGACCCAATCCGATGCCTGCTCGCCAAACGGTCTATTGCCAACATATGGCCGGTGTAGTCAAGGGGGAAATGCTGTTGAAGGGTGTTTCTTCGGCTCGCGCGTGGATGATTGTGTTACTGGCACAACTTTCTAACGCCGTATTCCGACGACCGAGATCTTGGTGAGAACCTCCCGCAGGGCGCAAGATGCCAAGCCGGTTACGCGCCTGGCAAAGCCATTGGCAGGTTTGTTCGATCTTGCCCTGCGGGAGGGTTCCCCAGTTATTCGCCGACCCCGGTTGGCGTTGCCCTAGCAGCAAATAACCGACTGTGCAAGCTAATACTCGCGCGTGACGTCGGTCGATCCGACACGTCACGCATCTTTTTGCCCCCCGCCGGACACAGAGCGATAACTTCGCATGATGGCGAATCAAGGGAATCAGTATATGTTTGTGGTCAACCACCAGATCGCTGGCATCGTGTTTCGCACGGAAGCGGATGCTCAGATCCCTGGCCTGTCACTCAGCAGCCGCCTACGACGGTTTATGGTTGGCAACGTAAGGCCAGATGTATACATCCGGTACCGCAGTATTGCTGCTGACTCGCTGATATTGCCCGCTCTGAGCGCAAGGGAGATCATCCTTCTCAACCGCTGTGTGTGCTATGCGTATGAAGGCTTTGATAGCCCCCTCCTGCGCTCGTCGGTGGTTCGTGAGCGGCTGCGAGATTGTCTGAATCACCCCAGGCAGGTAGGGATCGAGTTGCGCCATTCCTCAATAGCCATCTTTGACTTTGCCCGACGCGAACTCGACCTCTTCTATGCTCCCGAACTCAAAGAGAATCTCGCTGATTGCCGGGTGGAATGCAGTGCTTTTTCCCATTTCTTACCCGTCTTCTCAGCCGTGATGGTACACAGCGCCGGGCTGATCCTCAACGATGCAGCCGCCTTGTTCCTGGCCACAGATGAGGGCGGAAAGACGACGGTGATGGAGTTGGCAGCTCGGGGAACTGCCTTATGTGATGATCTGAACATCCTGCGGCGGGAAGGCGACACGTTCATCGTCTATGGAACCCCCTGGGGCCGAATCATCGGTGATCCTCAACATCGAGCCAAGATAGGCGGATTCTTTCTATTGGAGCAGGCACGACACTTTGAACTGATCCCCCTCAAACCGGCGGAGGCCCTGGAATATCTCTGGAATGAGAATTTGAGCCATCGCCTCTTTCTCCCCAGAGACCTCAGGATACGCGCGTTTGAGGTCATCTATGATGCCTGCCATCAAGCACCAGCCTACCGGATGCGCTTTCCGAAGGATCACATAGAATGGGACGCCATTGATGCCGCGATGGTGAAGTAACGACCTGAAGGGGCTACAGCGTGCCGGTGCGAAGCCCACGCGCCCCGTCACTTTCTGACAGAACAACGCAGAACAAGCATGAGCACCTGGTTCGACTACCTCAAACAGGGTCTCTCCCGGCAACTGCCGGCGGACCGTATCGCCGAGCAGCGCGGCTATGCCGCCGCACGGGCTAACCTCCGCAACCTGTTGCCCTTTGTCACCCGCCACTGGCGCAAGGGGCTGCTGGGCGCGCTCCTCATCCTGTTCAACTCCTTGCTGGGCTTCCCCCAACCTCTCCTCAACCGCTTTCTCATTGACGACGTGATCCTGGGCAGGCAGTTGGAACTGTTGCTCGTCTTCCTGCTCCTGATGGGCGGGATCACCGTGGTCGGTATGCTGACCGGCGCGCTGCAGCAGTATTATTTCACCCGCTTTGAACAAGAGGTCATCCTGGACATCCAGCAGGACCTCCTGAACCGGACCCTGCGCTTCCCCAAGTCTTTCTTCGACGACAAAGAGGTGGGCTACCTGATGTCGCGCCTGTCGTCGGACGTGATGGGGCTGCGCTGGTTCTTTTCCAGCACCCTGGTCAATATCGTCAGCAACGTGCTGCACTTATTGGGCGGCGTGGCCCTGTTGCTTTACCTGGAATGGCGGCTGGCCATCGTGGCCCTGATCGTCATCCCTGGCCTGATCCTGTGGGTGCGCTACTTCTCCCGCCGGGTCAAGGCGCTGAGCCACCAGAGCATGGAACGCCAGGCCCAGGTCGCCCGGCGGATGCAGGAGTCATTATCTTCCGCTGCACTGATCAAGGCCTTCAGCTCCGAGGAACGTGAGGTGGGGCGCGTGATGGGCGAGCTGCGGGATGCCTTCCAGATCTCGCTGGAGCAGATGGCCGTCGGCTCGGTGGCGGGTATCGCCCTCAGCATCCTCAACAACCTCGCCAATCTGGTGGTGTTGGTGGTCGGCGTCGTCGAGGTGATCGTCGGCCAGTGGACGCTAGGCTCGTTGCTGGCCTTCCGGTCTTATCTGGGCTACGTCTACGGCCCGGCCCGGTTTCTGGCGAACATCAACCTCCAGTTGCAGGGCGCGCTGGCCGCGTTGGAGCGGGTCTCGGCCCTCTACGACATCGTGCCGGAAGAGACGGGCAGCGGCATCCCGGTCGAGCGGCTCAGCGGCGAGGTGGAGTTCCGCCACGTGTCGTTCGCGTACACCGACCAGCATCCGGTGCTGCAAGACGTATCGTGCCACATCCAGCCCGGGGAGCACGTGGCTATCGTGGGACCGAGCGGCGTGGGCAAGACCACGCTGGTGAGCCTCATCCTGCGCTTTTACAAGCCCACGGCCGGCGAGATCTGGCTCGACGGCCGACCGGCGTCGGACTATGAGGTAAGCAGCCTGCGCCGGCGCATCGGCTACGTGTCGCAGAGCACGCTGCTTTTGTCCGGCACCATCATGGACAATCTGCGCTACGGCAACCCGGAGGCCAGCGAGGAGCAGGTCATCCGGGCCGCCCAGGTGGCCGGCATTCACGAGTTCATCGCCAGCCTGCCGGAGGGCTACCAGGCCCCGGTGGGCGAGCGGGGCGTGAACCTGTCGGAGGGGCAGAAGCAACGGCTGGCCATCGCCCGCGCCCTGATCAAGGACCCGGACATCCTGGTGCTGGATGAGCCGACCTCGGCCCTGGACAGCCTGGTGGAAAAGTCCATCTTTGACGCCCTGCCCGACCTGGTCCGCGACAAGACCCTCTTTGTGGTGGCTCACCGCCTGGCGACGATCCAGCGTTCGGATCGCATCCTGCTGCTGAACGAGAACCGGCTGGTGGCGATGGGGACGCATCAGTCACTCCTGGAGAGCAACGACTTTTACCGCTCGCTCGTCGCCCACCAGCAGATCATCACCGACCGGGGCGCGTGATGTTTGCGCTTCTCTTGCGCGGGGTTGGGGGCCTCGGCCCGGCGCAGGTGTGCCAGGCCCCACCCAGTCCAGCCTGCTTGCCAGGGGCGGCTTTCTGTGAGGAGGGACCGGAGCCTGCCTGTGCGTAAATGGTTGCCTCTTGCCATCTTTCTCCTCGCCCTGACGGCCCGCCTGCTGGGTATCCTGGTGGTGGACATCGCCACGGATATGCTCCAGACCGGCTTCGACCGGACTGCCAGCCGCGAATTCGCCAGGCTGGCCACGAACATGCTCGCCGGGCGCGGCTTTTCGTACTTTATGGTGCAAGGCCAGTGGGTGCCTTCTGCCTACATGCCGCCCACCTACGCTTTCATCCTGGCAGGGGTCTTTGCGGTGCTGGGCAAGACGCCGGTCGCCTTTGTATGCGTGCAGGTCGTCCAGGCCGGGCTGGGAGCAGCCACCGCCGTGTTGGTCTATCTGATCGCCCGCCGCCTGTTCGGGCCGCCCGCCGGCCTGCTGGCCGGCCTGATCTACGCCTGCGGCTACCCGGTCCTCATCTATGCGGTGGTCGAAGTCCACACGGTCGCCCTGTACGTCTTGCTCAACTGCCTGGTCGCGTATCTGCTCCTGCGGCTGACCGAGCCACCGGAGCGGGCTTTGCACCCGGCCCAGGCCGCGGTCGCCGGTGCCGCCATGGGCCTGGTGGCCCTCTCCACGGCCGAAGCCCTGGTTTACATTCCCCTTCTGACCGTGTGGCCGTTCCTGGCCTGCTCCCCCAGGCGGGCGCTGCGCATCGCCCTGCCCTTCGGCCTGGCCGCCGCGTTGATCCTCACGCCCTGGACCGCCCGCAACTATGCCGTCTTTCAGCGGCTGGTGCCGGTCCGGGCCTGGGGCGGGTTCAACCTGTGGCGCGGTCAGAACGAGTTCACCACCGGATCCGGGTACGCGCCGGTGCCCGGCGGCCTCATCTGGGACACGCCCGAGATCCGCGCCCAAAAGGCGGCCCTGCCGGTCAGCCAGGACTGGGAGGCCCGGGTGGACGACATCTATCTGGCCGAAGCCCTGACCTTCATGCGCGAGCACCCGGCGCGCTCCCTGGCGTTGGTTCCCCATAAGCTGTTCTATTACTGGATCGTGGACTTGAACCATCCCCAGTCCCGCCATCCGCTCTACTGGCTCCCCTGGGCGGTCTATGGCCCACTGTTCGTGCTCGGCGTCGTGCTCTCCCTGGGCCGGCGACCCCGGCCCTGGCTGCTGTACCTCTACATCATCACGGGATCGGTCCTGGTCTCGATTTTCTTCGTGTTGCCGCGCTACCGGCTCTTCATTGAGCCGTTCATCGTCGCCTTTGCCGCCCATGGGCTTTGGCGGATGCTCTCGTTTCTGCGCGACCGGCGCGTGCCGCTGACCGATGCCGTCTTTCGCGCTCTGGAGTCTTTGACCCGCGATGTCCAGGACGAGCACCAGCAGTCGTCCCTGCCCGCTGTGTGAGGCGGTTGGCCTGCACCTGCGACCTCTGGCCCGGCTCCCGGCCCCGCTGGGCCGGGTGTGGCGGTGCCGGCGATGCGGCCTGGTGTTCGTGGACCCGCTGCCGACACCGGGCAACGCCGGGGCCGGCTACTATACGCACACCGACGTCGAACAGTACGCGCGCTACTACGGCCCGTTCCGAACGCGGGTGGCGGACGCGGCCCTCCGCCAGATCGAGACCTGGCGCGCGCCGGGCAAACTGCTGGATGTGGGGTGCGCGGCCGGGTGGTTCCTGGCCGTGGCCGCGGACCGGGGGTGGCAGGGCATGGGCCTGGAGCCTTCCTGGGCGATGGCCCGGCAATGCCGCGCACGGGGGCTGGACGTGGTCTGCGCTTCGGTGGCGGAGATCGGTGCGCTCGGCGACACCTACGATGCGATCACCCTCTGGAACGTCCTGGAGCACGTGCCGGAGGCGCTGACGGCCCTGCGGCGCATCCGGGAGAAGCTGAACCCCGGCGGCGTGCTGGCTGTCAGCGTGCCGAACTTTGAGGGCCTGTTCAGTCGGATCGCCTTTGGCCTGTACCGGCTCTCCGGGGGTCAGCTCCGCGCTCCCCTGGAGATCCTCTATCAGGCCGACAACCCGTCTATGCACGTCTACCACTTTACGCCGGCCACGCTGCGCGCGTTCATCCACCGGGCCGGCTTCGACGTCGTCGGTTGGGGTCTCCAGGATGTCATGGATGTGGACCGCCTGGCGGAGCGAGTCAAGCTGCTGCCGGCCGGCCGCCATCGCTGGCTCTTGAGCTTCCGCCCAGTTCAACACCTTGTCTCCGCAACCTTTCACCTGTCTCGCCGCCTGGGGTGGCAGGACGAGATCGTGATGTACGCCCTGCGACAGACCTGACCGGCCTGGGCAGTGATATAGAGGTACGAAAAGCCATTGTCTTGTCCGCAGACATGGTGAGGCGACGTTAACGGAGACCTGCCAGGGTCTAGCTGTATGAACCCCATGAGACTCTCGATTATCATTCCGGCGCGCAACGAGGCCAGCAGCGTCGGTCCCACGTTGGATGGCGTGCGCCGCCGGTTGGCTCAGGAGGGCATTCCCTACGAGATCATCGTCGTGGACGATGGCAGCACGGATGCCACACCTGATGAGGTGATGCAGCGCGCGGCCGTTGACCCCGCCGTGCGCCTGTTGCACAACCCAGGCCCGCAGGGTTTCGGCCGGGCCATCCGTTGCGGGCTGGATGCCTTCACCGGCGATGCCGTGGTCCTGGTCATGGCCGACGACTCGGATGACCCGGAGGACGTGATCCAGTACTACTATATCCTGCGCGACAAGGCCGACTGCGCCTTCGGCTCCCGTTGGATCCGCGGCGGACACGTCCAGGGCTATCCCCCAGTCAAGCGCATCCTCAACCGCCTGGCCAACACGTTCATCCGGCTGCTCTTTGGCCTGCGTTACAACGACGTGACCAACGCCTTCAAGGGCTATCGCCGGGAGGTCATTGACGGGTGCCGCCCCTTTCTGTCTCCCCATTTCAATCTGACCGTGGAGCTGCCCCTCAAGGCCATCGTGCGCGGCTACACCTACGCGGTTGTGCCCATCGGCTGGCGCGATCGCAAGACAGGACGCTCCCTGCTGCGCATCGAGGAGATGGGCAGCCGCTACCTCTACATTGTCCTCAACATCTGGCTGGAAAAGCTACTGACCCGGGAAGACTATCACCGCCCGGATGGTGAGGTCTTTGTGCCCTGGGCAGAACGCAGCCAGGAGCGAGAGCGATCCCCACGCCAGACAACTGAGAGCCGGGCATAGCGCGGCTGCCTGTCCGGGGAAACTGCACCTGGGGAGTGTAGTATACACGCCGGGCGACCACCGGCATGGTCGCGCAGAGCCGCGTCGGCCCGCCGGCCCTTGCGGGGCGACCTCGGCTGTTCACCCACCCCTGCGCCGTTTAGGCACAGATCTCCAGCCGACACCGTTGACACCAGGCAACGGGTCTGCTATACTGACACCGTTCACCACCACGGCCGGGGGCCTGGCCGGGCGATGGAGGAGATGCTTGCGCGTAGCCATCGTGCACGACTGGCTCAACCAATATGGCGGCGCGGAGCGGGTACTGGAGGCCCTGCACGCGCTCTACCCGGACGCCCCCGTCTATGCCGCCATGTACAGTCCGCCGGTCATGCCCCCGGCCTATCGCACGTGGGACATCCGCACGTCGTTCATGCAGCGGCTGCCCGGCGTCATCCGCCATCATCAGGTCTATCTGCTCCTCTACCCCCGGGCCGTGGAGAGCTATGACTTGTCGGGCTACGACCTGGTCCTCAGCAGCTCCAGCGCCTTTGCCCTGGGGGCCATCGCCGCGCCGCACGCGCCCCACGTGTGCTATTGCCACACCCCCATGCGCTTTGGCTGGAACTATGACGAGTATGTGCGTCACGAGCGTATCCCGGCCGTCTTGCGCGAGCTGCTGCGGCCCGGCATTCGCCGTATCCGGGAGTGGGACCGGCGCGCGGCCGGCCGGGTGGACGACTTTATCGCCAACTCGCGCAACGTGGCCGGCCGCATCGCCCGGTTCTACGGCCGCGAATCCACCATGATCCCCCCGCCGGTAGACGTGTCCCGGTTCCGACCGGTGGACCCGGCGGAGGTGGGCGATTACTATCTGGTGCTTTCCCGACTCATCCCCTACAAGCGCATTGACGTGGCGGTGCGGGCCTTTGCCCACCTGGACCGGCCATTATGGGTGGCCGGCGATGGCCGGGCCAGGGCCGACCTGGAGGCCATCGCCTCACCCAATGTGCGCTTTTTGGGACGCGTCCCGGATGCCGACGTGCCCGGCCTCTATGCGCACTGCCGGGCGTTCATCTTTCCGGGCGAGGAGGACCTGGGCATCACGCCGTTGGAAGCCATGGCGGCCGGCCGGCCGGTCATCGCCTACGCCGCTGGGGGGGCTTTGGAGACGGTGATAGAGGGGCAAACCGGCGTCTTTTTCCGGGAGCAGACGCCCGAAGCCCTGGCCGAGGCGGTCCGCGAGTTCGAGACCCAGAAGTTTGACCCGGCGGCCTCGCGCCGGCAGGCAGAGCGGTTCGACATCGCGTCATTTCAAGCCCGCGTTCGCGCCTTTGTGGACGAGTGCCTGGCCCGGGGCGTGCGGCGTCCGCTGGCAAAATGATGCCCGGCCAGAGCGGAGAGGGGGAAACGTGAATTGGTTGGAGATCAGCGTCCAGACCGACCGTGAGGCGGTGGAATCGGTGAGCGAAGTGCTGACACGCTACGGTTACGGGGGCGTGGTCATCGAGGAGCCGGGCCAGCCCGGGCCAGATGGCGGCTATGAGGTGGATTGGACGGCCCCGGTCACCGTGCGCGCCTATCTGCCCCTTCTCGACGACCGGCCGCAAGAGAGCCAGGAACGCCTGGAGGAAGCGCTGTGGCACCTGGGCCGGCTACGGCCCATCGGCCCGGTGCAGACGCGCACCTTACGGGAGCAAGACTGGGAGACAGCCTGGAAAGCACACTATCACCCCCAACGGGTGGGCGAACGGGTGGTAGTCGTGCCGTCCTGGGAACGCTATCCGCCCGCGTCGCACGAGGTCGTCGTGGCCCTGGATCCAGGCATGGCCTTTGGGACCGGCACGCACCCCACCACCCGGCTGTGCCTGGAGGCGTTGGAGCAACTCGTGCAGCCGGGCATGACCGTCCTGGATGTGGGCACCGGCTCGGGCATCCTGGCCATCGCGGCGGCCCGGCTGGGCGCCACGACCGTCGTGGCCCTGGATACAGACCCGGTGGCCGTGGCGGCGGCCCGCGAAAACGTGCAATTGAACGGATTGGGTCACGTCGTGCGCGTGGCTCTGGGCAGCATCGGCGGCCGGGGCGAGCTGCGATTGGAGGAACCGCGCGCGGCGCCACGGCGCAGCCGGTTTGACCTGGTGGTGGCAAACCTCACGGCCGCCATCATCGCCCGGCTGGCGGGAGGTCTGGTCGCCGCATTGGGGCCCGGGGGCTATCTGATCCTGGGAGGCATCATTGACGAGTTGGAAGAAAAGGTCCTCACCGCCCTCGCGGCGACGGATTTCGCGTTGACCCGGCGGCTGGAGGCGGGTGGCTGGGTCGCCCTCATCGGGCAGCGCGCCATGCGCAACACGTAACCAGGAGACCCATGCACCGATTTTTCATCCCCCCCGAAGCCTTATCCCCAGACCGGGTGCTCCTCACCGGCACGGTGGTGCATCAGTTGTGCCACGTGTTGCGTCTGCGGCCCGGCGACCACATCATGGTGCTGGACGATTCCGGCTGGGAGCACGAGGTGGAACTCACCGAGATCAGTCGCGAGCGCGCCGAGGGCGCGGTGCTCCGCCGGCGGCTGGTGGAGACTGAGCCGCAGGTCAAGCTCAGCCTCTATCAGGCGTTGCTCAAGGGCGAGCGGTTCGAATGGTCGCTGCAAAAAGGCACCGAGTTGGGCATCGTGGAGTTTGTGCCCACGCTGGCGGCGCGGTGCATAGTGCAACACCTGGACATGAGCGGGCACCGGTTGGAGCGATGGGGGCGCATCATCCAGGAAGCGGCCGAGCAGGCCCATCGGGGCCGGTTGCCCCGCCTGCAGCCCGCCCTGCTCCTGACCGAGGCGTGCAAACGCATGGTGCGGGCCGGACCGGCCCTGATGCTGTACGAGGGCACGACCGCCGGGGGCCTGCGGGATGCGCTCCGCGAGCTGGAAGCGGAGCGCCCGCTGTTCAACGTGAGCCTGCTGGTGGGACCGGAGGGCGGGTTCACGGAGCAGGAAGCAACGCTGGCGGAACGGTACGGGGTGCGGCTGGTGAGCCTGGGACCGCGCATCCTGCGGGCAGAGACGGCCGGCCTGGTGGCGGCGGCGGCGATTCTATATCACCTGGGAGAGCTGGAACCCAAACGGGTGGAAAACAGGTGAGCCTGACTTGAAAATCGTGGCGCAGCCTTTCCAGGCTGCGGCAGGCTCGAAAGCCTGCCCTACGTCTTCATGACCCGCGTCTCACAGCGGTTGCCAACCGCCGTGGAGCACAAATATACCACCCACCCTACTTTTCCGCTGGCTTGGGGGAGCGGCGGCGACGCCGGCGTGGGGGGCGTGTTCGGGCCTCTGCGGGCTTGGGCCACAGCCGGGCCTCCGCTCCCTCCTTCTGGGGGGGCTGCGAGCTGGCTGGGGCTGCGGATTTACGCCGGCGACGACGCCGTTTCTTCGGGGCCAGCTCGCCGGGCGGCGCCACCGCGACCGGCGATTCCTGGATCCGGGGCCCCAGCTGATCGAGTGAAAGCTCCACCGTCTTGCCGCCATCATACTCCACGGTGATGCGCTCCGCGATGGGATGCACGCTCTGCACCCGGCCCAGACCGTGGATGGTTTCCACCTCCTCGCCCGGCTTGGGCATCCGGGCTTTGGCCTCGCGGTACAACTCGGCTTCATAGCTCAGGCAGCACAGCAAGCGACCGCATTGGCCGGAGATCTTGGTCGGACTCAACGGCAAGTCCTGTAGCTTGGCCATGCGGATGGACACGCCATCAAAATCGTCCAGAAACGCGGCACAGCACAGCTGGCGACCGCAGATCCCGATGCCATCCAGCATCTTGGCCTCGTCGCGCACGCCGGCCTGACGCATCTCGACACGGGTCTTGAGGCTATGGGCCAGGTCGCGGGCCAGCTCCCGATAGTCCACTCGCCCCTCGGCAGTAAAGTAATACGTCAGTCGCGTCCCATCGAAACTGTATTCTGCCCCCACGATCTTGATGGGCAGGTTGTGCTGCGCCGCGGCCTCGCGAGCGCGGGCCAGCGCGTTGGACTCCCGCAACCGGTATGCCTGCATGGACCGCAAGTCTGTGGCGGTGGCCAGGCGCAAGACGGGTTTGAGTGGCCCCTCGAGTTCGCTCTCCACCACCTGGCGCGGCGCGATCACCACCTGACCGACTTCGAGGCCCCGCGCCGTGTCCACCACAACCCAATCGTTCACCTGCAAGTCATGGCCGGCCGGGTCAAAGTAATAGACCTTGCCGGCCCGGCGAAAGCGTATTCCCACGATAGTTGGCATGTTCGACTCCAATACGTCAAACGTCAGGCGTCAAACGTAGGCGTCAAACGTCAGGCGTTATGTGTCAGGTTTGACGGATGACGTATCACGGCATACTCAGCAGCAGCACTTCCAGGGCCAGCCGGGGATTCACGTTTTGGTCCAGTTGGCGCAGGGTATCGCGCAACGCCTGGACAAAGGAACCGGCCGCCGGGGCGCCGATCCGATCCGCCCAGGCCTTTAAGGTGGCCTGCTGGTCAATATTGACGATGCGCTCAGGGCAGCCGAGGCTCGCCAGCCACAGGTCACGCGCCCACCCCAACCAGACCTGGAGCATGGCGGTCACCTCGGCGCGACGTTGAGCAAAGCCCTGGGCCAGCTCACCCGCCAAGGCCAGCCGTTGCGCCGGCCCCCCGCCCAGGGCCTGGCCCAGCAGTTTGAGGCTTTCTTCGCGCGCGGTCAGGATCGCCGGGTCTTGCAGGGCCGTCACCGCCCAACCCAGGCGTCCCTCAGACAAAGCCGCCAGCAGGTGGGCCTGCGCCGGCTCCGCGCCCCACCGCTCGCGCAGGGCCGTCTCCACCTGGGCCAGGGAGAGCCGGGCCAGCGGCACCACCTGACAGCGCGAGACGATGGTGGGCAGCAACAGCCCGGCGTCCGTCGTCGTGAGCACCAGGATCACGTGATCCGGCGGCTCCTCCAGGGTCTTGAGCAAGGCATTGGCGGCCTCGATGGTCATGTATTCGGCCCCAGCGACGATGACGACCTTCCAGCGGCCTTCCATCGGGGCCAGGGCCACACCGCGCTGCATGGCGCGGACATCGTCAATGGAGATGAGGTCCTGGCGGACGCGCTTCCGCCGCCGCGCATCGGCTTCCTCCGGGCTGACCCGCCCCGGCGCGTGCCGGGCGCAGTCCTCTGTCGGGCCGATGAACTGGACGTCGGGATGGCTGCCACGTTCGATCTTGCGACAGGAGCGGCACCCCCTACGGTCGCCGCAGGGTGAGTCCGGCTCGCCGCAGTTCAACGCCTGGGCCAGCCGCACCGCCAGTGTGGTCTTGCCGATCTGCGGCGGCCCGACGAACAGATAGGCATGGGCGATGCGACCGGTCTCCAACCCGTGTTGCAACGCGCGCGTAGCGCGTTCATGTCCTACGATGTCCCACATCGTCCGCTCCCTGCTCGCGGCCGGTATGCGCCCACCGCGTCGGGTGTGGGGTTGCAAACCCCGCGCGAGCACCCCTCCCCCGGCGCGGGGAGGGGAGTTTATCCTGCGAATCTTCTTCAACCTTCCTCTTGCGCCAGTTGCTCCACGTAGGCGACCACCTCTGGCATGGCCATCAGCCGGGCCTGGAAGAACTCGTTCACCAATTCCGCCACGTCCCCCTGCGAGGCCGCCAGCAGGCCGAATCGCGCATCGCCCAGCTCTTCCCAGCCGGTCAGGCCGTCGCGCAGCCGCAACAAGGCGGTCACGATGCGCTCCTCCAATGGCCCTTCCGTGATGCGTATCACGGTGCGGATCAGATCGTCCACCTGGTGGACCATGACCCGGGTATCCAGGTCGGCCTCCAGCTTCAGGGCCTCGTCCAGCGTATCCAACAAGGCCCACACCTGATACAGACGCGCGGCCGGCTCGTCGAACAATTCGCGGATAAAGGCCGCCTCCTTCCACCGACCGGTGAGGCGAAAGATGTTATACAGGCGTTTGGCCGCCTTGCCATAGTTGGGCGGCGATTTGTGGGTATACTTGCGGACCTCACCCTCCAACTGGCTGACGTATTCCTGCAAGCTCGTGGGCGATAGCTGGCTGACGATCTTGTTGAACAAGGGGATGGACTCGGCGTCCAGGTACACCTCCTGATAGTACGGGTCAATGAACCCATCCAGGGGCACGATGCGCCCGTCCGGCGCCTCCCAGGTCACATCCAGCATGTTGCTGACAGCCACCACCCGGTTCTCCTCCGGCTCGGTGACGATCCAGTCCATCTTGCACCAGCCGGGATCGTGCTCGCCATAGGCCCAGTCAATGGTCAGGCGACGGCCATCCACAGCCAGCACCTCGAACTGCCCGGCCGCCACGTCCGCGGGCGACCAGGAGATAGCGGCCCCAATCTGGTAGCGGCGGCCCTCCCGGATCACGTCCGACAGATATGAACCCCAGTGGACCTCGGTCAGCTCGTAGTTTGGCCCCTTGAAGAAGGCCAGGGCCTTTTCGCGCATGGCCTGGCCCAGGAGGTGACAGGCTTCCTGGCGGGTGGGGGCCGTGATGTGGACACGCTCGAAAAAGTCGGCGTCCCCGGGGTAGAGCTGCACCCGGCTCTGGGCCGCGCTGCCGCTGAGGGCGATAGCTGTCTGTAGCCCTGGCCGGTCCGGCAGCTCCACGATGGCCGCCAGACGCCGGTAGCGCGCCAGGTCCTTGGGGTCAAAGTCCAGCAGGGTGACGCGGTGGCCGTAAACCCCGGCTTCCTGATCCACGCGAAATGCGCCGGTCTCTGATGACTTCATGGACGTGATCCACTGGGTGGCCTCGGCCTCATCTACCTCCACGCCCAGCCTGTCGGCCGCGGTCACGATGGTCTGCACCTCGGCGTCGGCTTCCGCCGGGGTATCGGCATGGTCGCCTGCTTGTGGTCTTTTCTGAATCATAGGGTTCCTCCTGATGGCGGCAACAGCCCTTTTGCTTTCAATATCGCCACGTACTCATCTCGCCAGATGCAGCACTTTACCAGATCGCGGAACTGCTGCTCGTCCAATCGCAATTACTGGCGAATGAGGTCCGATAATCGGCCCTTGAGTTCTCCCCTCTTGTGAGGCGCCCGGCTCCAGAGGATGAGTTGCCCTTCCCAGCGGAAAAAAGCCAGGGTATCCCGGCCCTCACGAATGTCCATCTCCAGCTTTTCAAACGCCCGCACCACTTCTGCAACTTTCATGGCCGCCTCTCGTCATGATTCTTCGCCGACGATGTCTTTCAGATAACCCCATACTTGCTCCGGCAGTGGTCCCAGTTTCCCCACGTTCTCCTTTAACTCAAAATAGAGATCGGCGATGGTCTGGCGCAAGTCTGCCAGAGCTTCGCTTTCCGAGCTCCCATAGCCAAAGAGGTCCAGGTCATAGGCCTGGGCGATCATCTGTCCATCATCGTGTTCCAGGAGGACGACCACTGGTTCCTTGAGCCGCAGATGAGGGTGGCGCAAGCTGTACAGCAGGATGGATTTGCGGCTCGCCAGCCTTTTCACTCCCCTGAGTTGCTCCAGAAGCTCCTGGAACTCGCGCACCGGCAATACCACCACCGCCTCCGGGATGGATAGCGTCGTCATGGTCGCAGACATCTTGCCCTCCGATCCTCACGGCCTGAAATGAATCACGCCAGGTCGAACGGCACGCCCACCTCAGCGCCCACCTTCTTGAGCATGGCCACGGTGGTGACGTGCAACGGGATGCCGTGCACCTGGCGGTACTCGGCCAGCTCGTATTCTTTCTCGCCAGCGACGTAGATGCGCTCTTCCCCTTTGGCCTTTGGCGACTCCTTCAGCTCACGGATCATGGCGTCCATATCGGCGGTGAAGGCGTCCAGGTCGCGAAAGGCATCCACGCGAATGGCGGCGAAAAAGTGGCCCACGTTCGCCTGGCCGGTGGCGTGGGGCTGCCCCACATGCCGCCCAAAGCCCGCGCCGCTCAGGACGCCGCACAGGATGTCCACCATCACGGCCAGGCCGTAGCCCTTGTAGCCGGCGTGCTCGGCCGGGCCACCCAGGGGCATCACGGCTCCGCCCTGCAAGACGGCGTTGGGATCGGCCGTGAGCACACCGTCTGCATCCACGCCCCAGCCCAGGGGCAGCGGCAACCCTTTTTCCTTATACACCGTCACCCGGCCGATGGGCACCACGCTCGTCGCCATGTCCAGCACAAAGGGCCGCTCGTTTTGGGTGGGCACGGCGATGCTGATGGGGTTGGTACCCACCATTGCCTGCCGGCCGTAGGTGGGCACGACGAGCGGCTGCGAGTTGGTGAAGCTCAGGCCGATCATCCGGTGCGGCAGGGCCATCATGGCATAGTAGCCGGCGATGCCGTAGTGGTTGGAGTTGCGCACGGAGACAAAGGCCGCGCCGGCCTCCTTTGCCTTCTCGATGCAACGGGTCATGGCCCGATAGGCGATGGGCTGCCCCAGGCCGTTGCCGCCGTCCAGCGCGAGCGTGGCCGGCGTCTCGCGCAGCACGGTGAGCGGCGCATGGGGGTCAATCAGGCCACGCTGGAGCCGGGTGCCGTAATAGCTCTGGATGCGGATCACGCCGTGGCTCTCGATGCCGCGCAGATCCGCCGCCACCAGCACGTCGGCGGCGATGCGCGCGTCCTCCTCCGGGACGTCAAAGCGGCGCAGGAAACGGACCACATAGGCCCGCAGGTCTTCTGCGGATACGATGACGTGCTCATTACCCATGAACGTCCTCCGATAGTTTGACGAGATCAAAGCGAGCTGCTGCATCGTCGAACGGGTTGTCTGGGTGCATAACGCTCCTCTCCATTATAACATACAAGGGCCGCGATTGCCACTATCTCGAAAATAGACCTCTCCCCCGGCCCTCCTGCACCCGTCAGGGTGTCCCCGACGCGGGGAGGGAAGTCTCCCGTAAATCATGGTGCGCGCTTCGCATGTCAGCTTGCCTGCGCGCGGCGGTATCCACCCTCACCCCGGCCACCTGCACCCGTCAGGGTGTCTCCCTGGCAGGGCGAGGGGGCTTCCCGCGCCGGGTTGGTATTTTCGTGCCACGGGGTGCGCCGGGGCGCGGGCCGGTCTATCTCGAAAATCCTACGAGCGTCCGTCAAAGATCGCCTGGCCCTTGCGCTTTCCGCGGGCCTGGGGTAAGATAGGGGATAGAGGGATTCGATGACCGGTCGCGCCTGGCTCACGACATCGCTGGCGATCTGCCTGACACTGGCTCTGCTGAGTGGCACGTGCATGCCCGGCCCGGCGATCACGCCCACCGGCACCGCGCGCCCATCCACGGTCACCCCGGCCATCACCCCGACCATTGCGCCCACCATCCCCCCCACGCCGACCGCCACGCGGCTCCCATCCCCCACAGCCACGCCCCGGCCCCTGGCGGAGCGCATCTCGGAGACCGCCCTGTTCGAGACACTGACCGATCTGACGGCGATCCGACCGTACCGGGGCTGGCGCAGCAGCGGCTCCCCCGGCGAGCGCGAAGCACTGGACTACCTGGCCCGGCGGCTGGACGCGATGACCCGGCTCCAGGCGCTGGGGATGACGGTGATACGAGAAGATGTGCCGGTCTACCTGTCCACCACCATCCACGACGTGCGCCTGACCCTACACCTGCATGACCGCGAATTGGCTGTGCCAGCCCAGGCCCCCTGGGGCCACATAGACAACGCCGGCCGGGCCGTCCAGTTCGACACGGACGGGCGCATCGGCGATACCGACCCGGACCCCGTCACCATCCAGGGCGCGCCCCAGGTCATCACGACGACTGGCGCGCTGGAATCCCTAAACGCCTCCCCTCCCCTCGTAGGGGAGGGGAGGGGGCCATGGTCCGGCGAAGCCGGGGAGGGGTGGATACTTTTCGTGGACTATGCCCTGCTGGACCCGGTGGTTCATGGTTCCACGGCCCAGGAGCGAGCGGCCGCGCTGCGCAACGCCCGGCCGGCCGCCATCGTCATGGTCACGAGCTACGGCGAGCAGAACGGCCAGAGCACCGGCACCTACGCCCTGGACCGGCCGGCCCTTACCCAGGTAGACGCCGCCCGCGTGCCGGTCGCCGTCGTCCGGCTGGAAGACCTGGCTCCCCTGGGCGTCCAATCCCTGAACGACCTGGCACGTGCCGAAAACGCGGTCCTGACGGTGGACGTGGACATCCTCAGCCCGGCCACGTCTGGCAATCTGACGGTCCGCATCCCCGGCCAGGACGAGGCTCGCTGGCTGATCCTGGGCGCGCACGTGGACACCGCCAACACGCCCGGCGCATTGGACAACGGCAGCGGTGCGGCGGTGCTCTTGGAGGTGGCGCGAGCCTTGAACGAGGGCGGGACGCGCCCGCCGGTCACGATCTACCTCATCTGGTTCGGCGCCGAGGAGCTGGGCTTGTACGGCTCGCTGACCTGGGCCAACGCCCACCCGGACCTGGCCCGCGATGCCCTGGCCGTCCTCACATTCGACTCCCTGGCGCACCCGCTGGCCGGCCTCACGCCCACCCTCAACCTGGCCTGCTGGTCCGACGGCCTGGCCGCGCAGCAAACCGGGTTGCCGGGCGCGTTGGCCGAGGCCGGGCGGGCAGTCGGCCTTGAAGTTCGCACTATACAGAGCCGCAGCATCATCTCCGACTATGCCGCCTTTGCCGCCTTTGGCGCGCCGTGCCTGAACGTGGCCTTCGAGGCCGCCACCGGCGACGAATCAGCCCAGGCCGTGCAGTACACCGGCCACCTGCACTGCCCCTACGACGACCTGGACCTGGCCCGGCGGGAGGCGCAGGGACTGGTGAGCATGGCCCGGCTGGCCGCCGTGGCCGTGAGCGAGCTGCCCCGGCGCGATGCCCGCGGCTTCCGCGAGTTCCCGGCCCCGGTCCGCCGCGCGGTCTTTGTGGGCAGCCACACCGAGGCCGCGCACATGATGCCGGCCGGCTCGCCGGAGCTGGGCCGCCTCCTGGCCGCCGAGGGCTACGTTGTGGACACCATCCCCTGGGACACACCGGTGACGGCCGAGAAGCTACAGGACGCCGCCCTGGTCGTCGTCATGCCACCGCTGGACTATGGCGATGCGTCCGCCCCCCTCTCCCCAGGGGGGGAGGGAACCGGCGTGAGGGGGGATGCCTGGTCAGCCGATGAGGTGCGCGCATTGGAAGAATACGTGCGCGGCGGCGGCCTGCTCGTCCTCACCAACAGCGCACGGCGGCTCAAGTATCGCAACTGGCGGTATGAGGTCAACGAGGACACCTCGGCCATGAACGCTCTCAGCGAGCGGTTCGGCGTGCGGTTCGAGGCCGGGAGCATCGAGGCCACGTCGGCGGCCGTGGTGAGCGATCACGTGCCGGTGAAAGGGCTGGACGCGCTGCCGTTGACCGGGGGAAACGCGGTGCGGTTCTCGGTGAGCGGGGACCGCGCGCAGGTGCTGGCGCGGGCTGGCGGGTCGCCGGTGATCGCCTGGGTGGACGTAGACCAGGGCCACGTGCTCGTGCTCGGCGACGCGGGGCTGCTCGGCTCGCGGCTGGATCAGGCATATCACCCCTTCTGGCGAAGGTTGGCCCGTGCGCCTTTGTAGATCACTGCCCGCCCACAGGCTGAAAAGACACTCGTTGTACTTGACGAACGGCGTGGGGCATTGTAGAATGGTCGTGGGAGGAAAGCATGTCATCTGTGACCTCGGACCTGCCAGCCAAACTGGCGCACCTGACCCCGCCGGAGCGCGCGGCCCTGGGCGAGTTCCTGGCCCGGCTCCGCGAGCAATACGCGGACGAAGTGGTCAGCGTGCGGCTCTTCGGCTCGCGGGCCAGGGGAGAAGGTGGGCCGGAATCGGACCTGGACGTGCTGGTGGTGGTGCGCAGCGAGGATTGGCGCGTGCACTGGGACATCATGCGCCGCGCGTCTCGCGTCTCACTGGACTACGACGTGGATTTGTCGAGCAAGGTGCTGAGCCAACGTCGGTACCGCTGGCTAGGGCAGCGGCATACCCTGTTCCATAGAAATGTCCAAACGGAAGGAGTACGCCTGTGGACACGACCACCCGGGCCAACATCCGCGATTACCTGACCCTGGCGCGCGATGACCTGGACGCTGCCCGGCAACTGCTGTCCACGGGGCGGCATCGCCAGGCCGTTTCGCGCGCCTACTATGCGATCTTTTACGCGGCGTCGGCGGTGCTGCTCAGCCAGGGCCTCCAACGCGCCCGGCACTCCGGCGTCCAATCGGCCTTCGGTCAGTTCTTCGTCAAGCCGGGGCTGATCGAAGTCGAGTACAACGACATCTACCGGATCGCGCGCGAGCTGCGGGAAGCCAGCGACTACGAGTTGCACGTCGCCCTGGCGACCGACGCCGTCGAGCAGCTCGTCGCCGACGCGGAGCGGTTCGTGGCGCGCATGGAAGGGTACTTGCGCGGGATCGGCGCTGTGGGCTGACGCTGCGGGAGGATCGGCTATGTCGTTGTCCACGTCTCTGCCAGCCAAACTGGCGCACCGGCTGGTGCAGCGCTTTGCACCCCAGAAAGTAATCACTGAAGTCCGGGCTATTATACCACCGCGTGCCAGCGCGAAAAAGCCCCCCCCGCGATTTTAAGGCTGGATCGCCTGGGGCCGCACGTCGCCGCCCCCGCCCCGTACCAGCGGCGCGGCCCCCCACAGCCAGGGCTATCGGCCCAGGCGCACCGCCAGGTGTAGGGGGCCAACCCGGTCGCCCGCGCGGCCCGGCGCTATGGGCCAGATTTTGCGCGAAGAACCGGGTGTTCTTCATTGCTGCATCACGATTTATGACCAGGCCTCGTCTAGTTTCAGGAGAGCGAGTCCCCGTGAGAATCCAGCGGATATTGTGGTATCGGCAGTTCGTAGAGAAGCTGTGGGACAAACACCACGTGGAGACCGACGAGGCTGAACAGGCATTGGGGAACCACCGTCGTGTGCGGCGAGTAAAGCGCGGGCATGTGAAAGGTGAGGACATTTACCTGGCCCTGGGCCAAACCGACGCGGGGCGATACCTGGCTGTGTTCTTCATCTACAAAAAGTCCCATGATGCCATTGTGATCAGCGCCCGGGACATGGATGACAAGGAGCGCGACGAATATGAGAAAGCCTAAGAAGGAACCTATCCCCGAGGAATTCCGCACCCTGGAGGAGGCCGGTGAATTTTGGGATACGCACTCGGCGGCCGATTATTGGGACGAGATGGAAGACGTGGCGTGCGAGGTGGATCTCCAGGGCCGGCGGTTTGTCGTCGCGCTGGACGATGCGGTGTATCGCGCGGTGGCCCGGGTCGCCGCGACCCAGCACCTTCCGCCGGATGACTTGGTGAACCAACTGCTGCGCCGAGAGCTGATCGGCGTCCCTGGCTGACCCGCCGGACGCCTGCCGATTGAAATTGGGGCATGTGGACCTATGGCCGGGCGTCGGCCTGCTACTACGCCGCGGACGCGATCTCCAGACGCCCACCGATTGAAATCGGCGCGGGGAGGCTTTCCCCTAAAGGGGACAGGTCGGCCGGGCATCGGCCTGCGCCGACGCAATTACGCCCACCCCGGAAACGACGCCCACCATCTCCGTTGTTGCGCTGGCACCGACGACGGAAAGAGCAGCCACTTCTAGACGGGACCGATATACGCCACTTGATGGAAGGTGATGTACCCGAATGGACATTGACCTGGACCTCTACCGCAAGACCGTGACCGTCTCTGAGAACCCCCCGGTGCGCCTGAGCGTGATGGACGTCTGGCCGGCCCACGCGGCCCGCACCCTGGTCTTCCTGCACGGCTGGGGCGGCCAGGCCCGGCAGTGGACGCACCAGCTCCGCCATTTTTGCGAGGAGAACCGCGTCATCGCCTACGACATGCGCGGCCATGCGGCGTCCGATAAGCCGCACTCCCGCTACGAGATGGACGAGCTGGTGGACGACCTGGAGCGATTGCTCGCGGCCCTGGACGTGCCGGAGAAGTTCGTGCTGGTGGCCCACTCCTTCGGCGGGGCGGTGGCCGTGGAGTATGCCCTGCGCCACCCGGAACGGTTGGACCGATTGGTGCTCATCGGCATGGCCGGGAACTTTTCCCTGAGCTGGTGGCCGCAGTTGATCTTCAAGCTCCCCTCGCGGACGTTGGAGCCGCTGCGGCACACGCTGTTCAAGGACCTCTTCGCCCCGGCCCGGGTCCTCAAGCCGCTCTACACCCGCACGTTAGCCACCTGGGATGGCTGGTCGCGCTTCCCCAAGCTCAACGTGCCCACGTTGGTCATCGCCGGGCACAAGGACGTGGCCTTCCCGGCCGCCCGGGCCGGCGAGATCGCCGGCCAGATCCCCGGCGCGCAGATGACCACCATTCCGGTCTCGGCCCACATGGTCCCCCTGGAGCGCCCCGACGCCGTGAACCGGGCCATCGAGCGGTTCATCGGCGAGGCCCCCCGGTCCTGGCGCGATCGCAAGGTTCAAGACCGGCTCATCGCCGAGCGGCCCTGGCTGGCGCACTATGAGATGGGCGTGCCCCAGACCATCATCCCGCCCAGCCAGCCGCTCCATCGCTTCCTGGAGAGCGCGGCCCGCCGCCATCCCCGCCGGCCGGCCCTCATCTTCTACGACAAGAAGATGAGCTACCGCAAGCTGGACGAGCAGGCCAACCGCTTCGCCCACGCCTTGCACGACCTGGGCATCCGGCCCGGCGACCGCGTCATCGTCGTCCTGCCAAACACGCCCCAGTGTGTCATCGCCTACTATGGGATACTGAAAGCCGGCGCGGTGGTCGTCCTCACCAACCCCCTGTCCACCGAGGACGAGCTGGTGCATCGCGTGGAGGATACCGGCGCCCAGGCCGTCGTCACCCTGAGCATGTTCTACGACATGGCGCGCAAGGTCCAGGAACGCACCGGCCTGCCTCACCTCATCGTCACCAACTTTAAGGAGTACCTGCCCTGGAACAAGCGGCTGTATTTCACCCTGGTGCGCGAGAAGCGCGAGGGACATCGGATTGACATCCGGGGCCAGGCGGGGGTCTACTGGTTCCAGGACCTGCTGCGGGCGCAGGGCTTGCTGGCGGTGCTGCCGCCGGAGAGCGCGCAGCAGGTCGGGCCAGACGACCTGGCGGCCATCCTCTACACCGGCGGCACCACCGACGAGCCGAAGGGCGTCATGCTCACCCACCTGAACCTGGCGAGCAATGCCCTCCAGACCCGCCACTGGATCGCCGACGCCCGCGACGGCCACGAGGTGCTCCTGGCCGTGCTGCCGTTCTCGCACTCCTACGGCATGACGGCGTGCATGAACGTGGCCGTCTGCCTGTCGTCCGCGATGATCCTCATGCCCACGTTCGTCACGTCCCACGTGCTCAAGGTCATCGCCCGGCACCGGCCCACGCTGTTCCCCGGCATCCCGCCCATGTACGTCGCCATCAACAACCACCCCCAGGTCAAGCGGTTCCGCACCTCGTCCATCCGGGCCTGCATCAGCGGGGCCGCGCCGCTGCCGGTGGAGGTGCAAGAAGCCTTTGAGAAGCTGACCCACGGCAAGCTGGTGGAGGGCTACGGGCTGACGGAGGCCAGCCCCGTCACCCACGCCAACCCGCTGGGCGGCCGGCGCAAGGCCGGCACCATCGGCGTGCCGTTCCCGTCCACGGAGGCCCGGATCGTGGACCTGGAGACCGGCGCGGACCTGCCCCCGGGCGAGGTCGGCGAACTGGTGGTGCGCGGCCCCCAGGTGATGCGCGGCTACTGGAACCAGCCGGAGGCCACCGCCGAGGTGCTATCGCCCGATGGCTGGCTGCGCACCGGCGACCTGGCCCGCATGGACGGCGACGGCTATTTCCAGATCATCAACCGCAAGAAGGACATGATCATCGCCGGCAAGTATAACGTCTATCCGCGCGACGTGGAAGAGGTGCTTTACGAGCATCCGAAGGTGCTGGAAGCGGCGGTGGTGGGCATCCCCAACGAGGCCGGCGAGGGCGAGGAGGTCAAGGCGTTCATCGTCCTCAAACGTGGCGAGATGGCGACCCCGGAGGAGATCATCGCCCTGTGCCAGGGCCGGCTGGAAGACTACAAGATACCCAAGGCGGTGGAGTTCCGGGTGGAGCTGCCCAAGACCATGGTAGGCAAAGTGCTGCGGCGGGCGTTGGTGGAGGAGGGGAGGCGGGTGGAGGATGGAGGATGAAGGATGAAGGATGAAGGCGGAAGGATGAAGGCGAAAGGATGAAGGCGGAAGGATGAAGGATGAAGGATGAAGGCGGAAGGCGGAAGGCGGAAGGATGAAGGATGAAGGCGGAAGGATGAAGGATGAAGGATGAAGGCGGAAGGCGGAAGGATGGAGGCGGAAGGCGTGATGCGCGTGTGGTGGGCGCAAAACGGAACACGCACGATGCCTCAGGTCTCGTCGTCCAGCGATTGCCAGAGGTCCTGGCTCACCTGCCGGCTGGTCCGGTGAGCCACGACCACGCGATAGAGCCACCGGCCTTCCTCCTGGCGTTTCGCCACCTCGCCGCGCGCCACCAGATGCTCCAGGGCCAGCGCGACCTGGTCCGGGGGACGGTCCAGCCCGGCGGCCAGGGTGGCCGCGTCGGCCTCTTGCAGGCGCAGCAGCCGGGCGATCAGGGTGCGGGTCTCGTCGGCCGCGCCCAGCAGGTCGAACATGCCGGTGCCGCCGCTGCGCCGGGCCGGTGGCGCGTCTGGCTTGGGCTTATCAGAAGCTGAGGGGTTCTGCATGGTCAGCCCTCCAATGGGTGGTGAGAAGCCTGGCCTCTTCGCCAGGCTTGTTTTTATATATTCCAACAGCTCGCGGGCCAAGACGGAGGCGCAGGTGATCTGGTCATAGTCAATGGTCACGTCATGGAGGTATTGGAGTCGCAAGATGTCTTTTTCCACGCCGGGCAAGACACCGCCAAAGAAGAATCCCAGCCCTTCCAGGTTGGCGCAGAATCGGGCCGTCAACGGGTCGGTCAGGGGCAGGTCCAGGTGGATCACGGCCAGGCCCCGACCCCGTAGCTCGCTCAGCCGGGCCGCGATCTCCCCGGCCACGCGGTCGCCATAGCCCTGCACCTCGATCTGGGCGGAGTTGAGGCTCAGCTTGATGTGGGTGCTCAGGTTGGCGGGCGCGGCCGGGGCGGATAATTCGGCCGGGCATTCGGCCAGCCGCCGGGTCAGGCCCACGTGCTCGTAGATGCGCTGGATCATCTCCCGATGGTGTGGCGGGGGATAGACGGCCGGACCGGCCGGCATGTTCAGTGGCAAAAAGGCATACAGGAGCGTCTCACGTTGGGCCAGCTCCCCCTCCTCCATGCGCTTGAAAAAGACGGACTGGGGGACATAGCCCAGCAATAGCCCGGTCTCCCGGTAACCCAACGCCAGGGCTGCGCGTTGGGAATAGGGATGGAGGGTCACCGGCAAACAGTAGAGACCGGCCAACCCTCGCTCGCGAGCTACCTGGTGCAACAACGTGGTCAGCCGGGCGATGATCCCCCGGTCCCGGTACGGCGGGCTGACGAGAGCCTGCCCCACCTCGCGGATGGGGCTGTCTGGCGCGCCCACCAGCGCGCAGTGCCCCACCACCTCGCCGCTCGTCGAGTCCAGCACCGCCACGGCGGAGATGATCTCGCCCGTGCGGTTCATCTCGGCCAGCCGTTCCGGGTAATAATAGTGCTCGCCGGGGTAGGTGTAGCCATAGATGCGATAGACGCACTGGGCGACCCGGGCGGCCTCGTCTGGGCGCATGAGCCGATAGGCGATGGGCACGTCGGCCGGGGCAGCCATCGCCTCATAGGGCTGCAATTCTTGGGCCGTAAAGTAACTCTGCACGTCCGACGTGGCCCGGTATTTGGTGAGCCGGACCTCTTTGCCCTCCCGGCCCTTGTTCAGGTACCGCACCTCGTCCATCACCTGCTTGATCAGGTAATACGATAGCCCGCCCGTGTCCCGGTCCAGGCCGCCGCTGGCGTCATACGCGGCCACGGCCGTGGGGTCGAACGGCAGGCCCTTGTCGGCGATGGCGATGGTGAGGCTGGTGCTGTCCACGCGGCTGGTGATGGTGAAGGGCTGCCGGTCGCCTGGCTCGAAGGACGCGATGACGTTGGTGCAGGCTTCGTCCACGGCCAGCCGGATGCGATGCACGTCCGCTGCTGCAAAGCCGGCCCGTTCGGCGATGGCCCGGGTATAGGCCCCGATGACCGGCAGGTACGAGAGGTCGTTGGGCACGGTCAGTTGAGAGACATCGGATACGCAGGTCACAGGCCATCCTCCTGGCACTGGCGCGCCCGCATCTGCCGGGCCGCCTCGCGGAGCCGCCGGAAATAGTCGGTCTCGGTGATCTCGGCCACCTGGCGTTCCTTGCGGGCCAGATCGATCTCGATCTTGAGTTCTTCCACCTGCTGGCGCAGCTTGAACTCGCGGGCCTCCACCTTGGCGACCATAAAGTTGAAGGCTTCGGCCAACTCGGTGAATTCGTCCGCGCGGTGGCCGATGATGCGCGAGATGTCCTGGCTGTAATCGCCCTGGCTGACCTGCTCGGCCACGCGGGTGATGTCGCGGACCGGCTGGGCGATGTTGCGCGCCAGCAGCCAGCCGACAGCGGTGATCAAGACGGCGGTCAGGAGCAGGCTGAGCAGGGAAACGCCGACGGTCTTCTGGATCTCCTGCGCCAGATCGGCCGCCAGATCGGTGGTCGCCTGGTGGAAATCGCTGGCAAAGGCGGTGATGGTCACGGCCCCGAAGCCGGCCGGCGAATGGTACACGCCGCTGTAGTAAGGAATGGTCGCGTAGGCCATGGTCCGTTCCCGGCCCTCGGGGAATTGCTTGTCGCGCCAGATGTAAATGGGCAGCGCGCCGGATGCGCCGGCCCGGTTATACTCGGCCAGCAACGGGATGTTTTTGTCTATGAACCCCATGTAATTGGCATTCAGGGGGATGATGCCGGTCTCCTGGGCTTGGGCGAACTCCTCCGGGGTCTTGGGCACGGGCACGGGCTGGCCGTTCTCGTCGTAGCCAAAGATGTAATACGCCCGGGGATGGGCGACCATGAACCCCTCATGGGAGATGATGTAAGAGAAACGGCCCTGGCGCACGTCCACCTCGGCCTGGAACCGTTCTGCGCCGCTGACGATGTGGTTGGTGAACTCGATCACGTGGGTATGATCCAGCCCCAGCACCACGATCCCTTGCAGGGTATCGTCCTCATAGACGGGCATGGCATAGCGGATGACGCCCTGAAAGCGGCGGCCGGCCGGGTTTTCGGCGCCGGCGTAGGCTTCGGCCATCGGCACGTAGCGGCCGGTCACGCGCCCCACATAGATCTCGCCGGGCGCCAGGCCGATGGTTCGGGCGAAATAGTCTTCGCATTTGAAGAGCGTGTGGGCCGGATCGCTCACATCCGCCAGCGCGGAATGTGGGGTGATCTGCTCATCGCGGATACGCACCACTTCCTGGCCCTGCGGGTTCACAAAAGAGACCTCCCGGTACAGGGGGAGCCGGGTCTTGCCAGCGCCGGTCCATAGCTCCCCGCGATGGGCCTGAGAGAAGGCCAGATAGGCGGGGCCGGTGCGAGGGAGCATCGCCAGGGCGCGCAGATCGTCCTCGCGTTCGGTGAGGAACCGGGCGATGGCGGCCGCTGTGTCGGCGGCGCGGCCCTCTAGCGCAGCCATGGACTTTTCATCCAGCGCCGTCTTGCTGCGCGCGATGGCCGCATCGCCGGTCACCTTGTAGTCGTATAGCGTGAACCCGCCCAGGATGATCAGCGGAGGGAGGGAACAGGCCAGGATAGCCAGCATGATCTTGCGCAACAGGCCGGATCGCCATCCAGAGCGAAACCTATCCATGGGGTCTCCTGTCCAGTCGGTGCACATCCTCCCACAGGTTCAGGCGTATTCCAAACAGCCTGCGGGGGTTGAGCAGATACCAAAGTCAATATCCCAGCCGACGCAGGCGTTCCAGAAATGCCGGGTCCAGGTCTGCCTTCCGGCCGATGACAGCGGCTTCCTCAGCCAGGGCCAACATCTGGCTCAAGTCTGCGCGCAAGCGGGCCACCAGATCCGGCCGCGATGCGGCCAGGTCGGTCGTCTCTCCCGGATCGGCCTGCAGGTCGTAGAGTTGCGTCTGCCCACGCCCGCGAGGGTCGCCGGTAGTGACCTGGATGAGCTTGTAGCGCGAGGTGCGGACGGCCATGACCCCAGCCCGGTAGAGATCCTCGGCAAAGACCGCCTGGGCCCGGGCCGGTGAGTTCGCTGGCAGACGCAGGCTGATGCCCTCCATCGCGGCGGGCGGCTGGATGCCGACCACGTCCAGGATCGTGGGGGCGATGTCCAGGCTGCGGGCCAGGCCCTCGTCCACGGTGCCGGCGTGAGCATTGCCCGGATACTTGATGATCAACGGCACGCTCATGATCTCCTGATAGAGTGTTTTGCCGTGGGCCCAACCCTGATGCTCGTAGAACTCCTCGCCGTGGTCGGCCGTGAAGATGATCAGCGCCTGGTCATAAAGCCCCAGTCGTTTCAACGTCGCGATCAAGTTGCCAAAATGGCGGTCAAAGTACGCGATCTCGCCGTCATACACGTCGCGTAAGAGCCATGCGGGAACGCCATCCTCACTGTGGTAGCTGCGGCCATCGTAGGGGTGCACAAAATAGGGATCATGCGGGTCCATATAATGCACATACATGAAAATGCGCTGATCGCGATGGGCCTCCAGCCAGGGCAAGACGCGCCAGTTCACGCGCTCAGCCTCCTGATAGAATCTGTCGCCATGGCGGAGAAAGGTGGACTCGAGCGGGTCCAGGTCATAATACTCGACGTACCCTTGCTGAAAGTTCAGCTCGTGGAACAGGTTCGTGTTGGCGACAAAGCCCACCGTGTAATACCCGTGCGCGGCCAGGATCTCGGGCAAGGTGAGCACCTCGTCCGACAGAATGTCGTCCGCGGTGAGCGCCCGGTGCGTGGATGGGTAAAGGGACGATAGCATCGTGGCCACCGAGGGCTTGGTCCATGCAGATTGAGCGTTCATATTGCGATACAAGACGCCATCTCGGGCCAGGGAACCGATGTGCGGCGTCGCGACAACGCGCTGCCCATTCGCCAGGTACGGCGCGTAACACGAGAGCCGGTCCGCGCGCAGCGCATCCACTACCACGATGATGATCACGTTGGGCGGAGCGGCGGCCAGCACGCCACTCCGGTAGACAAACAGGGGCGTCGCAACCAGCGCGACGATGAGGAGACCGGCCAGGATGCCCTGGCCGATCTCGTGCCAGCGCAAGGGACGCGCATGTTTCTCATGTAGAGTCATTGATCCACGCTCCATCTAGGGCCAATCCAGCCACAACTCCGTCCAGGTCTCACCGGCTGATCCTGTGAATGGCAGCCGTGCGCCGGTCTCCGTGGCGTACACGCCCACCCGGAGCCGGCAGTCTTGCGAGTTCGTCCCCGCCGGCAGCGCGAACTCATAGCGTTCGGGGACCGTCTCGCCCGGCATCCAGTCGGTCGTCGGATACCGCCAGTTCCCCGGCTCCCGGTCGTCCTGGGCCACGACGCGACCCTCCCGGTCCACCAGGTGCACAAAGTACTTGTAGTGTGTGTCCATCGCACGCCGGCTGCGCCAGTACAGGGTGGCGCGCACCACATCGCCCTCGGCCGTCAACTCATAGCCCAGCAAGGCCAGCGTATCGCCAAAATCCACGCGCCGCACGACCGGCGGGGTGAAATCGCGCCGCCGGAACACGGTGATGCCGTCCCGGTCAAAGATGCGCTCATAGTACGGGTTGGCGTCCAGGCGTTCCATGTTCAGGAACAACTCATCATGCGACAGGAAGCCATAGATGTGTCCGCCGGGGTCGCAGACCACGTACTCCACCTCGTTCAGGTCCGGGGTTTCCGGGTAGAGCCGCACCAACGCCCGCTCGGAGAGGTGCGGGACCAGGTTGGATTGGGCCATGGCCGGGCTACCGGCCGGGATGAGCGCCAGCGCCGCCCGGGCCGCCGTCGCGCGCGGCGTGGCGACGGCATACAGATCGGGATCAAAATATGCGCCCAGTGGCCCCGGCGAGACCGCCAAATAGTGGCCCACGCTGGTCGTCAGGATAAAGCCGGCCAGCGCCCACCGGAAGCCAGATGACGGCCAGCGCCGCACCAGACGCGCGCACCCGATCACGGCGGCCAGGGCCACGAACGGGATGACCGGCGACGTGTAATGCCACTGGATCGAGTACATGGGGTCATACGCGCTGAGCAGCAGGTAAGCCACCGGGATGCCGGCCAACGCCAGCACGTCCAGGCCGATGACCGGCGTCAGCCCAAAGGGCACCAGGGCATGCAGGACAAATCGCAGGCGTGGCTCGGTGCAGACCCGCGCCAGAACGTGGACGGGCCTGGTGAGCAATGTCTGAACGATCTCGCCCACATTGTCGCCCAGGTAGCCGTAGCGCACCAGGAACGAATATTCGCGCTGGACTGCGCTGGCCCCCAGGGCCGGGATGACCCAGCTCACCAGGGCGTAGCCCCACAACAGCCCCCCGCCCGCCAGCGCCGCCCCCACCGGCCGGCGCTGGGCCAGGAGCAGATACAGCCCCAAGCCCACCGCGATAAAGGCTACCTCTTCCTGACATAGCAACGCCAGGCCCAGGAACGCCGCAAACAGCCCATACCGTCGTTGCAGCAGGCCATACGTGGCGAACGAGAGCAGCGGGATCACCAGGGCGATCGGGTGGAAATCGAACAGGTTGACGAAGTGAAGCGACGGCAACAAGAGGTAGGCCAGGGAAAGCAACAGGGGGAGAGGCGCTGGCAACTGCTGGCGGGCCAGCCAGTAGACCGGCAGCACCCCCAGGGCCAGGACAACGGTCTGGAAGACCAGGAGCACGCGCGCATCGGGGAATAGCCAGTAGAGCGGGGCCAAGAGGGCCAGGACCGGCGCAAAGTGCACGCCCAGGAAGTTCGAGTAGGCATTGGGGTATAGGGTGGTTTGATAAAGTTGCCCACGCGCGGTATTCCAGATCACCTGGCTAAAGATGCCCAGATCGTAGCCCTTGCTGTGGAACGCCTCGTGGCGCAGCAGGCTCAGGGCGCCAAAGACGGCGCAATAGGCCACGACGAGGCCCACCAGGATTGCGCGCGTGGTCCGGGGTGTCAAACGGGCGGCCAGACGATCCAGGCGGGCGGCCATGCGGCGAGCGATGAGCGCCGCCACCGCGGCCAGCACCACGGTCAAAGCAAAGCCCAGATAGAGTGTCGGCACGTTCCATTCCAGGTCCACGCTACCCACACCTCCGCAGCGGCGAGTATAGCACATCTCGGAAAGGTGTCAAGCACGACGCGCGAGCCATGCAGGGGGCGTGGCCCCGGCGTGGCAACAGAATGCCCCGGGCCAACCGGCTCGGGGCGCAGCGTGATGCTCAGCCACTTTTTCGCTCGCGGCGGGTATGCTGCCCGCCGCGTGGGGCGCGGGGCTACAAACCCCGCTTGCGCAACTTTCCATGCACCGAGGCCGCTAGTGGGTCTTTTTGAACACGACTTTCCAGGACCAGTGCTTGCCCACGTTGCCCATCTGCCCGGTCTCCGGGCAGTACTCTTCCACCCAGACCCAACCGCCGCTGCCATTGGGATCGGGCTTTTTAAAGTTGTTGCGGATGTCGTCAGCCACCTCGGAGGTGTATGGCGGAGCCACGTACACCTTCCACCCGCCGCACCCTTCCTGAATATTGCTGCAGATGAGGACGAACTCACACTTGCCCGGGCCTTTGACGCCGCTGATGTTGTGGGCTGGATAGGCATCGTCGGCGGTGTTGAATATCACCGGCACCCCATCCAGCGGATTGCCGTTCACGTCCAGCACCTCCACGAACAGCGTCGTGCCCAGCCGGTTCTCGCAGGCGGTGAGGGTGCGTTTTTCGATCACCACAAAGTCCGTGGCCGGCCGGGGCGTGGCCGTCGGGGGTTTGGGCTTCGGCGTGGGCTTGGGCGTGGGCTTGGGCGTCGCCGTGGGCACCGACGTCGCCGTCGGTTCCGGCGTCGCCGTCGGCTCCGGCGTCTCGGTGGGCGTGGGGGTCATCGTGGGCGTATGGGTAGGCTGGGGCGTATTCGTGGGCGTGGGGGTGTGGGTCGGCGTGGGCGTGGGCGAAGCCACCAACAGCGCCAGGCGTGCCCCCATGCTCTCGGTAACCGGCGACACGGCCGATAGCACCGTGGCCGGGGCACTGACCAGGAACAGGTATAACAACAACAGCGCGACCACCGCGATCCGCACCTGCGCCGCGCGCGGACGTCCCCTGAACCAAACCACCGCATCGCGCACGCCGTCTCGGATGCGCGTGGCCCGTCCGGCCGGGCCTGGCAGTGCGTGGGCCGGAATCCCCCGGGTGGTCGCTGGTCGGCGACGTGCATCTTCGGCTGGCCCCATCCCCACCGCGCGAGCCAGGTGCACCTTGATAGCCGGATACCTGGCGACCGCCAGATTAAAGTCGTTGCGACTCAACCGCCAGGCCGTCACCGCGGTGATGGCCCGTGCCGCCGTCTGGTGCGGCGTCCCGGTCCACAACGACTGCGCACCCAAGACCTCCCCGCGTCCTTTGGCATCCAGGATCGGGGCTTCCCGCGTGGCATCGGCCACGATCTTGACCGCGCCATCCGCGATGACATACAAGGCTTCGCCAGGGGAACCATTCTGATAGAGCCAATCGCCCGCCGCAAAGGTTTCACGCTGCAAGCAAGCAGCCAAAGCGATCAGGGCTTCGTTGCTCAAGCCGGCGAACGCCGGCACGCTGCGCAGGCTCTGCAGCGCCGCCGGGTCTGCGGCGCCCGTTTCCTCGGCGCGCCGCCCGCGATCCACGATCACCTTTTCGACCAGGCCCGGCTGCCCGGCCAGAAGATCCTGAAAGTCGGCCTTGTCCAATACCCACAGCTCGGCCTGGTCACTGGTGACCCGCACGGTATTGGCACGCGGCCGCTCGGTGACCAACGCGACGTCCCCGAAGAAGCTCCCTTCCCCCAGGTGGGCCAGCGGGGTGCGACCAGGAGCGGCATCCATCACCACTTCCAGCTCGCCGGACTGGACCAGGTACATGGCATCGCTGGCATCCCCCTCGCTGAACACCAGGTCCCCGGCCCGATATGTGCGCAGGCGCAAACGCCGCTCGATAAGGCGCAATTCGTCATCGGCGAGTCGGGCGAAGAGCGGCACCTTTCGCAAGATCTGTAACCTCACGACTCCTCCCTCCCGGTGCACAAAAGCCCGGCATCAGACATGAGGTCTGCGGCCGGGCGCTGTCATTTAACGGGTCTTTTTGAAGACGACTTTCCAGGACCAGTGTTTCCCGACGTTGCCAACCTGGCCGGTCTCGGGGCAGATCTCCTCCACCCACACCCAACCGCCGCTGCCATTGGGGTCGGGCTTCCGAAAGTTGTTGCGGATGCCATCCGCGACTTCGGTGGTAAACGGCGGGGCTATGTACACCTTCCAGCCCTCACAGCCCTCGGTGATGTTGCTGCAGATGAGGACGAACTCGCATTTGCCCGGGCCTTTGACGCCACTGACGTTGTGGGCCGGGTGGGCATCGTCGGCCGTGTTAAAGATCACCGGCACGCCGTCCAGCGGATTGCCATTCACATCCAGCACCTCCACGAACAGCGTCGTGCCCAGGTGATTCTCACAAGCGGTGAGGGGGCGTTTCTCCACCACCACAAAGTCCACCGCCGGGGTGGGCGTGGCCGTGGGCGGCTTGGGTTTGGCCGCCGCGACTGCGGTCTTGGGTTTGGGCGTGGCCGTGGGCGGCACCGGCGTCGCCGTCGGCTCGGGTGTGGCCGTGGGGGGCATGGGCGTCGCCGTGGGCGTGGCCGTCGGCGTGGGGGTGGGTGTGTTGGTAGGGGTGGGCGT
>FWPV01000824.1_pt1 | contig 38902 bp, 35 predicted proteins | sample 2228371 | NCBI WGS metagenome assembly FWPV01 (sample SAMEA103939776, study PRJEB20133) | metagenome
CAACAATGAGAATCGTTTCCATAGTGAATTACACCGTGATTTCATCAACATCGGTTGAGCCCGGCTGAAATAGCGGCAACCGTATGATTATAGCCGTTCCCTCGCCTTCCCGGCTGTCAATTTCTATGTCGCCATGATGACTGTCTATTATACTTCGGACAATGGCAAGTCCCAAGCCGGTGCCTGTTTCATGGGTGGTAAAAAATGGATTGAAAATCTTTTTTTGAATTTCTACAGGGATTCCCCGCCCTGAATCCTTGACCACCACCTCGAGCTGCGGCGCCCCGGCGGCGCCGTTCACCAGCGCCGTTCGAACCTCCAGGGCCCCGCCGTCCGGCATGGCTTGCAGCGCATTGGAAAAAAGGTTGACGAAAGCCCTGTAGAGCATATCCCGATCCGCCTCCATGGTGTAATTGCCGCTCTCGTAGCGCCGTTCCACCCACACTCCAAGCTTTTGGCACTCGGCGTCCAGCACGCTCAGATTCTTTTCCAGGATATCCTCGACCCGGCAGCGTGTCGGCGCAACCGTCTTGGGTCGTGCAAAGTCCAAGAATTCCGTCAGGATGTCGTTCAAACGCGTAGACTCTTCCACGATAATGGACGAAAAGCGCTTCTGCCGTTCATTTTCCGCTCGACCCTGAAGCAGTTCGGCAGTGCTGCGGATGATCCCCAGCGGATTGCGGATTTCGTGGGAAACGCCCGCCACCATCTCCCCCAGGGCCGCCAGCCGCTCCGCCTGATGCAGCTGTTCCTCCAGCTTGTTGCGTTCCGCAGTCCGGGCTGCGATGATCGTATCCGCTCTTCTGGCTATGAGAATGATGGTGGTGAAGAGCACGCCGACAAACACCATGAAGCTGAGTATGATGATGAGCTGAAAGCGATGTATCGACTCATATTCGCGGGTCATGTCCTGGGTGATTTCAAACACCCCGAGAACTTTGCCTCTTTTCAAGCTCATGGGGAGCTCCTCCCACATGGGAAGGTAGGTCTTCAGCTGGCGCACCCCACCATTCCAGTCAAAGCCCAAAAACGAACTGCCCTCGCCCACAAGAAACGAAACGGACTCATCTTTCAAGGCCTTCTGGAAAGGTTCCCCCAGATCGCCCTTGGTTCCAATATTCCCAGGCACGGTGCTGTAGGTGAGCACCTGGTCGGGATCATAAATATTCACACGGTCAACGGAAAATCCATGGATCGTGTTGCGCACCACCTTGTCGAGCCTTTCGTATTGGCTCTTGCGGCTCAAACGGATGGCTCCATCCACAATGAGAGTGGGCAGCGTGAATTCAAAAAAGACCTGATGATTGATATTCTCAGCCAAAAGATACGCATACTGCTCGCTCTTTTGCAGCAAAATGGCCTTCACCCGCTGAGTAATGAACGAGGACAACAGCAGGGTACTCACCAAAATGACCACAAGACTTGAAACAGACACATATTTGACAAGCTTAAACGGCTTGAAAGATTCCAGATCTTTTCTCTTATCTTTAACGTTCTTCATGCCCGCCTATCGCACTGGACGATTCATTTTGTTGCTGCGCACCTTTTTCTCCGGCCACCCGGCGGCGCCTGCCGGCGAGCAGCTCGCGCCATTTCCCCTCCCACCCTCTGGGAGTCGGATGATAGAATTGTACGGCGGGCAGCGAATCGGGCAGATACCTTTCGGCAACCCATCCGCTGGGATCATCATGAGGGTAGCGATAACCCTTTCCATACCCGGTTTTTTTCAGCAGGTCGGTGGGGGCGTTGCGGAGATGCAGGGGAACCGCGGCGTAACCGGTTTTCCTGGCCGCCTCGCGCGCTTTGCCCAGAGCCGTATAGATGGAATTGCTCTTGGGCGCCAGGGCAAGGTAGACGGCCGCCTGAGCAAGGGCCAAATCTCCTTCGGGGCTGCCCAGGAACTGGTACGACTGCATGGCGTGCATGGTATGCACCAATGCAAAGGGATCGGCCAGGCCAATGTCCTCGCTGGCCATGCGCACCAATCGCCGGGCAATATAGAGAGGGTCCTCCCCTCCTTCCAGCATTCTCGCCAACCAATACAGGCAGGCATCCGGATCGCTGCCGCGTACGCTCTTATGCAGCGCCGAAATCAGATTATAGTGCTCCTCGCCGGCCTTATCGTAATGCACGGCCGGCCTCTGCATCGCCTCCTGCATCGTGTCCAGTTCGATGCATCGTCCGCCCCCATCATCGGCAGGAGTGGAGCGCACCGCAATATCCAGAGCGTTGAGAGCGATCCTGGCGTCGCCACCGCAGGAAGTCAGCAGGTAGCTTTCCGCATCCCGACTGAGACTCGCACGGTAACCAGCCAACCCCCGCTTTTCATCCTGCAGTGCCCTGTCGATTATGATCCGCAGTTCTTCTTCAAGCAACGGCTGCAAAACCAATACTCGAGTTCTGGAAAGCAGCGGACGTATGACCTCAAAGGAGGGATTCTCCGTCGTGGCCCCAAGCAGGATCAGCGTGCCATGCTCGACATGCGGCAGCAGCGAGTCCTGCTGTGCCTTGTTCAATCGATGAATTTCATCCATGAAAAGCCAGGTGCGCTTCCTGGCTTTCATCCAGACCTGCTTTGCCTCCTCTACGGCCGAGCGAATTTCCCGCGTTCCTGCGGTGACCGCTGAAAGTGCGATCAAATGAGCTTCGGTATGATTGGTGATCAGCCGCGCCAGGGTCGTCTTACCACAGCCTGGAGGACCCCACAAAATCAGCGACTGCAGCTGTCGACTGGTGAGCAGCCGGTGCAAAATGCGGCCCGGGCCCAGCAGGTGCGCCTGGCCGACAAACTCCTCCAGGCTCCCTGGCCTCATCCTGTCCGCCAAAGGCGCCATGGATTCAAGTTCCCGCTCAATGTGTTGTTGGAACAGGTTCTGTTGTCGCATGAAAAATCCCGCCGCGCTGTTCAAGGTTCACAAATTAAATAGACAATTTTGCACCGCCCGGCTAGTTGGAACTGTCGTCCTTGCAGATTTTACAGGAAGATGCCGCCCGGCTGAACTGAAAAGTCAAACTCAGCGGGGTGCGTCAGGCCAAGCCGCAATAGTCATCCGGCAACGCCTGAATGAGAATCCGGGACAGGCTCTGCAACTCACAGAGTCAGCCTCACTCACTGAATGTCTGTGGCCTTGGTAAGACGCGCCCGGCACGGCAAGGGGTTGCGGATGAAATCACTCAATTGAGGGAACAGAAAGACTTGAATGGAACGAAGGGGAACGCTGCTTGCGAGAATTGCAGACGTACCACCCGCTAATCTTCTCCGAGGTAGGCTTTGCGCACACGCTCATCCTGCAAAAGTTGCTGCCCGGGACCTTCCAAAGTCACACTGCCCGTCTCCAACACATAGGCATAGTTAGCCACGTGCAGAGCCGCCATAGCATTTTGCTCCACCAGCAGTATGGTGGCCCCCTGCCGGTTGATCGTCTGAATCGTGTTGAACACTTCTTCAACGATTAGCGGAGCCAATCCCAGCGAAGGCTCGTCCAGCAGAACCAAATCGGGCCGGCTCATGAGAGCCCTGCCCAGCGCGAGCATTTGCTGTTCTCCTCCACTGAGGGTTCCGGCCAGCTGCTTATGCCTCTCTTTCAATCTGGGAAATAGAGTGTACACCCAGTCGAGGCTTACCTCCAAGTCCTTCCCGCCGGTATTATAGGCGCCCAGTTCCAGATTTTCCAGCACGGTCAGGTTGGGGAAAACCCTCCGGCCCTCCGGAGCTATCCCTATACCCTGTTTGATGATCTGATGCGTGCTCAGCCGAGTCGTCTCGTTGCCAAGAAATTTCACCGAACCCGAGCGCGGCCGCACCAGCCCGACAATGGCACGCAACGTGGTGCTCTTGCCGGCACCGTTTGCACCAATGAGGGTCACAATCTGGCCCTTCTCCACGGAGATATGAATGCCCTTCAAAGCATGAATACCTCCATAGTAGACCTGCAAATTTTCAACTTTAAGCATTCGGTAAATCTCCAAATCGGCTTCGACTACTTCGGTTCTCCCAGGTAGGCTTTGATGACGGCCTGATTGCTCTGGATTTCCGCCGGGGTTCCTTCAGCGATGGTAATGCCGTAGTCCAAAACTTTAATTCGTTCGCACAGGCCCATGACAAATTTCATGTCATGCTCGATTAAAAAGATCGTGAGCGCGTACTTGTCCCGAAGCTCGCGCACCAATACGGCCAGTTCGTTGGTTTCCTGGGGATTCATGCCCGCCGCCGGTTCATCCAGCAGCAGCAGTTTGGGACGGGTTGCAAGGGCCCTGGCGATTTCCAGGCGCCTCTGCTGCCCGTAGGCCAATCCACCGGCTTTTTCCTTAGCCAGATGGGCCAATCCCAGTTCCTGCAAAAATGCCATGGCACTCTCGCGGATTCGTTTTTCTTCACGTCGATAGGTAGGAAAGCCTAACATTGCTTCCCAGAAAAAGGTTCGGATACGCTGATGAAACGAAATCATCACATTTTCCAAGACGGTCAGGTCCGTGAACAGCCTGATATTTTGAAACGTTCTGGCAATGCCCTGGGCGGTGACCTTATGGACGGGAAAACCGGTGATCTCCTCACCCTGCCAACGCACCTGCCCGGAGGTCGGCGTCAGAAAGCCTGTGATCATGTTAAAAACCGTGGTTTTCCCGGCTCCGTTAGGCCCAATCAGGCCCACCAACTCGCCCGCCTGCAGTTCAATGGAAAAATCCTTCACGGCGGTCAGACCGCCAAATTGCATCACCAGGTCGTTCAGTTGGAAAAAATCACCCATGGGTGTTCCTAAAATCCCTTCTCTTTCCAGCCCAGCTTCGACAACAACCAATCCCAGCTGAATTCACTGCGTCCCATTATGCCGCGGCGGGCAAAAATGATAACCAGCATGAGGATAATGCTAAAAATAACCATGCGCATACCGGGAATCCCCGGAATTTTGAGGAATCCAAGATCGGTCGGACGTTCCACGATACGCAGTGCTTCTCCGCCCCAGGCAAACAGGGCGGCGCCGATGACCGCCCCTGTGGTGCTTCCCAATCCGCCCACCACAATGATAATGAGCAGATTGAAAGTGAGAAAAAAGGTGAACAAAGTCGGTGAAATGGTGGTGATCAGATGAGCCAGCAGCCCCCCCGCCACACCACAGAAGAAGGCGCTGATGAGAAACGCCATGAGTAGATGCTTGAACGGATCAATACCCATTGCCCGGGCGGCGATTTCATCTTCCCGGATGGATTTCATCGCTCGTCCATAACTGCTGTTGATCAGCTTGGTGATGGCTATGATGGTTAGAACTGCCACCCCCCAGGACCACCAAAGATTCGTGTAAGGCACCAATCCCTTGAGTCCCAGAGGGCCGTTGGTCACACCCTGCAATGCGTTGGCCAGCACCCTGATCACTTCGCCGAATCCCAGCGTGACGATTGCCAGATAATCGCCGCGCACGCGAAACACCGGGAAGCTGATGGCAAAGGCAAACACCGCAGCCATCAAACCGCCCAACAACAACGATACCACAAAAGGCGTATGCAAAACATTGAGCGGCCAGACCAACGGCACAATGATGTAGGTCATCTGCTTTTCGGCGGCACTCATGGTGAGTAGAGCCGAGGTGTAGGCGCCGATGGTGATGAAGGCGTTGGGGCCAAGGTGCAGTATCCCGCAGATGCCGTTCACTAAATTATAACTGACGGCCAGGGTGATGAAGACGGCCATATTGTTCAGGATACGAATCTGGTAGTCAGTCCCGTATTCGTTGAACAGGTAGAGGATCACGAACAGCACAAGGATGCCCATGATGTTCAGCAGCAGGTTCCGTCTTTCCTTGCTCATCCCTTATTCCTTAAAATTCTCTGCAACTCACTCACCCCAGTGAGCACCCCGCTCACAGGAGCCGCAGTCGGCAATGGCTGACGGGTACTCTGGCAGCTCGCGCCCCGCCGGCTCAAGCTCTCAGGTCTTGTCGATCATGGGTTCTCCCATGATGCCCGTCGGCCGAAACAACAGCACCAGGATCAGAATCACAAAGGCGAAGGCATCCTTGTATTGAGACACTTCGGGGAAAAAAGCCACAATCATGATCTCCCCCAGCCCCAGCAGAAATCCCCCGATGACCGCTCCCACAATGTTGCCGATGCCGCCCAAAACAGCTGCGATAAACGCCTTGAGCCCGGGGAAAACTCCCATAAACGGATTGACCTGCGGGTATTTCATAGCCCACATGATGCCGCCTGCCGCCGCCAAAAACGATCCGAGAAAAAATGTGATGGCGATGACCCGATCCAGGTTGATGCCCATCAAACGAGTGGCCTCAAAGTCCTTGGAAGCGGCTCGCATGGCTTTGCCCACCTTGGTCCGGTAGACGATATACAGCAGTCCAAGCAGCAGCACGATGGTGATGACCGGGGTATACAAGGTCAGCACCTGCACTCGAACGCCCAAGATGGTGATTACGTGATCAAACATCGGCGGGCGTGGAAACCCTTTGGGAATTCCACCGATGATGACAATGGCCAGATTCTCGAGCAGAAAGGAGGCGCCGATGGCGGAAATGAGCAGTGAAATTCTGGGGGCGTCGCGCAGCGGCCGGTAAGCGCATCGATCCAGCACGATTCCCATCAACCCGGTAATGACCATGGCCAGCGGAAAGCTGATCTGCCAGGGAAGCGTAAAGATGCCGATCAAATAGATGGCCGTGTAGGCAGCAAACATCAGCAGGTCGCCATGGGCGAAGTTGATCAGCCGCAGGATGCCGTAAACCATCGTATAACCTATGGCGACCAGCCCGTATAGACTGCCGAGCGAGATTCCGTTGATCAACTGCTGAAATAAAATTGTCCCGGTCACATGAAGTCCTTATTCTGAAATCATCGGAGGAATTCACTCTCCGGTGAAAAATGCTCTCCCCGCTGCTTTCTCGTCAGGTGTTGGAAGAGCTCAACCACGTCCCGTACGGATGCCGACTCAAAAAAGGCAGGGTAGACTGAACGCCTACCCTGCCTCCATTGCCACTCATAACAGCCATGTATTGCGTCACATTGGCAGCACTTATATCCATTGGCAGAAGCGCCGTGGTTGCAGTTGACCTCGACCACCGGACGATTCAGCCGGCTACGGATTCACCGTGGTGACGTAAACAAATTTGCCGTCCTGGACCTTGTTGATCACCATGCTCTTGATTGGATTGCCATCCTCTCCCATCGTGATGATACCCGATACTCCCTGGAAATCCTTGGTGTCTTGCAGGGCGTCACGAATTTTTGTGCCGTCTGTCGATGCGGCGCGCTTGATGGCGTCCACCAGCAGAAAATAAGCATCGGCACCGAGCGCCCCGAAGGCGTCGGCTTCTTTCTTGAATTTTTCTTCATACAGCTTGATGTATTGCTTGGATCGCTCGGTGGTCGCCGCGTCCTTGTGGAAATGCCCGGTAAAATACATCCCCTCGACGGCGGCTCCACCGATTTCGATCAAAGCGTCCGCCTGGGCGCCGTCACCGGTCAGGATGGGAGCCTTGATGCCGAGATCGCGCGCCTGTTTCGCCATCAGAGCGTCTTCGGTGTAGTAGTTGGGAGCGTAGATGACATCGGGGTTGGCGGCCTGCACCGCAGACAACTGGGCCGAAAAGTCCTGATCGCCCGTCTGGATGTAGGTGGTGGAAACGATCTTGCCGCCGTTCTTGACGAATTCCTTGACAAAGAAGTTACCCAGGCCGACACAGTAATCCTGTGCGATATCAATGATCACGGCAGCGGTCTTGGCCTTGAGCTCGTTCAGTGCAAAACGGGCCGCAACCTCCCCCTGAAAGGGGTCGATGAAGCAGGCGCGGAAGGCATATTGCTTGCCCTGGTTCACCAGGGGATTGGTTGCCGTGGGGCTCACAGAGGGGATCTTGGCCGCTTCGGAAATGGGGTTGCCGGCCATGGTATTGCCACTGATGGCTTCCCCGAGAATGCCCACTACTTTTTCCTTTTCAACCAGAAGAGTCACCGCATTGGCGGCCTCGATCTTATCGCTCTTGGTGTCCACCAGAATGACTTCGATTTTCTTCCCGAGCACCTCGGGTTCCATGCTGCGGGCGATTTCTATGCCTGCATTTTCCATTTCGCCATAGGCGGCCACGGCACCGGTCATGGGCAGATAGGCTCCTATCTTGATGGTGTCGGCAGCCGTTGCCTGGGCGGCCGGCCCAAAGAAGACCAATGATGTTACCAGTGCCAGAGCCAAAAGACTGTTCTTTTGCATCCTCTCCTCCTTTTCAAAATGTTCATGCCTGCGCGTAAACATCCTCCGACCTGTGCATCAACAAACGGGTTTATATGCCTCTAAACATGGTGGAATGTCAAGTCTCTACTCTACGCGCTATTTTGTGTCAACAAAAAAGGTTTGCTGCGCCTCTTGTCAATATGCGCATTGAATCGGCCGGTCTGTTTTGTTATATGGAGGGCGCAAACTTGTTACAGGAAACCAGGATAACTTTTGGACAGGATGCAAGCATGCCGACGGCATTTGTCACGGGGGCAAGCGGCTTCATCGGCGGCCACGTTGCCATTCAGCTGCTGCAAAGAGGCTGGCGGGTGCGAGCTCTGCGAAGGGGCCCCGTCTTCCAGCGCCGGCTTCCGGCAGACCCCATCGATTGGCGACAGGGCGATCTGAAAGACTTTGATCAGGTTTACCGGGCCATGGCGGGATGCGAGGCGGTCTTTCATGTGGCCGCCGACTATCGGCTGTGGGCCCGCAATCCAAACGAAATTTATGCCAACAACGTCACCGGTACGGCCAATGTGCTCGAAGCCGCCCTGCAGCACGGTGTCCGGCGGACAGTCTATACCAGCAGCGTCGGTGCTCTGGGCTTGAACCCTGACGGCACGCCGGCCGATGAGGGGACGCCCGTGCGTCTGGAAGACATGGTCGGCCACTACAAGCGATCGAAATTTCTGGCGGAGCGCAAGGCGGAAGAATTTTTTCGCCGGGGTCTCCCACTAGTCATTGTAAACCCCAGCACTCCTGTTGGACCTGGCGACCACAAGCCAACCCCGACCGGCAGGATCATCGTTGATTTTCTCAACGGTAGGATGCCTGCCTATTTGGATACGGGATTAAATATCGTGCATGTTTCCGATGTGGCGCACGGCCATCTGGCGGCACTGGAAAAGGGCAGAATCGGGGAAAAGTATATTCTGGGCAACGAAAATCTGACTTTATCCCAAATATTCAGCCTGTTGCAAAGAATCACAAAGATTCCGGCGCCGCGCCTTCGTCTGCCGCATCGGCCCGTGCTTTATTTATCCTACCTGAGCGAGCTCATTGCCCGGCTTACCGGAACGGAACCCCTGATTCCTCCGGAAGGTGTCAAAATGGCCCATCGCTACATGTTCTTTAAAGCGGACAAAGCCATCAGCGAACTGGGACTTCCACAAACGCCGGCAAGCGTTGCCCTGGAAGACGCGGTTCGCTGGTATCGCGAGAACTGTTATGTCAAACGTTGACGGTTGGCGGCAGAGGCACTGCTGACCACAAAGCACGCCGAAAGCGCAGATTCGATAGAGCAAGGTCCCGCTTTTTTGCTTTTCCTCTGGCTGTTTCTGTGCCGTCTGCGGCGATCATCACATTTTGGAAGGTAACCACACCATGCGTTTTCCCCTCTCTCTTTATGCATCCATGAGTGCTTACTTGCTCAAGAAAAGGATCAACGGCGACGAGCACTTCCCCCTGGTCCTCATGCTGGAACCCACCCACCGGTGCAATCTCACCTGTTCGGGGTGCGGCCGCATCATAGAATACGCCGGGACACTCCAGCAGGAGATGTCCCTGGAAGAGTGCCTCCAGTCGGTGGACGAGGCCGGTTCACCGGTTGTCACGATCACCGGCGGAGAACCGCTGATGTACTCCCAGGTGCAGGAACTGGTGCGCCAAGTTCTGCGCCGCGGGAAACACATCTATTTCTGCTCGAACGGGCTGCTGCTGGAGGAATCGCTCCCATTGTTTCAGCCCAACCCGCGCTTTACCTGGAACATTCACTTTGACGGCACTGAACCGGTACATGACCTGATCATTGGCCGTAAAGGAGGATTCAAAAAGGTTCTTGCCGGAGTCAAGGCGGCCAAGCGAAAGGGATTTCGCGTCAGCACCAACACCACGGTGTACCGTGAAACCGATGTCAAGGACCTGGAAAAGCTTTTTGCACAACTGGCTCAGGCGGGAGTCGACGGCATCCTGGTGGCGCCGGGATTCAGCTATGAAAAAGTGACGCGCGATGTTTTCCTGACCCGTCAGGAAATCACCCAGAAATTCAGGGAGATCCGCACCTGGCAGAAACGCTTTCCGTTGATCAGCAATCCAATATATCTGGATTTTCTGGCGGGCCATCGATCTCTCAAGTGCACTCCATGGGGAAGCCCCACCCGCAATGTGCGGGGCTGGAAATCCCCCTGCTATTTGATCACGGACACCCACTACCCCAGCTATCGGGAGCTCATGACAAAAACCGACTGGGAGCACTACGCTTCGGGCAAGGATCCGCGCTGTGCACAGTGCATGGTGCATTGCGGTTTTGAGCCGACGGTGGTGAGAAAAATGAACGGCAGGGACTTACTGCGTATGGTCGAGTGGAATCTGCATGCCTGAGTTTTTGAATTTGCTTTTGGGTACCGTGTTTCTGCGCCCCTATGTCTTTGCCTTTCTGGCGGTCTATCTGGTCGCCGCAGCAGCCCACATGGGCTGGCGGCGCACCCTGGTTTATCTGCCTCTGGGCTACGGCATTGCCTGGCTTTCCGAATACAGCTCGATTCACTGGGGAATCCCATACGGGGATTATTTCTACATTCCGGCGACCATCAACCAGGAGCTTTGGCTCGCCGGGGTTCCCTTTATGGACTCCCTGTCCTATGTGTTCCTCTCTTACTGCAGCTATTCCATGGCCATCTTCCTGCTCAGCCCGGTGCTTTTTTCCCAGGGCAACGCCTTCGTGCTGGAAACCCATCGCGTTCGACAGTCCTGGCAGACGCTGGTCCTGGGATCCTTCCTGTTCGTCTTCTTGGACATCGTTATCGATCCCGTTACACTGCACGGCCACCGTTGGTTTCTGGGCCAGATTTACGGATACCGGGAAATCGGTGTCTATTTTGGGGTTCCCATGAGTAATTTTGCCGGCTGGCTGGTGGTGGGATTTGTCTTGGTCGGGGCTTTGCAAATGCTCGATCGCCAGCGCCTTTTGGAACCCGGAAAAACATCCGCTTTGCATGCCATACCGGGAATCGTTCTGCTCGGGCCTGTGCTTTACGCCTCCATTCTTTTCTTCAACGTCGCCATCACCTTCTGGATCGGTGAAATCCTTCTGGCCACCGTCGACTGCCTGCTGATCTTTTTTCCTGCTCTGCTGGTTTTCTTTTTTACCCTGTATAAACAGACTCACCTCAATGCCACGTGCATTACCAGGCACGCAGCGGACTTTGGCAAATCCAGGCCCGTGCCGGCACAACCCCGGGATCCTGCACCCGCCATGGCGACCGCCCGTCCCTGATGCGTTTGGCAGGGGAATATGCGGCTCCATCCAGCCCCCTGCAAATAGATCATCTGAGAGGCTGCGGGAAGCCTCGACTATTCTCTGCCCCCCCGGCATTGAGAAGCCATTCTCTCCAGCCTGAATGAAGGAATATCCACCAAACCGGACACGACTCGTGCGAGCTCCCGGGCCGCCCGAGTCGAGTTTTTCCAAAGTGCGTAAAACTCCGGCAAGAGACGCGGGTGTTTGGCCAACAGGCGCACCACCTTCGCTATGGTTACCCGGCCTTCCGTGGTGATCTCATCCAAATCGAAGGTGATTTCGTCCCCGAGTCCATCGCTTACGGCACGAAAGCAGATCAACGGTATTCCCTCCTGCTGCGCAAACCGCGCAATGAACCAGCTCTCCATATCCATGACACAGGCCAGGTCGCCACAGCCCGGCATGACCGAACATTTTTCTCTCGGCTGCTCGTCGGTGACGATCTCGGCCGGCATCACGCCGTGGGTGTGACAAAAGTCCGCCAGAGCTTCGGCACAGCCGCCGGCAGCAATCGTCTCTGGAAAAACACCGTCCCGACCTGCATGCGGAGCACTGAACCGGGCACCGCAGACCACCTGCCCCACGCGCAACTCCCGGCTCAAACCGCCTGCAAACCCAAAGGAGCAGAGCATATCGGGGGGCGCTTCCTGCATTATCCAGTTGAGAGCCGCTGTTATCCTCTTTTGCCCCATGCCCGTTTCCACCAGATGGAGTTGCTTGGCGGGGTCCGTACGTGCAAACTCCCGGAAAGGTCGTCGGCAGACAAGCCGCCAACCTCCGGTAAGCCTCTTGAAGCAGCGGTATTCATCCGGCAAGGCAGCCAGCAGCGTGATGTTCAACATGTCAGAATCTTTTTCAAAAGTTGGGGGAAATCGGTGAACACAGCATCGACTCCGGTTTGCATCATGGCGCGCATGGCCGCTTCATCGTTGGCCACCCACACGCGCACAGCATAGCCGCATTGCTGCAAAGCTGCAACATTCACCCGCGGCACCTCCTCGATGCGGGGGTGGAATCCTTGTGTCTTTAGCTCACCCAGCAGCGCCATGAGGTTCTCCCGGTAAGAATCGCTCAGCAGGGCGGTGGTCAAACCGGCGTTGGCCTCTCTCGCTCGCCGCAGATAGGAAGGACTGAAGGAAGACAGGATAACGTAATCTTCCGCCCCCAGGTCCTCGATGAGGCCAACGGCCCGTTCGACCACGACGGCATCGCCTGCGGTTCCCGCCAAATCCTTGATTTCCACATTGATCGGCAGGCGGTGCTCGAGAGAAAACTCCAGAGCCTTGGCCAGCGTGAGCATCGGCTCTCCCGCATAGCGTGCGCACTCGGATTCAGCGACGCTGCCGGCGGCAATTTGACCGAACGGGTCTTGGCGGACGAACCAGGAACCGAAATCAAGCGGCTCCAGCTCCTTCAGCAGAAAATCACTCACTCGCCACGGCTTGCGGTCCGGATACACGTTCGTGGCATTGGAAGTTCGCTCCAACGTCGCATCGTGGATGACAACCAACTCGCCGTCTGCGGTCATGGCAACGTCCAGCTCCCACATGTCCGCACCGACCTCGAGCGCCTTTGCGGCAGCAGCGAGAGTGTTTTCCGGAGCCAGCGAGCGGGCGCCCCGATGGGCAATATTCAACGGCTTACGGTGAACATTGGCGGGAACCATGTTCACCGCTCAGCCGCAACTCTATGGAAAAATATGCTCACACCCGGATCCCCGCCTCTCATGCAAATCGCCTATCCGCCTTGACATCGGTTGCACCCCTTGCCTTGTCGGCAAGCCACCCGCATCGTTCGACCTGCTTCACATCAAACTCCGGAACGTACGGTTTTATGTCGAGCAACGGAGTCCCGTCCAGGATGTCCACGTCCTCGATGTGCAATACATTGTTCTCCCTGGCCATAAGCCTGACGACCGACAGCCCAATGGCGTTGGGGCGCCGCGGGGCGCGGGTGGCGAAGAGGCCGCGCGGCTGGTCGTCGAGAAACGGTGTGACGGTGAGGGCAAAGCCTTCGGAACGATGAAAATGATAGAGTAAAATGATGTGAGAGAATCCGTCCAGGTCGTTGAGCCCCTCCTCCATTGCCGGATTCAGCTCTGCCGAGCCACGGACGCCTTTGGCGCCGCCCGGCTGGATGGGCGCTCCCGTCACTTGTTTAAAAGGAGATCTGATTACGCCGATGGGCGTATAAACAATCCGGTCCATTCCAATTCCTCCAATTCAAGCCAGCCGCCTCCGTTACGAATATGCAAAACTCACCAAAATTCGCGCCGACCATTTTCCTGTCACGAATGCCGCATTATACTCGACCATTCAGTTTTCGCAAAAAATCCGCCTTTGAGCAACCGCATTGAGCCCCTTGATCCCTCCGGGGAAAAATGCTTTATTTCTTCTACCGCAAAGCCGTGTGCGGCGAACTGTTCCGCTTAGCAGAAGGAATGTAGGCCAAATTTCATGGAAGAAAAGATCAAGACACTCAGCAGTCTCTACGCGAACCATTTCAGCGCCGACCTGGATGCCGTGCGACTGCGCACGGGGCGGGTGACCGAGCGCATCCGCGTGGATCATCCCGAAGCGGCCGCCGTGGTGGCCTTCCCAGACGCGGACCATATCCTGATGGTGCGCCAGTGGCGCTACGCCATCGGCCGCGAGACTCTGGAGATCCCGGCCGGCAAAACCGACCCCGGTGAAGATCTGCACGATTGTGCGCGCCGCGAACTGCAGGAAGAGACCGGCTACAGGGCGAGGCAGCTGGTCCCCCTGTTTCGCTATTTTCCCGCCATCGGCTATTCCAATGAAGTGATCGAAATCTTTGCAGCTTCAAACCTGGAAAAACAGTCGCAGAAGCTGGATGAGGATGAGATTTCCCGGGTGGAGCTGATTGCAGTGGAGCACGTGCACGACCTCATCAGCCAGGGCATTATCCAGGACGGCAAAACCGTGATCGGTATTTCTCTGTTTCGCGCCAGATGGGAGCGGGGGGAAATTCCCGGCGACTTTTTCAGGTAACCGTCATGAGCAAGGTTCCCATCACTCGATACGGCTATTACCGCCTTGTGAAGGAGCTCACCTATCTGCGCCGAGTGGTGCGGCCGAAGGTTCTGGAAGAACTGCAGGAGGCCCGTTCCTACGGAGTAAAACTGAACAATCAGCAGTATCTCCATGCGCGCGAGCGCCATGTGGTGCTGCAGAGAAAAATTCAGGACATCGAAGAGAAGCTGGCCCGCAGCGAGGTGTTCGTCGGGCGCAAATTTTATTTCAGGCAGGCGGGTTTCGGTACGGTCATCGCGGTGCTCAACGTCGACACCGGGCAAGCCCATGAATATCAACTGGTCGGCCCCTATGAATCGGATGTCAACAACGGCAAGCTCTCCATAGAATCGCCCGTGGGCCGATGCCTGATGGGGCGCCGCGAAGGGGACGAAGTGGCGGTTTCCACCCCGGCGGGGGTGCGCGTCTACCGCATCCTGTCGATCCAGGCGTGAGCCCCTGCAGCGCCCGGCCAAGCCGTCACGGGCGGTGCAGAGCGGAGTCCGGAAGGCTAACTGCAGCTCTACCCAACCTGCAAAATAGGACCATTTGATTGTGTGGCGCCGTCCTGGGAAAAAGAAGTGCACCCGCCCCCAAATTCACCTTGACTTCCCGCCCTGAAATCAATTAACATTCCGTTTGTTATGGGCTACCTGCGGGTGTAGCTCAGTTGGTAGAGCACAAGCTTCCCAAGCTTGGGGTCGCGGGTTCGAATCCCGTCGCCCGCTCCAGAACAGAAGGTGCTCCTTCTCGGTGAGAAGGCTTCCCTTTTTGAGGTGGCCGCACGTTCCCGCTTGCGGGTTGCGCGCTTACTTCGATTAGTGGATGACCGACTCCTAGATGTTCAGTAAAGAAGCCTTTTCTAACTTCTAGTAGTTTATTGTTGGTCTGCTAAGAGAAGTGGGTAATTCACCCACTTTTTTTTTGTTCAACAGCCGGGCTTTTGCAGGGAATGGAAGATAGGCGAACCGAATTAACCGACGACCTGTGGGAAATGCTTGAGCCGCTCATTCAAGCCGAGGGCATGGAGCTGGTCGAACTGGAATACCGCCGTGAGTCTCAGGGGTGGGTATTGCGCATTTTTATCGATCAACCGGACGGCATAACCGTGGAGGACTGTGCCCGAGTCAGCCGGGTGGTGGGAGACCTTTTGGACGTCGCGGATACCATTCAGAATCCATATCATCTGGAGATTTCGTCACCCGGACTGAATCGCCCGTTGCGCAAACCGGAGCACTTCAAAATGCACCTTGGAAACATCATCGAGGTGAAAACCTCGGCTCCCTTGGACCCGGCGCACAATCGACGAAAATTCAAAGGGGCTCTGGTGGCCGTTCATCCCCAAACGATATCGGTCGATTGCCAGGGAGAAGTATTCGAGATTCCCGTGGCGCTCGTGGAGCGGGCTCGATTGTGTTATTTTGATTCATTTGAAAAATAGACAGACCGTCCCCCTGTGACGGGCTTCTGTGTATAGACTTTGTGAGGAGATAGAGCACCATGGCCAGTGAACTCAAGCGGTTGATCGACCAAGTCAGCCGGGAAAAGGGCATCGACCGCCAGACTTTGATCAATACCCTGGAAGAGGCCATCAAATCCGCCATCAAGAAGAAGTTTGGCAGCAAACTCGATCTGGATGTGACTTTTAGTGAGGAATACGGCGAAATCGAGGCCTTTCTGTTTAAAGAGGTCGTGGAACAGGTCACAGATCCGGATAAGGAAATCTCCCTGCACGAAGCCCATGATCTGGACCCGGAAAGTGAGATCGGCGACGAGCTCGGCATTCGCATGGACACGGATACCCTCGGCCGCATTGCCGCCCAATCCGCCAAACAGGTGATCATCCAGAAGATGAAGGATGCTGAGCGGGAAGTGGTCTACGAGGAGTTCATCGGCCGCAAGTCCGAGATCACGCAGGGCATTGTCCAACGGGTTGACAAGAACGGCATCATTGTGAACCTGGGACATGCCGAAGCCATTCTGCCGGCCAAAGAGCAGATTCCCAGGGAAGTGTACCGCCAGGGCGACCGAATCCGCTGCTACATACTGGATGTCAGGAAGATCAGCAAAGGACCTCAGATCGTCTTGAGCAGAACTCATCCGCATTTTCTGATCCAGTTGTTTCATGCCGAAGTACCGGAAATTGCCGAAGGCATTGTCAGCATCATCAGCGCCGCGCGGGAACCAGGTTCACGCGCCAAAATAGCGGTGGTGTCAAAGAACCCCGACGTCGATCCGGTAGGGGCCTGTGTCGGCATGAAGGGATCGCGGGTGCAAAACGTGGTCCAGGAACTCCACGGAGAAAAGATCGACATTGTGCCCTGGAATATGGACCCGGCTAAATTTGTGGTCAACGCCCTGGCACCGGCCATCATTTCCAAGGTCATCATCGATCAGGCCAATCGTACCATGGATGTCATCGTACCGGATGATCAGCTTTCACTGGCCATCGGCAAGCGCGGCCAAAATGTCCGCATGGCTTCCAAACTGACCAATTGGCACATCAACGTGCAGAGCGAAAGTCGCTACGAACGCCAGAAGCAGGCGGGTTATCAGTCGCTGTTGCTCATCGACGGCCTCACCGAGCAGCTCGCGGACAAACTGTACGAGGCCGGCATCACTTCGCTGCAGGTGTTTGTTGAAGCAGGGCTCGATGAACTTGAGGAGCTGACCCAGGTATCGCCGTCAACCCTTGCCATGATGCAGGAGGAAGCCGCTCGCCTGGCGGCGGCCCAGGCACTGGAAGAAGACAGTGACGTGCCGGCCGCTCCGTCTGAAGAGGCACCTGCAGAAGAGCAAGACGAAAGCGGGGCCCTTCCCGACGACGTCCCCGTTTTGCAGTCAGCAAACGAGGAGGCTCTCGAAGCAAAGCAGGAAGAGACAACTCCGGCCGCTGAAGATAGCTTCGAACCGGAGCAGGAAGCGGAATCAGAGGAGTAATTTTGGTCAGCAGCGGACACACGCCCATCAGAACCTGCGTGGTGTGCAGCGGCAGAAAGCCGAAAGCTGAACTTGTGCGGCTGGCAATCAATTGTGATAAGTTGATCGTGGTCGATTATAATCAAGGTTTAGGGGGACGGGGAGCTTACGCATGCTCTGATTGCCTGCCCCGGCTGCGCTTCACCGGCCGGGTTCAACGGGCTTTTCGCAACCAGGCTAGAGGATTAGCCATAAACCTCCTCCCACAGCCCTCAATCCTTCCAAACCATGGAACTAGAGAGGATTCCGAGGAGCGGAGGCCGAGATGTGAGAGACGTTTAAATAGGACAACAAGGGGGAAGTTTTAATGGCACGCATGAGGGTGCATGAACTTGCAAAAGAATTAGACATAACCAACAAGGAACTGATCGAACGGATCCTTAAGCTGGGCATCCAGGTGAAGAACCACATGAGCACGCTGAATGAAGCGGCCGTGCAAAAGGTGCGCGATCAGTATGCCGGGGGCGCGGGCGCGACTCAGAAAGTCGAGGAAAAACGCATCGGTCGTGCCGTAATCAGGCGACGCAAGAAGGTAGCGGAAGAAGAGGAACTCCCGCCTGTCGAGGTTGCCGAAGAGGCTGCTGCGCAACCGCAGGAAGCTCCTGCAACTGCTGCCGTTGAAGCGCAGGAGGTGGAAGCACCGCAAGTAGCAGCCCCCCCGCCGGCCCCCGCAGCCCCGGCGGAACAACAACCGGAACCGCCGTTGCCTGAAGCCGAGCCCCCAAAAGCAGCGCCTCCGCCAACACCCCCGTCCGCTCCCGCAGAGGGGCCTCTCGAAGCGGCAAGAGAAGAGACCGGCGAACCGAGTCTGCCCGAAGAACCAGCCGAGCCGGAACCCGAACAGGTTCCGCAAGAGGCTGCACGATTGGAACCTGTTGAAGCTAAGCCGACGGAAACCGAGATGCCTATGGAACCAGCCGCCCAGCCGGCCCAGCCCACGGAATTGACGCAACCTGAATTAGAAGAGCACGCGGAAGAGCAGCGCGAGGTTGCCGAAGAACTCGAGGAAGAGGAGGAAGACGCCAAGGCCAAACCCAAGAAAGCCAAGAAACGGCGGCGCAAGAAATCTCCCAAGGACGAACCGGCGCGCATTATCAAGCTTCCCGATATCATTCCGGAAGAACCTGAAGAAGAAGTGGAGCTGCCGCCCGTGGCGGCACGCATCGCGGTAAAGGAAGAAGAGGAAATCAAGGAACTTCCCAGGAAAAAGCGCCCCAAGCCGCCGGAAGTCGAAAAAGAGGCGGGCGATCGTCGACACCGGGGGCATCGGCGCAAAGAAGTGGTCGAGCGGGAGGATCTCTACTCGAAAAAGGAATTGGCGGCGCAGGCCGGTCGCGAGAAGATCAAGGACAAAGGCAAGCCGTCCCTGAAGGAAGCGGCAAAGCCCGAACCGACGGTGGCCAAACCGGGCAAGCGGCGCATCAAGGTCGACGAAGCCATCACGGTGGCCAATTTGGCAAAGCAGATGGGCATCAAAGCCGGTGAACTGCTCAAAAAATTATTGTACCTGGGCCTGCCGGCCAACATCAATCAGGCCATTGACTTTGATACGGCAACCCTGCTTGCTGCGGAGTTCGATTTCGAGGTGGAAAGTACATCATTTGAAGAAGAAGAAATCTTGCAGGTGAAGGAGGATCGCATCGAAGATCTCACCCTACGTCCCCCGGTCGTAACGGTCATGGGCCACGTGGATCACGGTAAAACATCGCTGCTGGACGCCATTCGCCACACCGACGTAATCGGGGGAGAAGCCGGAGGAATCACGCAGCACATCGGCGCCTACTATGTCAAACTGGAAAACGGCGACGTGGTCTTTCTGGATACCCCCGGCCACGAGGCATTCACTTCCATGCGCGCCCGCGGAGCCAAGGTGACCGACCTGGTCATCCTGGTGGTCGCGGCCGACGACGGGGTGATGCAGCAAACCGTGGAAGCCATCAACCATGCCAAGGCCGCAAATGTTCCCATCATTGTCGCCATCAACAAGATTGACAAGCCCAACGCGAACCTCGAGCGGGTCAAACGGGAGCTGGCAGACCACGGGCTCATTCCCGAAGAATGGGGCGGCGATGTCACCATGGTGGAAATTTCCGCCAAGAAGCGCATCGGCATCGAGGATCTGTTGGAAATGGTGCTGCTCCAGTCCGAGATCATGGAGCTCAAGGCCAATCCCAACAAGCCGGCCCGCGGCTGGGTGATTGAAGCAAAGCTGGATAAAGGGCGCGGACCCGTGGCCACCATCCTCATCCAGGAAGGCACCCTGCGTGCGGGAGACATCTATGTCTGCGGGGTCAACTCGGGCAGAGTGCGCAACATGTTCAACGATCGAGGCCAACGGCTCGAATCCGCCGGGCCGTCCATGCCGGTGGAGGTCATCGGGCTTTCCGGAGTCCCCAGTGCGGGCGACGATTTCATCGTATTGGAAGATGAAAAGCAGGCCAAAATGGTTGCGGAAAACCGTACCCTCAAACTGCGCGAAAGGGAGCTCACCCGCTCCACCAAGGTGACACTCGAGAGCCTGTACGACCAGATCAAGGTAGGCGAAGTCAAGGAGTTGAACGTTGTCCTCAAGACCGACGTGCACGGATCGCTGGAAGCCATCAGCGATTCGCTGACCAAACTGTCCACGCCCGAGGTCAAGGTGAACCTTATCCACTCGGCCACCGGAGCCATATCGGAAACGGACGTCATGCTGGCTTCCGCGTCCAACGCCATCATCATCGGGTTCAATGTGCGCGCCGACGCAAAAGTCCAGGAAGTGGCCGAGCAGGAACAGGTTGATCTGCGCTATTACGATGTCATCTATCAAATCCTCAACGACATCAAGGATGCCATGGTGGGTATGCTGGAGCCGGTGTATGAGGAGAATGTCATCGGCCGGGCCGAAGTGCGGCAGACCTTCCACGTGCCTAAAATCGGCACCATCGCCGGATCATATGTACTGGACGGACGGGTCGAGAGAAATGCCAAGGTGCGGGTGTTGCGTGATCAGGTGGTGATTTATGACGGCAAGCTCAACTCCCTCAAACGCTTTAAGGATGATGCCAAAGAGGTGAAGGCCGGCTTCGAGTGCGGCATTGGCATAGAAAACTTCAACGACATCAAAGTGGGAGATATTCTGGAAGTCTACGAACTTCAGGAGGTCCAGCCCGTATTGGAAATCGGAGGGGAGTCCAAGACGGGCGGCAAAACGTAATCATCCGGTTCGATCCGCCTGAGGCCGGGGGTCTGCCAAGGACAACCCTGGGGAATGTTGAGCCATGATCGTAGGAATTGCCAGAATCACCTTCAGGCTGCACGGAAACCAGTCCCTGAAGGAAAAGCGCAAGGTGGTTAAAAGCCTGGTCGAGAAAAGCCGCCATCGCTTCAATGTTTCCGTGGCGGAAGTGGCTGACCAGAATTTGCACCAACGCGCCACCATCGGCGTAGCTGTCATCGGCAGCGACGGTCGTGTGCTGAACTCGATTTTGGACCGCATCATTGCCTATATGGAGTCCATGAACCTAGCCGATCTGATTCAGCATGAAGTGGAATTGATCCCTTTGGGAGGATGACCCTATAATGGAATTCAAGAGATCCGATCGGGTTGCAGACCAGCTGCAACGGGAAGTCGCCGACCTGATTTTTCGCAGAGTAAAAGACCCGAGAGTCGCCGGCGTGACGATCACCGGGGTTGACCTGACAGAAGATTTGCGCCTTGCCAAAATCTATTACTGCGTCATGGGCGCCCCCGCTGACGATGCCCGGCAAAACGCCGCTGAAGGCATGAATAAAGCGCGCGGATTCATCCGCCGGCAATTGGGCAAGCGGCTGCGCCTGAGGTATTTGCCGCAAATCGAATTTCACTACGATATGTCTTTTGATTACGGCGACAAAATGGAGCGATTGCTGAAAGAGTTGGGCGAGCATGAATAACGGGCAGGATCGCGCCATGCGCGATATCGCGGAAGTGGTTGAACGCTGCGATCGATTTGTGGTGGCAACGCATGTACGCCCCGATGGTGACGCCATCGGCTCGGTTTTGGCTTTGACCTATATGCTCCGCAAATTGGGCAAGACAGCCGATCCCTACTGCCAGGATGCGGTGCCGCCGGCACAGGCGTTTTTGCCCGGGAGCAGCGAAATCCGCCACCGTCTTAACAAGCCGGATCACTATGCAGCCGCCGTTCTGGTCGACTGCGGCAGCTATCTCCGCGTTGGAGACGACCTGGCCAAATCGATTCGCGCCATTGCCACGGTCGTCAATATCGATCATCACGTAAACGACTCGCCGTTCGGCAACCCCTATTGGGTCGACTCGACGGCGAGCAGCACCTGTGAAATGCTCTACCGGTTGGGCGCGCACCTGCGCCTGGCGCTCGACCCCGACATCGCCACTCAGCTCTATACCGGGCTTTTGACAGATACCGGTTCGTTTCGATTTTCCAACACCAACCAAACGGTTCTGCAAATTGCCGCCAGTCTGGTGGCAGCGGGAGCGCAGCCCGCTTATATCGCAGAGCAGATCTACGAATCGGCGTCCCCGGAAAGCATGCAGCTGTTGGCGAGAATGCTTGCAACCATCGATTTCGCCGCCGATAATCGCCTGGCAACGGCCGAATTGACCCGGCAAATGTTTGAGGAAACAGACACCACTCCGGTCAACAGCGAAGGGTTCATCAATCACCTGCGCTCGGTAAAATCTGTCGAACTGGCCATGCTGTTCCGTGAAGACGCCAACGGCAAAATCCACGTGAGCCTGCGCTCCAAGGGCGCTGTCGATGTGGCGGCATTTGCGCAGCGCTTTGACGGGGGCGGGCACCGCCGCGCCGCCGCTTTTCGCGTTGCCGGCAGCCTGCCAAGGACGCGGGTGGAATTCACCCGGCAGGCTCTGGCCTATTTACTCGGGGCATGATGGCAACCAGCACAGGCAAATGTATGAAGATGACTTCAGAGGCTGAATTTTTTCGCTGCGCTCAATCGGATGTCGGCTCCTCGCCGGCAGCCGACAGCGGCATCCTGATCGTAGACAAACCCGAGGGACTCACCTCCTTTGCGGTGGTGGCCCGGGTTAAGAAATCGCTGAAGCTGAAAAAGGTCGGTCATTGCGGCACCCTCGACCCCTTTGCTACGGGGGTGCTGGTACTTTGTATCAATCAAGCCACGCGCATTGCCGACCAGCTTTCTCTGCAAGACAAACTCTATCGGTTTACGCTGCACTTTGGAGTACAGACGGATACACTGGACCGCACGGGTCAGGTGGTCCAGACCTATGATGGACCGGCCGTCGACGAAAGCGATTTGGCCGCGGCGGCACACGGTTTCGTGGGCATTCAACGGCAGCAGGTGCCGCGCTATGCGGCGGTGAAAGTCCAGGGCCGGCGCCTGTACGAATTGGCCCGTAAAGGCGTAGAAGTTCCGCTGCCTGAACGCGACATCACAATCCACCGCCTGCGGGTGATCCGCTACCATTGGCCTGAAGCCATCATGGAGGCCCGCTGCTCGAAGGGAACCTACATCCGGCAGCTGGCGGCGGACATTGGTCACCGGTTGGGCTGCGGTGCCCATGTGAACGCATTGAGAAGGCTGGCCAGCGGTTCATTTGACATCTGTCAGGCGATTTCCATGGAAGAATTGAAGTCGATTGCAAAGGATAATCGCTGGCGGGAAAAACTGATCTCAATGAGTGAAGCCCTGGATCATTTGCCGGCAATGGTCATCAAAGACAGGCAAATCCTGCAGGGCTTAGACAATGGGCATCTGGATCCCGCCTGGGTTGCAGAAAAACGCGGACAGTTCGCGCGCAGCGCCGGCCCTGTCCGCCTGCTGACCGGCGCCGCCCCACAGCTGCTGGCACTGTGGTGGCCCGGATCAAGCGAAGACGCACACAGCAAGCGGCACCTTCGCGTGTTCACATGAGACGGCATGAGGCAAGGTTGCAATTGTACGTTACTTTTTGAGCTGAAATAGCGATCACTACAACCGGTTTTAATATGTTTGATGAGAAGGAGGAACAATCGTGGTAATGACCCCTGAGAAAAAGAACGCCATCATCGACGATTTCAAAACGCATCCCTCGGATACCGGCTCTCCCGAGGTGCAAATCGCGCTGTTGAGTGAGAGGATCACTTATCTGACCGAACACTTCAAGGTTCATAAAAAAGACCATCACTCGCGACGCGGTCTGTTGAAGCTGGTCGGCCAGCGCAGACAACTGCTCAATTACCTGAAGCGCAAGAATGTGGAACGTTATAACACCGTGATTGAGAGACTGGGGCTGCGCCGCTAGATTCTTCCGGTTCAGCCGTGGTTGGCCGGTGAGCGGTAACTTATCATTTAAAGAAAAGGAAATACTGTATGAAATATTCGGTAGAAGTGGAGGTCGGCGGAAGGCCCCTCATCATTGAGTGCGGCCACGTCGCTCGACAAGCCAGCGGTTCTGTCATGATGCGCTACGGAGACACGGTGGTGCTGGTAGCGGCAACCAAAGAAGACCGCGTGCGGGAGGGGATCGATTTCCTTCCTTTGAGTGTGGAGTACCAGGAAATGAGCTATGCCGCAGGTCGCATTCCCGGAGGGTTTTTCCGCCGGGAGATCGGCAGACCGAGCGAGAAGGAGACTCTCACATCGAGGCTGATCGACCGCCCCATCCGTCCGCTCTTCCCCAAAAAATATGCGTTTGAAACGCAGGTTATCGCAACCGTCCTGTCTGTTGACCAGGAAAATGAACCGGACGTGGTGGCTCTCACCGGTGCGTCAGCGGCCTTGCACATTTCGCGCATTCCCTTCCAGGGTCCCGTTGCCGCTGTGCGCGTGGGCCGGGTGAACGGCGAGTTCGTCATCAACCCCAGTTCCGCTCAGTTGACCGCAAGCGATATCAACCTGGTGGTGGCGGGCAGCCATGATGCGGTGGTCATGGTCGAGGGCGGTGCCGACCTGGTGAGCGAAGACGATCTGCTGGAAGCCATCGAGACCGCTCACAAGGCTATCATTCCTATCCTGCAGGCGCAAGACAAGCTGCAGGCGCTCGCCATGGAGCACGGAGTGACCAAGGACGAAGTCGTATCTCCGAGCAGCGACGTCGCTTTGACAGAAGCAGTGGCACAGATTGCGGCGGATGATATGCGCACGGTCATGACGACTCCGGAAAAAATGCTGCGCAAAGAGCGCAAAAAGGCCCTCAAGAAGCGTGTAATCGAGGAATTGACGGCGGGTGGTGAACTGGCCGAACGCCGGCAGGAAATCGAAGAAGCCCTGAGTGACCTGGAAAAGCGCGTTGTCCGCCAAATGATGATCGAAACCCAAAGACGCATCGATGGCCGACGCTTTGACGAGGTTCGCCCCATCAAAATCGAAGTCGGGCTGCTGCCAAGAACGCATGGTTCCGCCCTCTTCCAGCGGGGGGAAACCCAGGCACTGGTGGTAACGACTCTCGGCTCCTCCTCGGACGAACAAAAAATTGAAGCCCTGGCGGGGGAAACCTTCAAGTCCTTTATGCTGCACTACAATTTCCCTCCCTACTGTGTGGGTGAAGTCCGGCCTCTGCGCGGGCCCGGCCGGCGTGAAATCGGCCATGGGGCACTGGCGGAGCGTGCGGTCAAGTATCTGCTGCCCAAGGACGGTGAATTTCCCTATACGGTGAGAGTGGTGTCGGAAATTCTCGAGTCCAATGGCTCCAGTTCCATGGCGACCGTGTGCGGCGCTTCTCTGGCCCTGATGGATGCAGGGGTTCCCATGCAGGACGCCGTTGCCGGCATTGCCATGGGACTTGTCAAAGAGGGCGATCATGTCATAGTGCTTTCCGACATCCTGGGGGATGAAGATCATCTTGGGGACATGGACTTCAAGGTGACCGGAACAGAAAACGGGGTCACCGCCATCCAAATGGATGTGAAAATTGCCGGAATTGACCGTGAAATTCTGCGGCGTGCATTGGAACAGGCGCGCCAGGGACGTCTCTTTATCCTGGGCAAAATGAAGGAATCCATGCCCGTCTCGAGGGATCGACTTTCACCCTACGCGCCCCGCGTGGTGACCATTCAGATCAATCCCGAAAAGATCCGGGACGTGATCGGTCCGGGCGGCAAGGTGATCCGCTCCATCGTGGCGGAAACCGGGTGCAAGATCGACATCGACGACAGCGGCAGAGTGGTGGTGATGAGCCCTGACGGCGAGGCCTGCGACCAGGCCATAAACAAGATCAAGAAGCTGACCGAAGAGCCCGAGGTCGGACAGGTCTATCTGGGGCGTATCGTCCGAATCACGGATTTTGGCGCTTTCGCGGAAATCCTGCCCGGGGTGGACGGCTTGATTCACATCTCCCAGCTCGAGCATCACAGGGTTCGAAAAGTCACGGACGTGGTCAAGGAAGGGGATGAAGTGCTCGTCAAGGTGATCGAGATTGATAAAGACGGGCGCATCCGGCTCAGCCGCAAGGCAGTCATCGAGAAGCCGCAGCCGGATAAAGAGTAGGCCGACCGAGACTCTGGATCAGCGTTGTCGAGCGGCTGAAGTCAAAAGAGGGGGAATATTGTATCACAAGACGGTCCTGAGCAATGGCGTACGGGTTGTTACCGAAAAGATTCCCGGTGTCCGGTCCGTGTCCACAGGGATTTGGGTCAGTGTGGGCTCGCGCGACGAGGATGACGGGGAGCAGGGCGTCACGCATTTCATCGAACATATGCTGTTCAAGGGAACGCAGCGGCGCAGCGCCCTGGATATCGCCAAAGCACTGGACGCGGTCGGCGGCTTTGCCAATGCCTTCACATCCAAGGAGCATGTCTGCTTCCACGCCAAAGTGCTGGGGACTCACCTGCCGATGGTCGTGGACGTGCTCACGGATATCTTTTTGCACTCGACCTTCGCACCCGAAGAAATTTTGCGTGAACAACAGGTCATCCTGCAAGAAATACGCATGATCGAAGACACGCCCGATGAGTACATCCACATTCTTCTCCAGGAGCTGTTCTGGAACCCCAACCCGCTGGGGCGCCCCATCTATGGAACGGCACAGGCCGTTGCAAGCATTGATCGGGAGCGCATCCTGCGCTACCAGGCCAGGACGTTCAACCCCGCTCGAACCGTGATCGCCGCCGCCGGAGATCTGGAGCACCAGCGATTCGTCGAGCTGGTGTCTCCCTCGATGGCAACGCTGCCCACGCGAGACAGCTCCAATACCCGTGAAACTCCCACAAACCAGGCCATCCGCGAAGTCATTCCAAAGGATCTGGAGCAGGTGCATTTGTGCCTTGGCATGCAGGGGGCATCCCATCTGGACGAAAGCCGCTTCGCCTGTCATCTGCTCAATGTCATTTTGGGCAGCAGCATGAGCAGCCGGTTGTTTCAGGAAATCCGGGAAAAGCGGGGCCTGGCCTATTCCGTCTACTCGTTCATGAACAGCCATGAAGACACCGGCCTGCTTGGCGTTTATTCAGGCATTGCCCCCGACAACGTCGAAGAAACTCTGCAGGTCATCAAGGAGCAGTTGAACATGCTGGCAGAGCAGCCCATTGCAGAAACCGAGCTGAATGCCGCCAAGGAATATGTCAAGGGCAGCATGTATCTCAATGCAGAGATTACCGATTCCCGGATGAACCGACTGGCCAAAAACGAGTTCTTGTTCGGACGCTACATCCCCTATGAAGAAGTTGAAGAGAAAATCAACCAGGTGACGGCACGCGAAATCCGGCAGTGGTTCCGGCAGGTTTTTCATCCGGATCAGCTGGCCCTGGTGTTGCTCGGTCCGGTTGAACCGGACAGCTTGTCTGCGGCACTGTAATCCTGAAGCGGGACACTCATGCTGCGGCGCTGCCAGGCAGGATGAATTGATTCACCGGCGGTGTGCGGCACACCCGTCGCCAATGAGCGATCCACATGATGGAAACAGATTATGCCTCTGTATTTTCAGATTCTTGCCAGCGGTTCTAAAGGCAATTCCATCCTGATTTGCAGTGCCGCAACGCGGGTCCTGCTGGACGCCGGTCTGAGCGGTAAGGAACTGGCCAGGCGCATGGACATGGGGGACGTGCCGGCGCGCCGGCTGGACGCCCTCGTCATCAGCCATGAACACCAGGATCATGTACGGGGCATGGGGGTCATGAGTCGGCGCTTTGATCTTCCAGTTTACTTGAGTCAGGGGACCCTGGAGAAGCTTCCACCTCAGGTCGGTCACATTGCCCACCCCCAGGTTTTTCACCCCGGCGTTGCATTCACCATCGGCGACCTGCAAATCCGTCCTTTTGCCATCTCCCACGACGCCGCAGAACCTTCCGGTTTCATCATTCAGCACGGAGAGACTCGGCTCGGTATCTGCACCGACCTGGGAATCGCCACCCATCTGGTCAAAACCAGGCTGCAGAAGTGTCATGGACTGATACTGGAAGCCAACCACGATACGGACATGCTGCTCAAGGGCCCCTATCCGCTGCATTTGAAACAGAGAATTCGCAGCAGACACGGACACCTTTCCAATGAGGACACCTGCGAACTGCTCAGATCCGTCTACCATGAAGCACTGAAGGTCGTAGTGTTCGCTCACCTCAGCGAAGTCAACAATCATCCTCATCTGGTCTCCCAGGGGTTTCACCAGCTGTGCCGGGTGTGCGAATGGGACGGGCTTCGCTGCGAAATCGGAAACCAGCATCAAGTGACTCCCGCTGTTGAACTGAAGTGATACCAAGTCCAAGGAGGCGCCGATGAAAGCCATACCCAAATGTCTGCTGCTGCCAATCGACGGCACGGAAGAAGCCTTGCTGCCCATCTATTTTGTGGGCCGGCTGTTTCCGCGATTGGATAAAATCGACCTCATCCTCAGTTATTTTGTTCCGCCTTTACCCCCGGTCTATGATCAGCGACCCATTTCCGCACAGATGCTGAGCAAAAAGAAACAATTGCTCGATGCCCGGGACAAAAGCGCCCGGGCTGCCCTCGACCAGGCCAGAAGAGTGCTGCTGCTGAATGGTTTTACCGAGGAGAACATTCAGGAGCACACCCAGGAAAAGGCCATGAGTGCCGCACATCATGCGTGCCAACTGGCCGATATCAAGAAAGTAGACGCGGTTCTGGTGCAAAAGCGCGTCAGCAGCCCACTGGAAGGACTGCTCAAAGATGATCCGAGCAGCGCTCTTTTGCAGCACTGCCTCGTGAGTCCGGTGTGGTTCATGGAAGGAGAAATCGATCCTTCCAGAGCGCTCATCTGCATTCAGGACGAAGAGCCGTCCCTCAGAGCCGTGGACCACGCGGCATTCATGCTGGCCGACACGGGCGCTGCCCTGGAGGTCGTGCATGTCACCCCGGCCATTGCACGGGCGCTCACCAGCCCCGGCCTGCAGCCCGCAACCGAACTGCAGCAATGGCTCAAGACAGCGGCGGGCACAGACATCAAGCCGTTCATCGAAGAAGCCTGCCAGATCCTGCAAAACTCGGGCATAGACGCCTCAAGATGCCAGGTGACCATACTGCCCGGCAAGCAAAAGGGCGGCAAAGTGGCCGGGGAAATTCTTGGGTATGCGAAAAAACGCTCTGCCGGCATCGTGGTATTGGGACACTCGAACCCGGAGGGTGTTTGGAATTTCTTCAAGACCTCGGTCACCAAGAAACTGCTCGGTGAATTTGAAAACATGTCCGTCTGGGTCAACCAGTAGCATGTGCCCGCTGGGACCCGTGCCCAAAAGGGGTCCCTCGCGCCTGCGGCCTTGGGGAAATTGGGGAAAGCTGGTCGACAATGAGCCCGAGCTGTGGAAGGTTACAGAGCCTCGGAGCCTCCCCCGCGACTCTCTTCATCCCAATATTTTGCTCACACGCTCTTGGCCACGGGCTTCGCCGCTCGAGCTTTGCCCCTGGTCCAGTCCTCATAGAGGAGCAAAACGGGGCTGGCGACATAAATGGAGGAGTAAGTTCCAGTGATGATGCCTACCAGCAGAGCGAAAGCAAAATCATGAATGACGCTTCCCCCCCACAAGAATAGACTGAGTACCACGACAAGAACCGTACCCGAGGTGAGGATGGTGCGGCTGAGGGTCTGATTGATGCTGGTGTTGATCACCACCGCCAAATCCTGACGTCGGCTCTTCTTTAAATTCTCGCGGATTCGATCGAACACGATGATGGTGTCGTTCAGTGAGAAACCCACCAGAGTGAGCAGGGCTGCCAGGATTTCAAGGGTAAACTCCTTGTTGACCAACGCAAAAACGCCCACCGTGATGAGCACATCGTGGACGAGTGCCAGCACAGCGCCAAGGGCATAAGGCAGCTTGAGCTTCCAGCACAGGCCAAGGGTAATGATGAGAGCGCCCGCAATCAGATACGTGACGCTGACCCCGGCCGCCTGCAGCAGATATATGCCGACCATGAGCAGAGCCGCCATGATGGCGCTGCTCATCCATTTGAATTCAAACCGGCCGGAGATATAGATGGCGATAAAAAGCAGTGCGTAATAGATTGCAAACAAGGCTTTTTGACGCAAATCGTGGCCCACCTTGGGACCCACCATCTCCACTCTTCTCACACTGACATTGTCTTTTCCATAAACAGCGTCCAGATTCTGCTGGATCTCCTGAGCAAAACTCTGCAACCCCGTGGTGATCACCTCGGTACGGATCAGGAATTCATTTTCTCCACTGCCGATTTCCTGAATGGTGCTGCGTGCAATCTGGTCCTTCAACGCTTTTCGGATGTCTTCCGGAGTGGTGCTCTGTTTAAACTGCACCTGGATGAGGGTGCCTCCGGCAAAATCCACACCCAGGTTGAGGCCGCCGCGCCAAAACAAAACCGCCACACCGAGCAAAATGAGGGTGCAGGACAAGATGCAGGCTTTAAAGCGCATCCCCACAAAATTTATATTGATTCCTGGTTTGATCAGTTCCATTGTTGCGTTCCCCTGTCTTGTCACCCGCTGAAAATCGAATAAGGCTGAAACCGTTTCTGACTGCCCTGCATTTGCCTGCCCCGTACCCGCACCGCGCGCTTATGGGGGGAAGATGATCAAATGCTGAGTGTTCGCATACGCCGCTGCAGCAGCAAGTAGTCGAAGATGACACGTGTTACGATGATCGCCGTGAAAAGATTGGCAATGAGGCCGATGGTCAGGGTCACGGCGAACCCGCGCACCGGGCCCGTGCCGAACTGAAACAGGACTATTGCAGCGATGAGAGTCGTCACATTGGCATCCAGGATGGTCAATGTCGCCCTGTCATATCCCGTCTCCACAGCCGCTCGCGGCGTTTTCCCGAGGCGCAGCTCCTCACGAATACGCTCGTAGATCAACACGTTGGCGTCCACCGCCATACCGATCGTCAGGGCAATGCCCGCGATACCGGGCAAGGTGAGCGTAGCCCCGAAGGCCGCCAGGCCCGCCATGATCAGAAGGATATTCAACACCAGAGCGGCATCGGCAATCACCCCCGCGAACCTATAGTAGATGATCATGAAGATGACCACCGCGATACCTCCGATGAGCGATGCCATGAACCCCTTGCGAATTGAATCCTGGCCGAGCGAAGGGCCTACTGTCCGCTCTTCGAGCACAACCACCGGAGCGGGGAGTGCGCCCGCCCTGAGAACAATGGCCAGATCGCGTGCTTCTTCCATACTGAAGGAGCCGGTAATGCTCGCCCTGCCGCCACTGATCTTTTCCTGGATGACGGGTGCCGAATAGACCATGCCATCCAGTACAATGGCCAATCGTTGCTTGACGTTGGCCTCGGTGATGCGTTCAAACAGCCGGGCTCCCTGCGGGTTGAACTCGAGGGCTACATAGGGCGTATTGTACTGGGGATCAATGCGCACCTGGGCATTGGTGATGTATTCGCCGGTCATGAGCGTGCGGTCCTTCAAGGCAATCTCGCTCTCGACGGTTCTGCCCGTATTCGCATCGAAGCTTTTCATGGAGAAAACCTTGACCCCGGCCGGCAGTTTTCCCTCTTTGGTCTGTTCGGGAGTCACATCCTCCGCCACCAGCTTAAATTCCAGCAAGGCGGTTTTGCCAATGACGCTGACCGCCCTTTGCGGGTCTTTAATGCCGGGCAATTGCACCAATATGCGATCATCGCCTTCCGGTCGAATGTCCGGCTCCGATACGCCGAACTGATCGATGCGATTGCGGATGGTTTCAAGTGCCTGGTCAATGGCCAGCTTGCGGATATTTTGCACCTCGCTGTTGCGCAGCGTGAGCAGAATCGAGCTGCTTTCACCGGTTGTTTCCGCACGGTGCCACTCGAGGCTGGAGAAATCCTTGTCAAGCAGCTTCTTGAGCTCTTCCTGCTTGCTTGTGCCAGGCAGCTGGACTTGTACGTCCCAGAAGTTCACCTTCTTAACGGAACTGAACGGAATGCGCTCCTGCCGCAAAGTTTCCTTGAGATCTTCCACCATGCGCTCGGCGGTTCCCTCGACCGCCTTGTCCGCCTGCACTTCGAGGATCAGGTGCATGCCTCCCTGCAGATCCAGCCCCAGGTTGATCTTCTTGTTGGGGAAAAATTTGCTCATCCCCGAAGGAAGACCGGAGCTGAGGCTTGGAACAAGGTAAAAGAGTGCGACAAGCGCCACCGCACTGACCAAAATTGCTCGCCATTTCAAGCTCTTCAAACTGACTCCTCCCGACCGCATAGCGTTGCGTCATACCCTTCAACAAAACAAAGGCACACCAGCGCTACTCCCTGTTGTGCCCCCAGCCTGTTGAACACCTGCAACATGTGCAACGAACTACTCGCTGACTTCGCCCCTGGACAATAGGGCAGCGACATAGCCCCGCTGAATTTTGACTCTCACCCGTTCGGCAATTTCCAGAGTGACAACCGTATCGGTAAGTCCTACAACTTTGCCATGCAGCCCGCCCTGGGTGACGACCACATCACCTTTCTGCAAACCCGACAGAAGTGCTCGATGTTCCTTTTGCTTCTTTTGCTGAGGACGGATGAGCAAAAAATAAAAAATCACCACCATCAGGAGAAGAGGTACAAAAGCGGCAAAACCACCCCCAGCCTGTCCACTGCCCCCCTGCCCTGCGGTACCCATGGCGTGCGCTACACTCAACAAATCCATTGAATCCTCCCTGCGATGTCCTATTGAACTGAACTGACTACCAGATACCGGTCGACTATCAGAGCTCGACTGAACGCTCCGAGTGTTTCACTCTGTGAGCTTGTCCGAGAATGCCGGTCGGATGTCATTCCGATGCTGTACCGCCACGCCGGCAGGAATCCAGAAAAGGTCGTGATGACCGGATGCCGACGTGTACCGGAATGACGGAGATGCACTTTCAGGCTATTCTTGGGCAGTCTCTTTGATCGTCCCCGTCCAAAAAACAAGTTGTTATTTAAACGATATTTTTCACCCATTGTCAATAATGGAACGACAAAGACCGGCAATTCTCATTTTGGATCTCACACTTGAGGTGGGGTGACTCTACACCCCGATGGGGGTAAAATAGTCACAGCCACCCTTGATAGCCAGTTTGAGGAGAACGTCAGCGTGAATAATGTTGCCCTACAAGATCTTCAACGACAGGTGCAGAACAACTGCAACATATCGGATGCTCAATTTGGCGGCGCCTATTCCCTGTGCGGACTGCTGCTTCGCTTGCGCGACCTGTACAAGTGGGAAAGCGGCCTGCAACCCTGGCAGGAACCCGAACCAGCCGACCTGCTGGAATGGGTCGACGCGCGGGAAAGGCATTGGGAAGCCATCGCACACAACTCATTACAGCCGCTGCGCATCGGGGATAAGTCCTATGATCCCTTTGACAGCGCAACGATCAATTCACTATTGCGCCCCTATGGGCTCATTTACGGAGCGGGCTACGCGGCCGCCATGAAACCTTCGTTTTTTCTGGCGGAACTGGTCGATTCGCGCACCGCCGGCGAGCTGCACATTGACATGGTGGACCGCGAACTGGCAAGAGATCTTTTCGTTGCCCCGGCCATGCGCCAGGGCGACCAGATATTCGCCAGACGCACGGCCATGCTGTTCACTCTGTGGGATCTCATCATGGAAATGCGTCCGTCCATTCGGGAGGCTATCATATTTGCTTTGCTGCAATACGATCTGGATGCCCGCAAAATCCGCTCCCATCCCAAGGAACTGGGCACGCAACTGTACCGGGTTGCTGAATTTGAATTGAACACCTGGATTCACCACGAAATCGGAGAAGCTCGCGAGGATGTATTTGAAGGTTTCATCTGGCATGAAATAGTATCCACCTATGCCGACAGCCCCATAGAACTCTTTGCCAGAGTCATCAAGGACTTATTGGCCGATACCCATAGCGAGGGCCTGCTCGGCCACATCATCGACAACCGGATAAAGTCTTCTCTGGGATTTTATATTTCGTTCATGCGCCCCTTTACCAAAGTCATGTTTCCACAGGCGGCGCAAGCATTCAAAAAGTTTCAGTTGCAACAGGACTGGGAAATCATTGATGAAGCTCGCCATCAAGCTTATCGGAACGCTCAGAAAAACGCCCTGGCACTCATTGAGCTGCACACGGCCGGCCGCACCAAGGGTACAGAATGGGCCAGACAAAGAATTCTCGCGGATCTGATCGAACCGCTGGGCATCATGCAGGATATGGAAGAGGACGATTGACGGGCCACCCGGAGGTGCGACCGCCTGAAACTGATCAAGGAGGGAAAGTGAAGGAACTTGAATTTCTGGTCAATCTGGCCAGGCAGGCTGGAAGAGCTATTTTGCAGGTGTATGAAACGGAGTTCAGTGTAGAGCGCAAAGAGGATCGCTCGCCACTGACCGAAGCCGATACGCGCTCTCATCGTATCATCAGCCGTGCCCTGCAAGAGCGCTACCCGCAAATTCCCGTGCTGTCCGAAGAGGGCAAGGAAGTGGACTATTCGATTCGTGGCGCATGGTCACGCTTGTGGCTGGTCGACCCCCTCGACGGCACCAAAGAATTCATCAAACGCAACGGTGAGTTTACCGTCAATATTGCCCTGGTCGAAAGGGACAAACCCGTTTGGGGCGTCATTCACATTCCCGTGAAGGATACCTGCTATGCTGCCGATGTCACACGGGGGGCATGGCGTGTCAGGAACGGAGAGTGGCGTCCTGTAACAGTGAAATCGCCTCCCCATGGCGGCATCCGGGTGGTGAAAAGCCGTTCTCACCCCTCGCCCCAACTGGATGAGGTATTGCAGCTGTTGCCGGAGTACCGGGTCATTACCCGTGGCAGCGCCCTGAAATTCTGCGCCGTGGCAACCGGAGAAGCCGATTTCTACCCGCGCTTCGGTCCTACCTGGGAGTGGGATACGGCGGCGGGGCAGGCAATCGTTACGGCAGCCGGCGGGGTGGTGGTGGATTTTGTCGGCGTGCCCCTGGCCTACAACAAAGCCGACCTCATCAACGGACCATTCCTGGTTGGCCCTGATCTCCAATGGCTCGAGCACAACGGTATTCTTGCCAAAACTGCAGCGCTGAAGCTCCGCTGACCCTTCAGCCTCACACCGGCTTGGAGCGAAAGCTGTATTCCTTACCACACTGCAAGCATTTCAGAATGCATCGTTCGCCGTCATCCACCGCGACGGTGCATCTGATTCCGCAAGAATCACATCGCTTACTTACGGTAAATCCCTTGAGCGTCTTTCTTGGTCCGTTCATGCCCTTTTCCACAGCGCAACTTGAGCACCCATTGTTCGACAGCGGGGCGCGGGGAGCCCCCGACATTCTTGAGCGATAACAAATCAGCCTTACCGGTTGAGATATGAGCTTCCAACGGCTCGCCACAGGGCACATCTTGTCCCTGGAACAGTCCGCCAATAACCCAAAACATCAATAAAAAACATATAGTTATATTAGTTTGGATAATATAGTTCTGGAAGCAGGGGTATTATGCATGATCGATGGTTAGAGTTCAAGTGCTATTCCCACCTTTTCCACATCAGTGCGCATCTCGGGCAGAGAGCGACTGATGGTGACGGCGTGCACTTCGGAAGCTCCTGCTTTTTTCAATACCTTACTGCACTCAACCAGAGTTGTGCCGGTGGTGAAAACATCATCCACCAGCAGGATGCTGCGATTTTTCACCTGTGCAGGCCGTGCAGCAGAAAAGGCATTTCTGACATTTTGCAGTCGCTCCCGCCGACTCAGCCTGGTCTGGGGTTCGGTCCACTGACGGCGCACCAATAGAGCGAAGCGCATCGGGCAGCGCAGGCTTTTTCCAAGCATACCGGCAATCAGACCGGATTGATTGAAACCGCGCTGGCGCAGGCGCCGGTGGTGCAAAGGTACGGCAATGATGCAATCAAAGGAACCGGGCTCCCTGCTTTGCACCGCCTGCTCCAACAGCTGGGCAAGTGCCGGAGCCCAGTAGATCTGACCACTGAATTTCAGCTGATTGATCCTGTCTCGTGCCACACCGGCATGCGCCACCGCAGAACGGGCACTGGTGAAGGGCGGAGCCTGGATCAGGCATTCGCCGCACAGATGGTCGAAATGCCATGTACTTTTCAGGAAAGGTCGACCGCACCGAGGGCAACAGGGTGATCTGATCCAGGGGAGCGTCTCGAGGCATTGCCGGCACCAGAATCCCCCGTCGGGCGGAAGCCATGCACTGAAGCAACCTGCACAGAGTCGCGGGAAAAAAAGATCCTTGAGAGAACAGACCAAGGTTTTTAGAGCGACTTTTACGCGCATACGGTCACCTTGGGCGCCAATCCAGGTAAGTTGAGCTGAATGAGGCGGCGTTTTCTCCGCCAAAGACCGACCAGGCTATGCAACGGCGCGCACAAAACCAAACACCAGTAAACACCATTCATCGGAGACTTTCTCGTCAAGCAGATCCACGCCATGTGCGGCAAAAGCCGCCCGCACTTGCTCGCGTTGCTCAGCCAGGATGCCGCTCAACACCAGTCGGCCGGAATCGGCTACACTGCCTGCCAGCGCCTGAGCCATACCCATCAGCGGGTTGGATTGGATGTTGGCAATCACCACATCAAATCGTTCCCTGGTCGCTACACTGCCCAGCTTGAGCTGAACACGTCCGGACAGGCCGTTGATACGCACATTCTCTGCGGCCACCTCGATGGCTTCAGGGTCCGTATCCACCGCCACCACTCGCACAAAGCCCATGAGCGCCGCGGCGATGGCCAGTATCCCCGAGCCCGTTCCGACATCCAGAAATGAGCTGGATCCTTTTGCCGGATACATCATCCCACTCTCCTCCAGCCACTCCAGGCACAGGCGAGTCGTCGCGTGATGACCCGTACCAAAGGCACGTCCGGGATCTATCCGGATAATCACACGGTCGGCGTCGCTTCTGACCGTCTCCCAGGTAGGGCTGACCACAAACCGCCGGCCGATCCGCAGGGGCTTCAAATCCTTTTTCCACCCCTCCGTCCAGTCCTCTTCCACGATGGTCGAGTAGCTGTAGGTCAAAGGAAAGCTTAATTCCGCAGAGGGTCTGAATCCACTCAGCAGTCGTTCCAAAACCTGAGTCCATTTCTTGGAAAAGGACTGTTCCGCCAGGTACATCCTGACCCCTGCAGCGGTTATTTCTACCCCCGTCCCGAAGGCCTCGGCCAGGTCAAACGCAAGTTCCTCGGCCACTTCAGCCTGGCACAAGATATCGATGCGAACCCATGCCTTCTTCATCACAACCGCCTTGCCTCTCTTTCTGCTATTCGGCTCCGCCACCAAAAGCCATGGGCCTTGCGCCGGTATTGTTGGGATCATCCTCATGCTGCGTCTGACCATTCTTCCTGGCCTGGCTCGAGAGCGCCTTGAGCAGCGCCTGGACAAGAGTGGCAAGGGGTATGGCAAAAAACACACCCCAGAAGCCCCACATGCCTCCAAAAACAAGAATTGCCACAATGATTGCGATGGGGTGCAAATTGACCACTTCTGAAAGCAGCAGCGGCGCCAGCAGATTGCCGTCCAACAGCTGAATCACAAGATAGGCCCCGCCCGCATAGGCCAGCTGACTGCTCCACCCCCATTGGAAGTAGCCGATCAAAACGACAGGCAGTCCCATGACCGCCGCACCGATGTAGGGCACCAGCACTGATAGGCCGACGGAAAGACTGATCAGAATGGCGAAATCGAGACCCAGGACAGCGAAGGTGATGTAACTGACCCCCCACACGATGAATATTTCCCAGACCTTACCACGAACATAATTGCCGATTTGCAGGTCGACTTCCTGCCAGACCTCACTGGCCAAGCGGCGGTCCTCGGGGAGAAAACCAGTGACCCAGCCCACCAGGCGATCTTTGTCTTTCAAGAAAAAGAAGACCAGTAACGGCATCAGGAAAATATAGACCACAATGGATATGACGCTGGGCACCGAAGAGACCGAAAGCGAGAGGATTCGCTGGCCAAGCGAGGTGAGCTCCGAGCGGATCACGTTGATGAGATCGACAACCTGCTGCTCTGAAATGTAGCCGGGATACCGCTCCGGAAGGCGCATGAGCTCCTGTTGCGTCCAACTGATCATCGCCGGCAGCTGCTGAAACAATTGCCCGATTTGCTGCCACAACAGCGGAAGAAGTCCAAACAGCAAAAACACCAAAAACGTCATGAAAATCAGGAAAACGATCAAAACGGCAATGATGCGCGGGATCTTCCATCTTTCCATGAAGCTCACCAGCCCTTCGAGCAGATAGGCGATCACCGCACTGGCCAGCACCGGAGCCAGCATATTGCCGAGTATCAGAAAGGAGGTCACCCCGATCATGAGTAGCACTACGAGGATAACCACCTGAGGATCAGAGAGTTGCCGACGAAACCAATTGCTGATCAAGTGCATCGATTCTATTTTACCTTCTTCTGCTGGTCCAGAACATTGCGGACCACCTCAGCCAGCTGAATGCGACTCAGGGGCTTGACGGCGAATGCTTTGATACCGAAATGTTTCACCCGCTCCTCAGTCAAATTTTCATTATAGCCGGTACAAAGGATGATCGGGAGGTCCGGCCGGATTTTGAGGATTTCCTGGGAAAGCTCCGTGCCGGACATGTGCGGCATGGTATAGTCCATTATACAGAGTTCGAATTGATGCGGGTTCGAGAGGAACACCTCGAGGGCGTCCAGCGGGCTGGTCACGGCCGTCACCCTGTAGCCGAGACGCTCCAGTATCAGGCGGCCCAAACTGGTCACCATCGGCTCGTCGTCCACAAAGAGAATGTGCTCCACACCCGTCGGGATTTTCGGGATCGTTTTTGCCTGCATCGTCAAGGTGTTCGCAATGCGAGGAATATAAACATCAAATGTGGTCCCCTCCCCCACCCTGCTGTGGACGGCAATCGCCCCTTCATGGCGCTTGACAATGCCATTCACGACGGCGAGTCCCAGTCCACTGCCCTTACACGCCTCCTTTGTGGTGAAGTAGGGGTCGAAGATGCGCGGAATGATGTTGGGATCGATGCCGCAGCCGCTATCGGCCACCCTGAGTTTCAAGTA